>SXGR01393752.1_pt1 | contig 45214 bp, 31 predicted proteins | sample 3174711 | NCBI WGS metagenome assembly SXGR01 (sample SAMN11356860, study PRJNA531348) | freshwater metagenome | isolation source: freshwater sample F1-60 | place: China: Fuxian Lake, Yuxi | collected 2017-12-25
CACCAACTGCCCCTGGACCCATCAGGACATTGAGTACAAGTTCAACCGGATCGACACGCCTGGTCACGTCGACTACACCATCGAAGTGGAACGCTCCCTTCGTGTGCTCGACTGTGCGGTCGCCGTGTTCGACGGCAAGGAAGGCGTGGAAGCGCAGAGCGAAACGGTGTGGCGTCAGGCGGACCGTTACGGTGTGCCGCGCCTGTGCCTCATCAACAAGATGGACAAGCTCGGCGCGGACTTCGAGTTCTCCTTCGGATCGATCCTGACGCGCCTCGGCGCGAACGCCATTCCCGTGCAGTTCCCGCTCGGTTGGGGAAATGAGTTCAAGGGGATCGTGGATCTGATGTCCATGAAGGCCATGTACTGGTCCACAGACGACGATGGGCAGACCATCACGGAAGGCGACATCCCAGAGGATTGGCGGGATCAGGCGGAAAAGTGGCGCCTCCAGATGATCGAGAAGATCGCGGAACTCGATGACGCGCTCACCGAGAAGTACCTCGCGGATCCTGCATCGCTCACGGTGCCTGAGATGAAGGCTGCGCTGCGCAAGGCGACGATCGGTCTGCGCGCGTTCCCCGTGCTCTGCGGATCTGCGCTCAAGTACGTCGGTATCCAGCGCATCCTCGATGCGGTCATCGACTACCTGCCCTGTCCAACGGAGCGCCCCGATGTCGAGGGCGTCGACAGCAAGGATCCCTCGGTGCGCTTGACGCGTCCGCACTCCGCCACGGCGCCGTTCTCCGCGCTCGTGTTCAAGGTGGTGGCGGATGTGGCTGGAACCCTGACCTACCTTCGCATCTACTCGGGAACGCTGACCAAGGGCATGCGCGTACTCAACCCAGGCAATGACCGGCGCGAGAATGTCTCGCGTTTGTACGAGATGCATTCGAAGCACCGCAACGCGCTGGATTCAACTGGCGCCGGACAGATCGTTGCCGTCGTTGGGCTGAAGGATTCCTTCACCGGCGACACGCTGTGCGATCAGGATCACCCGATCATCCTCGAGCGCATGACCTTCCCGGAGCCCGTGATCTCGATGTCGATCGAGCCTGTCACGGCCGACGACAAGAAGAAGCTCGGCGAGGCGCTGACGACGATCCGCCGAGAAGATCCCTCGTTCCGATCCAACTACAACGAGGAGACGGGCGAAACGATCATTTCGGGCATGGGCGAACTCCATCTCGAAATCATCAAGAACAAGCTGGTGCGCGACATGAAGATCGGCGTGAACGTCGGCAAGCCGCGAGTGGCGTACCGCGAGACGATCACGGGACGCGCGGACAAGGTCCGTGGCCTCTTCAAGAAGCAGACGGGTGGCCGCGGCCAGTTCGGCGATGCAGTCGTGAGCGTCGCGCCGATGACCAAGGAAGAGGCGGAGGCAGAAGAGTTGGTGATGAAGGATGGCGTGGTCTTCGTCGATGCCATCGCAGGAGGCGTCATCCCGCGCGAGTTCATCCCCAGCGTCGAGTACGGAGCGCGGCAGGCAGCGGCCAGCGGCATTCTCGGCGGATATCCCGTCATCAATGTCAAGGTGGAACTGGTCTACGGTTCGTACCACGATGTCGATTCAAGCCAGATCGCCTTCGAACAGGCTGGCGCGCTCGCCTTCCGGGAAGCATGCACGAAGGCCGGACTGGCATTGCTCGAGCCAATCATGAAGTTGGTCGTCACCACGCCCGACGAGTTCTTCGGCAACGTGTCTGGTGACATTGCCAGCCGCCGCGGACAGATCGTGGACAGCGAGATGCGTGGCGTGGTTCGTCTGGTGACCGCCGAAGTTCCGCTGTCGGAACTCTTCGGCTACACCACGAGCCTCCGCTCCATGAGCCAAGGTCGCGCGAGCAGCAGCATGGAACCGCTGACCTATCGCATCATGCCTGATCGCCTGAAGGACGAAGTCCTCGCCAAGCAGTGATGGGCGGCGGCAACGGAGCGCCGCCAGCCGTGACGACGACAACGAAGCCCCGCACGAGCGAATCGCGCGCGCGGGAGTTGTTGGATCGTGCAGCGCGCTTGGCACTCCGTGGGCACGGAGCGGTGGAACCGAATCCGATGGTCGGCTGCGTCGTGCTTGCACACGATGGCAGCATCGCCGCCGTTGCGCATCACCGCGCCATCGGCGGCGCTCATGCCGAGGCAGCCGCGCTCCTGCATGCAGGTGAACGCGCGCGAGGTGGGACCGTGCTCGTCACACTCGAACCCTGCGACCATCATGGGCGAACGCCCCCCTGTTCGCTGGCGCTGTGCCATGCCGGCGTGCGCGAGGTTGTCTTTGGAGAGTCCGATCCCAACCCCGCAGCAGCAGGCGGTGCCGCGCGTTTGCGGAGCGCCGGCATCGATGTCTGGCAGTGTTCCACGCCGTGGACACGCTGGCTTCATGCTCCCTTTGCCCTTCGCGTGCGGGAGGGGCGGCCGTGGGTCATCGCCAAGTGGGCGCAGGACCGCACCGGTGCAACCGCTGCAGGCGTTGGCGCGGATCGCTGGATCAGTTCACTTCGGAGCCGCACGATGGTGCACCGTGAACGCGCGCGGGTCGATGCGATCCTGGTCGGCATCGGAACGGTCCTCGCCGATGATCCGCATCTGCTCTCTCGCACTCACGTCGCTGCGCGGCGGCGCACTCCGATTCGCGCCGTGGTGGATCCGTTTCTCGACCTCCCACTGCAGTCGCAGGTGGTGCGCACGGTTGCCGATGGGCGGGTCACTGTGTTCACGACAGCCAGGGCAGTGCGTGCGCGCGCGGAGATGGCGGAGCAGCTTCGCATGAGCGGCGTTCTCCTGCGTCCACTCCTCCCCGAAGCGCAGGGGCAAACGCTGCTGCGAGGCGTATCCGAAGAGGGCATCCGCATCTGTCTTGCATCGCTCACCGCCGATGGAGCATCCACGGTGCTGTGCGAGGGTGGCGCGCGCCTTCTGCGAGCGCTGCTGGCGGCGGACCTCGTCGATGATGCCTGGGTGTTCACCTCGTCCAATGCGCTCGAGTGCCCGGCGCCCGATCCTCGGCCCATCCAGTTCCCGGAGCGCAACGCCTTTTCACTCGTCTCGTCCGTCGTGCGCAACAGCGACCGCGTGGAGTTCTGGAGACGACACCGTCAAGGCACTTGAGCCGTCGGCGGATCGACGGGGTTCGTGCGCTGCGCAGCAGGCCGACAGGACTGCGCATCGAGCCGAAGCGCGAAGGACGATGGGTGGATTCGCAGGACACCACTTCCGTCGTCGAGGCCAAACCTCCCGTTGTTGCGCTCCTGAACGACCGACAAAGCAACCAGTTCCCGCCCGTCAAACGACTCGGCAACGATCCGCCCCGCGAGAAGGTCCGCCGATGGTCGCTCGAGCGTCAACTCGGATGCGCGCGCGGTGCACAACTTGGCAAGCAGCGAATCCGTTGCTGCCCGGTCCGCCGTCCACTCGCCTTGCGTGCTCACGATCTTCCACTCCCCGGCGCTGCGCTGCAGCCGCCAAGGTTCGTCGGCGATCGGCTCGAAGCGCAGAGCGGCGATGTCCTCCGCGCGGCATCCCGCCGCAGTCGGATCGACGAGCAGCAGCCCGATCGGAACCGCTGCCGCAACGGCCGTCGCATCGAGTTCAAGCACCGCATCCGGTCGCTGCATCAGGCGTGCAAACCGCTCGGCAGCACCGCTGCGAACGGGCGATCCAATCTCCAAGCGTTCCACTTCGTCCACACGCTGGACACTCCCGTCGGCGGCGACGGACTGCCGCTGACTGTGCACTTCCACACTGGTCGTCGGCCGATCGAGGCCGAAGGGCAGCAACTCGGCAGGCGAGTCCGCGACGAATCCGCTGGTCTGCGCACGCTCGAGGGCCTCGAGCCATCGCTCGATCGCCGCTCGGTCCGCGCGCGTCCGGAGCGGGGACACCAAGCGCCACTGCGGACCTTCGCGGACCACCTCGATGCGCTCGACCCCACCTTGCACCCGTTGCTCGCACACGAGCCGCGTGCACTCGAGATCGGCGCGCGAAAACAAGAATGGCAATCGCCACTGACGGAAGTCGCCGAGCAGCGCCGCATCATGAAGGGTGGACCGCGCGACTCGCGGCTGCGGATCCGCATCCGTGCACATCCATGCGAAACCAGCGGGGAGTCGCGAACCGAGTCGCACTGTTCGTGCGCCCGTACCCCAGGCAATCTCCACCGTCGGCGCATCGGGCGTGAGTCCGGTGGCGACGGCAGAGTCGCTCGCCGAATCAACCGCGGCGCTCTCGCGGACCTGCACCTCCGCCAGGCGAGCAAGCAGTCCATCGACCTCCGCATCCTGCATCGGGAAATCAAACGGCTTCGACTGCCACCAGTGCCCATCGCGTCGAACGAACTCCGTGATGTTCTCCGCTCCTCGGCGCACGGTCACACGCTGCACATCGGCCCAAGGCACGGATCCTTCGGCGATCATGCGCCGCAGCCCCCCGACCGACTTCTCCCGGTCATGGGCCGATTGCGATGCCCACCAGACCGTGGCTGCCAACGCGGCGAGCAACGCGGCGACGACCCAGAGTCGCAGCAGAGGTGCTCGCATCATCCGCGCGACCTCCACCAGCGGATCACGACACCCATGACGAGAAGTGACGCGGGCAGCAGCAGCGACAACCCCGCTGTCCACTGCAGGCGTTCACGGACCGAGATCGATCCGATGCGCGACGCCTGCCGCGAACTGCCGCTGTTGCCCAGACGGGCATCGAGTCCGGCCAGCCAGAGCGTGCCGTTCACGGCCAGTTCGCGGTTGCCAGGCGTGACAAGCACATTGCCGGATCCGGCCACCGTGCGCGCCGCATCGACCACCGAGGTGAACATCCACGACGGCGAACCCATCACCAGCGCGCGTCCACGCGTGCCGCCGACCACAGCGCGCTCCGACGCGACCGCCACGCTGATGCCCTCCTCGAGCGCTGCAGACGACCTTGCATCGGGTGAACGCCTGCGCCAGTCGCGCTCGATGGAACGCGCAGGCGCGGGCGGCGCCACAAGGAACCCCCACGCCTCGCCACCCGCGCGCGCGGGCAAGACAGGCACCGCCACTTGAACGCCCACTCGCTGCCCCTCGAGCGCACGAGCGATCGGCAGATCACCCGCACCCGCGAGCAGTTCCACACGAGTGCGGCGTTCCGTCCTGCCCTCGCCCACGGGGATGTCATCCACGATCACGGAATCGGTCTGCGCGGCAGCACCCAGCATGAACGCCGCCTCGGCCCAAGGATCCGGCCGACCAGCCAGCGGGCGAAGGCTCGGGCCGATCGAAAGCAGGAGCGGTCGCCCCTCCGCCACCAGTCCTGTGACCGCATCGAGCAGCGCACGCTCGCGTGCATCTCGCTCCAACGACACCGTACGCGGCGGCACCACCATCCACACACTCAGCGGACGCGCGATCGGCTGCGGTGCCGCAGTCACCTGCCACTCACGCAGATCGATGCGCGCAGCGCGACAGGCATCGGCAATCGCCGAGAGATCGCTGCCATCTCCCGTCGGCAACAGCAGTGAACGATCCTCCGCGTGCACGATCACCAGTTCTGGCCGTGCATCATCCAAGATGCTGCGCATCGCCGCATCGATGAGCTGCTCCATTCGGAAGCGGCGATCGAACCGAACGACGTTGGATGCATCGCTCGCATTGACTGCCAATGCCGTGTCGGCGACGAAAGCGACTCCATGGGGCGATTCGATCACGAGTCCCCCTCCCACCGCGAGTCCGACCGAGACATCCCGCAGCGGATCCGCTGCGATCGCATCGATGGCATCCACGGTACGGAGCAGCGCGCGCGCACGAACTCCCAGTTCGGGACGGGCCCGCTGCGCCAGTTCGACAATCTCGGGGCTCGCACCGCTCGCGATGCCACGCTCCATGAGCCAAGTCGAAAATGCGCCGAGCTGTGTCCCCCAGTCGCGGTTGTGCGCAGCGACGACGAGCGCTGCCTCGCCAGCGTCAGGAAGTGCCCGGTCGGGGCGACTGACGCGCATCGCGGCGATGGTGCGGAGGATTGCGGGTGTTCCAACGGCAAGCGCGCGCAGCCCACCGCGAACCCGCTCGAGCTGCACACGGTCCTCCGAGCCATCGGGCAGTCGATCCAAGACTGCACCCAATCGGTCCGACTCGCGGCCTGCGAAGGATGCAAGTCGCTCCATCTCCGCGCATCCGTTGTCGACGGCGGTGCCACTGTCGCCAGTCACCGGTCGGTGGCGACGAACGAGCGCATCCACCCACTGCGCGTACTCCACCGCACCACGCGGGATCGTCGGATCGATCCGCGTCCATGCGATCCGAGCACCCTCGGCAACGGCACATCGCTCCACGGAGGACAGGACATCCTCGAGCTGTTCACCGATGCTTCCACCCAGCGCTCCGCCTGGATCGATCCAGGTGACTCGCCACTCCCGCGGAGTGCCGCGAAAAAGCGAAGACAGCTGCGGCGCCACCTCCCACTGCCGCCCTTTCGTCAGGTCAACCGCGGAGCGCAGAAAAGGAGCGCGGGCAACGACGCAGACCGAAGTGGCGATGGCAAGCCCGGCAAGCACGCCGGAAACGACCCGGAGATTCACGGTGAACGGCGTTCGACCCGAGGAGCGTTCCGCATCGGTGCGTTGCAGCGCCCATGCACCGGTCAGGAACACGAAGCTTGCAGCGAGGAAGTACATCACATCCGCGCTGTCGACCGCGCCCGTGAGGAACCCTTCCAATCGTCGGATGGGATCCACTGCAAAGAGCAGATCGGCCTGATCGGCAGCGAGTGCGGGGGCAACGGAGCGCAGGCCAATGAGGAGCACGAGCCAAAAGAAGAATGTGCCGAGATAGGCGACCGATGCGCTGGTCGTCAGTGATCCGAAGAACATGCCGGATGCGAGCGCCGCGCTTCCGAGGAGTACGACGCCGAGCGCAGCGCCGATGCATTCGCCGAGATCTGGATCCGCCAGCGACTCCAATACGGCGAAGGGAACCCCGATGCCAACCAGCACGAGTGCGAGCACGCCCACCATCCCCGCCAACCATCGTCCCATGACAAGTGAGGATGGTCCCGTCGGACTGGTGGCGAGCACCTCCCAGAAACCACTTCGACGGTCCTCCGTGGTCGGGCGCAGCGAGAGGGCGGGCGCGACAAGCAGCATCGCCCAGCCCGCCGCCGCTGCCACCGCACGAATCTCCGCTGGAGCCCCTGGCACGATCGCAGCAACTCCTGCAATGACTCCCGTCATGAGCGCGAAGACCGCAAGCGCCCCCCACGCCGTGGTGGTCATGAACAGTGCACCCATTTCGCGACGCGCAATCGACAGCAGAGCGCGCATCAGCGAGTGCCCCCTGCGCGACCGACCAACCTTCCAAACACATCCTCCAAGGGTGGCGTGACGCGCTCCAAGCGTCGTACGGATGCGCTCGCACGCTGCAGGACAGCGGCAAGTTGCGTGGGTAGGGCAGCCGCATCGGGGTGGCTCTCGTCCGCAGTGACCACGATGTGAGACCACCCGTCCTCGAGCGACTCCGACCGCACATCCAGCACGCTTGCAAGAGATCGAATCGCACCGACATCTCCCCCCGTGCACTCGAGGTCGAAGCGTGCGGCCACGGCACCGCGTCGACGGAGATCGCTTGCCGAACCCTGCGCGATCAACCGGCCACCATGGAGCAGGACGAGGTGATCGCACACCGCCTCGACTTCCGCGAGATTGTGGCTCGAGAAAAGAACCGTGTGCTCCCCGCGCAGTGACTGCACCAGTCCGCGGAACGCCTGCGCAGTCACAGGATCGAGTCCCGTTGCAGGTTCATCGAGAATCACGACTGCAGGCGATGCCACGAGCGAGGCGGCCAGCCCGACCCGCTGACGGAACCCTCGACTCAAAGAACCGACGAGCTTTCGGCGCACCGACTCGAGTTGGCAGCGTTCCACCACCCGCGCCACCGCTGTCCGTTGATCGCCCGGCGCGACACCCCACAGACGGCAGCGAAACCGCAGGTATTCATCGACACGGGCCTCGGGTGGCAGCGCATTCGACTCGGGCAGATAGCCGAGAGAACGGCGTGCGAGCATCGGATCGCGGCGCACATCCGCAGACCCCACACGCAGCGAACCCGCATCGGGCGTGATCGCGCCCGCAAGCATGCGAATGGTCGTGGTCTTTCCAGCACCATTGGGTCCCAGAAATCCGCAGACGGAGCCAGACGGCACCTCGAACGAGAGGTTGTCGACCGCTCGCGTTCGCCCGAAGGACTTGGTGACCTGATCGACGGTGATCATGGTGGTGGTGTGAACCCGAAGCGTACACTTGACCTTCCGATGCCCAACTCGAAGCAGCCTGCATCGCCGCTCCACATGCTCGACAATGTCGGCGCGGGCATTGGCATCGTGGATGCGGCGGGCGAAGTCATCCTGATGACCTCGCGCCTCGCGGAGCAGCCCGCGGAGACCCTGCGTCTCTTCGCGGAGCAGTGTGCGCTTGCGCTGCCGCAGTTTGCCGCATCGCCGACGCTGCACCTTCGCAAGCGATTCCGGTCGGGCCCACACACCTTCGAGCTCCTCATTTCGCCCGCCGCCGGCGGCGGCGCGTCCGGCGTTCTCTTCGATGTTTCCGCGCACACGCGGCTGGCAGAACGCCTCGACAGCGTCGACGCAGCGGGTGCCGCCCTGCTCGACCTCGACGCGCAAATCGTGAATCCACTGAATGTGGCTGAACGCCTCGCGCTCCTCGAGGGGAAGATCGCGCAGGCGATGGAGCGTGAGTTGCCCGGGCAGCCTTACGAAGTCCGCCTCCGCAATCGCAAGACCGATCAACTCGAACTGGTCATCGGTCACGGCATCGATCCTCTCCGGATCGGTGAATCGATCTTTGCGCGAGCGGCAGCCAACGGCATTTCCGGCATCGTGGCGAGTTCGGGGCGCAGCGTCATCTGCCAGGACACGGATGCAGATCCGAACTACCTGCCTGGATTGCCCGGTGCGCGCTCGAGCCTTACCGTTCCCATGCTCCTTCGGGAACGCGTCATCGGCATCGTCAATGTCGAGTCGCTCCGAGCGGATGCGTTCACCGAAGAAGACTGCCTCGCGCTGGAGACCTACGGCCGCTACATGGCGATGGCGCTCAACATTCTGGACATGCTCATCGTGGAACGGTCGTCGACGAGCGAGCGAGTCAGCGCGATCCTGCGGGATGAACTGGCGGTTCCGACGCAGCGGCTTCGGGACGCCACGATGGATGTTGCCATGGGGAAACTGGGGGCATTCGAGCATCTGGAGCGGGCACTGGAGATGCTTTCGGCGCGGATCAAGGGTGCGACATCCGGGCCTCAGTCGGTGCTTGGCATCGATCGACTGCCGAGCGATCGGTCACGCGATCCGTGGATTGAAGGCAAGCGCATCCTGGTTGCCGACGATGATGCCAATGTCCGTGAGACGATTCAGGGACTGCTGCAGGAGGCGGGTGGAATCGTGGAGAACCGTCCCGATGGAAGCACGGCACTGGAACTCATCCGCCGCGCACAGGACGAAGGGAATCCCTTCGAGCTGGTCATCTCCGATGTGCGCATGCCGGACCGCAATGGATATGAGGTGTTCCGTGGCACACGCGAGGCGTCGCCGGCCTGTGCATTCCTCATGATGACGGGTTTCGGCTACGACCCGAACCACTCGATCGTCCGATCCACGCAAGATGGACTCAATAACTTCCTGTTCAAGCCCTTTCAGGCGGGCGTCCTGCTCGAGGAAGTGCGCAAGGCGCTGGGTGCGCCGCAGTAGTTCACGGGTCGAGCCGTGCGCGAAGCAGTCGGGGCAGCCTTTCCAGATCGCGCAGAACGACGGCCTCCGAGAGTCCGCCTGACGATGCGATCTCCAGCGCGGACTGCTCTTGACTTGCGGCAATCTCACACAACAGCACACCGCCAGCGCGAAGCAGGCGAGGCGCACACCCCACCACGCGCCGCACCATGTCCAGCCCATCGACACCACCACGAAGCGCCGTCTCTGGCTCCCATGCCCGCACATTCTGCGGCACATCCTTCCACTCCACATCGCTGATGTAGGGCGGATTGGCGCAGAGAACGCCCACGGTGCCCTCGATGCCCAAGCCGGCAAGGGCGCCATCCAAATCACCTTGCACAACTTCGACAACAGACTCGAGCCTGTGTGCCGCGACATTCCGCCGCGCGAGATCGACGGCCGCAGGCACAACATCGGTGGCAATCACTCGAAGACCTCGGAGCACTTCCCCATCGGACCCACCGCGCTCATTCTGCTCGGAGCCCTTCCAAGCCAACTGCCGCCGTCCCGTGCGGAGCGTCCGCAGCGCACGCGCCACGGCGATGGCGATGCATCCCGTGCCCGTGCAGAGATCCACGATGCAGGGCGGCGTTGCACCCGCCTCACAGGCAGCAGCCGCGACGCGAACAGCCTCCTCCACGAGCAACTCGGTACAGGGACGCGGAATCAGTGTCGACGGTCCCACCTCCAGTTCACATCCGTGGAAAGCCCACCGACCGACGAGATACTGCACTGGCTCATGCCGGCCCGCGCGCTGCACCAGATCACGAAGCCGCGCCAGTTCATCGCCCGTTGCCACGCGATCTGCGTCGACATAGGTCTGCAGACGCTCGCAACCGAGGACATTCGCCAACAGCAGATCTGCACATAACTGTGGCGATTCAACCCCCCTTTCCGCAAGAAATGGGTTCATCCATGCACGCAGGCGGCGGATCGTCCATGGCTCGGCCACAACGGAATCGTAACGCGGGTGAAGGTAAGATCGTCGGTCCGCCCCAATGCGCACGCAAACAAACGATCAGATTCTGGAAGCCATCGAATCCGCTGCACGAAATGCGCGCACCTTTGGTGACATCACGCGCAGCGATGGGCGCTTGGTCTGCGCGGCGTCAGGATCTGCAGCCTCGGCGGAGTATGTGCTCGAAGCCGCTGCCGAGGGATGGCGACTCTCGCTCGGCACTGCTGATCGCTGGCTGAGCGAGTCCATCGAGTCCTCGCTGGTCGAGTCGCGCGACTCCATCGAAGACCTGTTCCGCGAGGCGCTGCTCGACATCGGATCGACAGTCGATCCACCGCGCGTGAAGCATTTCCGCGACGATGCCAAGCGTTATGTCTTCGAGACGGTCCTTCCCGCAGACGGCAGCGATGCCGATGTGGTGGCCCGGCTTCAGACATTCCTGCTGGCGTTCGAGTCGATGTTCCGCCTGCTGGGCGACATGGACAGCGGACCGGAGGGCTGATGAGCGCGCCGTCCGTGCTGATGCTGGGATGGGAGTTCCCGCCGTTCATTACGGGAGGTCTTGGCACGGCTTGCCACGGGCTGACGCGCGCACTCAAGGAGGCAGGGTGCGATGTGACCTTTGTTCTTCCGAGGGCCGTGGACCACTCGCATGCGTCGCATGTGCGTTTGGTTTCCCCGGAAGATCTCGCAACAGGATGCTCCACTTCCGACGCCAAGTGGGCACCCGTACCCGCAGCACGCATCATCGAATCGACGGCAGAAGCAGCCGCGAGCATCGATGTCCACGCGGCGGATTCGCCCGCGTCTGCACGGGCGCGCCAGGAAGCCCTCCTGCGGGGAACGCCTGAACGCATCGACATTCTTCGCTTGGGAAGCACGAACGAAGGCGCGTACGGTTCGGTTGCGCGGACCCGGGAGGTCCTTCGACAGTCTGGCACACCCCTGGAGGAATGGTCGGGAGCATCGGATCCGAGGACCATGATGGCACGGCTGATCGCTTCGGGCGTCGAACCTGCACTCGCCTGGGAACAAGTGGTGATCGATCAGGTGCTCCCGGAAGCTGCAACGCCTCCTGCGCATGCGGTGATGCTGACCGGCGGATACGAAGGTGATCTGGTCCTGGCTGCAGAGCGGTACGCGCAGTTCTGCGTGCAGTCTGCGCGCGAGCTGAACTTTGACATCATTCATGCGCATGATTGGCTCACCTACCCCGCAGGGCTTGCGCTCGCACGCCTGACGGGTCGACCGCTCGTTGTCCATGTGCACGCGACGGAGTTCGATCGCTCTGGCACGCACGTCAACCAGCAGGTCTACAACATTGAACGCCGCGGCATGCACGGTGCCGTGCGGGTCATGGCCGTCAGCAATCTCACCCGAAACCTGCTGGTGAACCGCTACGGACTCTCGCCCAACAAGATCGATGTCGTCTACAACGGCGTGGAACTGGAGCCCGCGTCCTACGGCATCAAACGGATCGAGCGCGGGGAACGAATCGTGCTGTACTTCGGGCGCATCACCATGCAGAAGGGTCCCGAGTACTTCGTGCGCGCTGCCAAGCGCGTGCTCGAAGTGGAGAAGAATGTGCGATTCGTGGTGGCTGGATCGGGCGATCTGGCAAGTTCCATGATCGAGATGGCAGCGAGCCTCGGGATCGGCGGCAAGATGACCTTCACGGGATTCCTTCGTGGACGGGACATTCCCCGCGTCTTCTCGATGGCGGATCTCTATGTGATGCCGAGCGTTTCAGAGCCATTCGGCATCGCGCCGCTCGAGGCGATGGGGCACCGTGTTCCCGTGATCATCTCGCGGAACTCCGGTGTCTCCGAAGTACTGACACACGCACTCAAGGTGGACTTCTGGGATGTGGATGACATGGCAAACAAGATCGTCGCTGTCCTGCGCCACCCTCCCCTTCGAGCCGAGCTTCGCGATCGCGGACTCTTCGAGGTTCGAGGGATCACCTGGGACGGTGCGGCGAAGCGCTGCATCACGTCCTACCAGAGCGCGATGAACGCCGTGCGCCGCATCCCTGCTGGATTGCGGCACGGGTAACGCACTGTTCCGCGCAACTGCGCCGCACGGCGCTCCTATACTCGCAGCACGATGGGTCTGTTCACTCGTGCCAAGCCTGCGCCCAAGACGGCGCCGGCACCCCAACCCCGCCCCGCAGCCGCGCAGCAGCAGACGCACTCCACCGCAGAGCATGGAACACCCGTTCCGCTGCTGGGCGATGCAGCGCTCGAGCGCAGCGCTCAGGAGAATGCGCTGCGCATCCTGCGCAGCGCTCGAGGCAGCAGTGATGGAATGCTGTCGGCAGCATTCTGGTCCGACAAGCTGATGGCTTGGTCGATGCGCGATCCGGACTTCAAGGTCCAACTCTTTCATTTCGTCGATTGTTTCCCTGCCCTGCGCAACTCCGACTCGGTGTACGAACATCTCGTCGACTTCATGTCGAAGCCAGGACTTTCGCTCCCGCCAGGCATGGACTTCGGGTTGAAGGCGGGTGGTCTGGCGAAGGGGTTGGTCGCACGAACGATGTCTTCGCAGATCGAGTCGATGGCGGGCAAGTTCATCGCGGGGACCGATGCCAAGAGCGCGCTTCCGACGCTTCGTGCCCTGTGGGATCGCGGACTCGCGTTCAGCGTGGACCTGCTCGGCGAAGCCTGTCTCAGCGACTCGGAAGCGGCTGCCTACCGCGCCAAGTACGCCGATCTCCTCGAGCACCTCCCGAGCGCCGTTGCCGCTTGGCCGGCCAACGCATCGCTCGAGCGCGACCATCTCGGTCCGATTCCGCGCACCAATGTGTCGATCAAGATCTCCTCGCTGTTTGCGCGCACGGATCCGATCGACTCCGAGGGATCGATCCGCGGATTGGAAGAGGCGCTGCTGCCGCTGCTCGAGTCCGCGGCTCGGCGCGGCGTCTTCGTCAACTTCGACATGGAGCAGCAGTCGCTGAAAGACCTGACGCTCGAACTGTTCATGCGGTGCTGCGAGCGCGTTCCCTTTCAGGCGGGCATTGCCATGCAGGCGTACCTCCGCAGCGGCGAGTCCGATGCACAGCGGCTCATCGATTGGGCTCGGCGCACCCGGCGCGTCGTGACGGTTCGACTCGTCAAGGGTGCCTACTGGGATTCGCAGACCATCCTCTCCGAGCAGCAGGGATGGGCGAATCCCTGTTGGAGTTTCAAACGAGATACCGATGCTTGTTTCGAACGCATGGCGGCACGGTTCATTGAAGCGACGCCGAAGAGCGAGAACAGTGGCGGTGGAACGCGGCTCGCGCTCGGTTCCCACAACGCCCGATCGATCGGCGCGGCGCTGGCTCTCGTGGATCGACACGGCCTGCCGCGTGAAGCGATCGAGTTGCAGATGCTGCACGGGATGGCGGATGCGCTGAAGGGCGCATGCATCAAGGAAGGACTCCGTGTGCGCGAGTACCTGCCCGTCGGCGAGATGATCCCCGGCATGGCGTATCTCGTTCGACGCCTGCTGGAGAACACCAGCAACGAGAGCTGGTTGCGCTCGGGATTCGCGGATGCGGCAGACGACAGCCAACTCGTGGCGACCCCGCACCGTTCGGCGGGTGCAGGTTCGGGGCGGGATGATGGCCTGCTGCGCATTCGAGGTTCGGCAGAGCGACATGCGCTCAGCAGCGCACATTCGGAAGTGGCGGATGGACTGCCATTCTTCACGGAGCCGATGCGCGACTTCTCCGATGCCGCCACGCGGACGGCGTTCGCCGCGGGCGTGCACATGGCGCGTGTTCCAAGCGTCGCCAACGACACGACGGTGGAGCAGGCGCGCACGGCGATCGCTCGCCTTCATGCGGCTTTCCCTGCCTGGCGCGAAACGCCCATCGCCGAACGCGCCGCAGTCCTGATTCGTGCAGCCGCCGCCCTGCGTGCTCGGCGGGATGAACTTTCGGGCATCATCATCCGGGAGTCAGGCAAGACATGGCGGGAGGCGGACGGCGATGTCTGCGAAGCGATCGACTTCTGTGAGTACTACGCACGCGAAGCTGCGCATCTCTTCCACCCGCGCCGCCTCGGTCACTTCACGGGCGAACTGAATCAGGAGTGGCACCAGCCGCGTGGGGTCGCAGTCGTCATCAGTCCCTGGAATTTCCCGCTCGCGATCTGCTGTGGCATGACCGTTGCCGCACTCGTCACGGGCAACACCGTGGCAGTCAAGCCAGCGGAGCAGACGCCCGGCATCGCTCGAATCCTGTGCGAAGTCCTTTGGAACGCGGGCGCGCCCCGCGATGCGCTTGCCTTCCTGCCAGGCCCAGGCGAGAGCGTGGGTGCGGAGCTTGTGCGTGATCCGCGCGTGGCGATCATCGCATTCACGGGCTCGAAGGCGGTTGGACTCGACATCATCGCAGCCGCTGGGCAGACTCCGCAGCAGCAGGGCTTCGTGAAGAAGGTGATCTGCGAGATGGGCGGCAAGAACGCCATCATCGTGGATGAGAGCGCGGACCTCGATGAGGCGGTGCTGGGCGTTCGTCAGTCTGCGTTCGGATTCTCAGGGCAAAAATGCTCCGCGTGCAGTCGCGCCATCGTGGTCGGATCGGCGCTCGAACCCTTCCTGCACCGCCTCGTGGACGCGACGCGGACACTCACGGTCGGAGATCCGCTGTTGCCGGGCACGGACATCGGTCCAGTCATCGACGAGGAAGCGGCACGCCGCATCCGTGCCGCCATCGAGTCGGCAGGCCGCGAGGGTCGGATCGCCGTGCAGGTACCCATCCCAAACGGCCTCGAGGCACGAGTGGGAAAGCCGTTCATCGGACCGACCATCATTCAGGATGTCCGTGCGAACCACCGCATCGCCCAGGATGAGATCTTCGGTCCTGTGCTCGCAGTCATCCACGCACGCGACTTCACCGAAGCGCTGTCCATCGCAAACGGAAGCGATTACAAGTTGACGGGCGGCGTCTTCAGCCGACGACCCTCTCATCTCCATCGCGCGCGCAGCGAGTTCCGAGTGGGCAACCTCTACCTCAACCGCGGCATCACGGGCGCGCTCGTCGGGCGACAGCCCTTCGGCGGATTCGGCATGAGCGGCGTCGGGAGCAAGGCGGGCGGATCGCAGTACCTGCTCCAGTTCGTCGAGCCGCGAAGCGTGTGCGAGAACACGATGCGCCGCGGCTTCGCGCCGGGACTGACCTGAAGCGACCCCGCCGCAGGCGGCCATCAGCCCATGCCGAGGGCGCGGTACTGCAGCGCCTCCGAGACATCTTCCGCGTGCACTTCGGAGTGTGCATTCAGGTCGGCAATCGTCATGGCAACGCGGCGAATCTTGTCATAGGCACGCGCACTGAGGGCGAGCTCGTCGAGGCCGTGCGACAGCAGATGCATCGCAGCGCCATCGAGCCGGCAAACGCGGTCGAGCATTTCGCCCGGAAGCCGTGCATTCGCGCATGAACCCTGGCGCGCCCTCGCACGCGCACGAGCCTGCAACACCTGCGAGAGCAGCGTCGCACTGTCCGCACCAGGTTTCGCGCGCGCCAGATCACGCGCACCCACCCGCCGAACCTCCACATGCAGATCGATGCGGTCGAGCACAGGGCCCGAGAGCCGTCCGAGATACTCGCCCATGAGCCGCGCGCCCCGCGCGCCGCCCAGGCGATCTCCCTGGGCGGATGGGTTCATCGCCGCCACCAGCATGGCTGCCGCGGGCCATCGGATGCTCCCGCTCGCGCGCGCGATCGACACCTCGCCACCCTCGAGTGGCTCTCGCAGCGATTCGAGCACATCGCGGCGGAACTCCGGCAACTCATCGAGGAAGAGAATGCCATGGTGTGCGAGCGTGATCTCGCCCGGACGCCCATGCGGCCCACCACCGATGATGGCGGTGGCACTGGCACCGTGGTGCGGCGCTCGGACGGGTCGCGCCACATCGAGTCTGCCTGAACGCAAACGCCCTTCCATGCCGACTCCCGCACAGGAGGAAATGCGAAGCACCTCAAGTGCCTCCTCGGGCAGAAGCGGCGGCAAGATGCCGGCCAGCGCGCGCGCGAGCATCGTCTTGCCGCAGCCGGCGGGACCGAGCATCAGCACATTGTGCCCTCCCGCCGCCGCGATCAACATCGCGCGTTTCGCCGTGGTTTGCCCCTTGATCTCGCGAAAGTCGACGGGGGCGAGACCAGTCGGAGGGGCAGCGTCCCCCGCCGCCTCCCCTCCGACATGGTCCTCGCTGTCGCATCCCTGCTCCTGTTGGAGCTCCTGCTGGAGCGCCCGTTGGATGAACAGCGAATCCCCGCAAGGCGAGGACCGTTCCCCCCGAAAGAAGTCCACCGCATCGGCCAGCGTTTCCACCGCAGCGACCTTGCTCTGTGGCACGAGCCGTGCCTCGCACGCGTTCTCCGCGGGCAGCAAGATGCCTCGACCGACATCACGCGCCAGGAGCGCAGCGCTCACCGCCCCGCGCACGGCACGCACCCGTCCATCGAGTGCCAACTCGCCTGCCACAAGCCACTGCTCCGGTTCGGGCGCCCCACCCGTGCGAGGATCCGCGGCACCTGCGGCGCGTAACAGTCCAAGCGCGATGGGCAAGTCGTACACCGCCCCCTCCTTGCGTGTCCCTGCAGGAGCGAGATTCACCACCGCATGATGCCGAGGCACTTCAAATCCCGAACTCTCGATCGCGCGGCGCACACGCTCGACGGACTCTCGGATCGCCGCATCCGGCAATCCCACCACGGCGATCTGCGGCAACCCATGTGCGGACAGATGGACTTCCACCTCGCACGGACTCGCGTCGATGCCACGCAGCATGAAAGAGTGGATCCTCGCCTGCACAGGTGCGCACCCTATGCAGACGCCACGCCGGGCCGAGGAACATGCCCGTTTTTCGTATCCTCGAACGGCGCATGGAAGTCACCGTTGTCACCGCACTGCTTGTCGGTCTTGCAGGGGGCACGATCGGAGGACTTCTCGGGCTCGGTGGCGGCGTCATCATGATCCCGCTGCTGACCTTTTCGTCGGGCAGTCATCCATACCTCTACCAGTCTGCATCCCTGCTCGCCGCGGTCGCGGTCAGCATCGGCAGCATTCCCCGCCATGTGCGCTCAGGCTTGGTGGACCGAACACTCGTCCTGCGCTCACTGCCCCTGTCCATCCCCACCTCCATCGCGAGTGGACTCACAGCGGCTCTGCTGCCAGATCCACACCTGTTGGAAATGATCTTCGCCATCTTTCTCCTTGCCATCGGATTGCGCGAGATTGTTGCGGTATTCGGGCATGCAACCACCTCCGCGCCATCCGCCACCGTCCGCAACACCTGGCCCCGTGCGTGCGCCGTCGGTGGCTGCATGGGAACGCTCTCGGGGCTGCTGGGCATCGGCGGCGGCATCATTGCGCTGCCGATGATCCGCGCGCTCGTGCGGTTCGACATGCAAACAACCATCGCAACGACCGCCGTCCTGGTGCTTCCGGCCGTGATCGTCGGCGGGCTCGTGCGTCTTGCCGCAGCGCAGCATGCCACGACCGCAGATGGACCACCGATGACGGCCTGGGCGATCCTTTCACTCGCGCTCCTGCTTTCCCCCGGGTGCCTTCTTGGCGGCGTACTCGGTGCAGGATGGGCGCATCGCCTTCCTCGCAGAGTCCTGGAAACGGCCTTCGGCTTACTCTGCCTCGTCTTCGCCGCGCGCATGCTTGGAATCCTCTGATGAGCGACACCTCTCCGCGTCCGAATGCTGCACCGAACACTGGCCGCTCCGCGCGCACGCCGTGGCTTGTGGCACTGGCTGCAGCCTGGATCATCACCCCGATCGTGCTCGGGTTCACCCTGCTGACGCAAGTCGGGCCCGCCTCCGACTGGCTTCGCGCGCATCCAGACATCGCCGTGGCAACCTGCATCGCCCTCTTGGCGTTCACCACGGGTTTCGGATTGCTCCCGCCCTATGTGCAGTCCATCATCGCTGGCTGGGCATTCGGCGCCACCATGGGAACTGCTGCCGTTCTTGTGGGACTCCTCGGCGGGGCAACGATCGGGTTCTTTGTCGCACGCGCACTCAGCGGCGATGCACTGATGCGCTTGATTGCCGCGAATCCGCGCGCAAAGGCCATTCACCATGCGCTCGTCGAGGCGAAGCAGCAGCGCACCTTCCTGTTGATCCTGTTGCTGCGGCTCCCGCCCAACTCACCCTTCGCACTCTTCAATCTCGCAATGGGTGCGGCTCGCGTGCGATTCGGACCGATGATCGCTGCGACCGCCATCGGCATGCTGCCGCGCACTGCATTCCTCTGTTCTGCCGCAGCGGCAGCCGCCGCCACGGGAGCACACGACATTCAAGATCTCGTGCGCCGCCAGAGTTGGTCATGGCTGATCGTCGGTGTCGCCAGCTTCATCGCGGCGCTGTTCATCATCCGTGCAATCGCGGTCCGCGCCCTGCGCGCCGCGGGCCTCGGCTGACTGCCGCACCCAGGGCGGCAACCCATCAGTTTGGTGGCTCCAGCGGCTGCTGCGTGGGCGCTGCGGGGGCCTCCATCGGTTGAACGCGCTGCTGCGGACTCGGCTCATGGGCGATCGGTGCCTCCAAGCCGCCCTCGTGCCCGGGCGTCGCCGCAGCCGGGGTGAGCCCCTCATGCATCGAGGGAAGCTGCGCGAGGCGCGCATCGATCTGGCGGAAGAACTGATCGCTCTGCGAGAAGAACGAACCGCCTCGAATCCGACCGCGCGGCTGCATGATCACTCGGGGTATGCGGTCACTCGTATCGACATCCACGCTGAACGACCAGACTTCAGTCTGTCGCTGCACCGCCTGAGCCTTCATCACATCCCGCTTGAGTTCGCGGTGAATCTCGATGCGGTGTGCCGCTTCATCCACGAACACGCCATTCTCCGTCACGAACCAATCCGTCAACTCGGGCTGACGCGCCGCCAGCACCGTGGCCGACCAAAGCTGCTGCTCACTGACACCTGGGTACGCGCGCGACACACTGCCTAGACGACAGCCGCCAAGCAGGGGCGCGACCGCGAGCAAGACGCACACCAGCGCGCGCGGAGCGCCACCCGCTCGCGCAACGACCGATGCGACCGCGTCAATCGGGGAAAGCGGCATTCGCATAGACCTTCTGTACATCGTCGAGTTCCTCCAGTCCGTCCACAAGCGATCGAATGCGCTCGGCCAACGCGGCATCCACCGGCACTTCAACCTGAGGCACCCACAGTACCTGAGCCTGTTCGGGTGTGATGCCTGCTGCCTCGAACGCATCCCGCACGGCCGCAAGGGTCGATGCGGGGCAGGTCAACTGCCACGCGTCATCGTGCCCGACCACATCATCCGCCCCCGCGTCAAGGCCGATTTCCATCACACGCTCCTCCGTCAGCGCCTCGCGCGGCAGGATCACCACACCGCACTGGCGAAACGAGTGCGACACGGAACCGTTCACGCCGAGATTGCCGCCATGCTTGTCGAACAGCGTGCGCACTTCGGGCGCGGTTCGGTTGATGTTGGAGGTCAGGCACTCGACCACCAACGCGACTCCACCCGGCCCATACCCCTCGTATCGGATCGCCTGATACTCCTCGCCCTCGAGGGCGCCACTCCCCTTCTTCACGGCCTTCTCGATCGTGTCGCGCGGCATGTTCACGCTGCGCGCGTCATCCATCGCCATGCGAAGCGACGCGTTGAAGCGCGGATCAGCTCCTCCCGTGCGCGCCGCAACGATGATCGCGCGCGACGCCTTGGACCAAAGCTTGCCGCGCTTGGCGTCGACCGCGGCCTTGCGGTGCTTGATGTTCTTCCACGCACTGTGACCTGCCATGGAATCGAACCTCCGCGGCGATCAGGTGCGAGCCGTACTCGAGCGACGGCTGCTCCGCCCGCTCTTGGCGCGTTCGATCGCCTGCTTGACGGCGCCTCGCGGCTTCGGCTTGGCCTCGCGCGCCTCGCGCGCCTCATCCGCGCGCCCCGAAGCGTGGAAGTGGTCGACCGCTGCGGTCAGCGCGTAGTGGACCTGCAGCGCGCGTTCCTGGCTGAAGCGGCGCTCGAGTGCAGCTGCGAACTCCGCGGGGGTCGCATCATCGACCAGGACCTCGGTGTGGCGCATCAGGTCGACAGTGGTCTGGTCGATCGGCACGAGCGCGACCCCAAACCCAATGAGCATCATGCGCGATGACACATAGGTCGGCATGCCATCGAGGTGCTCGAGGTAGGTGCGCACATCACGCTTGGGCTTGCCGACGAGTTGTTCGAGGCTGACCTTGTGGTGGCGGCGGAACACATCTGCCAGCGTGTTCCGCACTCGGCGCATGCGGCTGAATCCATCCGGGAACTTCGGACCGATGGTCTGCACCATCTCCTCCACGAGATTCACACGGAACTCGTTGAAGTCCACATTCCGGCTGCGGATGCGCGTGAGCGCGGCGTCAGCCTGCTCCAGGGTCGCGTCATACAGCAGCGAGGAGTGGAGAAACAGCGCGACGAGATCCCCACTGTTGGGTTCCTCGGTGCGGGCCTTCGGCGACCACTTCTTGATGAGCGAGTTGAAACGATTGATGTTGAAGTGCGTTTTCCGGTCTTTCATGGTTCAGTTCCCCCGTTCTGGATGGTGCTCCGTGTGATCCGCATCGAACGAACCACCATCCGCAGCGTCCGAGCCCAGTCCCGAGCCCAGTCCCGAGCCCAGTCCAAGCTGCGGCAGCGATGCGCGAAGTTCAAAGGCAAGTTCAGGGACGCGTCGCAGCGTGGTGGAATCGCGGAGCGACGAGCGGAGGAAACCAGCCGCACTCCGCAGCGCGGCAATGGACAGCGGTCCTCGGTCCGACGGCAGCACCGACACCGAGACGCGTGCATGCAGCAGATCGGGGCTCACGGAAACATCCTGCACGGACACCATTCCCTGCAACCGTGGGTCTGCGAGTCCCCGCGTGATGCGCTCCTGCAGCGCTCGCTGCAGGACGCTCGCCACCTGCGCCGGGCGTGAACTCGGCACCGCCTCGCGCAGGCTGCCGTCGGGAGCGAACGAAAGTCCCGGCGGCAACTTCGGTCCCTTGCCGCGCCGCTCACGCATTGCCGCCACCCAGCGGTCGCACCATCGTCGTGCGGTAGCACTCGAGGATGTCGCCCTCACGAATGTCGTCGTACCCATTGATCTTCATGCCGCACTCGTTGCCCGAGCGGACTTCCTTCGCATCGTCCTTGAACCGCTTGAGCTGCTCCAGTCGGCGATCCTTCTCGACCACGATGCCGTCGCGCGTCACACGAATCTGCGCGTTGCGTTCGATCGTGCCATCCGTGACATAGCAGCCTGCCACCGCGCCCACCTTCGAGATCTTGAAGACCGCTCGAACTTCGGCGTGACCGAGCACCTGCAGGCGAACCTCAGGCTCGAGCAATCCGCGAACCGCCTTGTCCATGTCTTCGGTCAGCTGATAAATGATGTCGTACAGGCGAAGGTCGACCTTGCGTACCTCCGCAAGTTGCCGTGCCTTTCCACTGCTGGTGACATTGAATCCAACCACGACGGCGCCCGTCGTTGCAGCGAGTTCCACATCACTCTCGTTGATGCCGCCCACTGCAGCGTGCTTGATCGAGATCGTCACATCGTCCGCCTTGATCTTGCCGAGCACGGCCTTCAGCGTCTCGACGGAACCCTGCACATCCGCCTTGACCACCAGCGGCAACTCCTTCCGCTTCGACTTCGCCATGGTCTCGAAGATGTTGTCGAGTGTGACTTTCGGCGCCGACAGTTCGCGCTCCCGCTCATGCGCGCGGCGTTCCATGGCCGCCTGTTCGGCAGCGGCGAGGGAATCCACCACATAGAACTTGTCGCCCGCATCGGGAAGGATGTCGATGCCCGAGATCGCCACGGGAGTGGTGGGATCCGCAGACTGCGTTCGCTTGCCATGGTCATCCACGATGTCACGAACCCGACCGAAGGCGCGTCCGACGACCACAAAGTCGCCGCGCTTCAAGGTTCCCTCTTGCACGAGCAACTGCGCGACGGCGCCGCGCCCCTCTTCCATCCGCGCCTCGAGCACCGAGCCCTGCGCATTCCCGCCCCAGTCAGCCTTCAACTCCAGCACATCCGCCTGCAGTGCGATCAGCGCGAGAAGATCATCCACACCGGTGCCCTTCAACCCGCTCACCTGTGCGACCTCGACCGAACCGCCCCACGGCACGGGGTTCAACTCGTTGGCGGCCATCTGCCCATAGATCTTCTGCAGCCCCTGCTCGCTGAACTCGGGGCGATCGATCTTGTTGAGTGCAACGATCATCGCCACTTGTGCCGCGCGCGCATGGTTGATGCTCTCCACTGTCTGCGGCATGATGCCGTCGACCGCATCGACCACGAGCACAACGATGTCCGTCACGCGTGCGCCACGCGCTCGCATGGCGGTGAATGCCTCATGACCTGGCGTATCGATGAAGGTGATCGGACGCTTCTGTCCTCCGACGGTCACCTCAACCTGGAACGCACGCGTCGACTGCGTGATGCCACCCGCCTCCCCGGCCGCGACATTGGTCGATCGGATGCGATCGAGGAGCGTCGTCTTTCCATGGTCCACATGACCAAGAATCGTCACCACGGGAGGACGCGAGCGTTCATCCGTGCGTTGCCGATCTGCAAACCGCTCCACGATCTCTTCGGATGCGGTCTTCGTGCGGTCGATCTCCACCTCGACGCCGAAGTCCATCATCACTTCCATCGCCTGCTCGCCATCGAGCGCCGCATTGATGGTGATGGGATTCCCCGCGAGCAGGAATCGCTTCATGATCTCAGCCACCTTCACGCCGCTGATCTCGGAGAGTTCCTTCACGGAGACCGGATCTGGAACGCGGATCGGCCCCTGCGGCTTCGCCACAACGCGGCTCGGCGCATGACCTGTGGTACGCCGCGTAGCGCTATGCCGCTTGAAGTACCCATCCGCCCCCTCCATCTGGCGCTTCTTTTCTGCATCATCACGCTCGCGGAACTTGTCGCGCTGCCCGGCACCCGCGCGTCCCGATCGACCGCTGTCCGTAGGTCGTCGCGTTCCAGCACCACCTGCGCCGCCTATACCCGGAGGTCCTCCTGGTCGAACGATTCCTGCGCCGCCGCCACCCATCGGACTCCGACCCATGGGCGGTCGCGACGAACCAAACGGACTTCGTGGTCGAGGCGCCGCGATCTGGTCAGCCTGCTCCACGCGGATCAGCTTGGGGCCCGACAGCGCCGTCTTCGCCGGCGCCTGCAACTGCTCGCCCGGGTTGCGAGGGCGTACGGGTCGGGTGGGAACATTCATCGGCGCCGGAACAATCGTTCTCGGCGGTACTGGCGGTCTTGGGGGCGGAGCCGTCACCCGAGGCAACGTTGGCGCGGCAGATCCACCACCTCCAGCGGCCGGTGGCCCACCTCCAGCGGCCGCTGGCGCTTGCGGTGGGTTCACGCTTCCTGCTGGCGAGGTGGCAGGCGGAACCTTTGGAGGCGCAGCCTTCGGGGGGAATGGCGCTGGCGGTGCCGCTGGCGCTGCCGCGACGGGTACTGAAGTCGCCGGTGGGACTGTTCGAGTACCTGTTGTGGGACTCGCCGACACGGATGGCTTGTCGCCGAGCTCAACGGTTGCTGCGGACTCCTTCCCCACGCCCACAGCGGAATCTTTGAGCGCAGCAGACTCGACCTCGGAATCCGTGGAAGCGGCAGTCGAACTTGGCCCCGCATCCTGCTGTCGCTTCTTCGGTGCAGCCTTCTTTGCCTTTTCCCGCAGCGCTCCAACATCGACCTGCTCACTGGTCTCCGCTGCACTCGAGGCCGACACGCCGCCGAACCACTCTCGGATCGTCTCCGCAAGGCCGAGCGGTACGGTCGCTTGCGGAGTCGTGACTCCTTCGACCCCCTCGCGCGCACACTTCTCGATGATGTCCTTGGTGGATATCCCGATGTCCTTCGCAATCTGGGTGATTCGAACTTTCTTGAGGGTCTTGGTTGCCACAACAGGCTCCGTGTGTTTCGTTCAGTCTCGTCGATCCGTCATGAGTTCAATCCGCTCTCGATTCTTCTAGGCCAATTCTTCTGGGCCAATTCTTCTGGGCCGATTCTTCGGGGACGACTGGGCATCGCCCCGAATCCTCGGTGCTTCAGCCTTGTCCGGCTCCACCGCCGCCGAGGATGCTGTCCGCCGCTGCTTCACTTTGTGCGTCCGTCTCGACGATGGGCTCACCCGCCGTCCCGCCGCCGAGTACTGCATCAACGACGGCACCTTCTTCTGCCTGCCGAGCTTCCGCCTCTGCACGCTCTCGCTGCATCTCCTCGGCGACCACCTTCGCGCGCGCCGTGCATGCGTCGACAACCCGCAGAGCAAGCTCTTCACTCATGCCGCACTCGCTGATGAGGCTCTGTTCGCCGATCTCCTCGACATCGAACACGCTGATCATGCCCAGAGCGCCCATGCGGTCGAGCATCTCATCCGTCACGCCCTCGACTTCCTTCACCGCGAGCTGCAGCGTTTGCAGGCCCTTCTCGAACTCGGGTGGAGTGAGGATGTCCACATCCCACCCCGTCAGTCGCGCCGCGAGGCGAACATTCTGTCCCCGACGGCCGATCGCCAGCGACAGCTGATCGTCGCGCACGATGATCGTGGCGCGGCCGAGTTCGAAGCAGAGGCTCACTTCCTCCACCTCCGCGGGCTTCAGCGCGTTGGAGATGAGCACTTGGCTCGACTCGTTCCACCGCACGATGTCGATCTTCTCGCCGCCGAGCTCATCGACGATGTTTCGGATGCGAGAGCCACGCACGCCCACGCACGCGCCGACGGCATCCACCTTCGAATCGACCGATGACACGGCAATCTTGGTGCGGAAGCCGGGTTCGCGCGCCATGGCCTTGATCTCGATGGTGCGCTCCGTCACCTCGGGGACCTCCGACTCGAAGAGGCGCCGAATGAAGTCGGGATGCGCGCGGCTCATGACGATCTTCACCTGGCTGCCCGCGTCGCGAACATCGAGCAGGATGCATCGAACGCGGTCGCCCGGCTGGAACTGTTCGCCTGGAATCTGCTCGCTCTTGGGCATGAAGCCTTCCGTGCGATCGACCTGCACGATGAGGGCGTTCCCCTCGTACCGCAGCGCGCTGCCCGTCACCAGTTCGCCCTGCCGCTTGGAGAACTCATCGAGCAGCGACACGCGCTCGTTCTCGCGGAAGCGCTGAATCATCACCTGCTTTGCCGTCTGCGCGGGAATGCGCCCGAGCTTCTCGAGCGGGATCATCTCGTGACCGCCATCCTCAAGATTTCGCCAGAGCGAGATCGCACCCGTTTGGCGATCGATGGCGCAGCCGAACTCCTCGAGATCCTCTGAATTGAAGTGCTTGCGCACGGCACTCACCATGGCTTGCTCGAGGTCTTGCACGAGCAGCTCACGGTCAATGTTCTTCTCACGGGCCAGCGTTTCGAGGTGTCGGATCAGGTCGCTCATGGTGTCGGTCCTTTCAAGTTTTCGCCGGTCTCTTCTCGAGTGTTCCGGCTCGCTTCTTTGGTTGTTGGGATGTCGTTGCTTGGATGTTGGGATGTACCGAGTTGTCGCCGCGAACACGAGACACGAGAACCACTGGACACGAAGGCCCAAACAAAAAGACCATGCTCGCCGCGGCGCGAACATGGCCCGTCCTGGAACGGCGTTGTGCCGAAGAGTCAGACCACGGCGGTCTCCTCACGGCACGACACCCCTGCTCCCGAAAGACGCAGATGGACGCGAGAACGCGTCATATGCGGCTTCCGGCTGCCGATTCGACTCGATCCGAGAAAGAAAGGATGGAGGGTCGCATGAAGCAGCTGCACCTTCGGGAACCTTGGGGAAACCGTGGCGACCCAAAGTCGTACGGAGCCAAGATCCACTGGGGAAACGGAACGGACGGGCCTCCCAAAGTCACCCTTGGGAGAAGGGAAAGTGTACCGCCGCACGCCCGATTTTGCAAGCGAATTCGGTGGCGATCACTGGCCCTCCTTACACTCGTTCACGATGAGCGTCTCACGGTGGCTGTTGCTTGGCATGCCGATTTGGGCTTGGCTGAACGCCCCTGTGGCGGCGCAGTCCATGGAAGATCCCGTGCGCGCACGAGTCGTGCTCGCTGCGACGACGGTGGCGCCGGGAGCAGATCTTCCCGCCGCGATCGAGGTCTCCATCGCGCCGAACTGGCACATGTGGACGCAGGTCGGCGCGACCCTGCCAGGAGCCGTCCTCTTCGATGGCGCCGAGTGGACAACGGTCGAAGCCTCCGGTGTGGGCGGCGCAGTTCGCGCAGCATCAGCCACCACGGGACAGTGGATCACCGCGCCGACGAGTGCGTTCACGGGGGTCATCGCGCAGTGGCCGAAGCCTCATCTGGTCACGGCGGATGTCGGCGACGGGCCGCAGAAGTACGCCGTGTTGGAGGGCACTTTCATCATCGGCGTCCCACTCTCGGTCGCAGCCGATGCAGCCGAGGGGGAGTATTCCATCACACTGCGACTGCGCTACCAGGCGTGCGATGCAACGACCTGCCTTCCACCCACGGAGGTCGACTTCCCGATCACGGTGCGCGTGGCGGCTGGTGCAGCGATGCCCGCGCTCGATGCAGCACTTGCCGACTTCGATCCGAGCATCTTTGCGAAGCTTCACGGTGGCGGAGCGGGTTCGCGTCCGATCCAGTTCGACTTCTTCGGGCTGGCGTTCTCGATCGATCCGACCGGCACGGGGTTCTTGCTCGTGCTCCTGATCGCAGTACTCGGAGGCATGCTCCTCAACTTCACGCCCTGCGTGCTGCCCGTGATTCCCCTGAAGATCATGGGGCTGGCGCACAGCGCCGGGAATCGGCGGCGCTGCGTGATGCTGGGTGCGATGCTGTCGCTCGGCGTGATCGCGTTCTGGGTGGGTCTTGGCGTTGCGGTGTCGCTCATCAGTGGATTCACCACTTCGAGCCAACTCTTTCAGTATCCCTGGTTCACCATGAGCGTCGGCGCCATCATCGCCGTGATGGCGATTGGCATGTGCGGTCTCTTCGCCGTGCGTTTGCCGCAGTCGGTTGCCGGCATCGACTTCCGCCACGACACGCTCGCGGGCTCATTCGGTTTCGGCATCATGACGGCGGTGCTGTCCACGCCGTGCACCGCACCGCTCATGGGAGCCGCGGCGGCATGGGCCGCCACGCAGCAGCCGTGGGTCGTGCTGCTGGTGTTCGGCGTCATCGGCGGTGGCATGGCACTGCCCTACTTGGTCCTCAGCGCATTCCCGCAGCTTGTGCAGCGTGTCCCGCGCAGCGGTCCCGCAAGCGATCTGATCAAGCAAGTGATGGGTCTGCTGCTGCTCGCTGCCGCTGCGTATTTCATCGGCGCCGGCGCTGCAGGGATGCTCGTGGCGCCACCCGAGCCGCCGACGAACGACTACTGGTGGATCGTCGCCACGCTCGGCATCGCGGCGGGCGCTTGGATGAGCGTACGAACCTGGCGCATCACGCCGCGCCTGCAACCGCGACTGGCCTTCGGATCGCTCGGGCTGGGGATCGTGGCTGCAAGCGCGGCCGTCGGCATCCAACTGACCGATGACGGGAAGATTCCCTGGGTGTACTTCACGCCCGACCGCCTCGCCGATGCGCAGGCCCGCGGTGATGCGGTGGTACTCGACTTCACCGCGGAGTGGTGTCTCAACTGCAAGACGCTCGAGAAGACGATCCTCGAGAGCGATGTGGTGGCCGCGCGGCTCGGCAGCGACGGAGTCACGCCGATCAAGGTCGACCTCACCGGCGACAACCCGCAGGGGCGCGCGCTCCTGAAGCGGTTTGAACGACTCACGATTCCGCTGCTCGTCGTCGTCACGCCGCGCGGCGAGGTGATCTTCAAGAGCGACACCTATACGCCTGCGCAAGTCCTGCAGGCGATCGATGCCGCGCAGGGTGCTGCGCAGGGGCAGCGGTCGGCGCAAGGCGCTGCAGCGGCTGCGAATCCAGCGCAGCGCTGACCCTTCACTCCGCAGACTCGTTTCCGGCCTTCTCGTTCGGAGGCTCGACCGCCTGCGCGGCGCGCGATTCGATCTCCTGCCGTACCGAATCGATCCGCCCAGGGCGGAACTGCCGAAGCGGATCAGCGGCGAAAGACTCGTTGCACATCGCTGCCGCATCGAGAGCAGCGCGCGCATCACCGCGCCGTCCCTGTGCCGCGAGCGCGATGGCCAGCCGCAGTTGACTGTCGCAGTGCCGCGGGTTTTCCACCAGGACGGCCCGCAGCGCATGTTCGAGTCGCACGGCAGCGGCTCGGTCGTTCGGCGCGGCATCGAACGCATCGTGTGCAGCGAGCGATGCAAGACGCAGTGCAGCGAAACGGCTCCACGGGGCATCCGCCGCGAGTGCCGCACCCTCCTGCGCGCTCAAGCGAAGCTGCTGCTGTTCCATCGGAACTGCCGTGTCGCGCGCGGCTGCGAGCCACTGCTCCGCGGCGCACAAGGCGAGTGAACGCCTGCGCGGCGCATCCACGGATGCGGCGGCGAGCGCCTGCGCCGCATCGCGGCGCGCCGCCGCGAGTCGCTCCCGCGAGTGCGTTTGTGCCGCATCAAACACGCGCTGTGCCGCTGCAATGGCGATGTCATCCTGCCGAGTCAGCGCGGGAGCGGTCCACACCACCAGCCAGGCTGCCGCAGCGGCGGTGCTCGAAGCCCAGACGACCGAAGTGATTCGCGACGCGCGGCGCGGCTGAGCTGCCCGAGGAGTGGGCGCTGCAGCGAGCACAAGCCACGCCCACAGCACGCTGCCGGGGAGCCAGAAAACCATGTCGATCTGCCCGTGGGTCGCGACCACGCACGCCGCAGCGACTCCCCCGAGGGCAATCCCGTTGCGGGCGCGTTCGTCGCCGCCGCCCTGATGCGCGGTGGCCCACGCCACCAAGACACCGCCCACGGCACCCGCAGCCCGCCAAAGCCATGCATCGCCGCCGAGCGCCGGCGCTTCAAACAGTGCGGAGAGGATCACGCCGAACACGACGCTCGCGAGGGCAATCTCGCGCGCAATCCTGCCATCGCCGCTCGAGTCATCCGACCTCGGAGCACGCGCGCCGCCGTGCCACAGCAGACACAGCATCGCGCCGGCAAGCACGAAGCCGCTCACGCCGAGCGAAGCGGTCCAGTCGACGAACGAACCGTGCGCACTCGTGACTTCTTCGACGGCGCCGCTCGGGCGCACCTGCATGAATGCGGCTTGGAAGCCAGCGGGTCCAACGCCGACGAATGGCGTCTGCGCAAGCGCCCGAACCGCACCCACGAGATACTGCCAGCGGAACAGGAGGCTCTGCTCGCCCCAACCCTCGCCGATGAACCCTCGCACGACGAGGGCGAGCACAGCTGCGATCGGCAGGAGCGCAAGTCCATGCGCCCATCGCTCCGATCGCCGAAGCAGCACGCTCGCGACGGCACCGATGGCGAGCGCGGCAACGCCGCCTTTCGATCCACTGGCCACCACCAGACCTGCGCACAGCAGCGCTGCCATGCCCAGGAACGCGCGCACGGCAGCGCGCCCGCCGCCGAGTGCCGCGTTCGCCAGCAGCGTCGCCGTCGCGGCGGCGACCGTGGCGAACACATTGGCAAATCCGAACCACCCCGTCGCCTCATTCTGCAGCAACCGCCGCTCGTAGGTCAGCACCTCCGACGATCCCGCCACCCATCCCTGCGCGCGAAGGAACATCTCCTTCTGCTGTTCATAGAACGCCAGCGTCGCCGAGTGCTCGACCGTCATCTGCACGAGCCCGCGCACCGCGAGGGCAACCCCGATGCCCGCAAGCGATGCGATGACTGCACGGTGCATCAGCCCCGTGCGATCCCGCAGGCAACATCCGCACACGCCAAGCGCCGCGGCGATGGACGCGATCCATGTCGTGCACCGCCACAGCTGCTCGACATCCTGCATCCCATGCGCGGCAGCGACCGCACACGGCACCATGCACGCGCTCGCCATCCACGCCCACCAGCGCGGAAGCAGCGTGCGATCCATCGCGCAGCGTACGAGCAGCCAGGACGCTGCCGCCAACACCACCGCATCGAGCAGCACGCTCTGCGCGGGCGTTGCGCCCACGAAGACGGCGGACTGCTGCGCAGGATCCATGTCGAACACGGGCAACGCTGCGAACGCGATCATGCACCGCGCGGCAGCGACGGCAAAGATGGCACCGAGCGCCACGCGGTCACTGACAGGTGTGACAGGCTTCGACACGCGACTGCTATCGTAAGGCAATGCAGTCCGCAGCTTCGCGCCCCGCCGTCACGGTTTACTGTGCGAGCGCGCGCGGCGCAGACGCGGCGCACCTTGAGGCTGCCGCGGCGTTCGGCCAAGCCCTCGCGGAGGCGAACTTCCATCTCGTCTACGGCGGCGGCGGCATCGGATTGATGGGCGAGCTCGCCCGATCCGCGCAGCGGCATGGCGCCCATGTCACCGGCATCATCACCGAGCAGTTCCTCACCCTCGAACAGGGCTGGACGGGCTGCGACGAGTTGATCGTCGTCGGATCGATGCGCGAGCGGAAGCAGCGCATGGAAGATCTCGGCAGCGCGTTCGCCGTGCTGTCCGGCGGACTTGGGACATGGGAGGAGTTCTTCGAAACGCTCGTCGGGCGCGTCATCGGGCGCCACACCAAGCCCATCGGCATCCTCAACACGAACGGTTTTGCGGTGCCCTTGCGGCAACTGATCGAGCACGGCGTCGCGCAGGGGTTCGTCCGTCCTGCGGCGCGCGATCTCCTGCTCCTGCACGATGAGCCCGCGGGCTTGGTGGAGCAGCTCCGCCGCGAGCTTGCGGCGACCGACGCGGTCCCCCACGATCCGCAGCGGATGCTGCCGATGCACGGTCCGCATGAGGGACGCAGATGACCCCCCCCGCTGCCCACGCGGATGCTCGCGAACTCCCTTCGGGCGGGTCCATCGGTCTCATTGCAGGCAGTGGCGTGCTGCCGCTGCTCGTGGCGCAGGGCATTCGCGCGGCAGGTCACCGCGTCGCGTGCATCGGACTGCACGATCACTTCCACGCGGATCTGCCGAGCCACTGCGATACTTTCGAGCGCGCCGGCGTGCTGCAGATCGGGCGGTGGATTCGCTTGATGCGCGCCTTTGGCGTGGCCGATGCGGTCCTCGTCGGGCGCGTCAAGAAAGCCACGATGTACCGCCCGCTGCAGCTGCTGCGACAGATGCCCGATCTCCGCACCGTGCTGCTCTACTATCAGAAGCTTCGATTCGATCGGCGAAGTCCCGCGCTGCTGGCGGCGGTCGCCGAGGAACTCGCAGCATCGGGCGTACATCTGATGGACTCCACCCGCTTCATCGCAGATCACATCGCCACGGAAGGCATCATGGGGCGCACCGCGCCATCCGCGGCGCAGCAGCGGGACATCGACTTCGGCTGGCCGATCCTCCGCTCGGTGGCCAACCTCGGCATCGGACAGGCGATCACCGTTCGCGACTGTGATGTGATCGCCGTCGAGGCGATGGAGGGCACCGACGCAACCATCGACCGGACCGCCGCAATCTGCAGGCGTGTCGGATGGACGATGCTGAAGACGACGCACGACAGCCATGACCTGCGCGCCGATGTGCCCACGGTCGGCGTGCAAACGGTGGAACGCATCGCCGCTGCGGGCGGTCGCGTCCTGGCGCTTGGTGCCGGGCGCGTCATCATGCTCGAACGCGACCGCGTGATCGCCGCGGCGGACCGCCTCGGCGTCGCCCTCGTCGGCATTCGAGGCGCCGCACACGATGTGAAGCCACTGTGAGCGATCCTTCGCCTGCCCGCTTCGTCTCGCGTGCGGGGTTCAAGTTGCAGCATGCGCTCGACACCTTCGGCGTTGCGGTGGATGGGCTCGATTGTGCGGATTTCGGCTGCAACGCGGGGGGGTTCACGGATTGCCTGCTCCAGCGCGGGGCGCGCCGCGTGGTGGCGATCGACACCGGCTACGGGATGCTCGATTGGCGACTGCGCAACGACTCGCGGGTCGATGTGCAGGAGCGCACGAACGCACTGCATGCGCCTCCCCCGAGCGGCGGTGTGGACCTTGTGGTGATGGATCTCGCTTGGACCTGTCAGCGCCACTCGGTGCCCGCAGCACTCCGATGGCTGCGCGCGGAGGGGCGCATCCTGACGCTCATCAAGCCTCACTACGAGTCGAAGGACAGCGAACGGAAGGCGCTGGTGAAGGGTGCGCTCCCGCTCGATGTTGCTGCGGCGGTTGTCGCGCGCGTCCTCGGATCGATGGCCGAACTCGGCGCGCGCGTGCTGGCAGATTCGCCAAGCCCCGTCCTGGGAGGAGGCGGCAACAGCGAGCATCTCGCGCTTCTCGCGCGGCGCTGATCGCCCCCGCCGAAGGCGGCATTTCATTCGATGAAATCCACTCATCCGTGAGCCTGATGCACTCCCTCAAAGCGACCATTTCGGGTACCCTCGGGAGCTTCCCGTGAGCAGCGCAAACGCCCCCTCCCCCGATGCATCGTCCACGCTCGGACTGGTGATCGACAAGACGATCGACCGCGAGTTGCATGAGTCGTATCTCGTCTATGCGATGAGCACGATCATGGACCGCGCACTGCCGGATGTGCGCGATGGACTGAAGCCTTCGCAGCGACGCATCCTCGTCGCGATGAATGACCTGAACCTGACGCCTGGGCGCAAGCAGATCAAGTGCGCGAAGATCTGCGGCGACACGAGCGGCAACTATCACCCACACGGTGAATCGGTCATTTATCCCACGCTCGTGAACCTCGGACAGGCTTGGAAGACCCGCGCGTTGCTCGTGGACAAGCAGGGCAACTTCGGCTCGATCGAAGGCGATCCACCGGCCGCGATGCGTTACACGGAAGCGCGCATGACGGGCGTTGCCGTGGCGATGCTGGAAGATCTCGACAAGGGAACCGTCGATTTCCGCCCGAATTACGACGATCGGCTCGTGGAGCCCATCGTGCTGCCCGGCAAGTTCCCCAACCTGCTTGTGAACGGCTCCTCGGGCATCGCCGTCGGCATGGCAAGCTCGATGGCACCGCACAATCTCACCGAGATCGCGAACGCCATCGCCGCGACGATCGACAATCCCTCGATCGGTCTCGAGGGGCTCATGGCGATCGTGCAGGGGCCGGACTTCCCCACGGGTGGCACGATCGTGGGACGACGCGGCATCATCGAGGCCTACGCGACCGGTCGCGGCCGTCTGACCGTGCGCGGCAAGGTGCGGCATGAGACGCGTGATGGGCGCGCGGTCATCGTGATCGAGGAGATCCCGTACCAAGTCGTTCAGAGTGCGCTGATCGAGAAGATCGTCGAAGCGAAGAAGGAAGACCGCATCCCCGACATCTCCGATGTGCGAAACCACAGCGGACGCGACGCGCAGACACGCATCCTCGTCGTGCTGCGCAAGGGAGCGGATCCTGCCGTGGTGGAGCGACAGCTCTACGAATTCACGCCGCTGCAGACCACCTTCAGCATCATGAACATCACGCTCGTGAATGGCCAGCCGAGAACGCTGCCCTTCACCAGCCTGATCGGCTGCTACATCGATCATCGGCGCGATGTGATTCGCCGCCGCACCGAGTTCCTGCTGCGGCAGGCGCGCCAGCAGGCGCACAAGCTCGAAGGATTGGTGTACGCCGTGTGCGACATCGATGCGGTGATTGCGATCATCCGTGCCTCGCGCACTCGCGAAGAGGCGATCGAAGCACTCCTCGCGCGCGCGTTCCGCATCGCACCGGACCATCCACACGCAGGGCTCGTTCCGCAGCGGATTGCCGAGGCATCCCGGCGCGGCGACGGCGCGCGACTGACGCGCGTGCAGGCGGAAGCGATCGGCGCGCTGCGGCTGATCCAACTCGTCGGACTCGAAATCGAGCGTTTGGCGCGGGAGTTCGCCGAACTTCTCGCGGAGATCGACCGCCTCGAGGCACTCCTGGCCGACGACAAGCTGATCCTCCAGATCATCCGTTCCGACGTGCTGCACTTGGCCGAACGCTTCGGCGATGCGCGCCGCACCACGGTGGAGGTCAGCGAGGCAGACGACTTCAACCTCGCGGAACTGATCCAGGAGCATGACGTGGCGGTGACCGTCTCGCACGAGGGTTTCGTGAAGCGGTTGCCCGTCGACACCTTCCGTACGCAAGGGCGCGGCGGCGTTGGCATCCGCGGCTCCGATGCGAAGGATGGCGACTACATCGAACGCGTCTTCATCGCGAGCACGCACGATGATCTCCTCTGCTTCACGAACACAGGGCGCGTCTACCGTACGAAGGTCTGGCAGATCCCGGAAATGTCGCGAACATCGAAGGGACGCTCGGTCCAGAATGTGATCGAACTCAAGGCGGGCGAGCGCGTGGTGGCGTACCTGCCGATCCGCGACTTCGAGGCGCGCGAGGATTACCTCTTCTTCGCTTCCGCCAATGGACGCGTGAAGCGTTCCTCCCTGAAGGACTACCGAAATGTCCACCGCAGCGGCATCATCGCCGTGCGGCTCAACGAAGGCGATCGGCTGGTGAATGTCGTCGAGACCTCAGGGCAGGATCACATCCTGCTTGCCACGGCCGACGGCATGGCGATCCGCTTTGACGAGAACGACGCTCGGGTGATGGGGCGCGACACGGCGGGCGTCGCAGGCATCGATCTTGCCGACGGGGATGAGCTCGTCGGACTTGTGCGCTGCGACGACACGGCGCAGTTGTTCACCTGCACGGAGCACGGCTTCGGCAAGCGCACGGACATGACGGAGTACCTCGTCCATCAGGACGATGGACAGACTCGCGCCCAGTCGCGTGGGGGCAAGGGGCGAATCGACATCAAGACGGATGAGCGCAATGGCCGGGTCGTTGCTGTCCACCGGATCCACGAGGACGATGACCTGATGTTCGTCTCGAAAGGCGGCATGATCGTCCGCATTCGTGCCGCGGATGTGCGGGTTGTCGGGCGAAACACGCTTGGCGTTCGAGTGGTGAAGTTGCAGGATGACGATGCCCTCGTGGGGGCCGCGCGTTTTGACCGCGCCGATGAGTCGCCGCAGGAGTCCAGCGGCGCGTCCACCGGCGCGACGGCGGACACCCCTGCCGATGGGGTGCCCGCACCCAAGGGCGAAACTCCCTCGGCCGACGGGACTTGATCCGAATCCATCGCTCGGAACGGGCGGAGCGGTGGACTGGGGGTGGTACCATCGCACCATGCCGCTGAACGAATGGTCCGAAACCGTGCTCGTGGGTGAGTTGACGGATGAACCAGGTCTCACGGACGATCTGCAGATGTTGTTGCAGCGGGCGGAAGGCAAGTCATCGACCCCCCATGTGATCCTCGACTTTTCGGGCGTCACCTATCTGAACTCCTCGAATCTCGCGCAGCTCCTGCAACTTCGGAAGTTGCTGGCGGCGTCGAAGTCCACCCTCCACTTGTGTGGCGTGAAGGACGGCGTGTGGAGCATCCTCCTGATGACAGGCCTCGACCGACTCTTCAAGTTCACCGACGACCTTCCCACGGCGCTCGCTGCCGCGCAGATGGGCGCTTGAACACGCCAAAGCCTCCCCTGCACGCTTGAGCGCGAGATCCCCCGTTTCATGCGCATCCGCCGAACATCACACGAGCCACGGATCGAACTCATCCCGCTCATCGACGTGATGATGTTCTTGCTCTCGTTCTTCATCTACTCGCAGGCACTCGCCGTGCGCGTCAGCGTCATTCCGATGGAACTGCGCAAGTTCCAGAGCGGACAAGCGGCGAAGCCCGCGCCTGCAGCCACCATTTCAATCGCGCTCGACGGCAAGCTTTTCTACAACCGTGTGCCGTGCGCCCTGGCAGAGCTCGCAGGGCGCGTGGCGGAGTCGAAACAGGAAGATCCCAAGACGGTCATCTACATCGCCGTTGCGGATGGACAAGGAACGATCGACCGCGCGCCGCTGATGCAAGCGGTCTGGGACAAACTGCGCGGCTGCGGACTGGCGGTCAACTTCGTGGGCAAGCCCATGGATTCCGACGACAAGTCGCAGCCCACTCTGGCACCCGCACCCGCGCCTGCACCTGCACCTGCGCCTGCACCTGCGCCGTGAACGAGGCTCGCCAAGACAACGCGCCGCTGATCTTCGGCTTCGTCATCGCCATCCTGCTGCATCTTCTTGTTGCGGTACCCGCACTGCAGGCATCGTGGGGTGTCGGCGGCGCGAGTCCGCTGAATTCGTCGCTCGATGGCTCAAGCATGTCCGAGCAGAAACTGCGCGAGCGACTTGCGAAGGCGCTGCAGGAGGAGTTGGAACGCGCGGCGCGAGAGCAGGAGAACGAAGTTGTCCCCGGCATGGAAAAGGGTTCCGACGAGGGGATGACTTGGATCGGTTACGAGGAGTATCAGCAGCATCTCGCTGCACACGGGGAGACCGATCAGGCTGCATTCACGGAGAAGGATGCGGGTGGTGGAGGCGCACCAGCAGCAGGCGAGCAGGCTCCCGCTCCGCAGCCGACAGAGCCGCAGCAGCAGGCAGCGGCGCAGCCACCCCAGCCACCGCAGCCGCCGCAACCGCTTGTTCAGCCACAAGAGCAGCAGCAGGCGCAGCAGCAGCCGACGCCCGCGGTCGAAGCAGTGTCTGCGGCGAGCCCGCGGCCATCACCGCAACCATCCGACACGAAGGGCTTCGAGCCACAGCCCACGGAGGACAATCTGCCTCCGACAGCACCCGATGGCACGGATGCGGTCTTGCCTCCCGCAGTGCGACGGGAGGAAACGCAAACGAATCCATCCGCGCAGTTGCCACCCACCGCACCCAAGCGCGACGATGTGATGCCAGAGCCGGTGCCCCGCGCCGAAACACCGCCTGCGGCTGCGATTGCGCCAGCGAACACACCGCCACTTCAGCAGCCGACCGCAGCTCCGTCGCCCCAGCAACCCCCTGCGCAGACGACCCCGCAGCAGCCCGCAACCTCTCCATCCGTTGCGCCCGTGGCTGGGCTGCCAGGCAGTGTCGGGCCAGGACAGAGCCAAGGCGAACGCTCCGACCGCGAGTCGGATGCCACGAGCATCGCCGATGTTCCGCCGTCGCTCTGGAAGAATGGGAAGCCGCTCGCACGCAAGGGACTCGAGATCAAGACCAAGAAGCCGGCGCTGCCGATCCTGACACAGTTGACGACACGACCCGGCAATCCTGTGTGCGAGATCCTGTTCGGCAAGGACGGCGTTCCCGTGTCATGCAAACTGCTGATGTCGAGCGGATACCCCGATGTCGATGGGCCTGTCCTCGACGCGCTCTACCGTTGGCGCGCGAAGGGATCGCAGCTCGACAAACTCGCGCCAGGAAAAACGCTCACCTTCCGCGTGCGTTTCATCCTCAACTAGATGCTGCGATTCACGACTGCAGACGACTTCGCCAGAGTCCAAGCGAAGCATCGTCCGTCAGGTCGTACCACAGCGGCGTGACCGTCACGAAGCGGTCCATCAGCGCCTCGACATCGCTGCCTTCCGCCGTGTGGACGAACTCCATGCCGCTGCCACACGGCCAGTAGTACGCGCGACCATCCGGCGCCTCACGCCGCTCGTGACGGTCGATGCCCGCGGCGGTGTTCATGCGGACCACCTTGATCTGCGGCATCGGCGCATCGGGCGTTTCCGTCCGCGGCACATTGATCGAGACCACGCGGTGCGCGTCGAGCGGATGTTCGAGCACGCGGTCGATCGCAGCGCGAGCGATCGTCGCAGCACGCCGCCACTCGATCCTGGAATAGTCCCCAAGGTGCAGACTCACCGCGATCGCCGGAACACCGAGAAAGGCTGCCTCGATCGCGGCGGCAACGGTACCCGAGTAGATGACATTGATCCCGACGTTCGCGCCGCCGTTCATCCCGCTGATGACAAGGTCCGGTGCGCTCCCGGCACCGAATCGTTCGGGCCAGATCGTCCGAAGCCCGAGCTTCACGCAATCCGCCGGCGTTCCATCGACGGCAATGCCGCGAAAGGACTCCGACACTGCCACCTCGCGTGTCATCAGCGCGCGGTGAAAGGTGATGCCGTGACTCATGGCGGACTGCGCGCCTGCCGGTGCAACGGTGAAGATCTCGCCGAGCGATGCGATCTCGCGGTGCAGCGCCTCAATGCCCTGCGCTTCGATCCCGTCGTCGTTGGTCAGCAGGATGCGCATGGCAGTGGGACGAGCATAGGCAGGGAACGCCGCAGCTGCAGGCGAACGCACTCGAGCTGCTTCAGTCGCGCACGGGCGTCAGCACATACTCACGCCCACCCCAACGCACAGGTTTCCCCGCCACAAGATCGCGGGAGGCCTGCCACATGATTCCCGCAACTGCGATGGAACCATGCGCGCAGGTCAGCGCGCCAAGGCGTGGAACACCGATGAGCGCAAAGATGTGCATCAAGGTTGCCTGCTGCGAGACGAGTGCGAACGCACCGCAGCCGATGCCGGCCCACCCGAGCGGATCATCGCCCGTTTGGAGCGCAACGATGCCGCAGCCGATGCTCGTGCACGAGGCGATGAACACGCCGGCGCCCGCGAGCGCGCACTCCACGGCGTAGCGCTGAAGTTTGTGCGGGCGTCGGCGCGCAGCCTCGATGAAGATGCGCCGCCAACCATGGCGAAACTGCCTGTATGTCTCGTACATGCGCACATGCAGCATGTCGTCGGCAACGAAGAGCCCCGCGCGCAGGTGCGCCACTTGCACGGCCGCGCGCGCGAAGGCGAGGTCCTCGAGCAGGTCATCCTTCACCGCTGCATGGCCGCCGATCGCGTCGTATCCCTCGCGCGTGAAGAGCATGAACTGCCCGTTGGCAAAGGGGCGCGGGTGAGCGGCGTCATTCGCCCTCGCGATGGGAAAGAGCTTCATCAGTTCCATGGCGGCCAACGGCTGCACGGTCGCCTCGAAAAGATGGCGAATGCTGACTCCCGGCAGCGCCGACAGCAGCGACAGTCCGCGATCCTCCATCAGGGCAACCGACGCTCGCACGAGCAGCGGGTCGAACAGCGTGTCTGCATCGGTCAACAGGAGGCGTTCACCCGTGGCCGCTCTGGTGCCCACGGCGGCGGCGTTGCACTTGCCCGCCCAGTCCGGGGGACAGGAGTCGTTCTCGATGATCCGCAGCGAAACACCGCGCCGCGACGCATCGGGATGCCGAGTCCACTCGCGCTCGAGAGCGGCACGCGACGCATCGGTGCAACGATCGAGCACGAAAATCACCTCGAGAGCCGCGGGATAGGACTGTGCGACGAGACTTCGCAGCAACTCGGGCGCGTGCTGCTCCTCATTGTGGGCGGGAACAACAACGGAAACGGTCGGCCACGCATCGAGAGGCAAGTCGATCCCGCTTCGCATGTGGGGGCGCCCGCGGCGATCCCGGTGCACGCGCCAGCGCACGATCAGCCAGTAGAGGCCTCCCGCGACGGACATCGCAGCACACATCCAGACGGCGGCGACCAGCATCGGAAAGAGACTACCCCCCTGTCGCGCGCCGTGGGCGGAGTACGCTTGGATGTTTCCCATGCAGACACTCACGCGCAGTCAGGCGGCAGAGTACGACCGCCAGTGCAGCACGCAGTGGGCGATCCCATCGCTTGCGCTGATGGCCCATGCATCGGCGGAGTGCGCTCTCTCCGTGCTGCGCTCGCTCCCGACGCCGCCGCCTCGCGTGCTCGTCTTGTGCGGTCCCGGCAACAACGGCGGTGATGGATACGCCATCGTGCGCGCGCTTTTTTCGCATGGTGTTGAAGCCCGCGCGTGCGCCGTCGTGCCGCCCGCGCACGGCGGTGATGCGGCCGTAATGCACGAGGCAGCGTGCCGGCTCGATCTTCTCCTGCCCTGGACGGCGTGCGATGCATGGGCTTCGTCGATCGACTGCGTCCTGATCGATGCACTGCTCGGTACGGGAGCTTCTCGAGCGCCCGATGGCGAACTGCGTGCAGCCATCCGGTGGTTGAATGCCCGCCGCGCGGCCGGGGCGGAGGTGATCGCCATCGATGTTCCGAGCGGTCTGGATGCCGACTGCGGAGCGCCCTTCGCCGGCGGCGACGCCGTCCACGCAACACGCACACTGACCATGGTCGCAGCCAAGTCAGGCTTTGCAGCCCCGAGTGCGGCGAAGTTTGTGGGTGATACCGAAGTACTGTCGATTGGAGGCCCACCGCTCGACCGTGTTCCATCCCTCCCGTTGATTCCACCGTGTACGCATCCCTCGTCTCCAACCGCTATCTGACATCACGGCTGATCCCCGTGATCGCCGTCGCCGCCGTCGCGCTGTGCGTGGCGCTCGTCATCACGGTCGTCTCCGTGATGAGCGGGTTCCTCGACATGCTGAAGGCATCCGGACGAAGCATCGTGGGCGATGTGATCGTGTCGTCGGGGATCGGCGGCATGCCCTACTCCGAGGAACTGCTCACGGAACTTCGCGCGCTTCCCGAAGTTGCAGGAGCAACGCCGCTGATCGACACCATCGGGCTGCTGCGGATGCCCTATCCCGCGGGTCCGCAGAAGGAGACCGCGCATGTGCAGGTGTGGGCGATCGATCCCGCCTCGCTCTCCGGCGTCACGGACTTCGCCGACGACCTCTACTGGCGGGCGCCCAAGGATGCAGCCGCCGCGGATGCCATGGCTCCCGATGATCCGCGTCGATCGCTCGATCCGACCATTTTGGAGGATGGCAAGCGGCTCGTGCAGTCGAGCACCAAGACGCCTGGCATCGCGCTGGGCATGCATGTTTCCGTCGGGAACGCTCGGCAACGCGACGGCTCCTACTTGCCTCGATATGGGTGGTTCATGCCTGGACTCGAAGTCACGCTCACCGTGGTTCCCGTCTCCGGCAAGGGAAAGATCGCCGAGCCGCGTGAGCAGATTTTTCCGGTCGTCAACGAAGTCCAGACGGGGCTCTTCGAAGTCGACCGCAATCGCGTGTACATCCCGCTCGCGGAGGGGCAACGATTGCTCCGGCTCGACGAAGCACCGCTCTACGACCTGACGGCGGATCCCGATGCGGCGGGCAATTACCCAGTGATCGGGCGCACTCCTGCGCGCGTCACCAAACTGCTGCTGCGCGCAAAGCCCGGGTGCTCGGCTGACGCGCTGCGCGACCGCGTGCAGGCTGCGTACGACGCCTTCGCGGACCGCGTGGAAGCGGACCGCATGCGGACCGCCTCGATGCCCCGCTTCGTGCAGGTATTGACCTGGGAGCAGCAACTGCGCGATTTGATCATCCCCGTCGAAAAGGAGCGGGAGATGATGCGCGTGCTGTTCTCGCTGATCTACCTCGTGTGCGCAGGCTTGATCCTCTCGATCTTCTGGGCGATCGTCGTCGAGAAGACGCGCGACATCGGCATCCTCCGAAGCGTCGGCGCTTCGCGCACCGGCATCCTGTGGATCTTCCTGCGCTATGGACTCATCATCGGGACGCTCGGAAGCGCGCTTGGCGTCCTGTTGGCGTGGGTGATCGTCACGAATGTGAATCCGATCCACGAGGCCATCGGCAGCGACGCGCCGCTGGCGATCCGCATCACCGCGTGGAGCCTCGCCGCGGCATGCGCCCTGGGGCTCTGCGTCACCGCGCTGCGGCGCAAGTTCCTGCCCACCTTGCTTTGGATGCTCGGGACGATCGTCTTGAGTGCGGCAGCCCTCGGACTCAGTTTGCACCACGGGACACTCATCTGGGATCCGAGCATCTATTACTTCACGCTCGTGCCGGACAAGGTGGATTGGTGGGCAGCTGGAACGACCGCCGTGGGTGGCGTTCTCTTCAGCGTGATTGGCTCTGCGATTCCCGCGGCAAAGGCAGCGGACATCGATCCAGTGGAGGCGCTGCGCTATGGCTGATCAGCCACTTCTGCAAGCGTGTCGCGTTCACAAGACCTATCACTTCGGAGCGCACGGCGTCGAGGTCCTGCGCGGCGTCGACTTGGCTGTGCACAGCGGCGAGTGGCTGGCGGTGCTTGGCTCGTCGGGATCCGGCAAGAGCACGCTCATGCATCTGCTCGGGGGGCTCGACCGTCCCGATGCCGGCAAGGGTGAGATCCGATTCCGAGGCGATCCCATCTCCCTGCAGCCCGGAGCCGCACTCGACGCGTACCGAAACCGCGACATTGGATTCGTCTTCCAGTTTTATCACCTGCTGCCCGAGTTGAGTGTGCTCGAGAACACGCTGCTGCCGGCATTCGTGCGCAGCGCGCGAAAGCGGGACCGCGCGACCCTGCGACGCGAGGCAGAAGCCCTGCTCGGTGCCTTCGGTCTCGATCATCGCCTCTCGCATCGCCCCTCACAGCTCTCAGGTGGTGAACGCCAGCGCGTGGCGATCGCGCGCGCGCTGATCAACAGACCCGCCGTCCTGCTCGCGGACGAACCGACGGGAAACTTGGACGCCGCGACGGGTGCCGGCATCCTCGATCTGCTTGCCGAGCGGCATCGGCAAGGACTGACGGTGGTGATGGTGACCCACGACCGAGAGGTGGCCGCACGCGCCACTCGGCAGATTCGGCTGGTCAACGGGATGAGCGACGTTGTCGAGGAAAGCTGATCGTCGACGCCCTCGGCAAGCGCGAGCGCGGCTCGCAAACCGATTCCTGACAGTCTGTTGGCACTTGTTTTGCTCCTGCACTGTGTCCGACCAGCCCTCCGGCCGTATCCGAGATTTTCTCGGGCGAGGGTTGAGGAGGGGTCGGGCGAATCCGATAGTTCATTCGCAGCGTTGTTCTGCGAATGGGTGCTGCCTGCTCGGAGTCGTTCGGCGGCATCAGGTTGAGGGTCGTAGGATCAGCGATTCACCAACAGGAGGTTCCCCATGTTCGAACGACTGACCGATCGCGCACGCAAAGTGATGGCACTCGCCAATCAGGAGGCGCAGCGCTTCAACCATGAGTACATCGGCACGGAGCACATTCTGCTTGGCCTGGTGAAGGAGGCCTCGGGCGTTGGCGCCAATGTGCTGAAGAATCTCGGCATCGATCTGCGCAAGGTGCGGCTTGAAGTCGAGAAGCTCGTCAAGAGCGGCCCCGAAATGGTGACCATGGGCAAGTTGCCGCAGACTCCACGCGCCAAGAAGGTGCTCGAGTACGCCATCGAAGAAGCGCGCAACCTGAACCACAACTATGTCGGCACCGAGCATCTGCTGCTCGGACTGCTGCGCGAGCAGGATGGGGTGGCCGCGCAGGTGCTGGTGAATCTTGGCTTGAAGCTCGAAGATGTTCGCGAGGAAGTCCTCAACCTGCTCGGTGCGGGCGGCGAGACCGAGGAGGAAACTCCCCAAGCGCAGCAGGAACCCAGCGCCGGCGAATCGGGGCCTGGCGATCGCGAGCCTGGCGCGCGGCGAGCGACCAAGAGCAAGACTCCGGCGCTCGACTCCTTCGGGCGCGATCTCACGGAACTCGCCCGCAACGGCGAACTCGATCCGGTCATCGGACGCCATCAGGAAATCGAGCGACTCATCCAGGTGCTCTGCCGCCGAACGAAGAACAATCCCGTGCTGCTCGGCGAAGCGGGCGTCGGAAAGACGGCGATTGCCGAAGGGCTTGCCCAAGCGATCATCGCACAGGAAGTTCCTGACCTGCTCTTCGAGAAGCGGCTCGTGGTGCTCGACCTCGCAGCCATGGTGGCCGGGACCAAGTACCGCGGTCAGTTCGAGGAGCGCATCAAGGCGGTCATGAACGAAGTGCGCCGCGCCAAGAATGTGATCCTCTTCATCGATGAGTTGCACACCCTCGTCGGCGCCGGCGGTGCCGAGGGAGCGATCGACGCATCCAATGTGCTGAAGCCAGCGCTGTCGCGTGGCGAGATTCAGTGCGTCGGTGCGACGACCTTCGACGAGTATCGCAAGTCCAACGAGAAGGACGCGGCGCTCGAGCGGCGCTTCCAGTCGATCGCGGTCGAGCCGCCCAGTGCTGTGCAGACGATCGAGATCCTCAAGGGTCTGCGCGACAAGTATGCATCGCACCACCGCGTTCGGTACACGGACGAGGCGCTGAAGTCGGCGGTCGAACTCTCGGGTCGCTACATCACTGGACGCGTGCAACCCGACAAGTCGATCGATGTGATCGATGAAGCGGGCGCGCGCCTGCGCCTCAAGAGCATGACCAAGCCGCCCGACCTGACCGAACTCGAAGAGCGCGTGGAGCGGCTCGCCATCGAGAAGGATGAGGCGGTCAAGGGTGCAGACTATGAGCGCGCCGCAGAGCTCCGCGATCAGGCGGAGAAGCTGCGCAAGGAGAAGGAGAAGCTCCAACAGGCGTGGCGGGACCGCTTGAACGAGACCGAGGCCACGGTGGACGAGGAAGTCATCCGCGAGGTCGTGGCGAAGATGACGGGCGTGCCGCTGACCCGCATGGCCAAGGGTGAATCCGAGCGATTGCTGCAGCTCGAGAGCGAACTGCACCGCAAGGTCGTCAGCCAGGACGAGGCGGTCAAGGCCGTATCGCGCGCGATCCGCAAGGCGCGCGCCGGGCTCAAGGACCCGAAGCGCCCGATGGGTTCGTTCCTGTTCGTCGGACCATCGGGCGTCGGCAAGACGCTGCTGGCCAAGGCGATCGAGGAGTTCATGTTCGGCGACCCCGAATCCATGATCTACCTCGACATGAGCGAGTACATGGAG
>SXGR01379666.1_pt1 | contig 45134 bp, 32 predicted proteins | sample 3174711 | NCBI WGS metagenome assembly SXGR01 (sample SAMN11356860, study PRJNA531348) | freshwater metagenome | isolation source: freshwater sample F1-60 | place: China: Fuxian Lake, Yuxi | collected 2017-12-25
ATCATTAAAACGCCCGCTGGTCATGGTCAGGCCAGTGCAATAATTAAAGTAGCTCATGTCCAAGTGGAAGGAGCCGTCTTCTTTAATGTCTATCAGGTGATCTTTAATCAGATTGGCGTATTTAGGCTCGCCGTAGGGGATACCTGAATTCATTTCCCCAACTTTTAAATCTACTTCAAGAATAAAATCTCCATATTCGGCATCACAAGCTAAAAATGAATTAGGTTCTCCGGTAACAGTTGTGCCCACAATCGTACCATCAACAACTTCGTATTTAGCTTTACCATTTAATTGATGAAAGCCATTTAAAGTTTTTCCATCAAACAAGCTTTTCCATCCTTTATTCTGTGCACTTAAAATAAAAGTGCATAAAATAAATAAAGAAAGTAATTGTATTTTTTTCATATGGTTAAATTTTTATTTGAACTAATTTTGATTAATTTAATTTTTATGTGGTTATATATTAAGGTTTATTAATTTTCATTTCATTGATCCATTGTTGTATTAAGGCAACGCCTTCCTCATGTACTAAATTTCGTCCCAATTCTGGCATCCTTTCGCCCGGTGCTTTTGTTTTCATTCTGTATAATAAAATAGAAGCGTTTGCGTCACCCGGAACAATGTCATATAAATTTCCACCAGATCCATTCCCAGCTGCTACCGGTGTTTTATTAATTCCTAAAGCCGTCGGATTGGTTTCATGTGCTGTTAAATAAAGTCCAGAAGTTTGCGCAGGCCCATCACTACGATGACAATGCGCGCAATTTATTTCCAAATAAGCCCTTGCGCGCGCATTTAGATCACCTGTACTTGGATCGTTCCATACTGCTGCTTTTGGCAGGTTGCCATCAGGTACTGATTTTAATAGGTCATGCTTCTTCCAGTAAGCTATTTGATTTTGCTTCCCATTACTATATTTAAAATCACCATTCATTTGCGCTACCGAAGGTCCAATGGGCATCATTTTATCATTACTATTATGACAACCCTTACACTGGTTTTGATTCGGCACTACATACCTCACCTGTTGCGCAATTCCTTGTGGATTGATAAATTTAACTTGCTTCTGATCACCTGCAATTTCTAAAACAGCATCGGACTGATCCTCATTCCAAACATAGGTCATCGCTTTCCAGCCATCTGACTCGTGGATAAGCAATCTAGTTTCCATCACATCAATATCCTTACCTAAATTTCTTTGATCTGCTGAATAATAAAAACTCTTAACAATTAAGGTGCCTGTTGGAAAATCAAGTACTCCTTGTGCTTTATAATACACTTTTGCCCCTTTTGGGAATCTAATCAACCTTGATTTTTCTGCGTAATCAGTATAAAGTGGGGTGTTCAATGTATATGGAACCAAATCCTTTTTTGGAATTAGCTGCGACATCTTTCCTTCAAAAATTCCCCATTCAGATAAATTTTCTGGGTAAGTGGGTTTGTTGGTTTTGAATGATGAATTGATCAAGATGACAAACAACAGTCCTATACTTAAAATCCTTACCATACCTTATTTGTTTGTACAATTAAACATTTCGTTTGGCACAATTGCCATATCCTTAAATAAATTAGAGGCATCTAAATTTACAATAGATTGATTTGTATTATTTATAATTGAAATACAGTTCCCTGCAGTCCAATTTCCGCTTGCATCTAATAAGGCTTTATTTTTAATCCCATCATAGATGATGTGTGGTGTGTTTTCCTTAAACCTTTTTGAAACAATCATACCTAATGGGTCTGCACTCACTGGCCTACCCACTTGACGCTCAAATTGATTATCATAAATAGATATGGCGGACGGATATGGATCATATAATTTATCCTTTATAGGTTTACCGGTGGTGAAATAACTAATAATTCCAGTACTTACACTTTGATTATTGATTATTTTATTTTTAAAAATATTGATCCCTTTCGCTGCTAAAATCAAAATACCCGTACCTGTAGGAACAGATGCTACTATATTACCCTTAGGTGCAAAATTTGGGAAATTGTTATCATGAATATAATTGTCATGCACATTTACATCACCACCTTTTTTTTGCACTAAGTCCGGTAAATCAAATACCAATAAGCCGCCTGTATTTTGGTAAGCTTCATTGTTAAACACTTCGGCATGAATCGAATTTTCAATTTCAATTCCCGCTACATTATAATATGCTTTTGAATTTTTAACAACGATATTTTTTGACTGGCCCACATAAATCCCTGCATCTGATGCCCCCATGGCTTCACATTTATCTATCATTACGCCATCACATTGAACAGGATAAAATCCATAACCGCCATTCTCCGGTCCTGGAGCTCCAGTCCACTCCGTTTTTACATCACGAAAAGTAATATTGTTGACATGCATTGTTTTAATGGCATCTCCTTTAGCATCCTGCACACTAAAACCTTCCAACACGATATCATCACAATTACTTACCCTGATTCCTTCAGCCCCATCCGTTTGGCCTTTAAAACTAAACTTGGTTTTATTCATGCCTTTACCACGAATGGTAATTTTTTTCTTTTCTTCTAATGACAATGTATTTGTAAACTCATATACCCCTTCAGGTATTTCGATAACAGCACCTGCCTCAGCCAAAATAAGTTGTTTTTGCAATTTCTTTTGAACATCAGCTTGGGCCAATCCTTGCATTGAAAAAACGATAGTGCCAATAAAAAATAAGACGAATGATTTCATGAAAATTATTTAAAATTTATGTTGATTATCCAATTTGAATTTTATGTTTAAAAGGGGTGATACCAGTTAAATAAACGGTAGGTGCCGACATTTTTGGCAAGGCCCCTCTCAATTGATATCCGGTATGCTCAAATTTACCAGGTCCAAATTTAATGGTATCTGAACCTACTGTATAAGAACCTTGTTTTCCTTTTAATACATATGCGGTAGGATTATTGGGTATAGATTCAACGCCTTCAAATTTGCCACCATCACGTAAAATAAGCTCCATGGATACGGGCACTTTATCGGTACCTGTAATTGCTATGTCCACTTCAATTCCATTGTTCAATGGGGTGATTCTGATTGTGGTATCTAAATATTGCACATTGCTTTGCTTACGATTACTCTTAGGCATCTTTCCCAAATCCCCATCAGGTGAAATAAACTTTGGTTCAAAGGGCTGGAAATAGGCCCCTTCTAGTTTCTTATTTAAAATAAAACTATCTCCTTCTTGTTTAATTTGTATTGAATCAAATTGTCCTTTACCAAAAAAAGAAGTTGCAATTCGCATCGCTTGTAAAACAGCATTTCCTTTATGAAAAGTTAACCACCCTGCATTGTTTGACAAAATAGTAGTATCCCAATTTTCTTTTCTAATTCGCACTACCCCGGAATAAGGAAATGATTTTACATAATTGGTAGGTAATGTTTTATCAGGTGGTAATTCCTTCCATTGAGATGGATCTTCTAAGTAATGATTTAAAACACCATGAATTGAATTTTTATTATCTCTTTCAACCAATCTACAAATAGCAGCCATTTCTCCATCATTATCTAACAATGCCATATATCTTGCTGCATAATAGTATCCATCCATGTGACCAATGGTCCCTTTGTCTTGACGGTTTGATGCTTCTGTCACAACTTCACCATTTGGATGAATATAGTAACGCATCATTTTTAAATTTTTTCGAACGGGCTCAAAAAGTTCCGGCTTATTTAAACCAATCGCAATACTAATTAAAGCACGATCCACAATGGAAGAATAACCACCTGTACTCTTTTCATAAAATTGCCCATCAGGATCAGAATCAATATTTTCTCTTAACCACTGATTTGCACGATCCACATATCTTTGATCAGGCCACAATTCATATAATTTAGTCAATGCACATGAAACCACCCAACGATGATTAGGTGTATGAATCCCCCCAGTGATTAACATTTCACCTGCTTGTTTTAAAAATTTCTCAAAGGGGATTAATACTTTTTCTATACCCTTTGTATTGGATTGTTTTAATAGCTTGTATGACTGCGCCAATCGCTCCACAATAAATGCTGTATCTGGTGTTGAATGAAAATTAGTGGATAATAAATCAATGGAACCATCCGCATGTTGTAAGGATAACATTCCTTGAACAGCATCTTGTATTTCATTTAAGACAATAGGAGACTGATAATAAATTGATTCTGGAGTTGCTACAGCAGCACAAGCAATATTAAGATACCCAGAGGTACTGTGTGGATTAGGAATTAATTCTCCATCTAAGCGAGCACCAAAATAAGGATTGAATTTATCTTTTATTTTATTTGCATTCGAACCATTTAAATAAGTATCGTTCAATTTTATTAAATCAATTAACCAGGTTGGTTTTACAATTGTATTCATTTTTTCATTCCCTGTTGGAAATGAAAATCCTGCCAAAGGAGATAAACAAAGAGCGGCTGCATTTAAGGAAACAAATTTTCGACGATTCATTATTACATTTATTTTTTAACTTTTATTATTTTCTGACTCCTTTATATTGTTCATAGGCCAATCCAAATAGGATAAATGATCCGTATCCAAAACCAGTACCTTCGGTAATTTTTCTTGTCAAGTAATACTCCTTACTACCCACACAAGTACCCCCTGACACTTTCACCGGAATTAAATAACCATCCCCCATTGACTTTACACCCGTTGTTTTTAATGCATTGTATGCGCGATCAATGATTGGATCGTATTCAGATGCAGGTATTAACTTTAATTTTAAACCAATGGTTATTGCATATGAAAACATTGCTGTCGAAGAACTTTCATCAAAGTTTTGCGGATCATTGGGCAATGTCATTAATTGATACCAATAGCCCGTTTCCTTATGTTGCAAAGGTGCTACATAAGAAATATAATTTTTTAAAGCGGTCTCTAATGGTTTTATGAATTTTGACTTTTTAGAAACTGTTAGTAATGCATCCGCTAATGCCATGCCTATCCAACCATTACCCCTCGCCCAAATTTGGCTGCTTCTTCTTGTCACTTTATCAGGCCATCCTAAATTACTGCAACCATCATTGTAATCTTCATTATCCGCATCCCAACCATGTACCCACAAGCCAGTTTGTTTATCAGTTAACTTTTCATTGTGTGTATTAAATTGATGCAAAAAATCATCAATATATTTTTCATCATTGGTCAATCGATACATTTCGAGCAAGTACATACTTAACATATAAACAGTATCATCCCATAATTCATTGGTTTCTGCACGATGTGAAACTCCACCATTAGCAGCGCGTGGAATTTTTAAATAATCTGCATAAATTTCATTGGATTTGTCTAGGTATTTTTTATCTCCAGTTAATCTGGCTAAAAAAGCCATACCATGTGCTGATGCAACTGCATTAGGATGTTTGCCATTGGCCACATTATAGGTTGCATCCATGGCAACTTTTACATAATTTAAATACACCAATTTTTCAGATGTCGACTTTGAATTATATAAATGTATTAATGAATTTAAAAAAGTAGCTTGACCCCAATCCCATTTGTATTTATCTGCAGGCATATATACTTCTCGTCCATGTTTATCAACGGCATCCACCCAAGTGGTTTGTGCAAAATTGAGCACAGGGAATAGAAACAATAGAAAAATAAATAAGGATTCTTTTAAAATAATTTTCATATTATACAACAATTCATAAATGGTTAATAATCAAGCAATGAGAAGCCCAAAGAGCACACTTAAAGTTAATAAGTTAGCGCATTAATTAGCTGCCAAATTGATGAGGTGTAACGCTTATTTACGAAATCGTTTTCGCTCTACTAATTACCACACCATTGGGCTATTCAATTTAAAGAAAATTGTAATAAAATAAGGTGAAATGACTCAAATTTTAAGGTCATTTTACCCCCCAACTATTCATTTCATTGGGATTCAAGGCTTTGGCTTTAATTATAAATGTAGCTGGCTTTTCGCCGGTATATAAAATGGCTTCCTGTCCTTTTTTAAGCGTCAGCACCCATTTATTGCCTTTTTTAAGCAACCGAACAGATGTCGGCCCTACTAATTTAACATCCTCTAGTAAATCTGATGAAATTATACAGGGTTCTCCAGCCAAACTTTTGATATGTATAAACTTGGTTTGACCGTTATTTCTGAGGGCACTTACTAAAAAAGCGCCTTCGGTTCTGAGTTGATAAAAGCTCGCCTCCTTCCATTTGGTGGGCATTGCTGGAAAAATATGTATAATCCCACCCCAACTTTGAAGCATCATATCCAACATCGATCTTGAGGAAGCAATAGGTGATTCAAAAGTGGGATTTTCTCTTTCGCTATAAAATGTATTTTGTGTAACCGTCGGAATCCTTGATGGTCCAGGTGGTATTCCAAAACGAGGTAAAATTTCCAATGACCTATTCAACCAGAATAAGGCACTATCTCCTTTTCCTAAACTTGCCCATAAACTTGCTGCACCTGAAAATTTGTACATACAGTTATCTCCATCCAAGCTTGTAAAGTGGGTAATGGATTTTTCCATTAATGGAATACGAGTTGGCGCATTTTCCTTGGTCATATCATATAATGGGAATATGGTAAAAAGATGACTAAAATGTCGGTGTGAACTTGCTAGTGGCTTGTCCTTACCAATCATGATACCATTTTCATTGATACTGTAATCCGCCATATGCGCTATATGATCCTTCCATACAGGTAGTAAACTGTCTTTTATTTTTAATCTTTCCGCGCTCGCAATTAAAGCTTTAAATCCCCAATTGGCTAATGCAATATTTAAACTTGTTTCCTTTGCGTCACCATACTCATCTGAATAGGTATAAGGAATATGATATAATCCATCCTCCCCTTTAATCATTGTTCTTAAATACACATTAAATGCACGACGCATCAAAGGATAAATTTTTTCGCGCAACCTTGTATCATCCATCAATCTTCTATTATGTAAATAATACATTTGCATTAACCAAGGAAGTACAATAATATTCATCCCATCCTTCACATTGTTTTTATCACTTGTTATAAATAAGGGATTATATAAATCATCATACCCTACTGGATTTCTAATGCCTGCGCAATCATTTCTAAATTCTAAAGGAACATTGTCAATCATTTGTTGCGTATGGCGATCTAATAATTGATATAAATTATCCTCCAATGAAGTGTGATTGGTTACCCCCATGGTGAAATAAGATAATTGCACATTCAAATTCATCCATAGTAATGGCCATGCAGTGGGCTTAAACCAAGGGCCTAACAAGTCAATCACTGGTTTCCCTGGATGGGTAGCACTTGCTAACTTATATAATTGAATCCAATAAAAACTTTCTAATCTTGCATCAGGAAAATTCACAAAACTTGCGGGATAATAAGCATGCCACCATTGACGATGTGCTGATTCAATGTTTTTTAAAGATTTATTTTTTGCTGCTTGAATAGTAGCCACCGCATCCTTAGCCGAGCCTGACATTGATTTACGATACTTTCCCCATCTATTCGCCACAGTCAATAATACAGTACGTTCCCCTTTATTATTTTTTTGTTCCTGCCATGCAGTTGCATAATCATCTCCCATTAATAAGGGCTGCGTTACCACCTCAATATCACCTTCCTTACGCGTTATAAAATTTGGATTTTGTTGATACGCCACATTTAACTCTAAACCCATGGCGCGCTTTGCAATATATCTTGCGCTTTGTGCTAGTTGCGGACGAAATGAAAATTTAGCCGCTGCTTCGTTTCCAGTTGTTTTTAAATTTACAATAATTAACTCCTCACTAGAAGGAGCAAAACATCTAAAACTTAAAGTTCCTTTTGTTGTAGTAATTTCCCCTATAATTTCAGCATTCCATAAATCAGTTCTAATATTCACATTAGTTGCAACGCCCACCGTAGTCAATAATAATTGACCAATGGGTAAGCGACTAGTTTCATAAGCACTAGGAGAAGCCGTTCGATGATCATACACATCAGTGCGTCCTATTTCAAACCTTAGGGTATTAGGTAATTGATCATCCTTAAATAAAATAGTACCTAACAATCCATTGCCCACATAAGCACCAGCGAAATAATCCTTGGGTATACTATTCCATAATAAATCATGTTGTTTTAAATGCGACGCCCAATTTACGTCCAATTGCAACATTGATTTTGAAATTGGCTTTTGTGCATGCCCAGTAATGTTGAAAAAACAAAATAGTAAAATGAATAATGAAGAATTGAATGAATATCGTAGCATTTAGGTTTTACTTTAATTCTCTTTGTGCAAATGTTAAAAATAAATTCCAATCATAAGGTAATATATCATGCTTACCATCTCTGATGTGTTGTGATACGCGACCTTGAATGGGTTCTTGGATTTTTGGCGCTTGATACGACCATTTTGGATAACCATATAAAGCATATACTTCCGTAGTCAAATAGGCTGACAAATACTCATGCGAAGGATCAGCCCACTGATCTTCAGAAGCGCTACTAATATAAATAGGCCTTGGTGCTACCATCGCAACCACCATATGTTGATCAAATGGTAAATTCGCATCCTGATTGAGGTACTTTTTAAAATTGCCTGCTGTCCATCTTGGAAATCTTTTAATGACAGCGCTCAAGGTTTCTCCTTTTTTATTTTTTGAAATAGATACCCCCATTGCACCTGAGCCACTGGAGATGACCCCAGCGAAGCGTTGATCCTTTGCACCAGCCCATATAGCAGCCTTACCTAGCCGGGAATGTCCCAATACAATAACACGTTTTGCATCCACCTGTTTATCGGATTGTAAATAATCCATCGCTTTAGATAATCCCCATGCCCATGCCGCTAATCCTCCCCACTCATTTGGTAATGGCTTCACTTGATTGGGTTTGTAAAACAATGGGTAGATGCCAGTAGTGAATTCTTCCTTATCGGGTGCCACTTCCCAATAATACATGGTTGCTACACCACAGCCCGCATTGATGATGGTTGCCACTGGCCAATTCAATGAATCCCTTCCGCTTTGTTTGTTATTCCCGTTCAATACAGGACTTGACTGAATCATTGGATCCGGATAAATAGTTTCATTCCCATTAAAATTATATCCCAAAAATGTAGGAAATTTTTTTAAGCCTTTGGGTAAATACAATAATAATGCAACTGACACCATTTTGTTTTCCGCATTAGTAAAAGTGATTTTTATTTGCTTTCGAATTGCTTTTCCTCCAAGGGCATTATCATCTTGTTCAATTACCTTGCTAGACATATTAACATTACCAACAGGCACAAAACCATAAATTTCATTTTCAAGTAATTGTTCCAACTCTGGTCGTCTTATTTTTTCCCACTCTTTTTTTGTTTTGATAACACTGCCGTTACTTGACATTAACAAGGCAGGAATACTTTTTGGGAACAAGCTATCATTTTGAGCTGCCAAAGTATTATAATGCTGAGAATAACTTTTAATGCTAAATGGAATAAAAGAAATGACTACAACAAGGATTGAAAAATATTTCTTCATACAGTTATATTGATTATTTCGATGGCGTTAATTTTAATAGTACTACGCCATGATGTGGTACTGTTGCTTTAAAACTTTTTGCATTCGCACCCATATCTTTTTGTGTCCAAACATTACGGACATTGAATAGCCCTTTTAATTTTAGTTTATTAAAATCTAAAGTATAGTTTGCTGCTTGCTCATCCTCCCACCTGAAATAGGAAGCAGGTGTTTTACCAAAATCAGCAGTATTAAATATACCTACCGCATAGGCGCCATCCTCCAATTGTTTTAACCAAACTTGTACCCCCTGCTCTTCCAAAACCAATCTTGCTGATTTACCCAATGGATCCTGATTCACTTCAATCACTTCATCATTAGACAATAAATTTAAAGTGAAAGCATCTAATTGCTCTATAGGACAACCAATCAATATTGGACCAGCCAATAAACTAAATAAACTCACATGACTGTATTGCTCATTGGGTGTTAAACGTGTTGGATGTAATTTAGCACCCGTAGTAACATTGCCTAATATCATCATGTCTGGATCATTCCAATGACCTGGTCCGCCATAAGGGCCCCATTTATCTAATGTAAATGCGGATACGTATAAACTAAGCCAACTATCTCTAATATCTGGTCCTGTGCGCCAAGCTTCTGATATACGCGCCCAATCTTTAACAAAACTAAATGGTGCAGAATTAGACAAACTATATATAATGTCACGTCCTGACTTTTTTAAAGCTTCAGACATTCTTTCCGCAGAACCTAATTCAATTCTCCAATCATATTTTAAATAATCAACTCCCCATTGTGCCATTTGAATGGCATCCTGCTTTTCAAAACGGTATTTACCGATATACCTATATGACCTTTTGTTATTAATGATTGAATCAGGCAGCGCACCATCTTCAAAATTGGAAGATCCACCCCCAAATCCAGCATAACTGGTAATCCACGGGGTTGAATACAATCCCAACTTAAGTCCTTTGCTATGAATTTCATCAATCATGCCTTTAAAGTCAGGAAATTTCTTATTGGGTTGTAAAGCATAATTATTGGCAGTTCTATATCCCTGCCAACCATCATCAATATTAATATAAGTCCAGCCATGTTTGCTTAAACCCATATTTACCATTGCATTCGCTGATGCAATAACTTTTTCTCTATCAATTAATCTTGCCCATGAATTCCAACCATTCCATCCAATCGGTGGTGTTAATGAAATTGTATCACCAATTTTGATAGTCAACTGCTTTTGCGCAGCACCAAATTTGTTATTTGCTTTCATAGTAACTAAATAAGTGCCCTTTTTATTTAGAACTCCAGTAATGATTCCTGTTTTGGAATCAATTGTTAAACCATTCGGCAAATGATCCACAGAAAAAGAAATTGGGGCTTCCCCAGTTGCTACCACGGTAAATAAAAATGGACTGCCTGGTTTTGCGCCAAATATTTTAGGTGAATTAATTCTGGGTGTTTTTGCTACAGCTGGCGTAAGAATATATCTTTCCCCATCATTCGCAATGGGTTGCGGCATTTTATTTTCCAACATGGTAAATTGGGCATTCGCAATATCAGAATAAAACTTTTGTGAAGAAGCTTCCGTTTTAACTAAAATTCCGAAACGTTTTATCCCAACTAAATTGATATTAACTTTTTTAGGCACATCCCCTACTTTCATTGCCCCTGATTCAAACAATATTTTCCTATCACCTAAAATATAGAAATGTGTTTCCGTTGCTTTATTCGCATTGTCCTCTGCTCCTACGATTGCAGAAAACTGTGTCGCATTTCCATCTAGTTGAAAAACCATTAGTCCTATTTGACTTATCCCAAGTCCTCTACTATATTTTACACCGCCTAATTGAATTGGCTCACCGCTTGCACAAGCTTTTGTTGATACCCCAGGAATACCATCAGAGAATGTGGGAATATCTAAATCATCCAACCAAATGTGATTTGTTCCTTGTGCTTGAATAGTAATAGTTGCTACTAAAAATAATAACCCTAATAATAACCTTGTTCTCATATATTAATTTATTCTTGAATTTTTATCTTTTGATTCGCAGGCGTACTTTTAATTTTTTCAAGAAGCTCCGTTAATTCTTTCACCTTTTCTGGATATTGATTATATATATTGTACTGTTCACTGATATCCGTTGCCAAATTGTATAACTGACCCATCGGCTCCCCTGGTTTTGTCTTAATTTCAACAGGTGCAGAAAAACCACCCGACCCTAATTTTGTAATTAATTTCCAATTGTCTTTTTTGATATTAAAATATCCTTTTGATGAGATATTGATAATTGCAGGCTGATCTTTTACAATGGTTGCTTTTCCTGTTAAAATAGGAAGTATTGAATAACTATCTGCTGTATTAAATTCAGGCGCAGTGTTACCAATTAACTCCGCACAAGTAGCCATTAAATTTGCTAAAGTAGTTGGCGCATTGCTCACAGTACCTGCTTTCACTTTTCCAGGATAGCTTACAATAAATGGTACCCTATGACCGCCTTCAAAAGCATCCCCTTTCATTCCCCTAAATTCACCCGCAGATTTGTGATTAAATTCAGCTACAAAATTTTCTCTCCAATAAGGCCCATTATCACTTGCAAATAAAACCAAGGTATTTTTGGACATGCCTAAGCTATCAAGCACTTTCAAAATTGCGCCCACTGCATCATCTACCATCATTACATAATCACCATATTCCCCTGCTTTTGATTTGCCTTTGTATTTATCTGTCGGCATCCATGGCGTATGTGGTGCTGGCATTGGAAAGTATAAAAAATAGGGATTGGATGCATTGTGTTGCTTTTGAATAAAGCCGATTGCTTTATTGGTGAATGTGGGTAATACATTTATAAAGTCAAAGGAAGGCGACATTAAACCTGGTCTCCAAAATGGACCCGTATAGCCCGACTCTAATTTATTACCGGGCGTAAATCCTGTAGGCAATTCTGTTAATTGATCATTCTCCAAATAACAATAAGGTGGCATATCTAATGATGCAGGTAAAATATAAGAATAATCAAAACCTTGTGACAATGGTCCTGCAGTTGGGGCTTGATCAAAATTGATTTGATTGGGATTCATTTCATCTCTGATGCCATACATGTTATCCTTGTTATATCTTGGGTTAATAGAATCCTTAAAAGCTTCTTTCAAAACCCAATCTACCCCCAAATGCCATTTACCTACTACACCAGTTTTGTAGTTTTTTGTTTTTAATAAATTGGCAATGGTTTGCTGTTGTGGATTAATCAAAGTTCTACTATACCCTCTTAACACCCCAATGGGTAAACGACTACGCCAAGGATAAGATCCAGTCATAATGGAATAACGAGAGGGTGTGCAAACAGAGGAAGTCGTATGCGCATCCGTGAATCGCATTCCTTGTGCAGCTAATTTATCAATATTAGGCGTATTTATTTTACTTTCTGGATTGTTCACAAATACATCTCCATAGCCCAAATCATCTGCTAAAATATAAACAATATTAGGCAGGCTTGATTTATTTTGCGCATTCATTTTAACAAAGAACAAACAAATAACAAAAACAACAGCTCCAATTTTTCGAAGTCGTTTTAAAAATATTTTTTTATTGCTCATATTAAAAATTTAGATGTAACAAATTCATTTTATTTTTTTTGAAGCGTGGAAACAGGTGCATTTAAAGTTTCAATCCCCCATTTTGTATTCGGTGTTGCTCCCATATTTATTTCCAACAAACCTCCTTTAATTAAATCATCATGCATAATCCATGGCATGTTAAATGATTTTCCGTTCATCTGCGTTGACTGAATGTAAACGTTATTAGGCCCATTATTTTTTGTTTGAATGGTCACTTTTTTACCTGGGTAATATTTTGGATTTAATTGTATCGTGACTTTATCAAACAACGGACTGGTCATTTCGTAGAATGGCTTTGCAGAAGTACCCCCATCAGTAGAGAACAAGCCTATTTTTAATAAAACAGCCAAAGAACCCATTAGTCCTTGATCCTCATCCCCACTGTATCCTTTTTGTGGTGAAATACCAGCATACACAGAATCAATTAATTGTCTGGTCCAGTATTGTGTTAACCATGGCTTCCCTGCATAGTTGAATAAGAACGGAGTTTGCATACATGGTTGATTGCCATAATTAAGATATACGCGTCTGATTAATTTTTGATCTACTGGATTTTCAGATTTACCTGAAACAAAATTATGAACACGAGCTTTGGTAAAGGATTCATTAAGCTTGGTTGTAAATGCATCATTTCCACCCATTAAATTAATTAAACCTGGAACATCATGGGGCACAAACCAAGTGTATTGTGCCGCATTCCCTTCCACCCAACCTTTTTCATAATCTAAAATATCAATCGGCTGATTCCATTCTCCTTTTTTATTTTTTGACCACATCCAACCAATTTCCTTATTAAATAAATTTTTATAATTATTTGCACGTGCACTAAATAAATCATAATCCTGTTTTTTATTTAACACTTTGGCCATTTGCGCTAAAGCATAATCCTGATAGGCATACTCCAATGTTTGTGCAGCACCATCTTGGTGAAACCCATATTTAATAGGTGTTAATGGATAAGGTACATACCCTAGCGCCATATATTCTTCAATGCCCCCTCCTTTAAATGTGTTGTGCTCATATCCTGCTTTACTCATCATTCCTCCAGGAAAATGATCTTTTCTTATTCCTTCATATGCCTTATTAACATCAAACCCTTTAATCCCTTTTAAAAATGCACTGGTGATAAACGGAGTTGTAGCAGCCCCTGTCATTACATAAGTATAATTACCTCCAGATGGGCCTCTTGGTACTAAACCACCATCATCATACATCTGCAACATACAATTAATAAATTCCTCTGTAATTTCAGGATATACCAAATGCCAAAGTGTATTTAATGACCATTGCGCACCCCAGAACGAATCAGAATTATACATGTTAAATGTAGGTTTACCATTGGCATCAAGTTTAACTTGTTTTTTCAAAGGAGCAACACCCGTGTTATCTATATAAGTGCCACTTACATCACTAACAATGCGTCTACCTTGTAAAGCATGAAATAAGTCCGTATAAAATCGTTGTTGTTGCACTTTAGTACCTCCTTCCACATCAATCCTACCCAACATCATATCCCAATTTTCTGCAGACTGCTTTACAATTTCATCAAAATTCCAACCAGGCAATTCTGACTTTAAATTATTTTGTGCTTCTGCAACACTAACATATGAGATAGCTACTTTCATTAATCTCTTTTCTCCTTGTGTCGTATTGAACTTTACAAACACCCCAGTTTTTTCACCCTCTAAGGAACTAAGGAAAGGTATAACCACTCCCTTTTTCCAACCGCCAAATGTGGTAAATGGTTTATCAAATTCTGCAACAAAATAAACAGTAATCAGTTTTGGACGACGAATGGTAGCAGCCATCGTCACTTCGCCTTCTATGCGATGATCATTCGCTTTATTTACTTTACTTGATTGTGTTTCGGAAGAACCTAATACTGTTGTAAAATCAAATATGATATAACTGTCATCCGATTTTGGATAAGTATATCTATGAAAACCTACCCGGTTTGTTGAAGTTAATTCTGCAGTGATTGCATAATCTTTTAGTACCACTTTGTGATAACCTGCTTTAGCAACTTCATCCGCATGCGTATAACTTGAACCATAGGTATCAGGTCCTAAATGCCCTTTAAATATTCCAGTGGTGGGTAAAACAGGAATTCCTGACATTTCCCAACAATGTATATGACTAAAACATTTAATGGTATCCTCATTATACCGATACCCCGTATTCCAAGTGCCTCTTAAATTCATATCAGGGCTTAGGTTTACCATACCAAATGGCCTTGTAGCAGAATTGAAGTAAAAAAACCTTGAGTTAGCTGCATCCACCAATGGCGCAACCAAACTAGATTTCGCTACAACACCGTTGCTATTTTTTTGCGCAGAGGCGAATAAAAACTGAAATAATAAAATTACTAAAAGGAGGTTTGATTTTTTGATCGACATAAAGTAAAATTTAACGCGTTAGTTCAAATAAATATAAAAAAAATGCTCCAAAATGGCGAAAAAAAAAGAAAGGATTTGCTCATGTTTAAAATAAAACCATGAACAAATCCTTCCAATAAATCTAACCTAAATTAATAACCAGGATTCTGTTCAATCTTAGGATTAGTAACATCGATCATTCCTTGAGGGATTGGTCTTAAGTAATGCATTGCTTTTATTTGAGCAGTACCACCTAATCCATATTTAGTCCAAGGATTGTACTTAGTACCACGAGAAATTAAAGTTTGTGTACGCTTTAAATCATTCCAACGGAATGACTCACCCAAAAATTCTCTTGCTGATTCATCTAAAATCATGTCAATTGAAATAGTTGCAGGCGTTGCTCTATAGGAAACCACATTTGTATGTAAATCTCTAGCATCATCCGCTTTTGCAGCACGCGCAGGTGCTTTACCCGCATTCGAAGCCAACGCACGATCCAATACTACATTATAGTAAACATCGGCAGTTCCTAATTTTGCACCTGTTGCACCTTTAACGATTGCTTCTGCAGCCATTATATATAATTCAGCAGAACGGAATAAAGGCTCATTCCAAGTTCCCCAGCCATCAGAAGTTGGAAGCCCAGGTTGGAAAAATTTCCAAATCATTGGCTTACCCCAGAACATATTGTCATTTACACCAGTGGTTGCATTAATTGGCGCATATCCTTCCATTTCATTATGATTGGTTACATGATACTTTTTAGTACCACCAGCCACATTTAGTCCACGCTCACTTGCAAGTAAAATTGGATTATCCCAAGCCCTGATGACAGCAGTCGTATCTCCTTTAACAAAGTTCAAAACTGTACTCGAAGAATATGTATTATTCTTTAAAGAGATCGCAGCTGAAGTAGTTGCATAGGAAACGCTATTATAAGTTCCTTCATAACGCGCATCTAATTTTGGATCAAACAAACGGTAAGCTGCCCAATTGACCATATGCACATTTTTCATCACACTATAAGGTGCAGCAGCACCAGCAATTTGTGCAATTCCTGAAGGTCCGCCACCCATTTGACTGTGAATATTATTACCTTGAATACCCGTTGCAGCGTCAAAGTTTAAATCGCCTTTATAAAAAGCAGGATTTTCATATTGAACAGCAAAAATTACTTCCTTACTTGCATTTGCAGGAACTACTGAGCTCGCTAATGTAGCAGTTTCCAGATTCACATTTTTATTATGAATAGGAAATAAAGTGTTCCAATTTTTTTTCATAGGATATAAATTGGAAGCAATTAAAGCATCACAAAGCGCTAATGATTTTGTAAAATCAGCATCAGATCCTCCTAATGAATTATTAAAATTCCAACCTCTTGTCAAGTAAACTTTTGCTTGCAAAAATTGTGCAGCTCCTTTGCTAGCTCTACCTCTTTCACTTGGCGTTACTGGTAAAACTGCAATTGCCTCATCTAAATCCTTTAATATTTGCGTGTATACTTCCTTAGCAGTTGATTTTTTTGCTTCCAAGCTTCCAGTCAACGATTCAGTCAATGGCATTGGAATATCACCCCATTGTTGCACCGCCCAGAAATAGCTTAAAGCACGTAAAAATTTAGCCTGTCCAACTAAGTTGGCAATGACAGCTGCATCTCCACCTACTACCGCCTTCTCTCTTGAGATAGCCGCATTACATCTGTTTATTTCACGGTATAATTGATCCCAATAAGATTGTAATTCACCATCTGTTGAGTTAAATCTGATGTCATACACATCTTTTGGGGCACCTACTTGGTTGGGTAAATTGTAAAAAATACCATAAGAACCATTTTCAGCAAAAATATCAGATCCGTTATGTGTTAATTTACGACGTTGTGTCAAATCCCTTAATAAGGGATAACATGAGTTAACTAGATTTAAATAACCACCAGGTGTGTTATAAAAATTATCTGTTGTTCTATTGGCAGGGTTGAATTCTGTAATAAAGTTTTTATTACATCCAACCATCACCATACTTAGTAAAACTAAGCTGATTGAAAAGCGTTGGAAATTTTTTGAAATATTCATAAAATTTATTTTTTAAGTTATTATCTTATATTATTTAAAAGCCTAAATTAAAACCAAATGTTACTGTAGAAGATGGAACATCATCTTGGTAAGCAGCGCCATTGTATTCAGGATCGCCACCTAAGTATTTGGTAAAATAAGCTGGGTTAATTAATTGTAGGTAAAAACGCATTTTATCAATACCCATTTTATCTGTTTTAGCTTTAGGTAAAGTATAACCAAATGTAACATCGGCAATTCTTAAAAAGCTAGCATCTTGGTAAAAAATGGCACCTCTGAAATTCGAACCTGGGATACCCATACCCCAAATTTCATTACTTGGGTTATTTCTAGTCCAATAGTTCAAATTCAAACGAGCTCCACCACCTGCGTCTGAAATATAACTACTCATAAAACCATTCTTAAACATGGTACCATTTCTGTAATACATCATAACCGCTACATCTAAGTTTTTATAACTTACACGGTTGGTCATACCTAATGTATAATTAGGTAATTGTGAACCTACGATAACGCGGTCATCTTGACCAATAACACCTGCTGAAATTTTACCATCATTGTTTTGGTCAACGATGCGGACTTGACCTGGAACTTGACCATATCTTTTTGCTTCAACACTATCGCCCAATTGCCAGATTCCTGCTGCTTGAAAATATAAGAAACTCTTTAAAGGATATCCTACAGCTAATGCATTTTCAGGATTTGTTCCTCCACTCCATCCGTATTTTGCACCATTTGGTAATTCTTCTAATTTATTGACGTTTTTAGTGAAGTTCAATGAAGTAGTCCACATTACATTTTTAGTAGTAATGTTGGTTGTGTTTACTAACATTTCGACCCCTTTATTTGACACCCTACCTACGTTCGCAATAATAGTACCAAAACCTGAAGTTGTTGGCAATGCTTGTCTCATGATCAAGTCCTTCGTAGTTCTATTATAAACCTCGATGGCTGCAGTTACTCTATTATTAAAGAACCCAACGTTTAATCCTAAGTTCAATTCCTCACTACGCTCCCAGCCTAATTGTTGGTTAGGTAAATTTCCTGGAGCTAAACCGATACCTGCATTTTGACCAAAATTATAATTGGTTCCAGCCAAAGTTGCAGAAGTTTGGTAAGGAGAAACCACTGAGTTACCCACTTGTCCAAAACTTACTCTTAATTTCAAATCAGAAAATACATTTAAGTCTTTTACAAAATTCTCATCGCCCAAACGCCATGCAAAAGCTCCTGATGGGAAAAATGCCCATTTTTTTCCTTCTGCTAATTGAGAAGCTCCATCAGAACGTCCTGTGAAAGTGAATAAATATTTATCATTAAATGTGTAGTTAATTCTACCCATATAAGATGACAATGAACGTTGGCTAAATGAACTACCTATAGAATAGGATCCTGCAGATTGCATATTATACCAAAAAGAATTGAAAGGCAAATTGGTAACAGACCCAACATTCATTTCAGTAGATGTTTTAAATGCACTTTGTAAACCAGTCACATTTAATTTACTTTTTCCTTTTTCTAAATTATACGTTAATTGGTTATCAAAAGTATATGCTGTAATGTAATCATCTTCAACAGAACCTCTTGTTAAACCTAAATTTACCGACTTTGAATAAGTACCACGATACTCATCTTGTTTTGCATGTTGATTAGACGCAGAAATAGTTGTTTTAAAAACTAGGCCTTTTAATAAATTCAATTCGCCATAAGCACTTCCCATTTGACTAGCAACTGTTCTTGTCCAAGTGTAGTTGGCTAAACTTGAAGCTTCTAAAACCGGATTCATCGCTGTATTACGACCCATTCTAACCGCATAGCCATTTACAGCTCCTGTGATATCATCTCTTCCAATAACTGGATCCACTAAATCTTTGTAATAAATAGTACTTGTTGGTCGCTCTCTATATGCAGTTCTAAGTGCTTCAAACGAACCAGTTGGGTTGGTTGAATAGTTCGCATATAAAGTAAAACCTACTTTTAAAAATTTAGTGATCTTTGAATCTACTGCAGCATTCAAATTATATTTTTTATACGTTGTATTTGCTTGCATACCATCTTCCTGAATATATCCACCTGAAAAACGGTAATTTGTTCCATTGGAACCACCAGATACTGCAATGTTCGCACCCATATTTATACCTGGTTGTGTCATTGCTCCAACTAAATCAGTGGTTCTTCCGCCATTAATAATCGCCAACTCATTTACATTGAACATGGTTTCACTAACAACTGCACCATTTAAAGCTGCGTCCGTTAAAGATGATTTATAAAATTGTTGCGCATTTTGCATTGGAGGCAAATGATCTGGTGTTTTACGCCCAGAATAAAAATCAACTGTAACCCTTGGCTTACCAGTAGATCCTCTTTTTGAAGTAATGATTACAACACCATTTGCACCTCTTGAACCATATATCGCAGTTGAAGATGCATCTTTTAAGATATCAATTGTTTGAATATCAGCAGGGCTAATGTCTTGTAATTTTCCACCTACCACTCCATCAATAACAACCAATGGCTCTGTATTCATATTTTGCGGGTTACTACTTACTAAAGTTAAGTTAGTAGCTCCATCCGCATTCGGGTTAGCAGTAATTGTATTTTCACCACGAATTGCAATTGACCATAATTGACCAGGTTTGTTACTTAATTTAGTAACCAATACCCCTGGCACTTGACCTTGTAAAGCTTGTGTTGCATTCGATGGGTTACCTCTTGTAATTTCCTTTGCAGAAACCGTTCCCACTGCACCAGTTAAATCTTTTTTCTTAACTGAACCATACCAATAACAACTGCATCTTCTAATTGCTTAGAATCAGAAGTTAAAGTTGCAGCAATAGATGTTTGATTAGTTAATTTAATTTCAGTGGAAGTAAATCCAAGTGAACTAATTACTAAAACATTGTTATTTCCTTTGGCAGGTACATCAAGGGTAAACTTACCATCATTGTTGGTAACAGTTCCTTTGGTGGTTCCTTTAATGACAACAGAGGCACCCACAATGGCTGCTCCATTTTCACTATTTTTTACAGTTCCAGTTAACGGGCGATTTTGTGCCCAAATAATATTGCCAATAAAAAAAAGTGGCAACATCATCAAGAGAATTTTTCTCATGGTTTAGCAATTTTAATTTTATAATCTTTTATCAATGAATCGTTTACATTAAGTATTATTTCTATATAATTTTTAAAGTATAGAGTAATGTAGGGTTATTTGTTTAAAATGTTAAGATTGTTAACAATTACTTACGAAAACGATTTCGTTCTAATCTAAACATTGTTAATTAAATCATAATTAGTTAATTTTAAAATCTTAAACCAACTTAATGAAACAGATCTACACATTACTTATTTTGTTAACATTTGTTACCCACCAATCATACGCTCAAAAGACAGTCGTTAAGCTAGATTACTTTTACAATAATGAGTATAAAACAAATTCAGATGGTATTGCTTACCGATTTCATTATATATGGGAGGATACGACACTAAATGGTTATAGCATGTGGGGTGAAATGTTTACCGATAAAGGCGCTAAAATTAAAAGCCTAATTGATGCCCCAACTATTGAGAATTTAAAAAAAGCATCTGTATATATTATTACGGATCCAGATAATCAAAAGGAATCCCCAAATCCTAATTATATGAAAGCAGCCGATGTTAAAGTGATAAGCGATTGGGTTGCGCAAGGCGGTGTATTAGTATTACTAGCAAATGATTCAGCCAATGCAGATTTATCTCATTTTAATTTATTGGCCAATGCATTTGGAATTCACTTTACGGATAAAGTAAGAAATTCTGTTCTTAAAGACATTACCGTAGGAAAAATTATGGTTCCTGATACACACCCTATTTTTACCACCGCTAAACAATTATACTTGAAGGGCATTTGTACTTTACAATTAAAAAGCCCTGCGCAAGCATCACTTGAAAATAACGGAGACGTTATTATGGCTACAAGTAAGTTTGGAAAAGGTACTGTGTTTGCGGTGGGTGATCCATGGATTTATAATGAATATGTAGTGAATGATCGCTTAAACGATACTTACCAAAACAAACAGGCTGCTATTGAACTTACCAATTGGTTATTAAAACAAATCCCTAGGTAATTATTTATCCATACTGAAAGTGTTATTTAAGCTACTGATTTCAAATATTGCACAGTAATTAAAATTCACTAGAATAATTAGATAAATTAATTCTTAAATTCACTTCATGTTAAATATGCATACAACGGTAGATATAAATAAACGATTGTATTCACTTGATTTTATGCGAGGTTTAATCATGATGCTATTGGCCTTAGAAAGTACGGATATTTTTAAAGTGTTTTTTTTAGCTTCCAAAGATCATTTTTTTGAAACTATATTTATCCAATTTCAACACCATCCCTGGCACGGCATGCGATTTTGGGATTTGATCCAACCTGGATTTATGTTTATTGCTGGTACTGCGATGGCCTACTCTATGCAAAATCAACAACAAAAAAATATACCAAAAAAGGAAATAACCCTTAAAACAATTAAACGTAGCGGTTGGTTGTTTTTTTGGGGCGTATTATGCTATGCGGTAAAAGATACTGGATTGAGTTTTGAATTGTGGAATGTATTAACCCAACTTTCCTTTACCATGCTAGTTGCTTATTTCATTTTTGAATGGCAAATTAAATCACAAATAATTGCATGTATTGCCCTATTAATTTTAACAGATTTACTTTACCGATATACCAATGTTCCCGGTTATAATTTAGGGTTTACCAATCATTTTAATTTTGGCAATTATATTGATATGCTGCTCATGAATAAAACCAGTCGCGGCGGATGGGTGGCCATCAATTGTATCCCAACTTCGGTTCATACGATTGCAGGTGCTTTAATAGGTAAATTACTATTAAATGCATCAGGTCAGAAAGACAAAATGAAAAAGATGATTTTATCGGGATTGGGGTTATTGCTTATTGGCTATACCTTGGATATTTTAGAAATAAACCCCATTATCAAAAGAATTGCCACTAGCGCATTTACCCTAGTTTCCCTTGGCTGGTGTATCCTATTTTTTGCTGCTATTTATTACTTCATTGATATTAAGCAAAACAAAAAGATCTTATTTTTAAGAATTTTATCACTGAATTCAATATTCATTTATTTGTTTTTTGAAACAGCGGGTGGCGGATGGTTAAATCCTTATGTTAAAAAGTTTGCTTTTGGCTTATTAAATAGCTTTACCGGATCTGAAACATTTATTGCCCTATTTGGATGCACCTTAATATTTTTAATTGAATGGGGCTTATGTTATTTCTTATATAAGAAAAAGATATTTTTCAAGCTTTAATCAAATAAGCTTCTCATCCCTTCATTGCGACGTTTGCCAAAATAAGTAGATAATGTAAATTCAAAAGTTTGCGGCTTCAAATTTGCTGCCGTCATATCATTATTATAAATATCATAGGTAAGCCCTAACTTATATTTATTTAATAGTAAGCCAATATAAGGAACTACTGCATCTTTGGTACGATAAAAACAACCCAAATACATCCTATTGGTAGATTCATAGGTTTCATTAAATGGGATACCAATTGCTGCACCTGCATAAAAAAACTCGTTTTCATATCTGCTTTGGTAATTGGCATGAATCATGAATGTTTTATTACCTGAAAATATTTGCTCATAATTTAATTGCCCCAACACCTGACTAAATTCATTCAAAGGGCTCACCCTCACACTGTCATTTGTTGTATTATATCCAGTGGAACGATTAATAAAATACGAACTCGCTCCTAGCTGGAAAAAGGAAATATAACTATTATGTGAATACATTAAACCAACATTTAATGTTGATTTAGTTCTAAAATTATTGATCACCTCTAAACTTGAAGGATTCAATAAACGCCCAGAATAATATTGGTCGCCAAAAACCAATGATTGGGCATCTACCGTTCGACTTATAATAGTAGTGCCTAATCCAATTGCCAAATATTGGCTGCGTTCATCATTTAAAAAAACGCGATCCGCTATTGAAGCCGTTATATAATTCGTTTGTAGAACTCCATTTAAAACCTGATCAGAAATAGCTTGAAGGCCAAATCCCAATTTATTAGGTTCCGTGTTCTCATTTTTCAAAAAACCAAAATCTACGCCAATCCCTGAGGTTTTATAAGGCTGACCAACCCCTGAAAATTGCGTTCTAAAAATTACTTGTGCTTTATTATAACTTCCCAAACCTACCGTTGCAGGATTAAAAAAATGTCCGGCCGTAAAATTTTGTGAGATATACGGAGTTTGTGCCCTAACTGAAATGGCGAAGACTGAAAAAAATAATATAAAATTTAGTGCTTTCATTTATCTCATTAATAGTACTGATCCTGTTTTTTTAATTTCTGAAAGTTGGTTCGTAAAAAAATCTTTATAGCTATATTCAACAAGATATGAATAAGCATCCATTTCCTGCATTACACCACCTAAATCTCTTCCATCCCACCCTTTATTTATGTCGGTTGTGAAAAAAACCATCTTTCCCCATCTATTAAAAATCTTTAATCCTTTAAAACTTTGAATACCTGCACCATATTCGATTTTTAAAATATCATTTAAACCATCATAATTTGGGGTAAACGCATTAGGTATGTTTAAGTATATATCAGGGGATACTATTACATCATATTCATCGTAAATATTACAGGTACTAACTGTATCCGTTCTTGTTAAAGTATATAAAATAGATTTATTCCCATTAAATACAGGGCGAGGAATGGTAGGATCAGATAAGAAAGTAGAAGGCGACCATTTGTAACTTGTATATCTTTTATCAAATTTAGAAACCAATAAAGTGTCTAAGTTTGGATATAAATATAAAGTATAATTTTTTCCATATAAAGGAGCAATAACATTAATAGGACTTCCTGTAATTTGATAAAAATATTTTGGGCACCAATCATTACTCACCTGTAAATTGATTTTATAAATACCAGCGGACATATATTTATGTGAAACAGGATTGGCTACATTAGCAATTGATCCATCACCAAACATCCATTTAAAATGAATTTTACTTTGTTCTTTTGCACTCGTAATGATTTCTACAGGTACATTAATACAAGCATCCGACTTTGTTGAAAAAGTATACCTAGGGATATTTAATAATGATATGGTAAGATTATTAGAGGTTAGTGAATTACAAAAACCATCATTGACTACAACCCTATATAATCCTGGTAAACCCACTGCAACATTACCTAATTGATTGGTGTAAAATAAGGTGTCGTTACGATACCATTTATAAGTATTTGCCCCCTGCCCCGTTAATACCACAGAGTCTCCATTACAAATCACCGTATCAACAGCTGCAATCGTAGCCGTTGGAATGGTAAAAACAGGGATTGAAAAAATAGACGGAAAAGGATAAACACATTTTTTAAGATCCGTTAATTCAAGGGACACACCTGTTGTACCAACAATTAAACCATGAATGACTGAATCAACCATCTTTGCATTGTTATTGGTGGTGGTCCATACCCCATTAAATGGAGGAACGCCACCACTTGTACTTGATGATAACTTAAGCGAATCATACAAACAAAGATAATTCTTAGGACTAGTAACAATAGGCAAATTAGGCGGCGGCACTATTGTTATACCCTTACTTAATTCAGTTTTACAAACCAATCCTGAAACACTACTAAGCTTAATGGTATAGTTTAATCTATTGGGTACACTAAAATTGGAATAATAATGTTGGTAGATGTTATTAATGATTGGATTATTTATAACAGTATCCGCACTACCATCACCCCATGAAATTTTAACAGTATCAATGATGCCAAAATTAGTCCATGAACTATCTGAAATTTTCACAAACTCATTACTACACAGTGCCGTATCCTTGATAACATTAAAATTAGTTTTAGGGATGGCACCATTCACCTTAAATACCGTAGTAACTGAATCAATACAACCCTTTACACTGGTTACCTGTAATTGTACATTATAATTTTTTGAAGCACTATAAACATGAGATGTATTTTTATTTACATCTGAATTATTAACTACATCCCCAAAATTCCATAAATATTTAAAATTATTAGTTTTATCAGATATCGAGGAGGTATCTGCAAAATCAGCAATCCCATTTTGCAAACAGCCATTCGGTATCGTAAAGCCAACCTTAGGATGGGACACCAAAGAAATTGCAATAGTAGTATCGTCGTTACATGTACCCCCAGAGGATGCAAACATTTTAATTTTATAATCCATTTTATTAGGATAAACATACCCTGCATATCTATGCTTATACACTTTACCTACATAAGGGAACTCATCCTGTGTGGTATCTTTCAAATTATTTTGCGCATCCCAAAAGATGATTAATTTACCGATGTCTCCAAAATCAACTGTAGAAAGATTTTCAATACGGACGTCCTCGTTCGTACATAAAGCGGTATCCTTTAATACTTTAAAATTAGCTTTAGGAATTGCACCATTAACAGTAAAGTTTGAGGTGATGGAAGAAACACAACCTGTCGTATTCTGCGTCACCTGAAGCGATACTTGATATAAACCAAAGTCATTATACTTTATACGCGGATTAATTTGTGTAGTTGCTCCTGCAGGTATACTTGGTAATTTTTTGTTTAATGGAGGGGTCACACTAAAATTCCATAAGTACCTAAATTGACTATTTGAGTTGTCGGAAATTTTTGTCGTATCAATAAATTCAGCATAACTGTCCTCCAAACAAACCTCCGGTAAAATGAACCCAACTTGTGGATGTGGTATTAAATTAACCTTTATGATCGTATCTGCCATACAAGTAGTTCCCGAGTAGGCCCTTAGTCGGATATCATAACTCATTTTAGTAGGATAATTATAATCCAAATAACGATATGCATATTTTTTACCAACAGTTGGACTTGTGTCAACTGTGCTATCTTTTATATTATTATTATCCCAAAAAACAACCACTTTATCAATCGTACCAAAATCAATGGTGGATATATTTTCAATAGTTACATCTTCATTTGTGCAGAACGGTGTACTTTTTAAAATATTAAATTTAGGATGCGGAATTGCACCACTTACTTTAAAAATAGTAGTATCAAGTGAAACACAACCATATGCACTTGCCACTTGAAGTATTATATTATAATCACCCCCACTACTATATTTATGCGTAGGCGTTTTCAAAGTGGAGACATTCGGGTTAGCAGTGGTTGCACTAACATCACCAAAATTCCAGAGATATTTGAAATTTAAATTATTATCGACAATACTTGAAGTATCCGAGAAAGTTGCCAAAGCATTATACAAACATGCATCGGGCAATGAAAATCCTACTACAGGAAAGGGCCTATTTGTAAAACTAATTGAATCGGATACATTACAGCCATTCCTTGTAGTCAAATTTAAAATAGGTCGATAGCTTTGTAAATTAGTATAAATATGCGTCTTAGGTTGATTTGTGGTACTAGAATCCAACGGAGACCCATCCCCATAATTCCATACCCAACTTACTAATGTTGATTTAGGTGATGATACTGTCGAATCCCTTAATATTAAAGTTGTATTTAAGCAAGTAGTATCAGAAATTGAAAATTTAAATTTAGGCACACTATCAATTAACACTAATTGTAATATAGAACTGTCAGCTGTAAGCGTATCACTGATGCATCCAATATCATTTATTACAAAATGTCGAATATTATATTTACCAGCTGTATCAGGTTTAAATTTTATGTTTGGTTTAGTATCCTTAAATACACCCGTCCCAAAGTCCCACATATATTTAATAATAGCACGGTCATCTTTTGCAATAATAGTTTTATCGAACAAACTTACCGAATCACTTAAGCAATGTGTTGTAAAAATACTATCCTTTGTTTTAGGAGATTCAGATACCGTTAAAATAAATGACAAATATTGTTCACCACTACATCCATCAAAAGTTGGATTATTCGCAATTACTTGTATTAAATATTGACCAGCAGTATTGAACAAAAAAGTATTTTTATAACTATACTTATACACCGATTTACCATTAATTAGCGTGGAGTCATCTGGAATAGGATTATACACAGAATCCTTAGGATAATTGGGAATGTTCCATTTTAGGGACAAGGGCTTATACGGCAAAGTGATTGACGCCTTGGAGCTAACTCCTTTACAGGTAATAGGTAAAAAAACTGTATTGAAATTATTGTTGACTTCTAATCGTTGATATAAATCTATAACGTTTGCACCTGCGTTATATCCATAGGATTCAGCTCCCCCATAACCATAAGCGATGGCATTGAATCCGGAATCTGAAGATATGGTATGAGATCCTGCAGCTAACTGAGGTTGAAAATATAAATAATTCGTATCTCCTGGATGAACAATTGAACCAGTAAGAGAAACGCCATCTATCTTCAAAGATGTAGCACCTTTTTTGGGTATTACAATATTTGCAAAATGATAAGCAGCCCCAATATTAAAATTACTTGTTGAGTTTATTGTTACTTTATTAATTGTTTGTTCAATTGGGCTTAAATAAATCATTTCTGGATCACCATTACCCCCTATTACATTATTTCCACATGAATTAGCAGTCGTAATATATTGTGCTACCATAATAGGCAAATTGGATTCAATTAAATTTGCAGTATTACTAGAAAATTCATAATAGAAATTATTTATCAAACTTGCTTTATTCAAAACTGCTCCATTTAATTTAACTGTTGTTGAAGTATCACTCACAATAACACGATAAAAATTAGTAGGCATTTTATTGGTGGGAATAGTTAGATACTTTCGTCCCCAGGCGCTTGAAGGAAAAGCTTGTTGAATATAATTGTCTGCACTTCCAGAGCCATTGGTCGTACAATTGATACTTAATTTTCCTGAACCTGAAAAAACCGCAATTCTTTTACAAGAACTAGTAGAAGTAGCAATTGATCTGATTCTTGTTCCTGTCAAATCCTCCCCAGTTGATCTTTGATTGGTAGCAGTTCCAGGGACAACTACTCTACCAAAAACATTATAAATTTCTCCTCTATTTAAAGTCACCCTTAAAGTATCCCCTTTAGGAATATTAAATGTATTAACACTAGGAATAATCTCAATATTACTATTATCCTCAGTGGCTATGACATAAGTATAGTTGTAGGAATACCTCTGATTTGAAACTTGATTATAATTGACGGAATAATAGTCACGACCTAAAGTACTAACAGGAAACAATAAACTTGCTCCTGATACACTTGCATTATAAATATGCGTGTATGCAATAATGCCAACATCCGAAATAATATGTATCCCCTTATTAGACTTACCTTCATCAGATAATCTTACGTCATCTGCACCTGTTTTTGGAATAATATCAGATGTGGTTACTTGATTTGCAAGTACCGTATAAGTCCTTGTCCAACCTGTTGCAGGAATTTCAACAGTTACATTCGCATTTTGATCCGACGTGAAATACAACACCATATTTTGTGAACCACCACTTGTATTATTAACACTTCCATCCGTATTATACATGCTTACATGGCTACCATACCCAACCCAAAACTCCCTTCCCTTATTGGAAAAGTCCTGCGCAATGGCGACACTAGCAAATAATACCCCAAATATGAATATTAAATATTTTATATATGAAAATATGGGGCGCATTACAATATTCTAATACTGTTTGTTTAACAAATATAAATGTAATGAAAAAAGGTAAAAAATGAGCTAAAAATTGCAATTTTAACCCTTTCCGAAATCAATGGAATTGAGCCAGCTTATTAATTGATTGGCAAAGAATTTGTTGATGGGCGCTTTAATGGTTAGATCCTTGTTGGCAATCACGATAAAGTTATTATCGCTGTACCCTTTGTTTTTGAATATGGTGTAATTCGGATTCGTAATACTGAATCCCTTTTCCTCATCACCAATAACCAATAATCCAGTCTTTAAATCAGTAATGAATTGTGCAATTAGCTCCTTAGATTTTAAGTGAATGGTATCCTGTTCCTGCTTATATACAAATTGTTGGTTTTTATAAATAACATCAACACCATATTCAGAAACATTATTGGCATTTACGTTTTTTAAATAGATGCATTTTAAAGTGCCAATTTCTTCTGTAGAAATAAAAATTGATTTAAACTGCGCGCTAATACTGTTGACGCAAAAAAAAGATAGTAATAGAATGGCAAGGGGTAGTAGCTTTCTCATTTATTTTGGGGGTTATAAATTGGATACAAAAATAAATCATTAAATCAATTACACACAACTATATTTGTATTAATTATTCATATAAAATTTTAATATATAATATTAAATATATGAGATGTAACTTTGATTAGAAAAATAATTAATATATGAAAATTGCGATTTGGTCTGTAGGTAAACCGGATGAATCCTATATTAAAGAAGGCGTTGCTAATTTCACCAAACGTATTGGTCATTACTACCCTATTGAATGGCAATTAATCACACCTTCAAAAGCAAGCGATCCTAATCAAATAAAAAAAGAAGAAGCAATCTCTATTTTAAAAACACTAGCACAAAACGATGTGTTAATATTATTAGATGAGAAAGGGAAAATGCTAAGCTCCCCTGGCCTTGCAAAATTGATCCAACAAAAAGCCAATCAAAGTGCACATCGTATTGTTTTTTTAATTGGAGGTGCTTATGGGGTTGCAGAAGAAATTAAAGCCAAAGCACAATTTACTTGGTCATTATCTGAACTCGTTTTTCCACATATGCTAGCGCGACTTATATTAGCGGAACAAATTTACAGGGCTTGCAGTATCTTAGCCAACGAAAAATACCATCACGAATAATTATTAACCATGACCATGAGTTTAACTTTATACATAACAGTCATTACCGTTGCAATATCATTAATTGCCATGTATAATGAAGCATTAATGGACAAATTAATTTTTCATCCTTATACTGTTCACCATGACAATGAATGGTATCGATTCATAAGCTCCGGTTTTATTCATGCCGATTTTATGCACCTAGCATTTAACATGTTTTCATTTTACATGTTTGGTGATTATGTTGAACAATATTTTAACATGATATTCGGCTCCCTTGGTAATACTTTATATATCTTACTTTACGTAAGCTCTTTAATTGTTTGCTTGGTACCCACCTACTTGAATCATTTCAAACAATATAATTACAATAGTTTAGGCGCCTCCGGCGCCGTATCTGCCATCGTATTCGTAGGAATTTTTTTACAGCCAACTTTGCAAATTGGCTTTTTCATCATCCCTCCCATTATTCCTGGATTTATTTTTGGCCCCATCTATCTTGGTATCACTGCTTATCTTTCTAAAAATGGACAAAGCGGCATTAATCATAGCGCCCATTTATGGGGATCTATTTATGGTGTGGTATTTTTAATCATCACCAGTTATTTTATGGGGAACTATAATGTACTTGCTTCATTTATGGAACAAATCAGCATCTATCTAGCAAGGTAATGATCAAAACAGATGTAGTTTGTGGCGTCATTTTATAACGATCATCAATTCGTTTTCCTACGACCCACAACATTTTGTCTCCCATCGTTAATACACCTATGCGTTGCTTTATAGCAGGACTTAATTTTAAGCTGCCTAAAAAATGATTTAGTTTCTTTTTTTTACGAAGCCCGAATGGATAAAAATAATCGGTAGATTGCCAAGTACGATATAAAATCGGCCATTCTATTTTGTCTGCATCTAAATAAGCAAAATGCGCTTCTTTGTTCATCTCGCCCATATGTGTAACATCCACCGTTTCAAAATGCAATAACCCATTATTGGTTTGTAAATCACCTTCACCAACATACACCATCATATGCTCGGTTTTAGAATGATTAGGCACTACCTGGATCGTATCATTGAATTTTATAAAACGATGTGTGGGTGTGGCTATATAAGCGCCATTACTTGCATCCAATAGCTTATGTACTTCCACAATTTGTTGTGGCTTAAATCCATAGGATTGAATAAATCCCCAAGTATAGGTATGATTATCTTTTACTTTTTTCCAATGTTGAATTGAAATTGTTTCAATGCCATGCCGCGTTTTTTTTCCCTTTTTCCAAAAAGCCGCAATGGTATTATTGACAATTACTTCCGCTTCCTTTAATCTTGCCACCGTATCCAATACATTTTCTGTTGCTTGCGCATACACTTCTTGTATGGCAGGCAATAACTTATTTCGGATTAAATTTCTTGTATAGTCATTTTTTTCATTGGAACTATCTTCCACATAAGTCAATGAATATTCCTTTGCGAAATGCCTGATTTGATTTTTCGTATACCCTAGCAATGGTCTGCAAATCTGAATACTATCATTACGAAAATCTGGTATTCCCGTGAGTCCGTGTAATCCAGTTCCACGAAACAATTGCATCAAAACGGTTTCCACCTGATCATCAGCATGATGCGCTGTTAATAAAATAACTTTATTATTATCCCCTAAATTAGTTTTGATTTCCTTCATTAATTGATCAAACCAAGCATACCTAATTTCTCTTGCCGCTTGCTGAATGCCCATCTTATAGGTTTCTGCATAGGCCGCAGTTTCAAAACGATTCACTTTGAATGGAATTTGCAATCGGTTCGCGAAATCAGTGACAAACTGCTCATCGCGCTTACTTTCCTCCCCTCTTAATTGAAAATTGACATGCGCAATGGTACATTTTGCGCCAAGCAAATGCATCAAATAGGTTAATCCTACACTATCTAACCCACCACTCACTGCCAATAGGAAATGAGTGTGCTTTAAACTAATGTCTGGAAACTTTCTTTCCCATTGTTCCTTAAAGTTTTCCAGGGTTAACATGCTTAATTATTTTTTTTGCTCTTTCGCCCAAGAATCTTTCAATGTTACCGTACGATTAAATACCAATTTATCCTTTGTACTTGTTGTATCCTGATAAAAATATCCTTTTCTTAAAAATTGGAAACGCATTTCAGGCGCATCGTTTAACAATGCAGGCTCACCCCATGCGGTGGTGGTTGTATTTAAAGAATTGGGATTAATATACTCCTTAAAATCCCCTTCCGCATTAGCTACATCTTCCACACTAAATAAGCGATCATATTCATTTAATACCACTGGCACTGCATGCTTTGCGCTCACCCAATGTAAAGTACCTTTTACATGAAGACCAGATGTGTCAGCGCCACTTTTACTATTGTCAAAATAGGTTGCATAAATCGTTTGCACTTTACCGGCTGCATCTTTTTCAAATCGATCACACTTGATAATATAAGCGCTTTTTAAACGCACCATCAAATCAGGACCCAATCTAAAATATTTTTTTGTCGGTTCTTCCATGAAATCATCTCGCTCAATCCATAACTCATTACTAAACGGCACTTGTCTTACGACACCTTCTGTATCCTCAGGATTATTTTCTGAGCTTAACATTTCCTCCGATTGCGCATAATTGGTAATAATTAATTTAACAGGATCTGTCACCACCATTCTGCGTTGTGCAATTTTATTCAAATGCTCTCTTACGCAAAATTCCAATAAACTAAAATCAATAATATTTTCACGCTTTGCAATACCTATACGCTCACAAAAATCACGAATACTTTCAGGCGTATACCCTCTGCGACGCATACCACTGATCGTAGGCATTCTTGGGTCATCCCAACTTGTTACATGCCCTTCCGTGACCAATTGAAGCAACTTACGCTTACTCATAATGGTGTAAGTCATATTTAGGCGCGCAAACTCATATTGTTTAGATGGAAAAATACCTAATTGTGCTATACCCCAATCATACAAAGGACGATGCGGTATAAATTCCAAAGTACAAATGGAATGTGTTATATTTTCAATGGAGTCACTTTGACCATGCGCAAAATCGTACATTGGATAAATACACCAAGTATCTCCAGTGCGATGATGTGTTGCCCTTTTTATTCTGTACAACAAAGGATCACGCATATGCATATTAGGACTTGCTAAATCAATTTTTGCGCGTAACACTTTTGCCCCATCCGCATACTTGCCTTCCTTCATTTCATTAAATAAGGTTAAGTTTTCGGCAATGCTTCGGTTCCTGAAGTCATTCCCAGTTCCAGCCATGGTTGGTGTTCCTTTTTGATAGGCAATTTCTTCGGGACTACTATCATCTACATAAGCCAATCCTTTTTCAATTAACTGAATAGCATATTGATATAGTTGATCAAAATAATCTGAAGCATAACATTCCTTTACCCAATTAAAACCCAACCATTTTACATCCGCTTTTATACTATCCACATATTCCGTATCCTCGGTTGCCGGATTGGTATCATCAAAACGCAAATTAGTGGCACCGCCAAAACGCGTCGCTAATCCAAAGTTCAAACATATACTTTTGGCATGTCCAATATGTAAATAGCCATTGGGTTCAGGTGGAAATCTAGTCAAGATGGACTTGCATTTTCCTTCCGCTAAATCATTCGTGATGATTTCTTCAATAAAATTTAAACTTTTTTCTTCGCTCATGAGTCGTAATCAATTCGGCCAAAGGTACAAAATAGGCGTCAAATACCTACCTTAATTACAAAACAAACTACCCCCGATAGCCATAGAGCTTTTGAACTTCCTTCACAATTTTTTCAAGTTCTTGATCATCCCCACTAGGGTCATATTGTTGCTTCAAACTACTACCAAATACAAAAGCGACCGCCTGCCAAACACCCGCACTCAAGCCCCCTTTAAATTCTTTTATTAAATTATAACAATTGTTCCCCGTTTCGCGATTAATGAGCTTCATTAATACCTTACCCTGATACACTGAAAGGTTGGTTATTTTGTCCGCAAATTCTTTTTTTAATTCTTTTTCCCTTGATTTGATTATTTGCTTTCGCTTGTTTTCATCTTTTACATTTACCAATTGCGCGTTCACTTCACTAATCACTTTACTTGCCGATTTTGCATACGGATAAGTCACATAGACGGCATTGCGAAGCCTCGTCCAATCCTTCCAATACTTTCTCCAGTAATTGGTTTGCTTAGCTGAAACTATAACCGTAGGTAGCCAAGATTGCGGAATAGTATCCCCTTCAGGTGTGATAAAAGCCTCCACACGTATAGTATCCGAAAATTGTTGCGCATAACTCACCACGGGAGCTACTCCCAGGAAAATGAGGATGACAATATATTTTTGGATTTGTTTCAATCTTTTAATTAATACCCTATTTCAAAATAGGTAATCTTGGTTATTTAGATTTTAACTTTTTCAATCGGGCATAAGAGGACATCATAAATCCGATGGTCATCACTATAATACCCAACCATAAAATATTTATAAAAGGGAACTCATATACTTTTAAGGTTATTAAATTAGTTAAAGCCGCAGATTCTTTAACCCCAATTTCCAAAATACCTTTCTTTTGGTCAACTACTTTATTAAAGCTTAACACTAGGTTTTGTGCCTTAACAGTATCCAATTGTTGATTCAAAGTCATCTCCTCTAATAGGATACCTGGCTTCGCTTCAAACTTCAGCCCCTCTTTTGAAGTAACCGTCATTTGCAACACCAACTCATTAGTACCAGCGGCTGCATTAGGATTTGGATTTATTAAAACATTATCCAACTTAATATAGCCATTACTATAAAAAATGGAATCACCAATCGCAATTTGATGTGGCTTAAAACTGGTCGTATCCTCCTCACTATGATCTTGGAATGAAGTCACATAAACGAAAATGTCTTTATTCCAATAGTGCTTGGAAGATGGGTTTGCCGAAAACCCTTCCATCTTATTATTTTTCAATACATCTGGATACAATAAGAAACTATGATCCGATTTTTTTTCTTTAAAGTTTAATTCGAAAAAACGTTTGTCTAAGCCATCCAAGGTATCTCTTTGATAAGTGACCATATACTTACCCATATCCGTTTCTACCCCTTCAAATAAAGTGATGTTTTCTCTGGGATTCCCGGTTGGATTATTTTTAGCATTATCCTCTTTTAAAGGAGATATACCAGTGGTGTTCCAACTTAATACTGTTTTATTGGAAGAGGAGATTAATATACCCAACAATACCATGGTGAATCCAATATGTCCAACACTAGCAGCTGCAGATTTTAATTTACCCTTTAAAATATTGAACCAATAAAAAGTGTTTGCAACAATCCCGAATGTGGCGGCCACCACACCCACATATAAAGCACCCAAATAACCAATTCCTTTTTCTTCATAAGCGATACCTATAAAATAAAAAATAATAGCGCTCAATATTGCAGTTACGATTAATGGCCATTTAATATTTTTGATAAAATTTTCCGCACTCGTTGCTTTGAATTTTAAATATTGTCCGATAGCTGTTAAAATCCCGATGATAATGGCAACAAAAATTTGCACTTGGTTATGCGCAAAAGCGGGATCCTCCGGTGGTGCAATTTTAGTTCCAAATATTTTATTAAAAACAGGTATGGAAGTAATGGCAATAATCACTACAGCAGATAAAAATAAAACCAAGGAACCCACCAGCATCCAAAACTCACGACTGCTTATTTCATCTTCCTCCTGTGGCTCTTTTAAATGTTTTAATCTATAAATCAGTAATCCAAAATAAGGAATAACAAATATTAATAAATAACCAAGTAATTGCGCATTCATACCCAAATCAGTAAAAGCATGCACTGAAGTATCTCCTAAAATGCCACTGCGTGTTAAAAAGGTGGAATACAAAACCAATAAAAAGCTTAATCCAAAAAACAAATAGGTGGCTTTTAAACTCGTTCCTTTTTTTCGATATATTAAACAAGTATGAATACCAGCAACTAATACCAACCAAGGAACCAAGGAAGCATTTTCCACCGGATCCCAAGCCCAATACCCTCCAAAGTTTAAACTCTCATATGCCCAAGCAGCGCCCATCATAATACCTAATCCAAATATCCCTGCTGAAAAAGTGGCCCATGGCAAAGCTGAATCCATCCAATTATTTTCTTTTTTCAGTAAGCCAGCAACTGCAAAAGCAAATGGAATTGTGGTGGATGCAAAACCTAAAAATAATACGGGTGGATGTATCACCATCCAATAATTTTGCAAAGTGGTATTTAATCCAGTGCCATCTTTTACAAATTGTAAGTAATCAGGACGTGATAAAATAGGCCAAGTCATTTCATGTCTTAATAATATAAATGGACTACTTCCTAATTTGAAATCAAAAATATACAAGCCAACAATCATTGTTGCCAAACATACCTGTACAAAGTTGATCACCATCATGACCCCATTTATATTCTTTCCCCATTTTTTTGCCTTGGTCATTACAATTAATCCCAATACCGAATGCCAAAAACTCCACAATAAAAAACTACCTTCTTGGCCTTCCCAAAAACAACTTAACAAATATTGAAATGGCAAACTTGTATCACTATGTGAGTAGGCATATTTATATTCAAAAAGATGATTATAAATAAGATAAAACAACACAAGAAAGCAGGAAACGATCGAAACAGCTTCGATGACAAATGCAATTTTGGCTAATTTATTCCATTGAATTTCAGATTCAATATTATGCGAATAAAACGCTTTTGCAAAAGAAAAAGTAGCTACTAGTGCAGCTACAAAAGAAAGTATGGCTAAAAAATAGCCTATTTGTCCAGGAAGTAAATGCTCCCCAATAAATGTGGTGGTATTCATTAAAATATATAAAAGATTAATTAGTAATAGTAACAGGTTGCTCCTGCATTGCATTGGGATTGTCCTTGTATTTGGAAGGGCATTTCATTACAATGGAAGAACATTCAAAAACATCCCCTTGTACCTTTCCTTTTAAAACCAAACGCTCTGACTTTTCCATATCCGTGGGCATGGTATTATGATATACCACGGCAATTTTTCCACCTAAGCTATCCTGTACATGAAATTTTAATAAATTAGGATCCTTTACTGGATCATAATCCACAGGTATTGACTTGTCCATTTTGACAATTAAATTCACAAACTTGCCTTCCTTTTGCTTCGCCGACGCCACGGTCTCATAACTACTTAAATCACCCGTATAGCTAATTAACACGACTATCGAAATAGCAATTAATACTAATAAAACAACATGCATTTTCTTCATATTGCAAAGTTAACCAAACTGCGTTAAATTGCACCAAATTTTACACATCTCGAAACTACCCATTATGCGCGTATTTGACTATATTATTGTTTGCAAGAGCCCCGACTATAAAAATGTAGATCGCATTAGCCAATTTATGCTTTTCATATCGGTCATTTCCTTCTCCTATTCCATCTATTTAGGCTTATTTCCCAAGCCTGCATTGATTTTCGCCATCATGACTTCCAGTGTAAGTTGGTGGATTTTTTGCATTTTTCAGCGAAAAAGAGGCAGTATGCCCTACTACAGATTGGGGTTGCTATTTGCTTCCTGGGGATGGTTTTTACAACCCAATGGCTTAATAATAGCAGGAATATTTTTAATCGCAGCCCTTTTTGAGCGCCAAGTAAAATTTCCATATGAAATAGCGGTCGACCCTGCCGGAATTGTGATCAATACCTTTCCAAAAAAGCATATTCCATGGGTCGCCATTCAAAATTTAATGATCAAGGATGATTATATCACCATTGACTTTAAAAATAACTCCTTGATTCAAAAGCAAATTAATGAACCTGTTTCTATTGCAATCACCATAGAATTTAACAGCTTCTGCAAGGAACAAATTCAGGCAAATAACCTATAGGCCATTGCAAGTTTCTATTTCATGCCCAATATTATTTGTACAAAAGCCTCCTATCTAATCGCTTATTAATACCTTTGAACCATGTCAATAAATGCATCTCCCTTTTTATTATACTCTGATGGCGAAGGGCAAATTTTTGAAGATACAAGTTTGTATGTAGCAGGCAGGGCTGGATGGGATGCCTATCCTATTCCTACAGAAGATTGGATTGAATTACCCTATGGAGGAAACTTATACGAATTACCAGGTCGTCGTGGCATTGGTATTGATGTGGAAACAGGCGAAATGCGACTTTGCGAACTTGGTTGGGCAGTGGCTGCATTTATTCCTCCAGCGCACACTGGTTTATACGTTGCTGCCTATGAAACCATGGAAGATGATGCGCCAACATTACCTCTATTTTGTTACACAGCTGTAGGTTGGTTAGATGGAATAAATTATGTGCCGGCTGTGCGAATTGAAAAAGATATTAGACAGGATTGTGAAGGATATGATCAAGATACCATTGAAACTGGAACCCAACAATTACTTTCCTTATATAGTCAAAACCGATTGGTGAAACATTTAATGGAAAACTGTTGTCAAACCTATACCTGTCCTGCTGCACGAAATTTAGCGATGGGCCGTTGGGAATGTCCAATACCTATTTCACCTGCATGTAATGCCAACTGTATTGGATGTATTTCCTTTCAACCTTTGGATGAAACCATCGTTTCCACACAAGACCGATTAACCTTTAAGCCGACGTCTGCTGAAGTAGTTGAATATACCGTGCCACATTTGATGAGTGCTCCCTTTCCTATTGTTAGCTTTGGACAAGGTTGCGAAGGGGAACCTTTATTAATGTGGGAGACCATTAAGGAATCCATTATTGAAATAAGAAAACATACCGACAAAGGAAGTATCAATATTAATAGTAACGGGTCTGATCCAAAAGCAGTTGCAGCACTTGCTGCTGTTGGACTTGATAGCTTACGCGTAAGTTTGAATTCAGCGCGTGAGGAAGTGTACAACGCCTACTATCGTCCAAATAATTACACATTTGCAGATATTAAAGAAAGTATACGTGTGATGTCCGCTTCAGGAAAATGGACCAGTATTAATTATTTTGTTTTCCCTGGCATGACGGATAGTGTTGCAGAGTATGAAGCTTTAAGACAACTCATTATTGATACCGATTTAAAAATGATTCAATGGCGTAATTTTAATATTGACCCAGATTGGTATTTAGGAAAAATAGGATTTACCGAAATGGGAGAAATTATGGGCATCAAACAAATGATGGAATTAATTCAAGAAGAATTTCCAAATTTAAAATTTGGTTATTATAATCCTCCAATTGAAAGAATCAAAGGTGACTTTAGCGAAAACTTCGCACATCACTAAACAAGTAGAATTGAAAAAACAATTTAACAAACAATACCAACTTGGTGCCCTACTTGCCATTACTGCAAGCTTTATCTGGTCAGGTAATTTTATTGTTTCAAGATATGCGATACATTTAGCAGGCCCGTTTAGCTTAACCTTTTTAAGATGGACCGTAGCCACCATAAGCATGTTCCCCTTTGCCTATAAAAATTTCAAGAACGAATTACCTATTTTCAAACAAAACAAAACCTACTTTTTTTTAATGGGGTTGGTTGGTATTGCAATTTATAATAGCTTAATATATACTGCTGGGCATTACACCACGGCGATTAATATGGCACTTATTGGATCCATTATCCATCCTATTGTTGCAACAGTGCTTGCAGCAATAGTGGTAAACGAAAAACTACATTGGAAAAATATATCAGGAATTATTTTAGGAATTATAGGTATCCTGCTTTTGGTATCCAAGGGCGATATAAACAATATCATACAATTTAAATTTGCTGCAGGTGATTTGTGGATGGTTGCAGCAGGTTGTTGTTTTGGCACTTACAATGTGTATGTAAAAAAAATGCCAGCTGGAATTTCATCAAATAGTTTTTTGCTTTGCATATTTGCCATTGGCGCTACCATCCTTTTACCATTTTCTTTATATGAGATGACCTATGTACAACCTATTCAATTTTCAGGTCAATTTGTTTTGATCATTATATATATAGGTATTGGCAATTCAACCATTGCTTACTTTTTATGGAATAGCGCTATCAGTAAGTTAGGCGTTGGTAAAACTGCGTTATTTGGTACGCTGATTCCTTTATTAAGTTCCATTGAAGCGGTTTTTGTGCTGAATGAAACTTTCACCATGTTTCAAGCCATCAGCGGTTTAATCATATTATCAGGTATTATTATCAATACCTGGCCTTCAAAAAAAGTGCATGGATAATACAATGATATTATTATGCTTTATTGCATTTGTTGCCGGATTTGTTGATGCGATTGTTGGCGGTGGTGGATTAATTCAAACACCAGCAGGATTAATTTTAATGCCCAACGAATCAGTCGCAAGCGTTATTGGTTCACTAAAAATACCTTCCTTCACCGGCACTTTTTTTGCCGCCAGAGAATACCTGCAAAAAGTTAAAATTCCCTTAAAAAGAATACTTCTTTTTACCAGCATAGCTTTTGCTGCATCATTTACAGGATCCTATTGCTTAACCATTGTGAGCAATTATTACATGAAACCCATAATATTTTTCGTGTTAGTGATCATTGCCATTTATACTTTCACAAAAAAAAGCTTAGGGCAATCCAATACGAATAATGCTTTGGTTTTTTCAACAAGTAAAGGCGCATTATTATGTTTGGCACTCGGTTTTTATGACGGTTTTATAGTTCCGGGTGCTGGAAGCTTATTAGTACTCGCTTTTATTAGCTTTTTAGGTTTTGATTTTTTACAAGCGAATGCACATGCCAAAGTGGTGAATTTGGCTACAAATCTTGGATCCATTGTATTATTTATCATTAAGGGAAGCATTATGTGGTCAATCGCGATACCCATGGCCATTTGTAATGCGGTTGGTGGTATACTTGGATCCAAGATGGCCATTCAAAAAGGTAATCAGTTTATTCGTACTGTTTTTTTAATTGTTATTATTGCTACGCTTTGCAGATTGGGTTATGATGTATTTTTCCATTAATTTTAAGCTATGGAATTAAATTTTGAACAACAAAAGAATATTAAAGCAGGAATTTATACCACGCTAATTTGCGTATTACTCTCCTTGTTGTTTTTTATATTTAATTGGAACCAAGCTGCACCAACCATCCTTCCGCCTGAGCCGAGTTATATGGAAGTGAATTTAGGCAATAGTGAAACAGGTGCTGGTGAAATCGCACCACAAAGTAAAGAGGCCCCATCCCCAGAAATAGGAAATTCAAAAATGGTAAAAGCAAATGCGAATACAAAAGCCATTAAAATTGATAATAGCGTTACAGATGAAAATGATGAAGCGATAAAATCATCCAATGCCAAAAATAAATTAAAATCGACACCAGTTCCTCCTGCACCAAAACCAAAAGCTTTGATGGGTAAATATGCTGGTGGCAATGGGAAGGGCGGCAATAACCAAGACAGTTATAATGAGGTGAAAGACCAAGGTATTGCCGGAGGTAAAGGTGATCAAGGTGTTGCTAATGGAAGTATTAATGGTAAAAATTATTCTGGTGAAGGCGGTCCTTTTGTAACCAAAGGTGACAGACGTATTACCAAAGCCTACTTGTTTAATGGGGATGTGGAACCTGCCACTATTTATGCTGAAATTGAAGTAAATCCATCAGGCACTGGTCGCTTTGTACAAATTGTAAAAGGTTCTTCCTCCAACGATAGTAAATATAAAAAAGCAATTGTTCAATACTTAACTAAAATTAGTTTTAATACTTCCGACCACGTTTCTAATGTGACTGTTAAATTCAAGTTTGAAAACCAATAAAATTTTCAACAACTAAAATGTCCTATCAAGACACTATAGACTATTTATATAGTCGCCTACCCTTATTTAGTCGCATTGGCCCGGCTGCCATCAAGGCCGACTTACAAAACACCATTGCTATTTGTGATTTTTTAGGTAATCCTGAAAATAAATTTAAAACAATTCATGTTGCAGGCACCAATGGGAAAGGTTCAACAAGTCATATGTTAGCATCTATATTCCAAGAGGCAGGATATAAAACCGGATTATACACTTCCCCGCACTTATATGATTTTAGAGAGCGCATCAAAGTAAATGGAATTATGTGCTCGGAAACATTTGTGACCACTTTTACCAATAAAATGAAACCATTTATTGAAAAAGTGGCACCCAGTTTTTTCGAAATTACCGTGGGTATGGCTTTTGAATACTTCGCTGATGAGAATGTTGATATCGCCATCATTGAAACAGGATTAGGAGGCAGATTAGATAGCACCAATGTAATTAATCCAATATTAAGTATCATTACCAATATAGGCATGGACCATATGGCCCTTCTTGGAGATACACTAGCAGAAATTGCGAATGAAAAAGCAGGTATCATTAAACAAGCTACCCCTGTTGTCATCAGCGAAGTCATTCCTGAGACAAAAAATATATTTGAACAAAAAGCAAGTAGCTCGAATTCCCCTATCTATTATGCAGAGGATTTTATTCAATTTAAATCCTTCCAATATAATTGGCAAACCTCCTTGTTTGAATTTAATCAACCACTGATTCATTTATTAGATGCGCCCTTATTTCCAAAAATATTTACAGTGGAATGTGATTTGCCTGGCAAATACCAATATAAAAACTTGAAAGGTGTATTAGTCGCAATACAAATACTAGCGACGATGGGCTGGCAACTAAGTGCTAGCAAAATTTTAAAGGGACTACTTCATGTGGGAAAGAATACAGGATTGATGGGTAGATGGGAATGCATACAAACAAATCCAAGAATCATTTTAGATGTTGCCCATAATGAACACGGTATAAAAGCATTATTAGAACAATTGGACAGCCTACATTATGCACAATTACATATCATAACAGGCATGGTCAAAGATAAGGATGTGAATGCCGTTTTAAATTTACTACCCAAAAAAGCGAAATACTATTTTACACAATCTCACATACCAAGAGCATTACCTGTTAGTGAATTAGCCAATAAAGCAAATGCCTTTGATTTAATCGGCAATCAATTTGAAAATGTCAATATTGCTTTACAAGCAGCAAATAAGATTGCCGTAACCAGTGATTTAATATTGGTGATTGGAAGTGTATTTTTGGTTGCCGAAGTGGACCGAAGCCAACTAAACAGAACGAATTAAAGTTATTTAATTTACCAACCTTTTTGTTCGCATAAATTTTTGATATGGGCAATATGATGCTTTCCATGCCAAGAATAAATACAAAGCATATCCCACAAACTTACATCCGCTTTACGTTCAGGGTGGTATAATTTACATTGCCATTGTTCATCAGTCATAGACTCTAGTAAATTAACCCAACGGTGATGAAGTGCATGTAAAATTGTTGTTGAATAGTTCACAGGTGTATTTAATACATCTGCGGTATTTACCCAGGCATCCTGCTTGTAAGGCTTTATTGGAGGTGTTTCTTCTGTGAGTGCTAATTTAAATCGAATGAAAGCATTCATGTGACTATCCGCAATATGGCCAATCAACTGTTGAACAGTCCAACCACCTTCTCTATATGGCGTATCTAACTGTGCCTTATCCAAATGCTGTATTGTAAATTCAATATCAGCTGGGGTAACCCTAATTTCATTGATCCATTGCTTTTTTGTTGCTTCAGAAAATGGCATAGACTCATATTTACCAATGGGATAACGCGGATCTGTTGTCATAGTATTTAATTAATCTTGTTTAAAATATTTTTATTGTCTTTTATTAATCTTCCCTCCAAGCTTTGCCCGTGAGGTGTATAAACACATCTTCTAAATTTGCCTTTTTCACTTCCTTCACTTTTTCAAAACCGGATGCAACTAATTCATCAATGAGTGTATTGGGTGTATTAATTGCAATAATTTCACCACTATCAATAATAGCCACACGATCACACAAAACTTCCGCCTCATCCATATAATGTGTGGTAATGATTACTGTTGTTCCATTGTCCCTAATTTCCTTAATCAAATCCCATAAATTACGACGGGCTTGCGGATCAAGCCCAGTAGTGGGTTCATCTAAAAAAACAATGGTTGGCTTATTGATTAATGTGGTTGCGATGGAGAATCTTTGTTTTTGGCCCCCACTTAATTGTTTAAATTTCGCATTCGCCTTATCGGATAAATTTACTTTATTTAGTAAGGACAAAGGATCAATATCAGTTTGATATAATCCAACAAACAATTCAATGAGTTCTGTTAAAGTTAAGCTGGGATAAAAGCCAGCTGTTTGTAATTGAACACCAATAATTTTTTTAATTGATTCTGGCGCATCGTCAATACTTAATCCGTTCACCCAAATTTCTCCACTCGTTTTTTCTCTTAATGTTTCTATGATTTCTAAGGTAGTGGATTTGCCAGCACCATTGGGTCCTAAAAGTCCGAAAATTTCACCGGGATTCACTTCAAAACTAATCCCATTCACTGCTGTAAAATTGCCATATTTCTTAACCAAATTTTTAACGGTAATAATCGGTGTAGGCATGATACTTAGCTATTAATAATCACAAATTTAACTGCTTTTGATCGCCTTGCAAAATGAAAACTTACGCAAGACCCCTTATCTTTGTAAAAAGGTATAAATAAATGAAAGTAGGAATTCTAGGTGGTGGACAATTGGGGCGCATGTTATTACAAGCTGCAACAAACTATGATGTAACTACTTATGTTTTAGAAAACGACGCACACTGTCCTGCTGCTCATTTATGTCATCATTTTACCTTAGGCAATATTCAGGACTTTGATTCGGTCTATCATTTTGGAAAGCAATTAGACACGCTCACGATTGAAATTGAAGCAGTGAATGTAGAAGCGTTGGAAAAACTGGAACAAGAAGGTGTTAAAGTTTACCCTACACCAGCTGCCATTCGAATTATAAAAAAT
>SXGR01127263.1_pt1 | contig 45111 bp, 59 predicted proteins | sample 3174711 | NCBI WGS metagenome assembly SXGR01 (sample SAMN11356860, study PRJNA531348) | freshwater metagenome | isolation source: freshwater sample F1-60 | place: China: Fuxian Lake, Yuxi | collected 2017-12-25
GGGCATAGACCCCTCACTATATATGGTAGATAGCCCCACTATTCTTTTTAAAGGGGGTGGGTATATTGAGGTGGCTATATGGGTATAGTGGCTTATTTAAGCTGATAAGGAGGGGTAGGGGGTGGGGACGGTCGACCCGCGCCAGGCTCACACCGCAACTGGCCCCTGTCTACAAAAATTATAATTTTTAAAAAGAGAGTTATTTGAACACATTTTGTTAATTTTGTATATGTACACCGCTTGTATCATGTACATGGAAAAGGATAAGATTTGGGTAATAATTTATAAAAACTGTACATGGGTATAAGTGTTGGAGAATTTAGAGCTAATATGAAGGTGTATTTGGATAAGATTGAGAGTGGGGAGAGTGTTGTGGTGAGGGGGTTGGAGATAGGGTTAGTGGGAGGAGGGGTAAAAAAGAAGGGAGTTGTAGAATTGGAGAAAGGTTCTGAGGAGTTGGATCAGAGTCACCGGTATGATAAGGGTGGTAATCATGTAAATTTTTTTAAAAAATAATTTTAAAATATGAATTTAAATAAAAATGCAGCTAATGAGAGGTTGCCCTTGGCGACATATCCGAATTATCCGAGGAAGGGGGTAATTGGGATCGACTGGGATATGGTGAATGAGGATCGTCCTGGGGAGAAGCTGGATCGGAAGACGGAGTGGGAGCCGGGGTATGGTCCTGAGGGGAAGGTTGACGTTGAGACTGGGGAGATATTGAAAGCTGGTGGATCGATGTTTAAGGTGAAGAAGGTTAAAAAGAATAAATTTAAAAAATGAAATGGGTGTATATAATTTTAGGGGTTCTGGCGTTTGCGTATTTTGGGATGAGTCTTGTTTGGTGGGCTTTTGGGATTTATATAATTGGAGCTTTAGCACTTAATGATTAAAAATGAGGATTGAAATAAGAAATAGAACTTATGGCAGGATAAGTATTCGTTTTTTGGCCATGATCGTAGACCTTGGAGATTTGCTTGGTGTCGATTTTTCTTTTACAGGTTGTGTTTTTTATTTTGATTCCAGGAGGGACTATAGCTCCCCATTTATGAACGCTTTGAAAGCGGAATACTTTAGAAGGGAGGGGATTGAGCTACCATATCTGGGAGAATAGTGGGCATTTCCCATGTAGTGACTATATGTGGTATACTGTTACTTGATGGCAAATTTGAATGATGTTGAGGTTTTAAAGTTGTGGCAGAGTAGCCCGATTTATTTTGTACGCGATATGTGGGGGCTTGTTCCGATACCTATTGGGGGAGAATTTGTGAAAGGGAAAAATATAACGAATCATCAGTACGAGCTTTTAACGGCTGTGGAAAGAGCTGTGAATAAGAAAGCTAGTCCACGAATATCTGTGAGAGCTGGGAAGGGTGTCGGTAAAAGTTGTGTTTTGGCCTGGGTACTTTTGTGGTATCTGTTTTGTTTTAAAGATGCTCAAATTCCTTGTACTGCTCCGACCGGAGATCAGCTTTTTGACGTACTTTGGAAAGAAGCGGCGAGCTGGTTATCAAAAATGCCAGAACAGATAAAAGCTCAATATGAATGGCAGAGTACCTATATCAGGATCGTGGACTCACCAGCTACCTGGTTCGCACGAGCAAGAACAGCTAAAAAAGAATCTCCGGAAGCACTGGCGGGGATCCATGCAGACCATGTTGCCTGTCTAATTGATGAATCATCAGGTGTACCAGATAATATTTTCAAAATGGCAGAGGGATCACTCACTGGTCCAAACACTTTGATGATAATGATTTCCAATCCTACCAGAATTGAAGGATATTTCTACGACTCTCACCACTCAGATAAAGAAGCTTGGCAATGTCTCCACTTTAACGGTGAAGATAGTCCAGTGGTCGACGAAGCCTATATCCAACGTGTGATAGATAAATGGGGGCGTGAGTCAGATGAGTATAAAGTAGAAGTTTTAGGAGAATTCCCGAAACAGGACGTGATTGATAAACGTGGTTTTGTACCACTGCTGCTCGAACATGATATTCAGACAACCACTGACGATAAATTTGTAGGTAAATTAAGAATGGGAGTTGATCCAGCAGGCGTGGGTGTGGATCAGTCAGTTTGGGTGATCCGGGATCGATTCAAAGCTAAAATCGTGGCCAGGGAGAATATCTCCACCGCTAAAGGTATAGCTCAAAAAACGCTCACACTAATGGATTTTTACGAAATACCAGCGGACAGGGTGGTGGTAGATAGTTTCGGTGTGGGCGCGCAGGCAATTCAGGAAATAGCCCTCGCAGGTGAGAATGTTTTAGGGATAAATGTGGGAGATAAAGCTGAAGATGAAGAGAGGTATCACAATCTAAGAGCTGAAGCATATTACCGGATCAGAGAATGGGCGAGAAAAGGCGGAGAATTCGTGGCCAACGACGGATGGAAAGAGCTTTTATGGATAAAATATAAAAGAGATCTAAGGAACCGAATCCAGATTATGTCAAAAGATATAATGAGAGGTGATGGAATAGCCTCGCCAGGTGTGGCTGATGGTCTCATGTTAACTTTTTGTGAAGGAGAAGACGATTATTATTCTGTCACCGAAAAAGAAGAAAATGAAAAAGACTTCAACCCGTTTTCCATTGTTTAGCTATATCTAGTGGTAATTTGAAACAAATTGTTGTAAATACCTACTATCAATAGTATACTTATACTCGTACACATTCCCACAAAATTCAATTAATGGTCGAAGACGAGATACTACCTCCGCAGTATAGCGAGATTGAATTGGCTTACAGAAGCCATGTTATTAAATTAATGGAAGGTGCTCGTTCTCAAAGAGAGCAGCAACATCCAGAATTTGATGAGCAGACATATTCTCAATACTGGGAATCGAATGCGAAAGCTGCTAATTCGTATATCCCGCCAAAGGTGAACGAGCAGGACGTGAGAACGACGACAGGAACCACGAGAGAGAAATCGAATACGATTCTTAGTGCTGTTTTGAATTATAACTTGGAGCCGGACGTGGAAGCTTTTGATAAAAGTGACATGGAGGTTCATAAGTTGGGAACGATCATGGAAGATTTAATTAAGAAGTCTAGGAAGTTAGAAGTTCCAGATTATGATGTGAAGAAGATTGTGATGTATCACGAGCTTTTTAGTCAGGGAACGCTGGTGGTTGAGGACGTGAATCTTGAGTTCAAGATCCCACAGAAAGAGGCGGATATTCTGGATATTGAAAAAGGGATGGAGAATTTATGGAAGGAGAGAATGGATAAGGTTTACAAATTTTGTAGTTCAGAAATAATTTCTGGATTGAATGTTTATTTTGGGAATATTAGAGAATTTTACCTGGAGCTGCAGCCGTATATCGTGATCAGGAAGGTAAAATCACGAGCAGTTGCTCAGTCTTTGTATGGAAGTTGGCCACGTTGGAAGAATGTTCCTAAACAGTTCATGGTCAGAGATAATGAGAATGTGGATTACCATAATTGGAGTCTTGAACCGATGAAAGACAATATGGTTGAGGAGATTAAGTTCTATGATAAGTGGAATAATAATTTCATGATTATGCTGAACGGGGTATTGATGTTCCCGGTGAAAATGCACAAAGGGCGTTTTTCTACGTTCCCTCTTTCGGCACTGACAGGTGAGTGTGAATATCCGTTGGCGAAAGGTGACATCGAACCTATTAGCCGTTTCTTTGCCTATTCTAAGTCGTTTCCAGCGAAGATGAAGGTTGATCAGCAGATTTATGATGAGATGTTAAAAGCGATAGTTTTAAAGACGAGGAAGAGTTATCAGCCACCGATGGCGAATAACACCGGCAAGACACTTTCTAAAAAGATTTTTTATCCAGGTACGATCCATAATGGGATTAATCCTGATAAGCTTCAGGAAATTGGGAAGAATGAAGGTGTGACTAATTCAGAGTTTGGAGCTGCACAGTTTATTAAGCAGATTATTGATGAAAAGTCGGTAAGTGGCATCATGGAGGGGCAGGCGCAAGCCGGTAGGCAAACAGCCAGGGAGATTATTGAACTAAAACAGCAGTCGATGCTGAAGATGGGCTTGGCGATTTTTGGAGTGATTAATCTTGAGAAGAGACTTTGCCAGCTAAGGTTGAGAAATATTTTAAGATACTGGACAGAACCGATCGATAAAAATGTTGAACTTGCGAAGGATGGTATTAAAAGAAATAACGAAAATTATCGTACAGTTACCGTTGATGCGGAGTTTGAAGATGGGACAAGTGGGAAGAGAATGATTGATATGACGACAAAAGCTTTTCCTCATCCTGAACAGATCATGGCTGAAGAGAAGTTGATGGGGCAGATGATGGGGAAGAAAGTGGAGAAAATTTATTTAAATCCGAAAGAGCTGAAGAGCGTGGATTATTACTGGCATATTGAAGTTGTGCCGACAGAAAAGAACACTTCAGCATTGAAAGCAGCTAGCTTTGACGAATTCGTACAGAAGATTATGTCGCTGTTTATTCCACTTGGGAAAATGCCGAACCTTGATTATCTGGCTGAAAGAATGAGTATTCTTCAGGGTGAAGATCCGAATCGTTTGTTCCCGCAAATGCAGCCGCAACAGAATCCGATGATGCAGCAGGGTGGAGGGCAGCCTGGTCAGGCTCCTTTTTCTCCGTTACAGCAACAGATGAGTACAGGTCAGTCACAGACTACTCCGTCTTTAAATCAATTATTAGCAGTTGAATCTTAATCGAGTCGCAACCGTAAGTGGCGTTAGAACTTTGTGAAAAAACTTTTAGGAAAATTAGGAGCATATTTGTATCTTAAGTTTGGCAGTCCAAATTTTGTTGCAATGACTCGTGCGCAGTTGGGGCATTACCAGATTCCCGTAGATTTAGAGAATTTATCTGAGCCAGATCGCCAGGTCTTTTTGTCAGAGGTAAAAATCCTTTCTGAGAATAAGACGTTAAAGAGAGTGATGGACATGGTTATTAATGATGCGAAGGAAAGGATTTGTAAAACAGTTGATAACGAGCTTCAGCTTTTTTGTGAAAGGTTCACGATAAACGGTGTTGAAGAGGTGAGAGAGAAATTGGATTATTTTAGTTCACAAGAACAGCCTAACGAAAACTACGACCCACATGAAATTGTTTAATTTGAAAAATCTAAAGGCGTGCGAGACGTGTGAAGGGACCACGATGTTGATCCAGGATTCAGGTTTGATGAAAGGGATGGTAAAGCCTTGTCCTGATTGTGCCTGGGATTATAAGAAATTTGTAAACCAATATGGAAATGACCAAGCTGAACAGCCAGAAGCTTACATCGACGTTGATGCTGGGATTATCCAGGTAGTAAAGCCAGATGACAATGTAATAGTTTTACCCGGGGGAGTTCTGTACGACCTCGAATCAAAACAATCTTATCAATTATAACCCCTAATTATGCCGATATATACTGATGCAAATGGCGATGATGTCGAATTGCCAGATTTGCAAGAAATAGAAGAACTAAGAACGAAAGCTGGCCAGATTACTGATCTGGAAACCGAGCTTGAGAAACTTAGAAGTAAGGAGCTCAATTTTAATAATCTCCGCCACAGTACGAAAGAGGAGAAGGAGAAGATTAGAGAAGAGATGCGAGCTGAAATGAGCGAGAAGGAAAGATACCTAATGGAGGAGATTGATACGCTAAAAGGTAATCTTAGCGCGCGCGAAGAGAGGGAGGCAGAAGCGCGAACGCAAAGAAAACAGTCGATGATCGACAGACTTGCAAAAGGGGACGACAGTTTGAAACAGAAAATTGAAACCCACTTTTCAAGACTGGGAGACCCGCTGAGTGACGAAGCTTTAGTCACACAGGTGGACGAGGCATTTGCTTTAGCTGCTAGAGACGTTGAGTCTACAATCAATCCAGTAAACGCTTTTGTTCCGTCTACGGGAGGACAGGGGTATCCTTCTCAGGAAAAAAGGGCTAATTTTGCCGACACGCCACAGGGACAAGCTTTGGCAAAAGATCTAGGATTGCAGCTTCCAGAATCAGATAAAAAATAATTATATAACTTTTTAATATGTCAAGACTTGAAGATTTGAAACAAAAGGCGAAAAAGGGCGGAGGGTTCTTTTCTCTTCCGAAAGAGGAACAAGACGAGTACCAGGCTTTAAAGGGGACTGCGGAAATGGTCGAGATCAAGAAGGATGAGCTAGATGGTATTATTGCGAGATTAGGGAAGCTTGAGCAGGAGGCGAAAAGCGGACAGAAAAATGCAGGACTGTTTACTGAAGATAATGAGTGGAGAGAGTTGGAAGAGGATCAGAAGGTTTATACAGCGACCATTCGGAAATGGCGAAAAACTGCGAGTGATCCATTTTTGTATACGATTGGCTGGCAGTATGATCGTGACGAATTTAATGAGAAAACCCGCGAGAAAGAGCAGTGGTATAAGTTTAAGTTTCTCAATGAGAAAGACGAAGAGGTTGAGGCGGAGATGCCGATCCTTAATTTTGTTAAATCTGCTGAACGCGAAAAGGTGGATATAGTTGAGAAGAAAGTGAAAAAGCTTTCCAAGGTTGTTGATTATACTCACGCTGTAAAGGTTGATTACGCCAAGTATAAAAGTGAGGCCGGAGGAAAGGTTCCAATGACGGTAACGATGGAAGAAGTTAAATGCGTAGTAAAATTGGAGGACGGCAGAGTTATCGAACTGTCCGACAAGTTTCTCAACGCCTAAAAATAACCAATTTAAAAATGTCTAAAAAAATACCAATGGAAGAAGAAAAAGTTGACGCAACGGAAGCGCGTCAAAAAAGGTGTGAACCGATTGTTCGCAAAATCCTTGAAGAAATGATGAAGGAGGACGTTCTTTATGCGGACCAGAAATATATTGATCAGAAGATTATGACGTATCTTGAAGCGATGTTTAAAGAAATCGTTATTGATCATTTTGTTCAGATTAGCGAAACGATTCGGTTGAGTTTAGGGTACAGTCTGGACCAGGCTTCAAAGAAACTTTGGGGGAAAGATATGGATGAAATAGCCGTAAAAGATATTGATGACGCCCTGAAGTCGTAGTAAAATATCATTGTTCGTGATGATGTTACATGTTGTGGAAGAGGTCCGTCCAAAAGGCGGGCTTTTTCTTTTGTCAAGTACTACATATAGTGGTATAATAGGGATGTAAAAAATCTTCGAGCTCTCTCCATGCGTTAGTTGGGGAAAATATAATTTCGGTTCGACTGCATACGTTAGTGGTCAAACGATCCGCAAGGGTCACAAAATTATTTTTCCTAACAATTAAATATATGGCTTGGAAACCAGCACGAGGCAAATTTGGATTACGACATTATCCAAAGAAAGTCTCAACTGCCTTTACACAAGGCGCATTAGTAGATGTGATCGACGGCTTCATTGAAGTTTGTACGATTGCGAGAAAGTCGCATAGCGGTGTTATTCAGAAAACTGTTGTTTCGACTGATAGTGATTACGCAAGTGCAACTCGCTTGCCGATTATGGTACCAAAATATCCAGGAGCTACTTGGGAAGTTACAGTTTTATCCTCTGATACTGCTGTTGCGACTGATGTAGGTAATTTCTTTGACATTGGTGGTTCACCAGTTGGTATTGATGTTACAAGAGCAGCGTCTGATGACGATGCGTTCTTGGTTGAGGAGTTTTTAAACGCGAATCTGGTTCGTGGAGGATTGAACAGTTACAAAGCTATGAAGAATGGTATTGGAACTGAAGTATAGTATTAGTTTAACTTTAAAATTTTATGGAATTAAATACAGTCTCGATAGCGGATTTTACCGATTTGGTAGAACGACAATGGTCCACTTTCAACAAGTTTGTTGAAAAAGGTATCGCTGCTCAGTTGTATATCGTGGATAATGTGCCGAAAAACGCGGGTGATACTCGCCGATATACAGACATTGATCCTCAGACATTTGCGAAGCTCAAGCCGGAAGGTGAAGATGCTATGATCGCATCTGTTCAACAGGGTTATACCAAGACAATGACTGCTCGTCGTTTTGCGATGGAGATTAGCATTTCTTGGGAAATGAGAAATTACAACAAGAAGCCAGAAGTGGTTGCTCAGTTGACTTCTCTTTCACACTTCATTCCTAACAGAATGGAGCTAGACCTTACTCACAGAATCACATTTGCTACAAGCACAGCTTATACAGATATGGACGGTGTAAGTGTAACAACAACTGTTGGTGACGGTCTTGCACTAGTTTCAGCGGTTCATACACTTCGTGGTACTTCTTCTACATTCTCGAATGTAATTACTGGTAACGCACAGTTCTCTAAGGGTGCACTTGAAATTGCTGAAGGGCAGACAAACACTCAGATCCTTTCTCAGTTCGGTGAACGAAGAGTGATGAATTTCAACACGATTTTCTCTTCTGATGATCCTTCAACCGTGAACGACATCAAACAGTTCCTTCAATCTACAACTGATGTTGATCAGAATAATCCTGGCGTAGTAAATGTTTACAAAGGTAAATATCGTCACGTTGTTCTTCCTTATTTAGCTACTACTGCTGCGGGAGCTTATGACTCAACAAAAGCTAAATATTGGGGTCTCATCGCTGCTGGTCAAGGAATTAACGGATGGCAGGCATACCTTGGTATGTGGGAATCTCCAAATTTGAAAACTCCTTCTGCTGGAAACAACGGTGAGGATATTCATAACGACGAATGGACCTACGGAACTCGTGGAACTTATGGTATCGAAACCGTTTCTCCACGTGGATTTTTACTAAGTACCGGATTAGGCGCATAGGTAAGCCAAAAACTTAACTTTCTATAGCGGGGATTAAGTTCCCCGCTTAGGAGGATTGGTGGGAAAGTATAAGTTAATTAATTTAAAAAAATATGTTATATAATAAAGAATCAGGGTTTGGTAAGCATTCCCAGTCCATCCCTTTTGCGGGAGGTGGGCAAGTTTTCGTTGTGGCAAGAACGGCTGCTGCGGGAAGACAAGTTCTTCAGGACACTTTTAAAGGTGATCCAGAAGGCAAGGTACGTTTTCAGACAAGTGTTGATGCGGCAATTAATCAGACTACAGCGAGTCGTGGAGACAGGATTTACGTTGCTCCTAATCATACTGAAACATTTACTGCTGCTGCTGGTTTTGCACTAGACGTAGCTGGTGTTGAGGTTATTGGTCTTGGTGTAGGTAATAATCGTCCAGTTTTTACGATCAGTTCAACTGATAATGCTGGTACTATTACGATGTCAGGAAACAATACTAAGCTGCATAATATCGTAATTGTTTGTAATGATGACGCGTTGACAAATGCGCTGGTTGTTACAGGTGATAATTGCGATATTGATATTGAGACCCAGGACACTTCTTCTACGGTTGAGGCGGCTACAATGGTTCGTCTTGATACTGCCAATAATTGTAAACTTAAAATTAAGCATCTTGGATTCACTGGAGGTAACGCAATGGTGAGCCTTGTCCGTCTAGATGATTGTGACAACGTGAGAATCGATGTTGATTTTTACGGTATTGCGACAACTGCGGTTGTTGAAATGGTCGATGTGGCTTCTACGAATGTAGCGGTGACTGGAAAGTTTTATCTTTCAGGCACGACTGATCTTTCAAAAGACGTAGTTGATACTGTTACCGGTTCAACCTGGTGGGTTGAAGGTTTTGACGGTGCGGCAGGAGCTCCGTTTTCAGGAGGTTCTGGTAATGCAGTGGCGATTGGTGATCTTTCTACTATTGCGGCAAATCTATTGGTCCCATCTGCCGACGTTACGACAAATACTGCCTTGCGAGACGTAATTGGTAATAAGACAGACGCGTCTGTTTATGTTCCTGGAACTACTAAATCTGTAGCAGCTTATTCTAAGGGAACTGCTGATTTGCAAGAAAAAGTAGCGAAGAAAACTGCGGCTGTCATCAGTAACGGTCTTACATTGTTTACGATTGCAGGTGGTCCAATTCAGATTCTTAGTTTAGTTTCTGTTTGCGAAACGGCGAATGACGCAACCGCTTCTACTTTGCAATATAACGTAACGCCAACGACAGGAGTGGCACAGACTATTTCTGGAGCTTCTGCTTCGCTCGCTAATCAGGCAGCGGGAGGATCTGTAACCTTAGCGGGTACAGCTCTTTCAACGGCGGCATTGCTAAATGCAAATGGGCCAAACCTGATCGCTAATCCGGGTACAATTTTTGCACCTATTGGAACGATAACTGCTGTGGTTGGTGCTGGTTCAACAACTGGTACTTGGGCGCATTATTTACGCTACAAACCTTTGGCAACAGGGGTGACAGTTAGCTAATTTCTAACAATATAAAAATGGCTAAAAAGAAAGAAGAAGTAGCCGAAGAGATTGAGGAGGCTGAGGAGGTAATAGCTCCAGAAACTCTTGAAGAAAAGGCTGCGAAAATGGTAGGCAACGAAGTGGAAGTCCAAGGGCATCTGCATAAAGTTGTTTCAGCCAGTGTTGTAAAAGTAAACGAGAAAGAATATATCGAGGTTCTTAATGGACAAGGTGTAACATTCTACGTTTAGCTAGATCCCGGTTAAGGGAGGAGGGGGTAAAACTTCTGTTTTGCCTCCCTCATATCGGGATTTAGATATTAATTAATCTAAATCATTATGAATCTTTTAAGGGGGCAGTCAGATGTAAGTGCTCAAGTTCCAATGCCAGTCGATAGAGTTGACGATACGAGTACGGTGGTAGACGTGGCAGGAGAGACCGTTACGTGGAGATACGTTACTTCGAGTGCATGGGCTTCTGCGACTGGTCAGGTTACGGGCACTATAGTGTCAGGAAAGCTGGCTTTTTCAGGAGTTTTAGGATCGTTAAAAATAGCTCTCGGAAGTTATAACGATACGACTATAACTTTTGGTGCGAGTACCCGTTTTGACGCAAAGATTTCTATACCGGAAGATGTTTTGTCTTCCATTGTTTTTCTGTCGCCAGACGACCAAAAAGCGACTTTGGTAAAATATTTGGTTACAAATGGTCAGTATGCTATTGATCACCGAAGAGGTATCCTTTACGGAAAATCTAAGGCAGAAGTGGCAAATGATTCACTTTCTTATTCCTATGCGTCATCTGTGACAGGGTCGGTAGCGGGAGAGGTGGACGTTGATCTTATTAAAATTGCAGGCGTAGCAGTTCCTCTAGATGATGCGGCTTTTACACCAGGAACTACGCCAGTTTTACCAGTGGGCTTCTTTGCAGATGAGACGGCTACGGATTCAGTGAATGAAGGTGATACGGGAGCTGCTCGTATGACCCTAGACAGAAAACAGATAACAGCTTCTGAAGGCCTAGATGATGCAGCTTTTGGTGTAACGACAGGGTATGTTTCTGCAATGGGGGGCCTAGCAGATGAGACAGCTACGGATTCAGTAGACGAGGGAGATATTGGAGCACTTAGAATGACTCTTGATCGTAGACAGATTACAGCCTCTAATTTTAAGGAAGATACGGCGCACACAACAGCAGATTACGGCACAGGTATTTTATCTAAACGAACAGATACAGCAGCCTCAAGTGCTGATACGGACGGAGACTACGCAACAGTTAATACTGATTCGTTAGGAAAAGTGTGGACTCGGCCAGATGGAGGAGCGGCTTCAGGTGCAGCCGATAATGGCAATCCTGTAAAGATTGGCGGTGTATTTAACACCAGCGCGCCAGCTCTTGATAGCGGGGATCGCGGAGATGTTCAAATGGATTCATCTGCCAATATAAAACAGACTTTAGCTACTTTAATAGCAGGTGAAGACGGAAGTAACAATGTTTTGGCTACGACTAAGCGAAAACTAGCTTCTTCAAGTTACGCCCCTTTGTTGTTCACAAACTTTGGAGCTAATGCGACTCTAAATGTTAAATCTACTCCAGGAAATGTATTTAGTCTGACTTGTCATAACCTAAATGCTTCCAGCAGGTATCTTCAGTTGCACAATACAGCTACGACTCCAGCGGGCGCAGCGGTTCCTTTGATGACCTTCTTGATCCCAACTGGTGCAATGGTAGTGATTGGTTCAGATTTCTTCAGTGATGAAGGTTTGAATTTTACTACAGGAATAGCGTTTGGATTTTCAACTACGGAAGGAACTTACACAGCAGGTACAGCGGGAGACCAATTTACGCAGATCTCCTATATTTAGTAATTTAACATTTTAAAAACATGGCTACTTATCAAATTCTTGAAAAAAGCGGTAACAAGGTAACAATACAACTTACGGCAGATAACGGATATAGCGAGACTCAATCGTATATTCCGCCAGAAGGGGTAACTGAAGCTGAGTGCCTTGAATCAGCAACGGCTCATTTTAATAAGGAAGTTTCGGTGAAGGAGGCCTTACCTTCGGAGCCAGAAGTTTTCCCAGTAGTAGAAGTTAATATTTAAAAATGCCAAGACCTAAACAATCAATTAGAAAAGAGTGGGGGCTGAGAATGGACGGCTCCACTCAGTATATAACTCACACAGATAACGCTGCATATGACGTACTGGATAATATTTCTATATCCATGTGGTTCAAACGGTCAGGAACGGGTAAAAAGTTTCTCATATCCAAAGGTACTAACGGATTTGGACTATATATCGAACCAGCTAACCGTTTAGTAATTACAAAACCGAACGTCGCTGATCTCGTTACTGGTAAGAAAATAATTGCTGATAAAGAGTGGCACCAAGTTGTAATAACGCTTGGCGGTGGTACAGCTTCAATTTATCTTGATGGGTTTCTTGATAATAGTGCGGCTACAGGTACAACATTTGCAGCTACAGCTACAAGTCTTTTTATCGGTCAAGATTCAGGTAACTTGTTTCACTTCAATGGTTCGATTAAAGATGTCAGGATAAATAATGGTCTTTGGACTTCTAATGATGTGGCAAATCTTTATGTCGCTGGCCCGAATACAACTGAGTTTACGTCTAATTTAGTTCTCTGGGATAAACTGAACGAGGGGACTGGCACGACGGTTACAGACTCTTCAGCTACGGCGAATAACGGAACGATTACTGGCAGAACAACGACAGGAGGCGTGCCTTCAACAATGTGGGTAATTGATCCTGTTTGGCCACCAAGAATGCCAGTAACTTCAAATAATACTAGTGTTCTTTTTAATGGTTCAACATCATCTGGGACAATAACTCACAACGCGGCTTACGATTTTGGCTCAGGTGATTTTACTATTGAGCTAAAGGCTCGAGTAACTAGTCTTGCAGCAAATACTTATCAGATTGCACTCTTAAAATATAATGCAGCAACAGGAGGTTGGAATTTGGGATTCTGGGAAAATGCTGCGTCGTTCGAGAAGAACCGTTGGCAGTTTGTTTTCCGAACAACGGCAACTCCTTATGCGATCGCAAGCTCAAATGTAGAATGTACGAATAAGTGGGTGCATCTTATTGCCGTGGTCAACCGAACAGCCCAAGAGAATTTTCGCCTTTTCGTGAACGGCGTTCACGATGTTCGATACCTTAATTCGACAGACTATACAAGTGTAGGATCTGTCAACAGTGCGGGGTCTATTAATATCGGGAACTCTTCTGGTTCAGCAGACTTAACGGGCAATGAGTACGATTTTAGAATGTACAATCGCGCACTTACAGACGATGAGTGCCTTTCTCGTACTTATGCAAACGAAAATATCACTTCTGGCCTGGTCGGAAAGTTTGCTATGCAAGAAGCAGAGGGGACAACAATAGCTGATACTTCGTCTACCGCTAATAATGGAACCTTGTCAACTATTACTTGGGTTCCACAAACACTTTCTTAATATGCCAAATAGAATAAATAACAGATTTATCAACGCTTCGTTGAAGTACAACGGGTCAACTGACGATACAACTATCGCTGGAACGTGGGGAGGGGCGACTTGGGTGTCTATGACATGGACGTGCTGGGTCAGATTTAGCTCACTAAATACTGGCGACCAAGCTGCTATTATCTCTTCTACGTCAACAAACTTCATGCATCTTCAGACAGCGGTCCTGGCAGGTACAGGCAGTATTGCTATCTATCATAATGCAGGCACAGCTCTTCTTACGGGTATTCCTCAACGGCAAATTTACGGAGGCTGGCACCATATAGCAGTAACTGCAAAATCAGGTGAGCAGAGACTTTATATTGACGGAGTTCTCTTTTCTTCGGATAACGACACTTTTGCCAACATTACTACTGCTACTGCTCTTAGGTTTGGTGAAGGATTTTCGGGTGGTAGAAATATGCCTGGTCTCCTAACGAGCGTAGCTTGTTACAAAGCTGCTGATACTACTGGTGCGCTTTCACAGGCGCAAGTGCTTCAGGACATGACCGCTGGTCCATCAACTAATGTTTCATCAACTCTTTATGGGTATTGGCCACATACGAACGGAACGGGAGCGACACTTACGGACACGGTTACGGGGAATAACGGGACAATTACAGGCGCGACCTGGAATCTTGACACACCCTCCTGTGCTCGACCTCTTGTGAAACCTAGAGGGTCGGGTTCGGTGTTCTTTAATGGAACCACTCAGTACGGACAAACTCCGTCAGTAACTTTTGGAATTAATCAAATGACTGTTGCTATGTGGGTAAAACCGCAAGGTGTAAGTGGCGTCTTGATGGAGTCTTCTGTGGATTTTAATTCACGAGATGCCTTTATAATAGCGGGATTAAGTGGTGCCAACAAGTTTCACGGAAGCGTTCACAATGCTGGTATTGGGTATAGCGCAAACAATAGTTCGCCAGTTGGTGCGTTTCAGGATTGGCATAGAGTGGTTTTGGTTTGGGACGGAACGCTATCTTCGGCAGAGTCAAAATTTTACATTGATGGACGCCTGGCTCAGGAAACTACGTTAGACGCCAACCTCACCGCTTCTCTAGCTAATAATGCCTTGTATTTTGCGGCACGAGGTGGAGTGTCAAGTTTTTACAGAGGGTATATTGGAGCTTCGCTTATTCACGCAAGTAAACTTTGGACCGCGACAGAAGTTTTCAGTGATTATATTCACGATACTCAACCTTCTGCAACAGTATTAGGAAAGTGGGATTTTACTGACGGTGCGGGAGCAACGGTAACAGATTCGTCTGGTAACGGATATCATATAACTTTATCAAACTCACCCACTTGGTCAACTGACGTTCCTTTAAAGGCTCGGACAGCAGCTTAATTATATAACCTAAAAATATATGTCTACAGTAGTTTACAGTGATATCGCTCGAACTTCCGCATCAAATACGTTTACGGAAGATCAGTATATAAGTGACGGCGACGGCCTAATAGTTGGCCATACCGCAGCGGTAGCTCTCGCTCCGCTTGCTGCAACGGAAGTTCAAGTTCTTGGTACAGATTCTGCGGATAGTTCAGCTACATTTGGACGATGGAGTGCGAATGCGTTTTGTGGTCAAGTTAATATCGTTAAAAGTCGTAACGCAGCGATTGGTTCCTTCACGATTGTTCAAGATAACGACGAGGTGGCAGCCCTTGCAGCATTTCCTGATGATGGTGTGGATTATGGTACGGAAGCCGCACGTTACGTCATGGAGGTAGATGACGCTTCTCCCGCCGCAGGTGATGTAGGAATGGCTCATGTTTGGTACTCAATGGCAGGAGGAGGCGCAGCGATAGCTGAAAAGATGAGACTAAGTGCAATGGGAGTCTTGGGGGTGGGGGGAATTAAGATGTCGGGGGCGATAAATGGCAAACAGGGAACGGATATTGCTTCTGCAACTAACATCTCTATTCCTTTTGATGGGAACATTTTTGAGCTTACTGGAACAACAAAGGTTGACCTTATCTCAATCACAAACTGGTCTGATGGATTTGAAATAACACTAATTGCTAATGAGAGTGTAACTATAGACCACGGCACAGCAACTTCTGGTAGTAATGTAACTATACTGCTGGCAGGTGCAGTAGATTTTGCAATGACAGCCAATGATACATTGACCCTTGTTCTTTCCTCTACGACCGCAGTGGGCCAAGCTTGGAGAGAGAAGTGCAGGACCGTAATATAGGCCTGCACTGGAGAGAAATTTAATATTTAATAATTACAATTATGGCCACATCGGGAATGAAGCTCACGCTTAAGGAAAGATTAGTTTTAATATCTGTTTTGCCGGTCAAGGGAGCTTTTGAGGAGCTTATAGTTCTTCAGGATATTAAAGACAAGATCAAGGTCACTCAGGAGGATGTTGAAAAAGCCAATTTTAAAACTAATGAAAAGGGAGTGACTTGGGAAGAAGGCAAGATCGAAGATCTGTTAGTTGAGTTTACAAAGCTGGAGGCTGAAGCTGTAGAAAAAGCTTTTGGAGAATTGTCTGATAAAAAGGAGCTTCACGAGGAGCAGGTCCCTCTTTTTAAAAATTTTAAAAATTTAACCTTTAAATGATATGGAATTTTTAATTGCCGCTCTAGTTACCTTAAACACAGAAGTTTTCAAATGGTTCATGGAAAGGTTTGGCTTTGAAAAAACAAAAGCATGGACTTTAGTTTTAGCCTTCTTCCTTTCCGTTGGTGGGATGTTTGCGTGGAAGGGGTACATGGGAATGCTTGATTTTCAGAATGTAGAAGATTTGGTTTCTGTTTTTGGGTTAGCAGTTGGTTATTACGAGATTTTTATTAAAAACATTTTAAAACCAATTTTTAACAAATTTTCTAATGACACACCAGAGTAGCGAAACCGAATCAAGAAAATGGTTTACCGAGGAAGTCCGGTTCCTACTGATGCTTGGCGGAGTAGTAGTGACGATAACCTTGGCTTGGGGGTCTTTAAAAGGAGATCAAGACTTGCTCAATCAAGAGATTGGATTTATTAAGACTAACCACTTGAAACATATTGAGGCAGATATCGACGAGATGAGAAAGGACGTCACTGCCATGAAGGAGATCTTGGCACGCATGGACGAAATATTAAAAAAATAACCTAACACAGAATGGCTACTGCAAAATTGCTCCAAAAACCACAGATTCTAGAAATCATTGGCTCTACGATTAGAGTTGGAAACCCGGACATTTCTGGTTATACCCGAACTTATCTTGCAGCTCAAATCTTGGCCAGCGGTACGGCCATGAGTGTGCATGACAACAATCGCTTTGCGGACGATGACTGGTTTATCGTTGGCGAAGTTGGTGACTCTGAGACTGAGGAAAATGATGTAAATGGAGCGGTCACTCGTGGAAAAAGTATCACCGTTACGAACACTTTAAAGTTCGACCATGAGCTTGATGCGCCAGTTACAAGAATCTTTGAACGGGGGATCAAGATTTATGGAGCAGCTACAGACGGTGGAGCAGGAACACTAATCGCTTCGATCGACGCCCTCACCATGCCTCTCGCTGACGCAACAATGATTCAGTGGAACAAAAAATACACCGAGTACACTTTGATCAGTACAGATACTACATATGCCTTTTATTACGTAAAATTCACTGATGGTACTACAGATAGTAGTGCTAGTGACTATATTGCTTCTACTGGATTGACCTCGAGTTCGGTTGAATATTTTATTCAGCAAGCTTTGAGATTAACAAACTCTACGATTAATGAAGATGTTCGCCGAGAGGATTTGGTAAAGTGGGCGAATGATTGTCAGAGTGCGATCACTCAGTATGCGTATCAGGATCCACGATCAATGGAGCTTACTCAGATAGATTGGGATTTTGAAGTTACTGAGGACAAGACGTCGATAGCTTTAACGGAAAATGAAAATAGGTATTCGTTATCGAGTTTATCAACAGCTTCAAAATATCCAAATTCTGATCGGTCAATTGTTACGGTGAGGATTGGGGATCGGTTGCCGTTAAAGAAGATTACGATTGATGAGTATGACGACATTATGGCCTTTAAAAGGAGGACTGATGTGGCTACAGAGGCTACAGCAGGGCAGACAACTTTAACTGTTGATTCTAACGTGGAGTTTGATGCTTCGGGATCTTTGTACGTTGGCGGAGACCTGATTACGTATACGGCAAAGTCTGGTACGACAGGATTTACAGGTATTCCAGCAAGTGGTGCAGGTTCGATTACTGAGACTCATGCGGTTGACTCTCCTGTTTGGCAGAATATAGCTCCGGGTCTTCCTAAGAGATATGTAATTTTTGAAGGGAATATTTACCTGGACCAACCAGTTGATGAGGATTATGAGAACTATATTTTAAAAGTTAGATATTACAAAAATCTTGGAGACTTAACGGAAGCTTCTGACACGACATCTGTCAACTTTACGAACGTTTTCCAGTGGTACTTGGCTTCAATGATCGAGAACCGGAAAGGGAATATTGATAAAGCTGAACTGTATATGAAGAAGTTTGACGGCATGGTTCTGGATAACGCCCTAAAGAGTGCGGTTCCAACTCAAGATGAGCAAACCTATTTTCAGTACGATGATTATTTGGACCCTTATTCCAAAAATCTGGACTATCCTAACCGAATATTTTAATGAAAATACAATCTTTAAACTTTTTATCGGGCCTGAACTCGAATGTTTCGCCTTTCCTGATGCCAGAAAATTCAGCAACAGTTTTAAATGGAGTTCAGGTTTCGTACAAGCTTGGCAGCGCAACAAAAGATCCTGGTTATTCAGGTTTCGCGAGCAGCCAGACGGTTGTCCGGACGAATAAAAGCATCTTGGGCATGCACGATTTTCATCAAAGTCCGAGCACTCAAAAGATGCTGGTGACTTGTAATCAGTCAACCGATGATCACACCGAGCTTTACTATAAGGCTCCAGCGGATAATACCTGGACAGAGATCGGGGCAGCAGAAACAGCTTGGGCGAATTTCGCAAATATTAACGTAGAGATGGAAACTTTTATAGCTCACTGTTTCTTTGTGGGACACGGAACGACTGACGGATTTTTACCAGTTGGCAGTTTAACGGGGACAACTTTTTCCACCACAGCTAATGTGACGAGTATGCCTCAAGGTAAATACATTAAGAGATACAGGGATCGATTGTACGTGGCTAATGCAAAGTCTGGAGGTACTGAATATCCTTTTAGAGTTTATTTTTCAAGTGTACCCTCTGCTGGTGCGATTACCTGGACAGTGGCGTCAGACTTTCTGGACGTAGATTTTGGTAGGCAGATCACCGGGTTAGGGTCTAACTGGGATAAGCTCATGGTCTTTACTGAAGATAGTGCTTATCTTTATGATCAGTCTCAGTTTAAGAAGGTATGGAGTACGGGATGTTCAAATCATCGTACTATAGTAAATCATGGAGCTTATACGTTTTGGTGCAGTTCGGACGGGATCTGGACATCAACTGGTGGACAGCCTCAGAATATCTCTGGTCCAGTGATTGATTATATCCGAAACGGTACACCTTCAAATTTCTTCGCCACGATTGTTGATGAAGAATACTGTTTATATGTGGGGAACGTGACAGTGAATGGTATTTCTTATGCTAACTGTGAACTGGTTTTTAATGTTCCGACATCCTCATGGAGAACACGAGAAAATTTTCACAATATGACAATGTTCGCGCGGTACAGTGATAGCGGGAAGATGAGGAGATTGATGGGAACGACAACAGGGGCGGTTTATAATAAGGGGAAATATACTGATACAACTTTGATTAGCGCGGACGATAGTAACGCAATCGGAGCAAACTTTGAATTAGCTCCGATACATTTAGAAGATTTGGCAAACGTAAAAAGGATCGGAAAGCTTCATGCGTATGCGGAAAGAGCTCAGGCATTGAAGTTAAAAGCGAGAGTAATTGATCGCAATGCCAGGATTCTTACACCATACAAACCGCTGGGAGAACTTACTGGCTACGTGAACAGTTTTGACATTGATGTGGATAAAGGAGTGCTGTTACAGATCGCGGGGAGCGAAGTTGGAACGAGTCCCTATTTTTCATTTTACGGATTTGAGCTGGAATTGTTCAAGCAGTCAGATATTTTAAAAAATAAATAACCACTACGGCCATACCTAACATAAACAGTTTACAATTCGTGATGAACAGGAAAGAGATTTACAATCCTAACCGGAGTGAGTCTTTACCTCCTGAAATAGCCCAAGGTATTCCTCTTAGCCAGGTTAATCAGCAGATTCCTGAAAGCAGTATAGATATTGGCAAATTGACGATACAGAAGTTATACGTTAATCAGTTTATTCAGTCAGCAAACTATGTTTCTGGAAGTGCTGGCTGGAAGATAAACATGGCTCCTGGAGACGGGGATGTGGAATTTAATGACGGTACTTTTAGGGGGTCTTTGATTGCTGGGGCAATCCATATCCCTGACGAAGATACGACCGCGAATAGTTTTCACACGGACACGACAGGCTTGAGCTGGTGGGGGGCAACTTCTACGAATAAGGCGACTGCGCCTGTAAGGATTAATCCTACAGGTGAAATGACGCTAGGGAACCCCTCGAATGCACATTTGCAGCTCTCTGGGCCAAATGTGAGGATGAGATCGAGTAATTATGTAACTGGAGTTTCTGGATTTACGATAGAGCCTGGATTAGTTGAGGCTGAAAACATCATAGCTAGAGGGATTATGAAAGGTACAACTTTTCAGTACGATCTAGTTTCAGCCATTGGCGGACAGCTAATTGTGAGTAATTCAGATGTTCTTGATACTGACATGACAGCTTTGGATGCTTCTACTTTGAAGACAAAAGGGACTACAGCATGGGCGGTGAACGATATTCTTTTGATTAGAGCAGTTACGGCTTCAGGGATTCAAGAGGAGTGGTTAAGGATAACAAGCATTGCTTCGGCACCGACATATTCGGTGACAAGAGATTTAGCAGCAGCATATTCTGCAAATAGTAATCCTGCGTGGCAAGCTGGAACCACGGTTGTTAAACAAGGAACTTCGGACGGTGCAGCTTCTTTTGGAGGAGGATGGTTGAGATTATTTGGTGAAGGTACGAATTCCCCTTATTATTCAGTATTTAAGAGAACAGGCGTTGCCTATAGCTCGTATACTGAAAGGGCAAGATTTGGGAATTTGAATGGTATTGCGGGAATAGTTACCAATGCGTTTGGTGCTTTTGTCGGAGACTACTCGGCTAATAAATATTTAAGATACGATGACGACTCTGGCGATTTAGTAATTAATGGTCAGGTAAACGGCCTTTTTGGTTTTGGTGGAGACGGTGCAGACGGAGCTTTAAGTGTCACCTCTGGAACAACTACTCTAAATTTAGATCAAGTTTACAATTACAGCTCTATTAGCGTCTCCGCTGGTGCAACACTCGCATTTACTGGCAGCGGGGGGGCTTACTTAAATTGTAGCGGAAACTGTACGATTGCAGGAACGATTGAACTTAGAAATAAAATAACTTCTACTACACAAGGAGGAACGATTAGAGACAATGCTGAAGGCGGAACACCGATGGATAACTCTACTTTTAGCGTAGGAGGAGCGGGAGGAGCAGGGGGGTCAGGCGGCGGCTTTGCGGGAGGAACAGGTGGCACTTCTACGACGGCCAGTGGAACCCCTGGAGTGGGTGGAGCGGCAGGGTCTGCAAGTGTTGGAGGAAATGGATCGGGTGGGGACTCAAGTGTAGGAGGCGGAGGTGGTGGCGGTGGCGACACCACTGGGGGAACCGCGGCGGCCGCTGGTTCAACCACAGCTAATAACAATGGAGGAGCAGGTGGTGATGCTGGTACAGGTACGGGGGCAGGCAGTGGAGGAGGCGGTGGTGGCGGTGGTTTAAATACGGGGAATGGCGGAGCTGGAGGGAATGGAAGTACAAATGGCAGTGGTAATGATCAGGGAGGAGCAGGTGGATCAGGCGGGGCATCAGGCGCGAATGGCGGGAACGGTGGCAATGGAGGTAATGGCGGAGGAAGTCAGGGAACTCCAGGGATAGTGGGTGGAGCAGGAGGTGCGGGTGGAGCTGGTTACACAAATGGTGGTAACGGCGGCACAAGGGGAGCAGGTGGACAAAATGCTGGTAGTAATGGAGTTGGAGGAGTGGGTGGAGTCGGAAGATATGGCACAGGTGGAACTGGCGGAGTAGGTGGTCAAAACACAAATGGAGCCGGAGCAGGTAGCGGTGGCACAGGGGGCACAGGTGGAGCAGGAAGAACTGGAGGTGTTGGTGGAGCAGGCGGGCAGTCAAATGGAATTGGTGGAGCAACAGGTGGAGCAGGTGGAGTTGGTGGAGCGGGAAAGGCAGGGTCAACTTTCTTGATTCTCTATGTAGCAGGAACGATGAACCTCAGCAGCATGACTGTTAATGCCCACGGTGGAGCTGGCGGAACTGGTGGAGCTGGCGGCTCTACAAACGCAAATGGTGGAGCGGGAGGTGCAGGCGGAGACGGGGCAGACATTTTAATACTTTCCCTGGGCGCACTTTCTGGTTCTTACACTGTAAATAATGCAGGCGGTAGCGGAGGCTCTGGCGGAGCACCGACAGGCACAGGAGTTGCAGGCGTAGCGGGAGCGACGGGCGATGACGGTGTTCAAGTAATAGCTCAAATTAAACAAATGTAATATGTACGTTTTCTATAATCCAAAAAATTTAAAGATCATGGCAATGGGTGATGACCCAAAAGCCTTGGAATTCCCTTATTTAGAAATTGAAGAATTTTCTTTCAGTACGGATTGCTTGGAAGTTGTGAAGGTTGGGGAGAAGTTAAAACTTGAAAAAAAGAAAAGAAAAATTGAACCCGAGAAGTTCTTTGAGAAAGAAGATGCCTACGCAAAAAGAAAAAGAGAAAAGAGAGAAGATCTCAACTTGATGAAGGAAGAATTGAATAAAAAATTACAAGAAGACAATTTGTCTATGCGAGACATTGTGAACTTTATCAATAAATTAACTTAAAAAAAATGAGTATTATAAAACGGCCAGAGGAGCTAGAAGTAACGCCAGAGATAAAGGAACAAGCAGAGTACCTTATTAAACAGTCGCCTTCAAGATGGCCCGCTGATGAAAAGGCGCAGAAATACGCTATGTTTATGAAAGCGTATCAGGGCTGGTCTCCAGAGCAGACTTATACCTCAATCTTAAATTATGGATATTCCCAAGTAAACGATTTCGTAAACGATGCGGATAAATCTTATGGGAGAATGTTTGAACGAGGCATTGAAAGAGAGCTAGGCCAAATTGCTAATGCTCTTAATCCTAATAAAGCTGCAAACTCGGTGGCTGATCCTACTCCGTCTGAAATGGCGAAATACAAAGAGTCAATCACTAGCGGTATAAAAAATTTAAAGCAATTAGCCAAAGAAAAAGGAGACCTGCTTACACCAGAATTTAGTGACAAGTTAAACGGAGCAATAGCTGGAGCTGCTAAGTATTTTGGCAAGGACTTTGTTCAAAACGTGGGAGGTTTTCAGGGTGGAGGAACAACGAATAAAATTACAGTAGATTATATCGGCCAACAAACTGGAACTTCACAGCCACAAACTTTTGAAATTGATCTAAAGACAGGAGCGATAAAAGGAGGTGAAATTAGTAAACCGCAGGGTAATTATGATGAAAAAAAACCTGGAACACCGTCTACAGCTTCTGGGACACCTGGCAGTGTTCAAGTTATTAACAACGGTAAATCCGTAATCGTAAACGGAAAACAGTATTCAATGACCTCACCAGTAGTTCAAAGATATTTAACAAATCCTTTAAACGATAACGAGAAAGCGATCGGTCAAGCTATCCAGCAACAGACAGGGAATTTTCAATATAGTCCTAATCCTACTAACCCTTCTAATCCTACAGCAACAGGTGGTGGCAACAGTCCGACAAAAGGCCAAACTAAATCCATAGGAGGCGCACTGTATACAGACAATGGAAATGGGTTTGAAGCTTCTTATACCTTAAACGGTGTTACAACTTGGGTATCAGAAGCAGAGGTTCAAGCGGCAGGAAGTATTGCTAAAGCGGCACAAGCAAAAAACAGTGGAGGAGGTACAGCACCGGGAACTCCAGGAAGTCCAGCTACACCCGGGAATCCCGGTGGTTCTGAAGCGGTATCAGGATCAATTGATGATCAAAAAAGATTAGAGGAAGCTTTGAAGATTATTGATTCCAGTGATCTTCCACCAGAACTTAAAACTTTGTACAAACAGACAGTAAAAGAGTGGCCTGCTGGTCAGGAAATTAACGTGGCTAAAATCTTGGAAAAATTTAACGAAATAAAAGGTACAACGATTGATCCGTATTTTAAATCAGTAGTGGATTTTGCTACCAATTCAATTCAGCAATCTGTACAGTTTCAGCAACAACAAAGAGAAACTCAATTAGAAGAGGAGAGAGCGGTATCGGGTCAGAATATCCGCCAAGCGAAAGCTGGATTAGAACAAGCTGGTATGACATTTACTGGGAAAGGGGTTCAAGAATTGGGTGCTGGTAGTGCGTATGCTCAGGATGGAGCTTCTGCTATTCCGAAACAAGAACCCTTCGGTGGGATGTTTTATGAGGGCAATGTGAATCAGCAGAATAGATTGATGGCTACGTCATCACTGGCAAATTATAATAGAAACTTAGGATTACTCGGACAGGAGGCTGAAGCGAAGCTTGGTACGCAGGGAGCTTTAGGAATGAATATTCCAGGGTTCGGAGCTGTAGGTGGTCAGACAGGATCTTACAATCAGCAAAAAAATCAAGCGTACGGTACAGCTCTTGGTCAGCTTATTAATCAGCAGCAAGCAAATGTGAATCAGTCGCAGGACTATAATTATTCCCTGCCAGTGGTCCAACTATAAAAATTTAATCCAATAAAAATGGGAAAAACTTCAGCAACGTTAGGAATAGGAGGCAAGAAAAAACCTGTAGAAACAAAGTCCGGATCTACAAATAAGACCCCTGCTCCAAAACCTACGCAAACCTATTCACCGAAAAACCCTGTTACAGCAGCTCCAATAGCAAGTGCGCCACCTCCAGTCTCGACAGTGAGCGAGCCTGTCTCAGCACCAGTTGGAATGGCGAGTAACAGTTTAAAGGTAGGGGGGAGAGATCTTGGAAAAGAGCAGCAAGTTTTACAACAACTTGGAGCTAATCCGATCATGGCCGGGATGCTCGATCCAAAGTCTTTGTTTGAAATGACATATACGCCAGAAGAATTGGCAGGTATTTCAGAGTATCAGAAGATTATGCAAACCGAGCAGGCGAGAGATAATTTATTAGCCACACCGATGCCTACAGCTTCATTACTTCGTCCTTTAGAGGATGCCTTGAGGGCGAAAGGGCAGATTGGTGATCAGCCACTTGGTGAGAGCGAGATATTTAAAGCGGCAGGTGTAAGTGGGTATGAGGTTCTCAGCCAGTCGCTGAATCAGCATTTAAATGAAATTGATTTTAAATACGATTCTTTTACGAAAGAATTGAGCAGGGTGAGCGGATCAATGGTGGATGCATATAACACCACTGCAAGCACTTACAAAGTTCTGAGAGATGAGTATAAGGAAAAAACGGATCAGCTACAGTCGATCATGACGGATCTTATGAACCATGAGCAGGCGATTGATTTAATGAACCGACAAGCGGCGATTAATATGGAAGCAAAAAGGTTGTCGGCTAGTTTGAGTGGTGGTGGAGGATCAGGCGGAGGCGGGGGTAGTGCCGGCAGTGCAGGAAGCTCAACGCCGAGCTGGATGCTGGATATAGTAGATCAATTTGCCGATGGATTAATTACGGAAGATCAGGCCAAGAGCAGGATTAAGGCGGCTACAGGATTGACAGATTCTAAGGCCGCAGATTGGTACGATAAGTTCTATCAATTAATTAACACCTCAAATGCTATAAGGATTGACGACCTTCCTTTGCCCGATTTTGCAAAAGATACCGTTAATAACGCAACCGGAGGGTATATAAAATTTCTCTCACCTAAAGAGAAGAACGTGAAGCCAAAAACGGAAGGAAAAAAAGATTGGAGAACGGCAACATAGTAATCTAACAAAATATCATGGCATTAATGGATTTTTTACAGAAACAGGTTCAGAAAGTAACTGATACTTACGTCAAGAAAGCAGCTACTCCAGCAGCTCCACGTCCAGGAAAGGTAAGTACGCCAGTCTCTTCAGTGCCTATTGCTGGACCAGCAACGGTGGACAGGACGATTGATTTTGCTGCAAGTGTTAATAAAGCTGTCGAGGAGAAGTCTCAGGAGACAACCATGATGCTTGCTCGTGCGGTTACAGGTATGGGCTCTCAGCCGAAAACGTGGCTTGAACAAAAAAAGGCAGACATTTTAAAGGTTTCGGGGTTTATAGACACTCAGGTTAAGAAAAATCAACCAGTGGCTCAGGCTGCCGTCATAGACGTTTTAAAAGACATGACCGACACAACTCCGGAAGAAGCACTTGGGGGGTTTCGTGACGTGGGACTTGGGGCAGCAGCAAGTACCGTATCAATTGGAAAAGATTTTGCCCTGGGGCTGCCCATTGCATTAGTGGATCAAGTAAACCTGGCTCAGCAGAATTTATCAAAACTGCTTGGAACTGATCCTGACGGCAAACTCGAAAAGACACCTGTTAGAAATATGCTTCAAGCAGCTTACGATTATATCTCAGAAAAAGAGCAGGATATCTTAAGTAACGTAGAAAATGAGGACTTGGCAGCTATTGGTGGAGGTGGAGCTCAATTACTTACGCTCGTAGGACTAGCTAATAAAGCTGGCTGGAAAGCTGTAGAGCCATTTTTAAAAGTAATGGCAGTCTCTCAGGGGAGTCAAGTATATCAAGAAACTTTAGCAGCTACGGGTAATTCTAAAAAAGCTTTACTCACTGCGCTTGTCTCTGGCACTGGTTCTTACTATCTGAATAAGTTAGGGCTCGAAACTGTAGTGGGAAAAGCTTTTGGGAAAGGTGCAACAAATTGGCTTACTCAGGCTATCGTTGGAGCCTTTGCTGAATCCGTAACTGAAACGATGGAACAAGCTGTCACTGGCCTTGCTCAGAATGTTTCATACGGAAAAGCGATGCCGACCTTAAAAGATTATTGGAAAACTGCTTGGATCTCGGGGACAGTTGGTTTATTTGGAGCTGGCGTAAGTTCGGCTATGTCTGTGCGAGAGGATAACAAAGCTTTGCAGAATCTTCAAAAAGAAGGGTTTACGCCAGATCAGTCTCGTGAAGTTCTAGATCGTTTCAAACAGTTTAGTGACCAATACATCAAGAAAACTTTTGACTCCGTAAATGGAGTGGGCGAGAACCGTACGATCGGTCTGAAGGGTGGACAAGAAGGAACTCCGGGCATTGATTTCCCTTCTCCTCTACCTGAAAGAGATGGCGTGCCATCAGTTACGCCAGAAGAAACTTTTGATCAAGCTACTGGCTCTGTCGATTCTGAATCAATGACTCCAGAGGCATTCCAGGTTCAGCAAGAAATGGCACAAGCGAAGGTCGAAGCAATCAATGACAAGCTTTCCCCTTTTACGCTTAAAGAATTGAATAGTTTTGCAGAATTAATCAGGATAAAAGACCTGAACTTTTCTGAAGGGGACATTGACAGCATGCTCAAAAGTCCAGGCACACAAAAGAAAGTCTCTCAAGTTCTAGAAAGGTACAGAGAAGTTACTGGCAATAGTCAAATGACAGACGAAGACGCATTTGAAGCCATTCAAAATTTGCCAAAAATGAAAGACTTACGGTTGGCACAGCAAGAAATTAAAAGGTTCAACAAAGTAACAGGTGAACCTAGTTCAGCCATTTTCGACACAGGTGGCTCAGTAAATACAGTACCCCAAAAAATGCCAGAGAGAACACAACTGGCAGAGCAGACTGATACGTCACTAAGTACAACCCCACAGTTACCGACAGGATTAGTACAGCCGTCCAAAGATGATCCTCTTTCAGGTTCTTCATACAAACAAGTTATACCAGGTAAAGAAGAAGATGTCTATACGCAAAATAGGAAGGGCAAAAAAACTATATTGGGTACAGTTGAAACTGATCTGAAAAAAATATCTAAAGGGTTAAAGGGTGGGATCGATAAGTATATGGGGGTTATCTCTACGCGTTTAAAAAATATTAGTCCAAAATTAAAGTTCAAATTAAGAAAAATGGAGTTTGATATACGTCAGCATATTTTAAAGAGGAAAAAAGCTGTTATCCCTTTGATGGAAAAAGTTAAGACGATGAATGGTGACGATCGTGCTGATTTTGACTTGGCTAGAAAGAATGGGGATGTGGAAAAAATTAATGAGATTGTGAAAAAATATAATGCTGAAAAGGAGTACGAAATATCAAGGAATATGCTGGACGAAATCTATCAGGACATGGAGTCCGTAGGGTATGATGTGGGATATAAGGAGAATTATTTTCCTCGCACAATTAAAGACGTGGATGGATTTTTAGAGCATTGGTATGACCAGGACGCATGGCCCTTAATTCAGCAGGCAATTCAGGAAAAAGAATTCAATATTAAAAGAAACCTTACCATTAATGAGAGAGCGTCCGTTGTTGACACTCTTCTTCGTGGATATAAAACCGGTCAAATTTCTTTGTCAAAAACAGGAGCAATGAAAAGTAGATTGATTAACGAAGTTACCCCAGAATTAAATCAATTCTATATGGATACGGACTCTGCCCTTGTTGCATATATCGATAAAACAACAGAGGCTATTGAGGCCAGAAAATTCTTTGGTAAGAGTGTTGATACTGAGGCTACGGCTGGAGATTCTATAGGAGCTTACGTCTTAGAATTGATCCAGAATGGAGACGTCTCAGCATCACAAGAGGTGGAGTTAACAAACGTTTTGAATGCCCGCTTTAATCCCAAGGGGACGTCGGGCATCGTTGATCTTTATAAGAATTTAGAGTATCTCGGAACGATGGGCTCTATTTCTTCGGCAGTTACTCAGCTTGGGGATGTTGCATTTGCGGCATACAAAGGGGGGGCAATCAAGGCTGGGAAGAGTTTTATAAAAGCAGCGACAGGAAGCAGCAAGATTACCAGGGAAGATTTAGGTATTGAAAGAATTGCAGCTGAGTTTACTGATAGTACAAAGGCCTCTAAGGCTGTAAGTATGGTTTTTAAAGTAGTCGGTCTTGACACTATGGATAAACTTGGCAAAGAATCTTTGATCAATGCAGTGCTGGAAAAGTATCAATCAATGGCGAAAAAGCCTTCAAAGACCGAAGTATTGAAGAAAAAATTAGAGCCAATTTTTGAGAGTGAAACCGATCAGGCCTTGGAAGATTTAAGGAGTGGAACGATATCTGAAAACGTGAAGCTACTTGTTTTTAATGAGCTGCTAGATGTTCAGCCAGTCGCTCTTTCCGAAATGCCAGAACAGTACCTGAAAGGCGGGAACGGGAGAATTTTCTATATGTTAAAATCCTATACTCTCAAGCTTTTTGATGTATACCGAAACGACATTTTTCAAAAGATTGGTTCCGGAAATCAGCAAGAAACAGTAGAAGGGCTGAGTAATCTCGTTAGACTCACTGCGGCATTAATGATCATGGGTGCAACAGCTGACTTTTTGAAAGACTTGCTTTTCAATCGAGATATAGATTTAGACGATATAGTGGTGGATAATATTTTTAAACTGTTCGGAATTACCAGGTATACCACCTGGCAAGCAAGAGAGGACAGGATCGGAACAGCGATCGGGAAACAGATATTATTTCCATTTAGCTGGTTAGATTCTTTGTACAAGGATGCAAACTTGCTGTTTGAAGACCCAAAAAAACTCTTAGAGGAAGGCACTGAAACTGCACAACGTGTTCCAGTGGTAGGAAAGCTTTACTATTGGTGGCTAGGCAAAGGGTCTCAAAAGGAAGGCGATGACTGGAGAGAGAGGCCGGTAACGCTGGAAGAAGAAAACGATTTCCTGCTTCAAATAAGGCAACAAGTTGAAGAAGGGGACATAACTGAAGATCAGGCAGACGATAAAATGGATAACTTTTTCAAAAGACAGGAGTCTTTAAATTTGATCGAAGAGTGGGAAGGGTTATCAGCGAAGGAGGTGGAGGATCGCTTGGACGATCTGTATAACGCTGAGCCAGCAGAAATAACAGCAGAAGAAGCTCGATTTATACAATCTAAATTTTAAATCCATGCCAACAAGAACAATAAATATGGAAGTAGAAAAACAGGAGGGTCCGAGATGCACAGCTTACTCCACTGCCAACCTTATTCAGTATCTTTATCGGCAGAAATACGGAATCTCTATCAAGCTCGATCCAATGGAGTTTTATGAACGTACAAAGTTCTCAGATAAAAGCCCGCGATTAGATCGGGTATGTGCAGAACTTGAGAAAAAAGGGATCAAAACACTGGACGGTAAATACATAAAAATTAAATCCTTTATCCATGTTCTAAGGGGTAATATCTGGCAAACTGTTAAATCCGGTGGACCAATGCTGATCGTAATTGATACCGAAAAAGGTGAACCAATTCACAAAAGGTTAAATAAAGATTTGATCCTAAGAGCGCGAACAAAAGGGTCACACGCAATAGTTGCAATCGAGGTGGACGGAGCTTATATGTGTATCGCAGATTCTAATAAAACTACGCCTGATTTTTGGTTTTTACCAATGACAATGCAGAAAATTATTACTGACGCTTATTACATAACTTTATAAATATGAAAAAGACAGCTATTAATATCCATCATACAGCTTCCTATGCTGAAAACGATATGGCTGAACAGTTCGATTCAGTTAATGAAGGTCACAAGGCTAGGTGGAAAGGGGCTACAAAGTCCAAAATGGGCTTCTATGGCGGTTATCACTACATAGTAGAGAGAAATGGAGCAGTGCAACAATTCAGAGGCGAGGAGGAGACAGGAGCGCACAATAATGTAGGACTGATGAACTACAAAGCTATTGGAGTGTGTTTTGCGGGCAATATGAGCCGTCAGAACTTAACCGAAGCTCAGATTAGAGCAGGGGTAAAATTGATTAAGGACATCCAGAAAAGGCACGATATTCCTGATGAAAATGTTACGCCTCACAGAGCTTCTAAGTCGACACAATGCCCAGGGAATAATTTTGCTGATCCAGTATGGAAGTTTTTACAAGAACAGTTTGAAAAGCTGGATGAAAAAGAACCAGACATCGTGAAGTGGCACAAGAAAAACAAGATCATTGAGAAATGGAATAAGCCAGCTACACCAGATGAGCTGAAGCTCGGTTGGACTATTTACAAAGCTCTCAAACAGTTTAAGGAAAATCCTATAAAGTTTGACCTATGAAGTTATCAGAAAACCCTGTTGATGATGAGGTTTTCAGGTTAAGGGCTTTGAGTCAGATGTTTTTGATAAAGTCGATGATTTTATCAGGGGTGTTACAGGGAACTAACGAATTGGAGGTTATGCAGGATTATATACGCAGAGGATTTGCTGAATTTTTTGATTTACTAGCGTCAGGATCAATAGAATTAAACGGGGAATACAGAGACTTAAAAGCTGAGTTCCAAGAAGTGGTAAAGAAAACTGTTAAACTTTGAACATGAACACTGAACAAAAAGAGGAAATAGAAGATCCTCCAGAAGAGGAACCGAAAGAACCATGTTCAAATTGCGAATTAGAAGATTGTAAAAGAGAAGTATGTAAAATACTTTCGCAGTATTTCGAGTAATTAATTTGACTTACGCAAATAAGAGAGGATAATTAAGGATTGAGAAAAGCTGGGAGTTTCTTATTAAGGACTACTGGCGAGTACTCTAAAATCTTCCAATTAAAATGGGGGGAAGCGAAAAAGACTTGAGATCAAATTTCTTGGCAGGGCAATACCAATGCAATTCACTGCTACAAGATTGATTATCAGGTCTTTTTTGGGGAGGAGAGCCGGAATCGAACCAGCATTTTCCAGCCAGAGCAACGTTCCCTCTAATTGGATATATTAGCCGCAGAGATTACAGGTGAATCTCTTTATATTATCTCCTCTTAGTAATCTGTTTGCGAGGTAGGCAGGGATTTACACCCTGCATGGCATCAAAGCTTTGGTGTGAGTTCAGTCTGATGCCTTAACACCGTTCTAAGGGGTTAAATCCCCAAGCGTCTACCTATTCCGCCACTACCCCGCAAACAAACTGCTAAACTTTTATTTTAATATAAGCTAATCTTTTAAGTTATACGAATTTGGTGTTTTTATATAAGTCCTTTTTCTTCAGCTTTCTCAAGAATCTCTTCACGGCAGTCATTATGCCCGTCTTCATAGACTTTTACCATAACACCGTTATTTAACTCTTCTGGCACACACTCCTTCCATTGCTGGTTGAGTTCGGTGAGAGCTGCTTTTAAAAGTCTTTCGGCATTTGCTCTGTCTAAGGCTCTTACTTCTCGCCATTCTTTATCTGTCCACGCTTTATGCTCGCAGCCGATTGAATGAAATCCGTCCGTAGAATGAAACCTGCAACTTCTTTCGTAAATTGCGTGCAGTTCTCGCAACCTGTTATCTATAAAGCTTTGCATAAATTTAGGGGTTAGAGTTTTACTTTTTTAATTTTGCCATTTCTTTATGTTGCCAGTGACCCTTGTTTATACAACTCCAGCCACATCTTCTACAAGTATAAATATAATAATCCTGCCAGCCAACTGGCTTTTGATGTAACCCCAGTTTTCTACAAAGGAACCAGCCTATGCTACACGCCCACTTTTTGAGGAGTTTTAGCATGGTTTAAATTTAATGATTTTAACTCTATGACACCACTGGCAGAAAAATACTCCCGTAAGTTTCTCTGGAATCTTGCCGACAGCTTCGCACTGCTGAAACAGCGTATTATCCCATTGATGAGGACACTTGCGTCTTCTTTTTTCCATAAACCTTAATTGTTATTAGATAAATCTTCATTATATTTAGGTAAATCTTTCATTATATGCTGCGGCATCTGCAAAAGTCCAAACCTAGCACATTCAGGGTGATAACAAACTGCTATATCCCTTATTAGCCTATCCCATTTCTCCATACATTTACCACACTGATTACAGTTCCGTTCCATGAGTCAATTGTTATTTAATAATTTGCCTTCCAGCTCCTCTATTCTTTTTTCTAACTCTGAGATTTTGGCGGCGAGGTCGTTGATTACATCAGCTAAACCAGCTCTGAATGCCACTTCGTACTCCATCTCCTTAAAATCCTGTTCCTCATCTTTACTGGCAAATTTAGGACTGTAATTCGACTTAGCCATTCTTACCAGTGCCTCCTCTATATATTTATTTAGCGTTTTCATTTTGAGTTGATAATTAATAAAAAGATTACAATAAGTAGTAAAAGTATAATGCAGCACCCCTTTTCATCGTCTTCTGACTCAGAATTGTGGTCTTCACAAGGGGGAACTTTCGGCGTAGCGTCAGGAAGCTTCAACTCAATAACATGGCCATTGTCTTTCGTAGCGGTTGCTTCGTTGTTCTCCATATCAAGATAGCTCTTCATGCTTCTGGGTTAAGGAGTGATTTTCTAACGTGTGCCATTGCTTTGTTCCAGCTTTTTAGCCTTATGCGGGCCCTTCTTACTAAGTCTTCCTCCTTTAAAATTGGTTCCCTAAGTTTTCTCTCGGTCACTTTTTCAATTCTCTCCCTCCACTCCTGATTAAGGGAGGCTTCGGCACATTCTACCAGTTCGTCTATCAGCATTCCCACGGTATCGCAGCCAAACTTGCCGATCATCCATTTTCCATTAATCATATGTTCAGCCTCTTTTGGATCAGCTTCTTCAAAAAGTTTGTTAATTATTTCCTCCTTTAGGTCTTTAGAGTTTCTCATTTTGTTGGATTACATTTTAAACATTTTTTAGTCTCAACTTTTGGTGGCGTTGTGTAGGCCTTGTCTCCGAAAAAATCAGCTGCGTAATGTGTTGAAGCCCATTGAGTGCTGTATCCTTTCCCATAACAATATTTACACACCTGCCGTTTTCGCTTGGCGAGTTCAAACTTGTATTTTATCCACTGTAGGAAACTCATCTTCTTTTTCATTGTTTTGATTTAGGTGATAAATTTTGAGGCTAGACGTGTACAGTCTTAACCTGTTGTGTACGTGTTCTTTACCTGAGAAGTAGAACCGTCTCTGCGTAGCTGAAGATTTTTGTGTGTTGGCACATGACCTCAAGCTTTTGTTGTTGGACGTAAGCAAGCTACGCAGAAAGAGTCCTACTTCTGGTTGTTAAAGTCACAAATTACGTTGTAAAGAAAATCTATTGTCTCATCATCCTGGCCAGTCAGAGACATATTAAGCTTCCAATAAATTGCTGTCCTCGTGAAGAACTGAGGCTTTTTCTGAAATTCGATAAACCCTTTTACACAAGAGTAAGCAAATTTTGGCAACAGCCCTAAAATATGATGAAGATGAATATCTTCCCTAAAGCAAACACATTCATCAATATCCCAGCCACATCTCTGACAGCAGCAACAGGGGCCGTGAAAGGGCTTTTTAAACTGAGATTTATCCTCAATCCAGTCTCTAACAATGTCTGCTATCTTTGCTAGCTGTTGCCCCCTCTTTCTCCCTATCTCCTGTTTGGTTGTTTTCATGGCTTAAAGTGTTTTATTGGTTTAATGGAAAGAATTACCCAGCCCTCCTTTAGAGCTTCTGGATAACATAAAACGTGCGTAATTTTGTAAGCATTTTTTCGTTCAACGCAGTAGTCTCCGTCAAAAGAAGCTTCCGCCAGCCGAACTTCATACTCATAAAGCCATTTAAACACGATGGTGTCACCTACCTGATAATCCCTATCATTTAATCTGACTTCGCAAGTTTTAGTTCCATCAAAAATTCTATCTAAATACCGTTTCTCTATTTTCAATTCATGTTCCATATAATTTCAGGTTAGCGCCGATCACCACTCGGCTTTTAATTTTTGGTGGTGATTATCTTTTATTAGGAATTTAAAAACTTAACAGCTTCAGGATAACAATCAACAATTTTTTCCTCACCTCTTTTGTTGATAGCTAAACAATCTTCGCTGCTACTAGCGAGAAAAAAATCCATCGCTTCACTTTCTGAGTAAACTTTCTTCATATTTTCATTTGTTACCTCCGCCCTCGCCAGCGGATTAATATTGCGAGTTAGTTATTCACTGCGGCTAAAAATGCCCAAACCAATATCCACCAAAGTCTTCCGTATATTTTTTCGAACTGATCCTCGGTCATATAGTTTAAGTTAGTTATTTTCCTTTGGGGCTAATAAATCTGGGTTTTCGTAGATGTTTCCGATAACTTCCACAATTTTGACATCATTCAAGTATCCCATTCCCGCCCAAAAGCTTCCCCTTTCAAAACTTATTTCAACGGGATTGTCGTAACCGCTTCCATCCCTATATTTAACCTCAACTACATCCCCCTCATAAATCTCTTTACCGTTTTTATCTTTTAGGCCTGTAAACTGCATTAAAACGTCTGTGCCTTCATCGTCTAAAAGTTCTTTCAAACTCCAATCTAGCAAGTTGTCGTGGTCAAGCATCCCATAATTCCCGCTTTCAAACTTTACCCATGCTCTAAATTTTGTTTCCCTCATAAGGTTATTGGTTAGTTGTTAATTCTTCAATTACTACTGTTCCCACACCTTTACGGTATTAAAAAAGATCATACGTTTATTCGCCATGTTGCAAAAACTTCTCCTACAATCTTTGCAAACAATCGCGAACATATCGCTAATCACCATGTACTGCCGGTCTAACCTGCTTAAACAATTAATACAAGGAGCGAACCTGACTGCGTACTGCGGACAAGGTGTTTCCTTACTCTTTTTCGTCATAATTATTTCTTACACTTCTTTTCTTCTTTCTCGATTTCTGCAAGATATTTGTCGATCTCTGGCAATCTTTCCTTATACAAAAGCTCTAATGCCAAGTCCAAACCTTCCTCTGTAGGCGTACCATCTTCTTTTTCAATACCGGCATCTCTACGTCTACGCACAGCAGGATCAAGTCCCCTGATAGCGTCTTTTAATTTTGATAATTTGCTCATTCCTTTTGGGGTTAATGATGTATATTTTTTTAAACTAGCTTCGTCTTTTATCGTTCCATCTACCTCAATTTTGACACCAAAATCGGCCATGAGCATCTTTGCCCATCCGTCCCTCCACCCCTCGTAACCATTTCCAGGAGGGCTCCACAGCCCATTAGCTGAAGTATCCCATCCCCCTATAACAGTCCCTCCGCTCGTACCCGTGCAGCTAATAATATGCCCATACTCAGTGGCCTTAATATGCTCAAGCCAGCGAAAATCCCACCCCCAGCTACCGAAACCTTCTATCTCGCACCAATCACCAACGACCCTTGAAATTTTACCAACATTACCAAGATACTTATCCATGCTATTTACCCACGATACGTTATCACTATGATCCTTATTACAAACCCTAACTAGGTCTCCTACATTAAATTTCATAAATCAATGTTAAATACTTTTTTAAGAGCAACCCTTACAAGACCAGCAACAGTCCTCCCTTCCCTCCTCGCCTCTTCCCGAATTTTATCGTGACTCTCTTGAGAAACTTTTATAATTATATTCTTTCGCTTTTGCATTTTTATAACATTATTATTAATAGTCTCCAGACTCGGCTAATCCACTAATATCTATCTTCTGCTCAACATCATTAACGACAATAATTAATTCAAGCTGGTCACTGTAATACCCATTTTGAATATTGTAACATGGTATAAAAACCTTAACACCATCGCCAAAATCGTCTTTCAGGTTAAAACAAAGCAGGAACCCCATTTCGTAAACCCCCTTTATAGTTACTGAATTAAATTTTTTACCAACAAGCTGATCCTTATAAAGCAATACAGTATCAATATCAGCATAAACACTTTCGCAACACTCCTGATCGTGATGATCTCTTATTGTAAACTTCTCACCATTTCCAAAGTTCACAACCAGCCCTCCCTGGGCGTCCAGTTCTAAACTCTTTAGAATAGTAGGCTGTCTTAACTTTACCTCCAGAAGTTCTTTATTTTCTTCCTCCATTTTTTTCAGAATTTAATAGATTTAGCGGGAGTTTTACCTCCAAACCCTCCCGCCACTGGTCCGACCGTATCTCTACGGATTCCTATGAAAAATAATTCATACTATTTTTTATTGATGATTTATACGAACCATCCAAACATAAGCCCAGTATACTAACCTGTATTAACTTTGCAATATTAATACTGATCATTCTGTAGACAGGTTCTGGTTTACTTTTTTAATGTAAACTTCGGTACGGGGATTGAGTTTGTCGTATTTAAAAACGGTGGAGAGTTTTGTGACGATGGTTGAGTTGTCATCTTCGATTAAACCTCCAGCTACTAACCCGTCCATGCCGAATTTGAAGCTAAAATTGTCTATATCTTTTCTGGCTTTGGTGGGGAAGTAGTAGACCACTTCAACTTCTACCGGTCCTTTTATTGGCGGGATGCCTTTAGAGAGCCAGCCGATCATCTCTTTCCATCGTTGTTTTTCAATGTTGGCTTTAAAGAAATGCCAGCGGGTCCATACGTTAATGCTCGGATGTAATTCGGGAATTGAGATGCAGACTTCTTCAGGCAAGTTTAGGGAGTTTAGATTTATAATGGTTGATTATCTTTTCTGTTTCTTGTCGATAAAATGTTTCAAAATCCTGCTCAGCCATTTCATCCTCAAGCTTTTTTTGTTCAAAAACTTTATACAAGGTAGCTCGCAATCTCTGGGCTTGAGTTTTTCCGTCAGGCTGATCCACTTCTACAGTATGAACATCGTTATTGAGGGAGCGGAACAGGTCGGCCATTTCTTCTGCTGGCATCTCCGGCATGTTAATTCTGACCTGAATGGAGTGATCTGCAAGGGTTTGAATCTTGGAGATCTGGGCGTTATGGAGATTTATTTTCATAATTTTGGGGTTAATAGTCCTGGGTTCTCGTAGAGGTTTCCGATAACCATATTAGTAGAAGCTGGAGAACTATAACCACCACTCTGCATGTCAACAGCTTTGCCATACTCAAAATGCTCAAGGTAAAACCCCACGCCCTTTACGCCGTATTCATCATCATTAAAACAATACTCCCCGAACCTCACTACTGATCTTACGTCCTCATCGCCATAGCCAATAATATCCCCCTCATAAATCTCTTTGCCGTTTTTATCTTTTATGCCTGTATATTGAAGGTTGTGCGTTGCATTTACGAACTTCGCTTTAAATTCACAAAAATCCCTCAAGCTTTTAAAATACGTCATTTGTCCCCCCATAATGTCCCAAGCCCTAAATTTTATTTCTCTCATTGTTTAAATTTTTTAAATATATAGCGTCTCTGTCGAGTTTCAGGTTTCCGTTATGCACAAGGTGATGACAGCGGAAGCACAAACATACACACCTGTCCGGATCATGTCTATAGGCTGGATAAGCTCCCTGGCTCCACATGTGGTGGCTACATAGCATATCTGGCGAGAATGCTCTACCACAGCCCTGACAGCGATTATTTTCGCGAGCTCGGACTGCGGCATGTAACTTATCTAATTTTCCCATTGTGCAATTCTAGGTAAAAATCTTCTGGATTATCTGCTCCATGTTCATGTTCCCGCATACTATTTCTCATCATCTTAACGATCATTGTTTGGGTTCTGATTGTGCATTTCAAAGACTCAATTTCTTTTAACAAATCTTTTTGAGCAAGATTCCAGATATGTTCGTAATCCTCAATTTTTATTTTGAGCATAAACTATAAGGTTTCAAAATCAATGCCTAGGAATTCGTCCTCGGTCGGAGCTACAGTTTCAACTTTTGGCTTCTGGCTATGAATCTTAACATTAAGTTCTTCAACCAACTTAATCGTCCATTCTATAGCTTCGCTGTCATCAATCACTTCCTTACTACCAACTTTAACTCTTCCAGTTTTAGGCATAGTTTCTTTCTGCCATTTTAGCATTTCATCATTCTGCCAAAGTGAAGGAGTGTTATATTCTTTTCCTTCGTACTCTTTAACATAACAAGAGATAGAAATTGGTTTAGAAAAATCTGCCGCTAACAAAGAATTAAAAAAGCTTCTTGTGAAGTTAGAGCTATACCCTAACGACAATTCTGCTTTGTCATACTCGGTGGCTAACGAAACCGTCCACGACCTCATTTTTTCACCGTTATACTCAAACTCCTTTTCCTTAACCTCTGTCACTCTCGCAACGATTCGGTCATGGTGATGAATGATCTTATTACCGGATTCATCCTTTCCAGCATACACCTCTACCCTGCCGTCTTTTAGCTTTGCGTACATTACTTTCTGTTTATCTTCGAACATATTTTTTTATTGTTAAAAATTATTAATTATTCAAAAGTTATTACTAATTGATTTTTAGAGAAAGAGATTTTATAACCTCCAACATTTAAAGAAAGCGACTGCTCAACAACTGGTAGCTCGAAGACATTAGCCCTGCGAACTCTTGTGACCTTTTCCACTTTCTTTGAAAGTAGTTTCCTTCTTTCTCCTCGTGTTTCGTAGGGACTTCTAAAGCTTGGATCAAAATCTCTTCTAATTAACTTATCTAATTCAGTGACACCACTAAGCTTATATTCCTTTTTAGCGAAACCGTTCCATGAGCCATAAGGAACGCCACAGACGCGGGCAAGCTCTTTCACGTCACCCCCTCTAATGCGCGCATTTATCATCTTATTATATAGATCCATTTTTAAGTCTTTTTGTGACTTTTGTTCTTCGCGAACAGTTTGAAACGTGTTTTCCATGTTGTGATGGATTAAGAATTATTTTTCGGCTAAAAAGCTGTAGTAAGTAAATTTCTTTTCTTTGCCTCAGTCTTCATAATGAGAACATGGGCACGAAGAACTGCTTCAATTTCGTCATTTGTTTCATTTTCCATATCTACGGCATCACTAGCATAATCGCTAATGCCTATATAAACATGGTGCGGCCTAGTGCCCAGCCTCTTTTCAAAGAATTTAATCCTGTTAATCAAATGACTGTCTGTAATTTGCGCTATATTCATATTATTATTGTTAAAAATCTAACTTGAGCACCGGCAATTCATAAGATTGCCAACCTTTTTCGTCATAAACGAAAACTGTCAATCCTTCCACTGTCCAGCCGCTCAATTCAAGTAGCCGAGCATAAAAACTGAGTTGTAATTGATATTTGGACATTTTATTCTTAGGTAAAACCGCCATCTGGCCCAGATATTTATTATTATCACTGACAGCCAGGGCATCGATATTCACTTTGTAATCCTGAACCTTACATTTCTTTTCCCCAGTTATCAGTAAACGATCAGCATATCCACATAAACCAAGCTCTACGTTGGTCAAAAGAGCTTCTGTCACAACCGTACCAGCCTGTAAATCCTGTTTATAAAAAGCTTCCACAATTCCCCTTAACATTGGATGCGAAGGCAAAGCTTTATTAAACGGCAATTCTTTCTGATTTTGGATAATCTCACCCAGCCATTTGTATTTCTCATAATGCTCTAAAGCGTTATGAATAGCTGTACCGAATGATGCGGCAATATCCCCGCTACCGTCCCACAACTCAAGAACATCGCTAGTTTTACAGCCATACTTATTCGCACAAGCTTTTGCCACTCGTTCTTTATCAAAAGGCGCAATCCAGCGTTTTATATACGAGGTAGCAGAAACTAAGTTTTTTCCTTCATAAACATATCGGTGACCCTCTTTCAAGAACTTCAGCATGACATTTTCATTGAAAGATTTAACCATACCATTGTTGTCGCAAGGCATCGGAAACTCAACTTCAAGATGAGTTATCTCACCAGTTTTAAACTTAGCGAAGGTTTCCCCCTCAGCAAGTCTTGAAACAGTCTTAACTGTCGCCTCTAAAGGCAAAACATCAAATATTTTCTCATGATTAGCGTTCTCCTTTTCGCCAATATGTCCTAAACAAATATCACCAAACATCACAGCAATTGCCCTGCTAGAGTATTGATTGTTTTTATTATGAACAATTTTCACAGGCGTTCCAACTTGCACTCGCTGATCATTACAAGGATTAAAAGAAATTCCCACCACACGTTCAATCATTTTATTTTTTTAAATATTAATTATTTCCTCACTAATACGCTCCGGCTTCTGCAACTTCTTTAGAAGCCTTCCCCCCGCCATTTCCGCAGTGGTTCCGATTGCAACCTCCGCAAGAATCACATAAAAAAGGAAAAACCTAGAATAGGCACAGGCAACATAATGACCATCAACATCTTTCTCGATAACAATTTTGTATTTCATAAAAACATTTTAAAAATTAATCTTCAACCTCGTCGCAACAAGCAGGACTACACCAGTGATGATCCGTTTCCGCACCACAGGCGCAATAATTCTTTTCTATCATTGTTGAGGGTATAAAGGATTGTGAGGAACAAGGTTTGGATTCTCCGCTAAAGCTCTGTGAAATTGTGAAAAATTCTTCCACTGTTTAGCCTTAACATTCTCCCGATACTTCTTCTGTTGCTCCGGTGTTTCAAAATATATTTGTGCTGGATGTGCCATATCTTTTAGGTGTTATTTGAAGTAATAAAAACATGTCAATTATATAGTCATGAAAAGTAATGTCAATATAATTTAGTAATAAAGGCGGTAAGAAAATAACCTTCAGATGAGTCAAGAGAAACTAGGGTTTTAAGGTTGAAACGAAGCTGGGTCATTAGTATAATCCCCAAGTTAAATTAATACCTTACTACCTTATGTCAAAAATTACGAAAGAGGACATTATGTCCGCTGTTGTAAACGATTATTACGATGACCTCGGATTTATTGAGGCTCTTAACAATCTTACTTATGGTCGAAAGGTTCAACTCAAGTCTAACCTTAAAACCAAGAACAATGAGCGGCTGGATTAAATTGCATCGCAAACTAAGAGATAACCCCTATATGAATAAGCCTGCATATAGGGCTATTTGGATTGAGCTTCTTCTCGAAGCTGAACATGGCATGAAATTCATAAAGGGTAAATGGGTAAAAAAAGAGGAGAAAGAGATGAAGAGCGTAATCTGGAAAGGTAAAAGAATTTACCTTAAACCGGGGCAATTAACTTGTGGATTAAAGCAACTTTCTAAATGGACAGGTGTTCCGCGAAGTTCATGCAAGCGTGTACTTGACTGCTTCAAAACTGAGACAATGATTGAGACGCAAACTAGTAATAAGTTTTCCCTTGTCACAATCAATAACTGGGAGGTTCATCAACAAAATGAGACACAAAATGAAACGGTAATGAGACGCCAGTGGGACGCCAGTGAGACGCCAGTGGACCCACCTAAAGAATGTAAGAATGATAAGAATGAAGAGAAAGAAGAAAAAGCTTCTACGCGTGGAAAGCTTTTGAGCTTTGGAGAAGAAGGGAGCGTGAAGATGACGGCGGAGGAGTACAAGAAGCTTTGCGTGAAGATTGGCAGAGTGAACGTTAAAAAATTTATACAGGGGGTTGAGAACTGGAAGTTGAGCAAGGGAGGAAAGTATTTGAATGATTATCGTGGGATTTTGAGCTGGGTAGCGAGGGCAAAGGAGGACGGAAAGCTGGTGTTGAGCTGGGAGGATTTCGAGGAGGAGGATTTTGAAAACAAGGCAGATTACGAAAAAACTATTAACAGATTAACAAAAAAAACATGAGCAAAGTTTATTTTTTAATTCACGACAAGCAGAAGAGCCTTACGAGGACTTACTACAAAAACGACGAAGAGCTTTTCAAGAAGCTAAACAAGGAAGGTTGGGGGATTTATTCTTCGGTCAATGACTTTGATGCTACGACTGAGGAAATGTCTGCAATAGGGGCGAAGACAAAGCGGAATATTCCTTTTTTGAAAAAGATAAATCACGTTTTTGCTGATCTCGATGTGGCCAAGGCAGAAGATGGGCAGTCGAGGAGTGAAAAGGAGGAGAAAAAATTAGCTTTAACGTTTGCTTTGTATTCCGTTTGCCCACCTTCCTTTATCGTTGATACCTCAAATGGCCTTCAGCCCTACTGGGAGCTCTCTAGTTGCCCTACTGATAGCGTGACGCAGGGGCGTTATGTTGATTTAATTAACGGAATAATCGCATGGAGTAAGGGTTTTGGAGCAATGGGTGATATTGTGAAGGACGTGACTAGAGTTCTGAGATTGCCGGGATATTTTCATATGAAAGAAGAGCCTTATTTGGTTACGGTTAAGCAGAAAGAGGGGTTTGTTTACACTTTAGAATCGCTTGAAGATTCTTTTCGTGAATATATAAAACATGAAGAAAAAGTTTTTAAGAAGACGGACGTTTCAAGACTGGACGACTTGTCTAGGGCGATAGAGCTTTTAGATTTTCAGGAGGTTGTAGTGAGAGCTTTTTCGAGTATTGGAAGACGGGCGGAGTTCGACAATCAGAAGCGGTTGATTTTGGACGGCAGACTAACAGGGACTCATCAGGGGAAAACGGGTGATGGAAGATTTTTAGCCTCAAGTAGCCATGAGCCATTTGTGGGCAATGTGATTACTGCTCCGGCGAACATTAAGCAGATTACGAATAAAGAGGCTAGGGCTTGGCTAATTGAGGAATTTGGATTAAGGGCTTCCGTTCAAAAGAAAAAAGCTCTTGAAGTTATGAAACCAAAAGAGTTACGGCCTTTGAAAAATTACTACAGCTGGGGAACTAGGGAATTAACAGAATCATTTGCCCCGATTAAGCAAACGACCTATTCGGTTATTGGCGGCGGTTACGGTGTGGGCAAAACTCCATTTTGCATCAATATGGCTCTCGAAAACGTGAAGCTTGGGCATAATGTTTTGTACCTGAGTCTTGAAATGGACACCGAGGAAATTCACGATCATCTTGCGAGAAAGGCGGCTTTTATAGATATTCCCGAAGAGATTTATAATAATATTCCAGAAAATAAACTGGCGATATATAACGCAAAACGAAAGGAGCTAGAGAGCCTCAAAGGGTTTTCCCTGAAAGGTGTTAGGGGAGGCGTAAAGGTGAGTTGGGAGGCTTTAGTGGGGCTAGTTGAGGGAGATTTTGATTTGATTTTTGTGGATAATTTTAATCTAATCCAGCGCATTGACGGACTCTCTCAACATGACCATGAGGGGGAGCTAAGTTCAAGGTTTCTAGGTTTAGCCCTTGATAAACAGGTTCCTGTCGTGGTTGTTCACCACTACAGCAAAGGCGGGGCGAGGGAGTTGCAAAAAACAGGTTACAGCCTAGGAGGGAATGCTAAGATTATGAATGACGCACAAAGAATTGTTCTGCTAGAGAGAAAAACGATCTATAGCGAAGACGAAACGCCACCTACGGAAAAAGATAAGGCCGTACTTAAAGTTTTACTAGATAAGGGGCGGTCGTATGACCGAGGAATAACCAAAGTTATTTATTTTCACCGAGGCTCATTTCACGATCATTACCCCGGGGACAAGCCCGTAATGTGGCAAGATAATATTTAACTTAAAAACCATGTTTACTTGCAAATATTGTGATTCAGCCGCGGGAAAACTTGTGTTCGTACCCTTTGAATATACCCAAAGAACTAAGCCAAGTGACCCTAGGTGGAATTTCCACATCAGGTCTGAATGCGGAGATTGCGGCAAGTTTCAAAAATTCTTACCACAAACGCCCGAACTCATGGAAGAATTAAAAGGTCGTACCTTGACGAAAGATGATGACACCTCCCTGTGTGGAATTTGAAACTCTTTGCCACCTTGCGCCCGTGTTTGGGTATCGAGTGCATAGATAGCACCTTTGCACAAAAAAGCCGCTAAAAACGGCCTTAAAGTGCTCTAGATTCGTCATTGACTGCCCTTAGCCATTAATCCAGTATTCCGATTAGTTTGGTTTAAGTGTTATTTTACCAGCTTGAGTTGTAGTATATATATCCTCCTTTTTGGCTTTCGTTTATGGCCTCTTCGAGGATTTTTTTTGTGTCTTTGAGGTCTGCAAGGTAATATTCGTTGTATTCGGTGTTGCCAAAGAAAAATCCTGATTGTGTCGGCAAGAGTTCCTCGGCCAGTTCTGGATTAGCGAGAACTAGGCCGTCTATGTAGTCAATGTATTCTTGGCCGTTGCGAACTCCGGAACTGGCAACAAGTTTTCCTTTTTTGGTTTTTAGTTCTTTTAGGAGCTTGTTTACAATGCCTAAAAGTTCCGCTAATTGTTCTTCCTCGACTTCATATTCCCCGCAGTCGTCAATGCCCTCTTGTACGTTTTCAACAAACCAAGCATGAATTGCGTTGGCTTTCCTCCAGTAGCCAATCTCTTCTTCAATTCCTTTGATTCTTTCGGGCTTTATGTGGTCGTATTTTGTGCCGGAAAAGTCCAGCTTAGCCTTTCCCTCGTCGTTCCAGATGTAGGTTTTTTTTGTCAGTGTCATATCGAGTCCCATGTTGTTTAGGGTTATTTATTTAAAATGTTTTCAAGTTGCTTTCGTGATACTA
>SXGR01145950.1_pt1 | contig 45109 bp, 50 predicted proteins | sample 3174711 | NCBI WGS metagenome assembly SXGR01 (sample SAMN11356860, study PRJNA531348) | freshwater metagenome | isolation source: freshwater sample F1-60 | place: China: Fuxian Lake, Yuxi | collected 2017-12-25
CAATTCAATTGCGAATGCAAGTAATGTTCGTGTCACTGCTAGAGTTCTTGGAGAACCAGGCTTATATGAAGCTACAGAGCGCTTTGATGTGCTTTCTGGCAGATTATACAGCAAGCTTTTGAGCTTGAACCTTCCTGCTGATCTTGATAACATTCAAGAGTCATATATTTTGGAAGTAAAAGTTGAAAGCCAATCAAGTGTTGGAGATGTTCAGACATCAGTATTTGAAATCCAGCGTTCTAATTACGCTCTTGATTTCTTATCTGTTGATTCAAACTCTCAAATACAAGCTGGAAAAGTCCTCCCTATAGAAATTGTTCTGAAGAACAGAGGAAGATATGACGCTGAAGACACATTTGTTGAAGCTCGTATTCCTGCTCTTGGAATCAGTAAAAAGATCTTCTTAGAAGACCTTGGCGCTGTTGACCAATCAGACAATGATCTTGAGGATGACTCAATTGAAGGAACAATCTTATTACAGATACCTTCAAACGCAGCCCCTGGTTTATACACAGTAGAGTTAAAGGCCTTTAGCGAGGATTCTGAAACTTCTGCCACAAGACGTGTTGAAATCGTTGGAAACAACGGAAACAGCGCTCTTGTATCATCTGCATCTCGTAAAACATTTGCAGCTAATACAGATGGAAGTTACACTTTAACCATTGTGAACTCTGGCGATAACATCATGGTGTACAACTTAGTGACTGAAGCAGATGACAGCTTGATTGTCGATATTGACAATTCTGTTGTTGTTCCTGCCGGCTCAAGTGAGAGCGTTAAAATAACTGCTCGCGCTTCGAAGAATGGCGAATATGGCTTCAAAGTCACAGCTCTTGGCGTCGATAACTCTGTTATCGGTGAACAAGAATTCACGGCTAATGTTGAAGGCAAATCCACAGTTGGCGGAAACGCTGCTGTTGTTTTGACAATCATCCTTGCTGTTGTGTTTGTTGTACTACTTGTTGTTTTGATAGTACTGTTGACTAGAAAACCTGCTAAATCAGACGAACTAGGCGAAAGCTACTACTAATAATAATCTAACCCCTTTTTGTTTTATTTTTTGGGCTTGATTATAGATAAAGAAGGTTATGATATTAACCAAATGAAACTGATAAATTTAATTTTTAATTTTTCTATTATACCTTATCGAAGAAACAAATGAAGCTCCAATAAATAAAATACTTATTAGACTCGCTATAATCTCTGGAATGTGGATAAACAATCCGAAAAACATAATCGCAACTAAGCCAATAATCGCCCAAAACGCCCCGTGTTCTAAATAAATATAATGAGATAATGTTCCTTTTTCTAAAAGCATTATTGTCAAACTTCTTACAAACATTGCACCGATTCCTAAACCAATTGCTATAACAAAAATATTATTTGTCAAAACAAAACTGGCAATAACTCCATCAAATGAAAAAGATGCGTCAAGAATTTCTAAATATAGGAACGATGCTAACCCTGCTTTAGCTACTCCTACTGCGAGGTTGGGTGTCTCGAAAAATGCTCCGATGCCTCCAACAAGAACATATGTAATAAGCCCATACAAACCTGCTATCAAAAATTGAGTTGATTCGTGTGGAAGTAATTTAGAGATTCCTATTAATGTTAATAATGCGATTGCAACTTCTACTGCTTCTAATTTTCCTATTCTTACTAATGGTTTTTCTACAATATCTATCCAATGAACCTCTTTTTCTACATCAAAGAAATATTTTAGAGCGACCATAAATAAAAACGCTCCACCAAAACCCATCAACATTATATGTGATGATTTTAAAATTTCTGCGTATTTTGCTGAATCCGTGATTGCTAAATTTAGAGCTTGAAATGGATTCATTTTAGCCAAAATTGCGACAATAACTAACGGGAATACGATTCTCATTCCAAATACGGCTATCGCTATTCCCCAAGTCATGAAACGCTTTCTCCATTTTTTATTCATGGTTTTCAGAACTTTTGCGTTAATAACTGCGTTATCAAATGACAAAGAAGTTTCTATAATTGCTAACGCTACAACAACAAATAGCATACTTAATCCTGTTTTAATTCCGCCAGATAAAAATCCTATAAAAAAACCTAAAATTAAACCGACTAATGTTACAATGATAGATTCCTTAAAGTATTTCATAAACTATTAATCTCCTCGCTCTTTTCATTACTTGTTGGTATTTCGTTTTTATCTAATTTTATGCTTAGAACTTTTGATATTCCTTCATGCATACTTACACCATAAATGAATTTTGAGTTCATGATTAAAGCATCATTATGCGTGACGATGATATATTGGCCAGCACCCATATATTTGTTTAGAAGTCCAGCAAGACGTTCGGAATTACGTTTGTCTAATGCTGCGTCTATTTCGTCAAATACATAGAAATGATATGGTTTAAACTCCTGAATTGCAAATAACAATGATAAAGCAATTAGAGTCTGTTCTCCTCCGGATAAAGAAGAAACATCGAAATATTTACCTTTTCCTAATTGTATAACTATTTCTATCCCTCCAGAGAAAAAGTCTTCCTCATTTTCCATTTTAAGATATGCTTTTCCCTTTGTGTAAAGCTCCGATACATTTCTTGAAAAGATTTCGTTTATTCCCCTGAAAGTTTTCATAAATGTTTTTTTCTTTTTGTTGTCTATCTCTGCGACTATCTTCATTATCTCCTCTTTCTCTGTTTGCAAAGTGTTGACTTTTTCCATTATTTTATCATATTCAATTTTAACTTGATCATATACCTCAAGAGCGCGCATATTTATGGAACCTATTTTTTGAATATCTAAGCGAGATTTTTCCAATCTCTCAGTTAAGAATTCTATTGTCCCTTTAATCAAATCTTTTGTATTTAGTCCATTGCGTTCCATCTCCATCGATTCTTTTTGGGCGCTAAATTGAGCAAATCCTGTTTTGAGATAATTTATTTGCTCTGAAACTTGAGATATCTCGCTTTGATGATTTTGAGATTCGAAAATTGTTTCTTGCACTTGAGATTGAAGTTTTTCACGTTCGTCAAATAATTTTTTGAACTTTTGACTTAGATCTTTTTCCTCTTTTTCTTTTACTTCTAAAAATGATTCCTTCTCTTCCAAAAGTTCAGACATACTTCCTAAATCCGAAGACATCTCCTGTAATTCTTTGTTTCCTTGAGTTATATTTTGAATTGTTTTCTCTAACTCACGCTCTTTTATTGGAAGTAAATCATTTGCAGTATTTACCGTTCTGGAAGATATTTCCTCTATTTCTCTTAATTTGGAATTATACTGTTCCGTAATTGATGAAGTATCTATGGATTTATTCTCTAATAAATCTCTTCTTGTTCGTAGGTCAGTTAACTCTTTTGAGATAATATCTGTTTCTGCAAGAATAGTTTTTAGATAATTCTTTTTTTCTTTAGTTAATCTTTGATTTGTGTGTTCAAATTTTATCTTGTTTATTCTTATAACAAGATTGTTTATGAAAATACATTTTTCTTCCTTCTGTTTTTTTATTTCTTTTATAGATTTTAGAGAATCCTCGATTGTAGATTTTCCTTCAGATATTTTTAAATTTGAATCATTTGTTACATGTGAGAGATGCTCTTGAGTCATCTTATTTTGACATAATGGACAAACATCTATTTTGCTTATTTGTTCTTTAACTCTTTCAGCTGAACGAATATTTGCTTCAAATACAGCTATTGTTCTAGTTAATTCGTTTTCATTTTTTGATAAATTTTCTAATTCAATCTTTATTGATTCTGATTCTTTTTCAATTTTAGATATTTGTACGAGACAAGAGTTTTCATCTTCAAATGAGAAATCCTTAGACAAAACTTCTATTTGTTTCAATATTGAATCTGAATCAAGCTCTAATCGGTGATGTCTTGATTCTTTCTCGCGAATTCTCTCTTTTAACGCATTAAGTTCTGATTTAACAGAAAGTAATTTGTTTTTTTCTTCTTCTAACTTAGTTAATTCCGATTTTTTTTTGTTAAGCTCTTCTTGTTTTTTTGCAAGCAAAGGAGATTCTATTCTAAGCAATTCAATCTCTTTTTTCACTTCCGGTATAGACGATTTAAGATGCTCTATTCTTCTTGAGAACTCATTTTTTCTATTTTCTCCACTCTCAATTCTTGCCTGAAGGCCTGCTACTTCACTTCTTAAATCGGATATCTTTTCTTGCAAGGTTTCTCTCTCAACTCCACTAGAGCGCTTGATATTATTATTTAATGTTGCAATATTCTCATTTAATGTATCAAGACGTTTCTGTTGTTCCTCTATTTTGGAACGTATCTTATCTCTTTGTTTTATTTTTTCCTCTATCGCTTCGTTTGTTGAAGCTATCTCTTTATCCTTTTCCGAAATTTTTCTTGATAGAATAGAATATTTGCATCTTTCGATTGTTTCTTCAAGTTCCTTGTGCTTCATTGCCTGTGAACGCTCGGACTCTAAATTATTAAGAAATATTTTTTTCTCCCTCAAAATAGTGTTTATTTCTTTTAAGCGCTCTTCAGTTTTTTCTAGCTCGTGCAAAGATTTTTCTTTTCTTGCTTCGTATACGGCTATACCTGAAACTTCTTCTATTATTTTTCGTCTATCCTCTGGATGTGCCCTCACTATTGATTGAATCTGCCCCTGTAAAACAAGATTAAATCCGTGTGGATCTATTCCTGAATTTGCTAATAATTCTATTATCTCTCCCCTCGTTTTTACATCATTATTTATTTTGTATACTCCCTGTCCATTACTTTTTATATATCGTTCTATAGTTACTTCTTCCGTGGGAATATTGAATGTTTTATTTGAGTTGTCAAATACTACTTGAACAAATGCTTCTTTTGAAGGTTTAATGTATTTTGAGCCACTAAATAAAAGACTTGTGTTTTTGTCTGCACGCATGGATTTACTCGACAAACGGCCGAGTGCAAAACAAAGAGCGTCTGAAACATTGGACTTTCCAGAACCATTTGGTCCTACTATTACATTAATTCCTGGATCAAATAAAACCTCTGTTTTTTTAGCAAAGGACTTGAAACCCTGCATGACCATCTTTTTTATGTGAGTCATAAATTTCTAAGTTATATGATTATTTTAAATGTTGTTGGTTTGAGTTTTAGTTAGAATTACTCTTTTGAATGCATTAATGTTTAAATAACTCATATTCTAAAGCTCGCAGTTATGATGTCTATAGCTTTTATTGGTGCACAAACTGGAGACGAAGGAAAGGGAGTTAGAGTTGCATATTATGTAAAAAACGCGGTTAAAGAACTCGATGAACTTTATGGAAACTCTAATAAGCCTCGTGTTTTGACTTTGCGTTGGCAAGGTGGGGCTAATGCAGGACATACAGTTGTGTTAAATGAACGCAAATATGCTCTTCATCAACTTCCGTGTGGAATATTGGTCCCAGGAACATATAACTTGATGGGGGAAGGAGTTTATTTCAATCCGAGAAAAGCTATTGATGAAATTAAATCTCTTAGAAATTCGGGAATTGCGATAGATTCTATAAATTTTGGAATTGCCTCAAACGCCCATGTTACTTTAGATTACCATATAGACATGGATTTAGATGATAGTAAGAGTCAAACCAAACATACATCTACTGGAAGCGGTATAAAGCCAACTGCAATGGATAAACAATCAAGAACAGGAATTAGGTTTGAGGAATTTCTTGATAAAAAAGAATTTATTGAATCTCTTAAAATGAGATTTCCAAAAGGAATGCCTAATGGAACGTATAAACGATTTGCTAATAGCTATTCTGCTGAAAGAGAAGTTTTGTCTGAACTTTCTGTTTTACAAACGGATGTAATGTGTCGTAAAAATTTTAATGTTTTGATTGGTGAAGGTGCTCAAGGTTTTCAACTTGATGTTGATAGAGGATTATATCCTGGAGTTACTTCTTCTAATCCATCAATCCCTAGTTTTAAAACAGATATACTTGTCGGAACGGTTAAAATGTATGAGAGTAGTGTCGGTGGAGGCAGACCTTTTGTTGGAAAAATGAATGAGAGTCTTGAAGACTCTCTGCGAAATAATTGGAAAGAATTTGGAACAACGACAGGTAAGCCAAGAAATCTTGGATGGTTGGATATTGTCGCTTTGAAAAATGCGATAGACTCTTCTGGAATTAATGTGTTGGTTGGAACATGTGGCGACAGACTTGAAAAACTTGCAAAAATGGATGAGAAAGTAAAATTAATTACAGCTTATGAAATTGATGGAAAGAAATTTAATAAATGGGACAAATCTTTTCATAAACGAAGCAAATTGTATGATGCTAAACCAGTATTTGAAGAATTTGACGCCTGGGAAAAATTCTTTGATGTTAAAAAACAAAAACTTTCACCGAATGCTCAAAGATTTGTTGATAGGATTCAAGAATTAACTGGAACAGAGTTTATCGCACATGGATATGGTCCTGGAATAGATGATGTTTTTGATTTGGAATCTTATATAAAATTAACTTAAAATAATTTCTTCTGACTTGTGCTTTTCTTTTTTACTATTGATTCTCCAATAAGATTTTTCCAAGTTGCCCAACTTTTTCTAATGATGTCTGAATTTTTTAGAGTTTCTTTGTGTTTTTCCAGAAATTCTTTTGTGTACGGGTCTGATGGATAACCGGAACCAATATTTCCATATTGTTCTTTTATTATTTCTACTGCTTTTTCTCTGGCTACTTTTGCGAGAATTGATGCTGCACTTACGACTGGATGATTAAAATCTGCTTTGTGTTCGCAATGAATTTCTAAATTTTCTGGATAGGTTATAAATTTTGTCATTGTTTTTTTCCAAGCTTCTGTGTTTACAGATGGACAATCAACAATTACTTTTATTTTTTCTTTTTTTGTGTTCAATGCGTTTATTATCTCTGCTGCTTTTTTTGCCTCTAATGTGTTAAGATTGATGGTCTCAACAGCTTGGTCAATCTCTTTTGGAGAACTTTCCTGAACATTGAAAGATATGACTCTAGAATTTATTTCTGCTGCTAATTTTATTCTTTCTCTATGTTGAATTAATTTTGAATCTCTTGCTCCCAAATCTTTTAAAACTTTTTCGTCTTCTTGATTGATTAAAACTCCTGCGAGAAACATCGGACCAATTATTGGCCCTCTTCCTGCATCGTCTATTCCTATTAATTTCATAGATTTAAGAATTGTTAAGTGTTTTTAGCTTTGTCTATTATTTTAGAGATTTGTTGTTTGCTAATAAAGAAATTATGGTTTAATAGCTTCGTGATTGATGTTCGTTGTTTGTTCTTGTGGTGTAGGAGGTTATTGTAGAGTAAGCGTTGCTCATAGATGGCTGGCTGTTTCCACTATTTCTAGAATATTCTCTTTTCTCTCCATTATGGTCTACAAGACCGCATCCCATACACATACTTTTACTTATCTCTTGAAATATTTAAACTTATCGTTTGTGGTTTTTAGAAAGTAGTAACAAAATTAGAATTTTTGAAATTGTATAGCTTGGGCGGGGGCGGGTACTCGCTAACTGATGTTATCGGTAACTCCAATTTTCGCTTCACTCAAATTGAAGTATTTGAAAAATCCCGCAATTATAGCGGGGGCGGGTACTCGCTAACTGATGTTATCGGTAACTCCAATTTTCGCTTCACTCAAATTGAAGTATTTGAAAAATCCCGCAATTATAGCGGGGGCGGGATTTGAACCACGCGACCTCCGGGTTATGGGCCCGGTGAGCACTCCAGGCTGCTCCACCCCGCTATATAAATCAAGATTTATTGAGGGTTAAAAAGGTTTGTCTTTTAGGTCAAAAGTTCTTTGAGATGACTTAATATGAAAGATACTCTTTTTCCGAAAATTATCTGGAAAATTCCTGAAAAACTGAATTTGCGATTTGCACCTAAAAACTCGCTTAAATCGAGAGCGTTCTTATTGAGTATTCTTCTGGCAGCGTAATCTCCACAATATGCTGCCCAATTTAACCCAATACAACCCATTACGAACTGAATTGATTTGTTGTTTCTGTCGTAGTCTACTATTGGTGCTAGGTCTTGAGTTACATCAATTAAACCTGACCAAAAATATGTAAATTTTACATTTTTTATTTCTGTAAATTTCTCCTTCAAAGAATCTATTCCTCTAACGATAACTTTTTGTGTCAGGCGATAACTTGGATAATATGCTGTCCAAGGAGATGAAGCTCCCACTAACAAACGATTTCCCATTATTGGACGATAATAAGCATAGTCCCATTTTGTATCCCAACACATTAATTCTTCTTTGGGAAAAATAGATCTCATCTCTTTTTTACTTAATGGTTCGCTTATTGCGACATAGGTTTGAATATGGTAACATTTTTTTGACCATTCTTTGTCAAATTCGGCTTTTAGTTTATCTATGCATACGATAATCTTTTTTGATTCTACTGAACCTAAATGAGTTATGGCTGTGTTTTTTTCAATTTTTTTTACTTCTGTATCTTCATAAATTTTTACTCCTTTTTTTAAGAGTAAATTTTTCATTTCTTGACAATATGCGAATGAGTTTATCCCATAAGTCCCGGGATAAATTAATCCTAATCTGTACCCTCTGCCAGGATGATATTTCTTTAGACCATTTTCATCTAACATTTTATATGGAATCTGCATTTCTTCACAAGTTTCTTTTTCTTCTAAAATTTTATAGTCGTGAGATTTTTTTATTGAAAGATATAACGAATCCTGTTTTCTAAGATCGCATTTAAATTTGTATTTTTTTATGTTGTTTACTATTAAGTCTACTCCGTCAAAAGGAATTTGATGAATTATTTTAGATTTTTCTTTTCCGTGCTTAGCTGTTAATTTACTTATGTCCTCTTCACTTTGGGGAGTCAAAAACCCTGCTGATTGTCCAGAAGAAGAATCTCCACAAATTCTTTTTTCTAATAAGACTACTTTCTTTCCACCTTCAACTAACCGAAGAGCTGCGTGAAGCCCGGCAATTCCTCCTCCGATTACAAGACATTCGGTTGAGATTTTTTCTTTTAACTCAAGACATTTACTAGTTTTTACTGTTGAACTTGTGTGAAGCCAGTTTTCATATAACATTAAAAAAACTGCCTAATCAAATATATAAATCTTGATTGATTGGATTTTTTATGAGTGGAACTGGTGATGGAAAGATAAAAATCGGAAAAGCCGACGTGTATGTTCATTTGAAAGGTAAATCTCGTGCAACAGTTACACATATTGATATTGAACTTGGCGCACTTAACAAGATAATAAAGCCAGGCGAAAACACTTATGTGGGTTCTAAAAAGGGTGGCCTTTTCATAGGTCTAAAAAAAGAGATGATTTCTCGTGCAAAAAAATTAGCAAAAAAATAAAATATTTGATTTAACAACTGCTTAGTTAAGCAGTCATTCTATCTGAATTACGATTTAAAAATTGAGCTTATCTGTTTCCAAATCCGCCGCCTTCACTATCGCGCTTCTTCTTAAAACAGCTTAAGCAAAATACTGGTTTACCTTCAGTTGGTTTGAAAGGTACTTCGCATTCTTGCTTGCATTCTGAACAAACTGCTTTGTGCATTTCTCTTGGGCCTGAAGAAAATCTTCTAGGTCCGCCGAATCTGCGTTCGCCGCCGAATGATCTTCCGCCGCCGCCAAATTGTCTTTCCATTACTTACGTTCCTCCGTTCACTTATTATAGTTTCCTTGTAGAAACCATATTTAGAGCTAAAAGTTAGTTTATAAGTGTATGTATATCGAACCATAAACTTAAAAATGATTTCTCGCTCTGATTTTAGAAAGTAGTTTTGTCACATTAAATGTGGAAGGGCCCGGATGGCACAATGGAACTGCGCGAGGTTGCTAACCTCGTTTCCAGCAATGGATCTCCAAGTTCGATTCTTGGTCCGGGCGTTTTATCTTTTTTTGAAACTTCTTCTGAAGAAAAAGAAAACTCCTAAACTTGCTAATAAAATTCCTAACCAGAATACTGACCAGTTATAAGATTGAGGAACAAAGTTAGAAATAACTGAATAAAATTCTGTGTTTTCGGATAGGGAAAAGAATTCTTTACCATATCCTCCACTGAAGATAAGTTTGGAATAATCGTAAAGCCAAGTATAGAGAACTAATAGCATTCCAAATATAAGAAGAGTCCACTCTTTTAGAGATATTTTTACGTTGTAACCTTTATCATTAAGATAAATAATTGACATCGATAAAATTATTAAAATTAAGCAACAAATTAAAGGAGCAAGTACTGGACTTATCCAAGGTAAAGGAATTAAGAAAAGAATATCCCAAGTTAGAAATGAATCTGGCCAATTTAATAAAACTTTAAGGAATACATAATAGAATATATCCCAGACACTAAAAGCTAAGATAAAATAAGCTATTTTCTCATAAATCTTTTTGCCGGCTAATACTCCAATTGCAACAAGCATAATAATTGTACTAAATTCTCTTATCCATTCTATTGCTAAAATATCTGGATCGATGAACCCCTTTAGAGGAAAATCAAAACCTCCTTCATAATATATCTCTCTAAGATAAACTACAACAGTGGTTTCTATAAAGGCCATAGCTATTGCAAAAATAGTAACTATGCCTAACTTGTTTTTACTCTTTTTTTTCATAACTTAAAAAATGATAGCGACTTTATTAATCTATTTTATTTCTGCGTTTCTTAACATATCATTTCCGTTTACTCTTGTTGATTTTCCTACCTAAAATAATGGAATAATGTTTATATAGGGTTATTGTTTTATCCATTTATGGCAGCAACACCACCTGGTGCAAAGAAAAGAAAACTTGATTTTATGGTAGATCAAAACGCCTTTGACGATTTTATGAAAGCTTGTAGCCGAAAAGGTTTTGCTCCACAAGTAGTTTTGGAACAAGCAATGCGTAAATTTTCGCAAAATGGGCAAATTTAATTTTTTAAAAAATATGAGTAAATCTTATAAAGAGATCAATTCTGTAGATTAACATGATAAATGCTAAAAAAATAATAATCTCTCTATTTTTTATATTTGTTTTACTCTCATTTGTTTCTGCTATTGAAGTAAAGAAATCGGAGATAATTATTGTTACAGACCCTTATCAAAATATGAGTGTTGTGATTAAGGATGATTCTGGTGCAGATATTCAAACTTTTGCTGGAAGAGCCAGAAAATTCGGAGAATATAGATTTACTTATTATGGTATTGTTCCAAAAATAAAAATTAGTGTTTCAATAATAAACAATCTAACTAATGAAGTTTTATCTTCTAAAGAATTTGGACCTTATACTTTAGGAAGCCTCATTAATGTGACTTTAAAATTGAATATGGATTCTGATGATAATTCCGTAATTGCAAATGTTCCAATCTCTTCAAATAACACTAACAGCTCTATCTCTACGAATATTTCTAATTCCACTTCTGGAAGTTCAAATCCTCTGACTGGTCGAGTCATTGGAGACTTAATTCCGAGTTTACCAAAAACATATTATTATGTTCTTGCTGGATTTCTCGGAGTAGGTTTGTTAATCTTTGTGCTTAGAAAAAAGATTAATCTGTCTAGAAAATTAGCTCCTGCTGAACCAGATCATCAAAAAATGTTTGATAAACCAGTTGTGCGAGAATCATCTAAAGAAGAATTTAAACCTGAAGTTTCTCAAGTCCATGTGTCTGATAAATCTTCAGAAGCGTTGGATATACAGAATAAAATTTCAAATTTACAAAGACAACTTGAACAAATCCAAGGAGAAGAAAGATTGGTTAAATTACAAAAACAGATAGACATAGAAAGAGAAGAATTAAAAAAACTACGCGGTTAAGATATTAATAAAATTCAATGCTTAGCTGATTTTAACACTCGTTTTATGCATTCTTGTGAGCAACAAGAATGAAAAGATTTTTCACAATTTTCACACAGAAATATTAATTCATTACATTTAGTGTTTTTGCAGTTTCTATATAAATCACATGAAATGTCGCAGTGTTTGCAATAAGTTATTGGTTTAGTTTCCTGATTAACATTTGATGTGAGTCTTTTGTCAAAAACAAAACAACTTCCTTCCCAAACTGTATTTGGCAATTTCTGACAGAAGTTTATTACTCCTCCATGAAGTTGTTTTACATCTTTGAAACCTTCTTTAATCATGTAAGCCGAAGCTTTTTCGCAACGAATTCCCCCAGTACAATACATTATAACTGGTTTATCTTTTGGGAAATTTGATTTTTTTATGTATTCTGGAAATTCCCTGAAGGTTTTTATTTGGGGAATTATTGCATTTTTGAACTTTCCGACTTTTGACTCGTAATCATTTCTTGTGTCCAAAATTAATACGTCTTCATCTTTTTCGTATATCTTTAAAAAATCCTCTGGAGAAATATGCTCTCCTACAATTTTCATATTTAATTCCTGATTTATTTTTATTATCTCATTTTTAACACGAACAATCATCTTTTCAAATGGATGTTGTAAACCTATCTCTTCTTTAAATTCTATATCTTTGAACCTTTCATCTGATTTAAGATTGCTCTTGTAATTTTCTACTTGCTCATCTGAACCAGATATTGAACCATTTATTCCTTCTTTTGCTACTAATACTTTCCCTTTAATATTTAGAAGATTGCAGAATTTCTGATGTTCTTTTTTGAAGTTTTCAGGATTTTCTATATTGACAAATTTATAGAATAACAATATGTGTATTTTTGGGATTTTCATATTTATCTTTGAAGAAATTGATTTTTAATACTTTTCAAATGTAAAAAAATAACTTATTTGATAGATTTATCGCGTTTTTTCATTGCATCTAAAACGCGTTGTTTCGCAATATGATTGGCTGCATCTCGCGGACTGATATTTCTCTCTTTTGCAATTTTTAAAACGTGCTCTGTATTAGCTAATATCTTCTTTTTTACAGTGTTGCGCATGAAATTCTCATCCTTGCCTATATATTCAACATAACTTGAAATTACTCCTCCAGCATTTGCTACAAAATCTGGAACAATTAAATGCTTCTTAGACAATTCCGCTTCAACATCGAGAGGAATCGGGATGTTTGCTGCTTCAACAATTATTTTTGCCTGAACTTGATTCATATTTTGTCTTGTGATAACATCTGGTAACGCCCCTGGAATTAGAACGTCGACTGGAAGCTCAAATAATTTATTATTTGGGAGCATTCTTCCTTTACCAAATGTAACTGAACCTTTCTGATTTTTTATTAATTCTATTTCCTTGAAATTTAAACCGTCTGGATTGTATAAACATCCTTTGCTATCACTTATCGCAACTATCTTAGCTCCTACTTCCTCTAAATGTTTGAATGTAAATGAACCTACATTACCAAAACCTTCTATCGCTATGGTTGCACCTTGTATAGGTATATTTGCGTGTTTCAAAGCGACTTGAGTTGCATAATTTACCCCTAGTCCCGTACTTCCTAATTCGTGAGGTAAACCACAAACTTTTCTTCCATCTATTGATTTGCAATAATCTTTTGGTTTACCTGTTGCTGCGTTAAAATTTCCATGTGCTTCAACAAAAGTTTTCATTTCTTTTTCAGTCGTATTTATATCTGGACCCGCTATATATTCAGAAGGAACTAAATTTCTCAAAGCTTTTGCAAATGATTGTATAAATTTGTCTTTCTTTTCAAAATCTGTTTCTTTGTTGAAGATTATTCCACTTTTACCTCCTCCGAAAGGTAAATCTGCCAACGCATTTTTGAAGGTCATTGCTCTTGCAAGTCTGAAAACCTCCTTTACATTAACTGAAGAAGTCATGCGAATTCCTCCTTTTGCGGGCCCTCTTGCAGTATTATCTATGACTGTAAAACCCCTCATACCAGTGATAGGATCATACATTTCAACAACCTTCTCTGGGCCTATGTCGTCCTTAAATTCATCAATTTCCATCTTTTTACGATTTGATTTATTTTATTAGTTAATAAACATTATTATGTTTTAGCTTTATTCTTTGAATCTATGATTTACATAATCAATCATTGAACTGCCTGAAAGTTTTATGGATGATGGTCCGTTTCTAACATAAAATTCTTCCTCTTTTCCATCTTTTAGAAAAACTCTTTTTATTGAAGATAAGCAATCTATCTTAAGAACATGCTTGTCTTCTATTGGAAAAATCTCATATTGTATAAATGGCATAAATTGCGATCCTATTCTTTCTTTTATTATATTATTCAAGTGTAATTTTAATTTATCTTTGTTTGGAAATGCATCCTTTTCTAATCCTAAAATTTCTCCTGAATCTGCCACTCCTACAATTATTGTTCCTCCTTCTGTGTTAAGATATGCTGTTATCGTCTTTAAAATTGCCGTTTCTATTGCTCTGTCTACTGAATTTGTGTGGAGATTTGTTCTTAATGATGATTTAAACTCTAATTTTGAACCTTCTCCTGCCTGAATCATCCCTTTTATTTTCTCTGATGAAATCTCAAAATTTTTTTTGGACCTAAATATTTGAGGATTATTCCTCATCCAGTTTATTATTGAACTACTTAAGATATTTCTTCCAGTGTAATGTGTATAAATGTAACCACCTATGGAAATAACTATGGAGGATACTGCAGTTATGAATAAATCTTGTATTGTTGAACCAGTTCCTAAATTTTGTATACCAAATCCAAGCAAACTATCTAACGAAAATTCTAATAATTCCCATAATGCTCCCAACGTAAACGAAACTGAAAATGATAGAACTACTATTATGAATGGACTTGCATCTATCAGTTCTTCATTTTCAAGAGTTAAAATAATTGTAAGACCTATGAAACTTAGGGCGATTCCTGCGACGGCTCTTAGAAGCACCGGCCACCACCAAGTATTTGGGACTAAAGTCTGAACCTCTCCGAGAAATAAGGAACCATAGATTATCATTAAAATTACTATTTCCGTTTCGGCTCCAGTTCTTAGATCTAATTTATTGAATAATTTTGGTAAAAATGTTGCTAAAAAGGCTATTACTGAAAATGCAAGAGCAAGAGTTCTATCGTGTTGTATTGCGTTTATGAATTCTATAATTAATAAAAAACGTATGACGTTTGTAAATATACTGCTAAATGTAGGTCTTGTGGAGAATCTGAACATATCCTTAATAGATTGTCAAGATATAAAAGAATTTGGATTATTTAGTACTTTCAACTCTTAGCCAGATTTCTTCGCGATTTTTCTTTTTTACGTTTATATTCCAATAAATCAAAATCCAAAGATAAATTCTAACAATGAACAATTCGATTAACCAGAAAAATTTCTTTAAATTTGAAGCATATCTGAATAATTTCCAGAAATTTTTTGATTCTCCAGTAAATGAACGTATCTTTACTCCGAGAAGATGATAATTTTGATTGTATCCTCCAACTGAACGTTTTTTTTGATTTATCCAATCAGTGAAATTTTTTGGATAAGATATGTAAGCTATGGATTTAGGAGAATAATCTATAGTGTATCCTTTATTATAGATAATATGGGATATGTATCCATCTTCTGAAAGCAATTCTTCAGGTAAATGGGGCATTATTTTTTTTCTTATTGCGAAAAGATAACCTGAACAAAATATTCTTTTTCTTGTTTTAATTAGTTCTGTTCTTTGCCTATGAGCTATATCTGAAAGAATATGTGCCCAAAAACCGAATTTGTTTTTTATTGGATCAATTGATATTGGATGCCCAGTTACGGCACCTATTTTATTATCTATGAATGGATTTATCAGATTAGATAGGGAATTTTCAGAAATAAAAATATCTCCATCTGTCCAGACTAAAATATCTCCTTTTGATTTTTTTGTTGCTATATTCATAGCCGCAGGTTTACCTTTTGCCTCATCTTTTAGGAGTTTGATTCTCTTATCTTTGAAATTTGTTTTAATTATATTTAGAGTTTCATTATCTGGGGCAACCACTAAAATTTCATCATTCTTTGAAATTTGTTTTAATACTGATGTAACTGCTTTCGCTATTGTTTTTGGCTCTTTATAAGTAGTTATTATTACTGAAATCTTCATAAAAATTAGGCGATTTAAAGCTATTTAAATGATGAGTTATATCGTATACTATCAAAAAAAACAATGTGTCATTCCACATTAAATTGAGTAGTTTGAGAGACACTTGTTTTTTTGGATGTTCAAGATTTCCCACACTTTAAAAAGTGGAGTTTCTAATAAATCTTGACATGAGAGTAAAATTTACATTTTCAAGTAGACATACAAGAACGGCAGATACGCACAATAAACATAGGCAGTCCTATCCAGAATTAGCTAAAGAGGTCATTGCAGCAGCAGATGTTGTTCTTGAGATTTTAGATGCTCGTTTTATAAAAGATACTAGAAATTTCGTTATGGAAAATTATGCTTTAGAGCATGGTAAACTTCTTATTTATGTAATAAATAAAGTTGATTTGGTAAATATTAAAGAACTTGAAAACTCTCCAGAATTTCTGGAATTAAATCCGCGAGTTTTGCTTTCCTGTACTAGTCATCAAGGCAGAGGACTTTTAAGAGATAGAATAAAAATTGAAGCGAAAAGATTCGCTAAAAAAATGGTTGCTGAAGATAAGAGCAATATTCGTTTAAATGAAAAAACTACAGAAAGGCGTGAAAGTAGATTTGAAGATGAACCGATTGGACAAGATGATAAATTACAAATTCACAGACATGGCGTAGGCTATAGAACTTTTTTGAAAACTGGAAAGGAAGTCCATGTTGGAATCATTGGATATCCTAATGTAGGGAAGAGTTCGATAATCAATATGTTAACTGGAAGAGGTGCTGCAAGAACTTCACCACGAGCTGGATTTACTAGGGGAATACAAAAAGTTAAACTCGCAGAAGGTCTGCTTTTGCTCGATACTCCTGGAGTGATGAGTGATGAAGACGCAGCTGAATCGCAAAAAGTTCATTTGAAAAAACACGCAACTATCGGCGTAAGAACGTATGATTCAACAAGACACCCTGAATTTATTGTTGCAGAAATAATGGCAGAACATCCCCAAATATTTGAAAATCATTATGAAATTTCTGCTGATGGTGATTCTGAAGTTTTACTTGAAGAATTAGGTAAAAAAAGGAAATTTTTACTTAAAGGAGGATTTGTAGATATGGACAGAGCTGCAAGACTCGTTTTGAAAGAATGGCAATCTGGAACTATTTGGAAAAGCAAAGATAAAAAGAAAAAATAATGTATTTATTTAATGATGTTCTTGAATCAATTAATAAAGATTACTTTAATAAATTAGATAAAAATTAATTTTCTTCGTCTTCTTCGAGAGAATCTGCATTTTCATTTGCCTCTTCTCCACCTTGTTCTTCAGAACCTTCTTCATCTATAATTAACTCTAAATCTTGTAAAACTTGAAGGATTTTGTCCAACTTTGCATTTATTTGATTTAATGAACTTGAAGAATCTGAATTTGAACCTGAAGATCTTGAATTTCCAGACTCGCTAAAACAATCACTACAAAGAACTGGTTTGCTTCCTGTTGGTTTAAAAGGAACTTGACAATCTTTACCACACTTGGTACAAGTAACATCGAACATTTCTCTTCTTTGAGGTCTGTCTCTTCCTCCACCGAATCCTCCACGTGAACCTCCACCAAATGAACGTCCGCCACCAAAGCCTCGACTAGAACCTCGGTCTCTTCCTCCACCGAATCCTCCACGTGACTCTCTAAATTCTGAAATCATATTTAATGTTTCAAATGAGCCTATTTAAAGCTTCTTAAAGGATTTTAATCCATAAAAACAGAAGGTTTTTGATACTATCAAAATTTTTTAGAGATTTTGCTGCACAGAAATTTATCTTTTCAAACAAATTTCTTGTGTTTAAATGTGAGTAATGCTGAATAAGCTTAAATATTATCATCGCTCTTAGAGTGTATGGATGCTTTCGTAACTGCTGGGTTTCTCGGGGCTATCGGGGGTTTAACTAGAGGAGTGGTTGGTTTATTGAAGGCTCTTTCTTTACGCAGAAGAATTATCTGGAGTTACTACCTAATTACTGTTTTGATTGCTGTAATAATTGGAATTTTTGTAGGGATAGTATTTGATTTTGATCCTCGTCTATCTCTTTTATCTGGATATGCTGGAACGGATATACTTGAAGGCGTATACAAGAGTTTCTCCGTGCAAAAAGTCTATACTTCTCCAAAAGGAAAGAAATAATGGCCAATTTAAACTTGTTAAATTTTATGAGAGAATCCCGTAGGAGAGGTTTTTCTGACGATAAAATACGGGAAGTGCTTTTGAGTAATGCGTGGCCAATTAATGAAATAAATAAAGGCTTTCACTTTTTGAATAGAGAAAATCCATCTAAAAATAGTTTGACAATATGGTTAGATTCAGAAATCATGCTTAAACTTCAAAAAAGGGCCAAAAAAAATTTGATGACTTTACCTGAACAAATTGAAGATATCTTGCGAAGAAGTGTAATAAATGCTACTGGAATTTCTAAAGAAAAAGAGAAACTTGATGACTTGCTTATTGGATTGTTTTCTAGAAAGAAAAGAAAATAATCTTAATTAATATCTAGGATTTCTATTTTTTCCTTCAGATGTAGCATTTCTATGTAACTTTTTTACCTTAAGTCTGTCAACCTTAAGTTTTGCAAGTCTGCTGAATTTTTTCATAATATTGATTAATTTTAGTAGCTTATATTAGTTTCTAATTTAGATAGTTTAATAATTGGAATATTTAATTAGTATTATGCTATCACAAAAAAATATTTGGAATTATGAATATTCTAAGAACGCGAATAAATGGAATAAAGAAACAATTAATTTACCTTTAATTTTGAAGAATAAGAAAGTTTTGGAATTGGGAGTTGGAAATGGTAAGACATTGAAAGCTATATTAAAACAAAATCCTTCTGAAACTATCGCTGTTGATTTTTCTGAAAAAGTTATTGAAAGTGTTAAAAATCAATTTAGAGATGTTGAATTTTATAATGCTGATGTAAAAAACCTGCCTTTTTCCGATGATGAATTTGATATTGTTGTTTGTTATTATTTGTTAAATAACATGATTGAAAATGATAGAAAAAAAGCAGTTAAAGAAATTTTTAGAGTTTTGAAAAAATCTGGAAAAGTTTTATTTCAAGATTTTGCAGTTGAAGATTATAGACAAAATGGTGAATTTATTGAAAAGAACACTATTCTACATAAAAATGGAATTATTTGTCATTTTTTTACTGATAAAGAAATGAATAGCCTATTTTCTAAATTTAATATTTCTAATTTGAAAATTGAAGAAAGATTTCCAATTAGAAAAAACAGAAAAATTAAAAGAAAAATTATTTCTGGCGTTTTTGTTAAATGATTCCAAAGATGGACTAGAAATTTACGCCGAGTTATAGATATCTCCAAAAAAGGCAATAACCCTTATTGATAATGTGCTAGAGGCGGACATATCTCTTAAGCAAAGTTATGTTAATACGAAATATTACAGAAGATACTATCTTCCAGAACAAGATAAGCAAGAAGAAGCGATAGAACAATTAAAAGAATTTAAAGATGAATTAATAAAACAAAAAAATGAGTTAAAATCTCAAATCGCTTTAAATAATGTCCAAGAGATTATAAAGAACAAGTGTCCTGTTGGGTATATCTGGGCAATTGATGGAGGAGTAGAAGGAAAATGTTATCCTGAATGCGATGATGGGTCTTATTGTGAAACTGGACAATGTTTTAATGATAAATGTGTCATCTGTCCATCTGGAACTTCTTTAGCGATTGATGGAAGATGTTATTCTACATAAGAAACAGATAGGGCAATATATAAAATTTCTAAATTTTTTATTATTGGGCTAGATTAACTCCAACTTCTTAATTCATTAACGAAAGCTTCAGCCTGTTTCTTGTCGAATTCATCAGGGTCTCCAAGACATTTCGTCTCGACAAAGTTCTTGTTTTCATCATATATATTCCAAATTACGTGTTTGTAGGTCTTTCCAATATTTCCATCATTAGAGATAATGGTCTTTTCTACATAAGCATTAACACTTCCGATACCAATTATGTAAGAATATCCGCCACAATAGTATTTGTTTAAGTTCTCACCTTCTTTAGTGCCTTTTCTACAAGTTGCTTGACCGTGTATAGTCCATCCATCAAAAGTCTTACCTCTAATAGAACCAACCTCTCCATTAAAATCACCATAGGAATAAAAGTTTATTGGAACATTAATTTGAGGACAAGTATTGAAACTCTTTGGCAACCCATTAACATTAAACATTGAGATATTGAGAGACTCTAAATTAACTGGAGTAAAACTAGAGAATTTTATTTTATTATATGCAGTAGTTATACTACTAATTACATTATCTTGATTTAAGAATGCAACTAAAAGAAACAATATAATCGTGACTCCAATTATGATTTTTGTTCCGTTGTTGAGTCCTCTAAACCAATATTTAAGATTCCAACCTAAGTGCCAGCCCTTTTTTATAATTAAATAAGAAAAAACTATCAAAACTACCGAACCTAACTGTATAATCCAGAGATTAATACTGTTTAACTTATCAATATTATTGTAGATAATCAAAAATACTAAAATGAGTCCTATGAATTTGAGTAAATCATGAATAAATACGGTTTTATTGAGTTTACTATTTGGGTGGTGCTTCTCAAAAAACCATTCACTAAAATCTCTAGGAGTCCTTTCAAATCTATTTGAATAATGATGTTTTTTCATTTTAGTATATCAGGTTTGGAAAGTACTTAAAGATGGCGAAAACCAACAAGGTTAGCCCAATTAAGAACCACCAAGTTCCTTTTTTATTTAGATTAGTTATTATAGCATAAAACAATTTGACTGTTGTAGAAAACAGATAATAGTAAAATAATCCATTTATTATTAAATAAAAAATATCATATCCTCCTCCTAACCCATAATTCAAAGTACTTATTAAAATACTAAACCATTCTTGAACGCCTCCGATAAACAAGTAATGTAATGAGAAATTTTGATAGTAAACATAATTTAGTACAACACCAATAAACAAAGCAATTGAGAATTGAGAGAGCGTATCTTTTATATGACTCGATAATCTAAAAGAAAAGATATTTCTGAATGGGTTTCTAAATCTAAAGTTAAATTCTGTTTTAGACGGGCGATACATTTCTATATGGCTTTCGTGTGAACTATTAGACCGATATTTCGAGGATTTTGAGTGATTGTTATGTTTTTCAAGTCGAAATGATTCGGGCTTGGTTAAACCTCTGCATTCATGACTTTCAGGCAATATATGCTCGGAACAATGGCTTTCTCCGCAATACTTGCATCTATGGTGTAATCCTTCAAACGGTTTACTGCAAAAGTCGCATCCAGCCATATAAATCAAAGTAAAAACTACTTTTTATTTATTGCCTTTTTAACTGTTTATTGATAAGCAACTACGATGAATTGTTGCCTTTTTTGGAGATATCTATAACCCTAGAAATTAACGCCCAGACCACACTAATAAGTAAAAGTCTCACGCCTACATAAAACTATTCTTTCCTTTAACAAATTTTAAAAGGACTAAGAAAATTCCAAGAATAACAGAAATCACTCCAGAAGATGAATTGCCTAAAGGAAATGTTGGATAAAGTGCTTTCGCAATCAATAAAGCTATGTAAATTACTACGGCAGAAACAAAGAAGACTCTAAAAGCTCCTATAATATCACCTACGGCATTATCAGACCAATGCTTAGACATAACAACTATGACTATCCTAAATATTTAAATTCTTTTAATCTATTATTTATTTATGGGAAATAGAGAATATCAAGTTTGGGATACAAAAGGAAAAGAAGAAGTATCTTGGATGCAATTTAGAAGATTTGCTACGTCTTATAGAAAAGCATTTCATACCTGCATTAATAAAGAAGTTCAAGACTCTTCAAGTGGTTTGAATTTTGATGATGAAGATATCCTTCCTGCTCTACACTTATTCCATCACTATATTGAACTCTCACTAAAAGCATTATTAGAAAAATCTGGGAAAAAATTCAATGGTCATGATTTAAACCACCTGTTGATTGAAGTAGAAAGGGAATATCCAGATTTCAAATTAACTAAATTATCAAGGAAACTGATTACAGATAAAGATTTAGTAAATAACGAGAGACCTCTTTTAGATTTTCAGGGTTTTAGATATCCAGTAGATAAAGACCGAAATAGTCTTTGGGTTAAAGATAATGAGCTTGGCTCATTTATTATGCTTGGGGGTGTATATAATTCAAGCAATGTGCTTATTTCAGAGATTGAAGAATTTTTTAAAAAAGAGATATTTAAATTAGAAAGCTAAATGTTCTTATGAGAGAATCTACTTGTTGATTATAAGCCTCAACTTGCCGATTATATTCCTCAACTAAAACATTAATGTTATTTCTAAGAGTTTGAGAAGCGACTATCTTTTCGTCAATTTGACTTCTTAATTCAAAATCATTATCAAACAGATATCCATACGAATTAAGAAAATTCCTTGCTTCAACAAGATGTAAATCAAATATATCTAATCGTGGAGCAATTTTAGCATTAATATAAGAGATATCAGAAGTAGTTTTAACGTCTTGATATTCTTCTAAATAACTCTCTAAAATAGAGAGGTCGTTGTTTAAAATGGTTCTATGATTTTCCCATTCTTGACTCGCTGTTTCATATTCATAGTCTTCATCTTGTAAGTTAGGTTCAACAAAGATATTAAGCAAGAACATAACAAAAGTCAAGATTAAAGCAGTTATAAGAAATATTTTTAGTCCCTTACCTTTCTTTTTCTTCATAAATCTATATAATTTTCACTATTTTAAATGTTACGCCTTTGTTACACCTATCTTACCCCTTATTTTAATACATAATACGCTCTTGTATTTATGAAAAAAGAAGATTTCAAAACATTTCTTTTCTTCAAGAAAGGAAAAATAAGAAAGCAAGTTTTAGACAGCTTAAACACTCCCAAAACAGCAACAGAAGTAGCTAAAGAGCTAAGTCTTCATAGAAGCTCGGTTAGTAGAGTTTTGATAGAACTTGAGAAAAATGGGCTCATTAAGTGCCTAAATCCAGAAGATAAGAACTTTAGGCATTATGTAAAGAAATAGTTTATTTTAACAATTTCTTTGATATCTTTAGTATCTTCTTTCTATCTGAAATTCCGTGTTTTTTCATAGCTAAAATTAAGTAAATTCCGACCTTTAAAGCATCAGACCATTTAATCCCAGATTCTAATGCTTTAATATGAAGAGAGTTAGGTAATGTGGTACATATTTTGAGAGAAGGCATTTTAGTATGTAAACTACTTATCATTTTTCTAAAAAGCTATACTTTGATATAAATTTATCTATATTTTAGTTAAAAAGAGTATATATTGCGAAATAAACGCAAACACACCACTATATCCCATATGAGTGCGATTTCGTTTATTTCGTTAATCTATTCCGTATTTTTTATTAAACCAATCCAATTCAAAACATGTTTGAATAATTGATAATCTACCTTTACGATTTTTTGGGGTTCTGAAAGAGCATTTTATTAGATTTCTATACTCTAATTTTTTAACAAGATTCTCAAATTGTCTAAAACTTACAGGGAACGAGTTTTTTTCAGCAACTTTGTTACAATAAAATGAAAAAACTTCTTTTATTTCTGCATATTTTTCAGGGTTTTTAATTGAAAGTTCTACGGCACTTGTTATAATTATAACTTGGTGCAATGTTAGCTCCGATATTAGTTTATCCCATTCTACTTCTTGAAGTCTCTCTTCAGCTTCTTTAAATAACTCCATAGTAACCTGTTTATCTTTTACTTCTGCTAATTGTGCTATCTCAAACAAAAGACTAATTCCATCTCTTATATCTCCAGAAGTTTGAAAACATCTTCTTGCAATTTGTGCAATAACTATTTCATCCCAAGAATCCTCGTATAAACCTCTTTCAGCCCTATCCTTAAGAATCTCGGTTATTTCAAGAGCATTATATCTTGGAACTAATATTTTTTCAGTCTGGAGTCTGCTTTTTATTCTTATATCTAAATTGTTTAATGCTTCATGTTTATTTGAGATGATTATAAGATTGAATTTAGAGTTTTCAATTAAAGGAATTAGAACATCCGCATGATTTCTGTCATTATTATCTACTAATTTATCTATTTCATCTAAAAGTATGACTACCTTCTTTTTTCTTTTAGTTTTTAGAACTTTAATCAAATCGTTGGTTAAATTTCCCCTATTTTTTCCAGCTTCTTTATACTCCTCCCCTTTTAATCCTTCAATAGTCTTTTTTGTTATAGACGAAAATGTATTATGTGTTGCACAATTTATTTCAATTAAAATAATGTCCTTTTCACCTTCCAAAGCTTTTTTTACAGAAGCAGTTTTCCCGCTTCCTGTATCACCTATCAAAAACAAATTACCTGCATTTAGTATCGCTTTGCTTCTTATTTTTTCTATAAGCTCATCTCTGCAAGGCAACCTATCAGGTAAAATATTTATTCTTAAGACTTCAATATCTTTTATTATTTTCATTTTTTAATTTTTATCAGATTTTTTAATATTGGAATAGCAGGATTCTGAAATTCCCTAAGCTTCTGCTTAATTATTTCTTCTTCTGTCTTTGGTTTTGCAAGTTCCAGCTTCTGCTTTTGCATTTTGGACACTCCTTTGGTTTTTCCAAGTGTGAAAGCCATTTGTATTGACATGATTTACATATCTTATTCATATGATTATTCAGATAGTAACCTATAAAAAGAAGTATAACACATTATGTGTCATGTTTGAAGAAGTATTTAACAATAAGGATGACTCTTTCTTTAAAGCAATAATCAAATTCAATTCAAGACAGCAAGGCATATTTTCAATAAAAGACTTGGTTAAAGAACTAAAGACTCATAGAACCGAAGCTGTTAGAATGATAGAACCACAAATTAAAATGGGTTTATTAAAACAAGCAAGTAAACAAGAGGTTAGAGATATTTTAGGTGTTAAAGATGATAGATTTACTTACTATAAGATTGACCTTAATAGTTCATTTGCTCAATGGTGGATGGATAATAAAAGAGCTATTGCCTTAGAAGTTTTGGTTAAAGAATTTGGAAATGAAGCAAAACCAATTATTTCCAAATTGAAGAAAAGCATTAAGACAGCTAAAATATTACAAGAATTAAAGATTCTTAAGCTTGTTTAAAATCTCCTTAGGCATATCATTAAGGGCTTTTTCTGCGGTTTTTGGGCTTACCTGAACAATCTTTTGAACGAATTGATGTAAGATGTCTTTCTCATCTTTTTGTCTTTGCTCAAACTCAATAGCAATCTTAAAGTCTAAGATAGCTCCGCATGAGTCACAGAATTTAGCAGTTGGTTTACAAATAATAGAACAACGAGGACATTTTTGAGGTTTAAGTTTAGCTTCCTTTGGTGTTTCATCTTCTAATCCATGCATTTTCAATAAAGCTTTATCCGTATCTCTTCCAGACATATGAACGTAGACACCAGCCATTTTAGAGCTTTGAGTCCAACCGAGATAATTTTTCATTTGTGATTCTGTTAAGTGATTTGCTAAATGTGTTGCTCTTGAATGTCTAAAATTGTGAGGGTTTACTTTTCTTCTTATCTTCGCTCTTTCCGCAATTCTTTTTAACAAAGCAGTAGAACCAGCTTGTGTTAATGCTTCTCCATCTGTCATAATCCATAATGGAGAGTCTAAATCATCCGAATAAGGATGATTGTTAAACCAATCTCTCAAATAAGGCGCGGACATAATAGCTAAAATTCTTCTGCTTCCAGTTTTACCATGCACGTTTAATATTGCTCCGTGTTTTTCAAAATGAACATTCTTAACTTTCATAGAAAGCATTTCTCCATTTCTACAACCTGTTTCATATAAAGTTGCTACAAAAGCCTTATCTCTTATTGTTGGTGCGTAAGTAATCATTGATTTAATTTCATCTTCACTTAGTAAATCTTCAGGGATTTTACTATTAGCCTGACTTATTTTTGGTTTAAGCCATCTCGCAACTTCTGAACATTCTTCTCCACCATTAAACCATCTGTAAAACTTCTTTATAGCGACCTTGTAATCATATTTAGTCCAATCAGCCCAATCCTCTCTATCATTAATTTTTATAACAAGTTCTTCAATATCTTTTCTATTTGCTTTGTCTAAAGGTTTCCCAAACATTCCGTTTAGAACTCTCATTTGTTGAGTATATTTCTCTATTCTTTTTTTACCTAATCCTTCTGCTTTACAACCTTTCAAAAATTCTTCAATTATTTTACTATTATCATAATAGCTAAGCATAGCTAAATCATAAAAAGCCCTAATTTAAACTTATAGTTTAACGCCCAGACCAGGAATCGAACCTGGGTATCCTTTCGGAAATACGAGTTCCAGTCGTACGCAATGCCATTATGCGATCTGGGCTTATTGATTTTTAGAATGGACGTCTTTTAAATGTTGTTTGGCTGAATTTTTGAAAGATAAATCGGTTCAAGGTGACGTAGTATTTCTGATGTGACAATTTTAGTTTCGTGAGTCGCGTCAATCTTTATTATTTTTCCTAAAAGATTTCCAATAATTCCATCTTTCTGAGACTCTTGATACAAGAACTCATGTCTTTCTACAAGCTTGTGCGCAAAATCAATATCTTCAAATTTTTCGCGTTCATCACTGCGAGAAGCTATACGTCGCATTGATTCATCAGCACTCAAATTAAGATAAAATGTGACGTCCGGTGTGCCAATATTTGCAGTAAAATGCGCACTCACCAAATCAAACATCGTCGTCTTTCCTGGAAGCGATTGGTATGCAAGTGTTGACATCGCGTATCTGTCGCAAAGAACAACATAATTTCTTTCTAAATCTGGGCGAATGTCTAATAAATAATGTTCGCGTCTATCTGAAATAAATTGTGCCGCCAACAAAGAACTGTTGCTCATCGGATCTCGCTCTATTTCAAGTCGACGTCGTATTTCTTCGGCTCGCCATGTCGGTTCGCGAGTCCTAACAATCGGCTGATATTTATTTATTTCTTGTATAGCTCTTAACACTTCAACAATTTGAGTGCTTTTTCCAGAACCATCAATTCCTTCAAATGCGACAAATAATCCAGTAACTTTCTTTTCCTCACCCATTTAAACCGCCATCTCTGCCCTCGAATCCCATTTATGAGGATAGTAACCTGTAATCGTTGCTATTTCTTTCGCAGGTTTTTTTATCAGTTCAAATAAATCTCCGGAAGATAATTGTATTTGTGGAATGGGCCTTGGTTCTTTTGACAACTGTTCTAAAATAAATGGGATGTGGTCCTTTCTTTCGCTACCTTCTTTTTCTGGCCCTGCCTTTGTCAAATAACTCTCTCTTAAATCAAGATAATCTTCTCTTTTATTTATGGAATTAAATTTTTTCTGAAATTCAATTACATTATCTGAATTTGTCCAAAAATTTGCTCGTGGTGGGACACCCAAATAAGAATGAACATTCACAAGTGAATGATTAAAAAATCTTGGATTTGTTCCAGTTTCTTGCGCCACTAAATTCGCAAAGAAAGCGTCTTGCGCGATGTTGAAAGGAACTCCAAGAAACACGTCGCAACTTCTCTGAACCATCGTCAAATCTAAATTATTTCCGTAAATTGTGAACTGGTGCCAAAACGGACATGGGCCAAGAGCCATTTCTGGAAGATCCGACGGATTCCACGCATTAAGAACATGATATCGCGAGCCAGGTCTACTTTTAATTGATTCAAGAACATTTTTTAATTGGTCTATTTCTTTTCCGTCTGGTCTGTGAAATCCGTGCCTCCATTGATAACCATAAACTGGGCCGAGGTCCCCAGCCACCTCAGCAAATTCAGCATCAGTTTTAATTCTACTCTGATATTTTGCAAATTCTTCGTTCCATTCCAAAGAATGTTTCGTAATTTTATCTTTCAAACCTTGATTTTTCAAATGGCGGTCAAAGGCATTTGCGTCCCAAATATGAATATCTCTTTCAACTAAAGGTCTGACATTTTTTTCACCACGTAGTTTCCAAAGAACTTCTTCAAATGGAAGTCGCGGTGGCACATTTTTTGTCGTGACCAAAGGAAACCCTTCTCTCATATCATAACTACTTAACGCAGAAGAAACTCCGAGAATATATTCTTGTGTCCTCGGCTCGAACTGAACATCTCCTTGCCCAACAACTCTCTTCAAAAGACTATGATATTGTTCCATTTCCTTAAATAAAAATATGTCTTTTTAATTAATTGTATTCTAAGAAATAATTATTGATTTTTATATTTGCCTTCAAGTATTTCTCTTTCTTTTTCCAAATCTCTATTCAACGCCTTGATTTCATCGAATTTTTCAGGATATCTGGCTTTCAGTTTTGCAATATTTCTCTGCAACATTTCTTCCATATCTATGTTCAGCATTCTACACAAATTTGATACATACCACATTATGTCTGCGATTTCCTCTCCGACATTTGTTTTGTCCAATTCTTTCCCGTAAGCAAAATGTTTCTTGTATGCGTCTAAAAGCTCACCAGCTTCAGTTGATATACCGAGAACCATATGCATCTCGTCGGCTAATCCTTGTCTCAATTGATCATTTAAATTAGGGCAAGTTCTCTTGCTTTCTGTTTGATAATCTTTGTATTCCACTTTATCTTTTCAATATTTTAATATTTATAGATTTGTGTATACAATTAACTAAATTTATTCATAACTCTCTTTTCGATTAAGGTCTTTAATATTGGCGCGATGAATCCAGTCAATACGAAATTCTTATATTCAATCACTCCATTATTTTTACCGAGACTTATAACCATCATTCTTTTCTTGCTCTTGTAAGATTTCATTTTAGAATTATTTATTTTAGCTAAGATATTGTTTGTAACTATATTTGCTTGTTTTTCTGCGTTTTGTGCTGTTTTTTCTTCAGCAATATTTGTGACATCACCAGCAACAAAAATGTTCTCGTGGCTATTTAACTGCAGAAATTCATTAACTTCTATCCCTTTTGTAACTAAATTTGAAAAATTATTTTTCATAAATTCTGTATTTGGCTTTATTCCCGCGGTGAAAAATACTGAATCATAACTATAAGAATTTCCAGAATTGTCTGTAAGCTCATTTCTTTTTTTCGCAGTTATTTTTTTATTAAATATTATTTTTACTCCGTTTTTTTCTAAAAATGATTTTGCATAATTACTTGTCTTTTTGTTGCTTCTTTCCATTAAATTTGAATGGGCATGAATCAGAGTTATTTCTTTGTCTTTGTAATGCGTGCATAATTCTGCAGCTAATTCTACCCCAACTATTCCTCCACCAATAATACATATTTTCTTGGATTTTTTTATTTTTTCATATGCCTCAAGAAGATGTTTGATGCGGTTTGCGAAAAAAACATCCTCTTCTTTTATAGGCTGGGTATAATTACTTCCTGAAGCTATTGCGAGGTAATCAAAATTAATTTTCTTTCCATTTTTTAAAGTGATAAATTTTTCATTTATTGATTTGACATGGCCCCTTATTATTTTTGCGTTTGGGAGATATGATGAATGCTTTGAGTTTATTTTTTTATAATATTCTGGTTCTACAATTGTTCTTAATATGCTTGGAGTATATTCAAAAAAATCTTCAGTGTCTATCATGGTTACAGATGCTTTGTCCATAAGAGATAGAGCTATTGAACCTCCAGCAAAACCCCCTCCTATTATTACTACTTTTTCCATATTATTTAGAAAAAATTAAAAGTTATAAACTTAATCTCGATTAATCTTTGACTTGTATTTTAATTTGGACAGACCTAGGAATTTTAAGAGTCATTAATGGATGAAGAATCCTGTCTTGTGAAGGAATGTCTATAATTCTCTTATGAACTCGCATTTCAAATCTATCAAATGTGGCGGTCCCATTTCCACAAGGAGATTTTCTTGTTGTAACTTTCATCCTTCTTGTTGGAAGAGGTATTGGTCCACGCATGTTTATTCCTGTGCGGTTAGAAATATCCTTAATCATTCCGATAACTCCGTTTAATGCATCAATATCAATACTTGAAAGCTTTATTCTCACTATACCCATCACATCTTGAGAAAAAATCGGTTTAAAAAGGTTATGTTGGATTGACTATTAAGAACATTATTATTTATTAGGATTATTCCCCTTATTATGCCTTATAAAATATTAGTTTATTAAACAAATCATTCATTTTATTTAAGTTTATCTTGAATTAATTTGTGTTTTTTGAAAGTTTCTTTCTGATTAAAACTCCTAAAATACTTAACAAACTTATAAAAAATGAAATTACTAAGATAGATTTCCAATCAGAAATTGATAATGGAACTGTTCCAAAGAAAACTGCTAAAGGCCCATATATTGTCGTTAATTGAAAGATAAATGAGATTAAAACTGCTCCCATAAGCCAAAGATTCTTGAGTATATTAATTCCTGAACCTGCTCTAATAATATATACTCTAGTTAGTTCTAGTAAAACTATTGTCGTAAAGGCTATTGTTTGTGCGTGTTTTAAATCTAAAGGATATGAATTTAACGCCCAGTTAAATGATGCTAAAACTCCTGCAGTTATTAATACTGAAACATAAATTATTTCGAACATCATTCCCTTACTCATTAATTGTTCTTTTTTTGATCTTGGAGGACTATTCATTAATCTTTGAGGATATGGGTCTAAACTTAACGCAAGTGCTGGTAAACCATCTGTGACTAAATTGATCCATAACAACATGAGTGCAGTTATTGGAAGAGGCATTCCGATAATTATTGAAGATATTATTATCAAGACCTCTGCTATATTTGATGAAATAAGATAATTAACAAATGTAGTGATATTTTTGTATATTCCTCTACCTTCCTCTACTGCTGAAACTATTGTTGAAAAATTGTCATCTAAAAGAACCATATCGCTAGCCTCTTGGGCTACATCTGTGCCTTTGATACCCATCGCGATACCGATGTCTGCTTTCTTCAAAGCAGGAGAATCATTCACTCCGTCGCCAGTCATTGCAACTACTTCGCCACGCTGTTGAAGAAGCTGAATTATTTCTAATTTATGCTGTGGTTCTACTCTGGCAAAAATGTTTATTGAACCGATTATTTTTTGCTTTTCTATACTCCCCATTTGTGAAAATTGAGATCCTTCTATCGAATCTCCTGTCAAACCAATCTCTTTAGCAATTGCATTTGCTGTGTAAATATTATCTCCTGTAATCATTATTACTCTCATTCCTGCCTGCTTGGACTTGGAGATATACTCTGAGACTTCTATCTTTGGAGGATCTATCATTGCCTGAAATCCGACAAAAATCAAATTTTCTTCTGAAAATTCTTTTTCACTTTTGATTTCTTTATATGCGAAACCTAATACTCTCAATGCCTTACTTGCGTAAGAGTTATTTTGATGCAATAATTTTGATTTTAAAGATTCTGATAATCTTACTACTTTATTATTGACTAATAAATGCGTGCATCTTGCCAATACTCTTTCTGGAGCTCCTTTTGTGAAAACTACTAAATTTTTCCCATTTTTATTAAGGGTGCTCATCATTTTTCTATTTGAATTAAATGGAAGCTCATTTATTCTTCTCTTAATTTCGCGAAGAAATTTGTAGTCTACTCCAGATTTTAAAGCACTTATCAAAAGAGCTACTTCCGTCGGATCTCCCGTTATAGATGCTGACTTATTTGAATAATTGAATTCTGCATTATTGCATAATGCACCTATTTCCAGAATTAATTTATCCTTTTCCATGAATTTATCTCCATAGAGAGATATTGTTCCGTTTATGTCATATCCTTGTCCTGAAACGGAGTAATCTTTATTGTTTGTAAAAATATTTTTCACAGTCATTTCGTTTTTCGTTAAAGTGCCAGTTTTATCACAACATATTACTGTTGTTGCGCCAAGAGTTTCAACGGATGGAAGCCGTCTTATAAGAGATCTTTTTTTTAACATTCTTTTTACTCCAATGGCTAGAGAAACTGTGACGACTGCAGGAAGACCTTCAGGAACTGCTGCAACTGCTAAAGCAATAGCTGTTAAAAGCCAGGTTCTCGAATTTATGAAAAACGCCTCGTAATTACCTGCAAGAAATTCCACAAAAATATTTTCCTTTATTATTCCAACTATAAAAATAATAATTGAAATTACCATTATTAGATATCCAACATGTTTACCAAATCGGTTGAGATTTTTTTGTAAAGGAGTCTCCTCTTTTTTTACATCTCCTATCAAATTAGCAATCTTTCCCAATTCGGTTTTCATACCAATTGAAGTGACTATGAATTTTCCTCTTCCAGTTGTTACGAGAGTGCCTGAGAAGACCATGTTTTTCTGGTCTCCTAATGTGGGCATGCCGACTATAACATTTGTGTGTTTTGAAGAAGAATTTGATTCCCCTGTTAAAGAGGATTCCAGTACTGAAAGTGAAAAACTTTCCAGAATGCGCCCATCTGCAGGTACTTTGTCTCCTTCCTCAAGAATCACAATATCTCCTGGAACTAAATATTTTGAATCAATTTCTATAATTTGACCTGATCTTATAACTCGAGATTTCAATGAAGATAATCTTTGAAGAGCTTCTATTGACTTTTCAGCTTTATACTCTTGAAAAAATCCGAAAAATGCATTCAAAACTAAAATCGCTAATATGGTATATGAATCTATAAATTCTCGGGCTAATAATGAAATTACTAATGCGAATATTAATATATAAATTATAAAACTTTTGAATTGGCGAATGAATATTCTTATTCCACTGACTGAACTTTTCTTTTTTATCTCATTTACACCGAAATCTTTTAATCGGTTTTCTGCAGTAGTTTGAGATAGTCCGCTATTAGAATCCGAACCTAATGATGAAATGACTTCTTTTGAGTCAATATTGAAAACTGCAGACATAATTTATTTAGATAAATGAAGTATAAAAATACAACTAAGATATTAGTATTGAAAATAATCAGCAAAAGTCACATACTTTCTTTTTGCTTTTAGAGACGACTTTTGTCATCTTCTTAGATTTTTTCGCCACTTTCTTTTTTGAAGGCATGTTTTAATTTAGTCGTTCATATATTTAAATCTTTAGTGAAGAAATATAATATTAATTTGACTTTAGCTATATAAATTGAGCCTGCGTCGCCGCAGACGCAGGCCCTGTCGCTCCAGTCTTAGTGGAGTAACTATGATTTGTGATTAAATTTTCTGAAAACCTTCCTTTTTAACCTTATACTTTAAAGATGTGATTATAAAAACGACACATTTAAAATTGTTATCGTATAGATTATTAGAGAGGCGATGGAAACACTTCTTTTAGAATTGGGGATGATAGTAGGAATAGCTACGCTTATAGGAGTCCTTGGAAGAATTATCAAACAACCTCCAATAATTGCTTATTTATCTACAGGTATTCTTGCTGGACCGATTTTTCTTGATGTCATAAACTCAACAGAACAATTGAAATCTCTTGCACATTTAGGAGTGGCCTTACTTCTATTTATGGTCGGAATAAATCTTGACTTCAGAATCTTGAAACAAATTGGTGGAACTTCTGTTATTGGAGGAATATCTACTATGGCATTAGTTAGTGCTACTACATTCATTCTTGCAAAATCTCTTTCTTTTCAAAATACTTCTTCTTTATATTTGGCGCTCGCATTTTCATTTTCTAGTACCGTAGTTGTAGTAAAGATTCTTTCAGATAAAAAAGAAATTGATACTCTCCATGGTCAAATTGCGTTAGGAATTTTAATAATTGAAGATTTTATGGCTGCCTTGGCTTTGATGATCATTCCAGTTCTTGCAGAAGGAAGTATTGCAACAATTGGTATACAAATAATAAAAGCTATTGCCCTTATAGGGGTAATCTTTTTTGTTGGTAAAAAAATAATTCCTAAAATTTTTGATATTGCTGCAAAAAATCAAGAACTTCTTTTCTTGTGTAGTGTTTCTTGGGCATTACTAGTTGGTTTAATTTTTAGTTTGAATGGTCTTTCGATAGAAATTGGAGCATTACTTGCTGGAATGTCTATCGCATCTTCATCCTATAGTTTAGAAATAAAATCTAAAATTAAAGGAATAAGAGACTTTTTTGTAGTGTTATTCTTTGCCTACTTTGGAGCACAATTATCTGGCTCAATAAGTTTGGAGATGATTAAACAGGCAGTCCTCTTTTCATTACTAATCTTAATCGGGAAACCAATCGCAGTAATGTGTTTGATGAACTCTTTTGGATTTAAGAAAAGAACTAATTTTATGACTGGAATAAGCTTGACACAAGTGAGTGAATTTTCACTTATCGTTATATTGCTGGGTGTATCTATCGGGCATCTTTCACAATCAATTTTAACTTTGAGCATTCTTGTTACATTTATTACTGTCTTTTTGAGCAGCTATAGTATTTATTTTGCACAGCCAATCTATGAAAAAATTTCAAATTCCCTCGGGTTATTTGACGGCCATAAAAAAGAGATTGAAAATACTAAAAAGGATAAATCTTACGATGTTATTCTTTTAGGATATAATAGAATAGGATTTAATCTATTAAAGGCGTTTGATCTTTCAAAGAAAAAATATTTAATAGTGGATTATAATCCTATGACTATATTTAACTTGTCGAAGAAAGGAATGTCTTGTCTGTATGGAGATGTAAATGATTCTGAATTTTTGAAGAATCTTAATCTTAATAAAGTTAAAATGGTTATTTCTACAATACCAGATTACTCTACTAATTCCTTCATTAAAAAAAATATATTGAACAAGGATTGCGTTTTCGTTCCAACTGCCCATAATATACAAAATGCTCTTGACTTGTATAGAGAAGGAGCAGATTATGTGATAATGCCTCACTTTTTAGGAGGAGAGTTTATGGCGAACATGTTGGTTCGCGATGAATTCAATAAAGAATCTCTGAAAGATGAAGGTAAAAAACATATAAGAGAACTTCACGAAAGAACTGAAGAAGGACACCAACATCCTAGTAAAGATTTTCACGGAGTTTGATTATTTTTCTGAGAAAATCATTTTTGGATAAATCTAAGAGAAAACTATTAATTTAATAAAATTATGAAGAGTTATAGAACTTTGCGAAAACCCAACCCATTACATAAAAAAGAACATAACTTTGTAAAAATCCAAATAATATTGTCCAATCTGCAAATGAAAAAGAAATAGGATATTGTTCCAAGATGAATGAAGGGTCATAATCGCTGAACCAAACAAACAAACCGTAAAAAGCGAGAACCATAATGCTCATCATTCCGGCAGTACGACCTAATGCATAAGGTTTCAAATCTCCTGGTTTCAAATAGGTATTTGGACGCATCTGATTATTAGGCATAGCTCTTTTTTTCATAGTCTATTAAGTTGAGTGTTCTATTTAAACTTTTTTAATATAGCTATTTGAAGATATATATTTTAATGCTGAAATTAGGAAGAGATAAGATTTAAAAATGAATTTTATGTGTGATGTTTGTGCTCGTCTAGTATAGTGGTTAGTACACTACCCTGTCGCGGTAGGGATCCGGGTTCAATTCCCGGGACGGGCGTTTATTCTTTCGGGGAATTGAACAAACGCAAACGAGCAAGTCGTTTAGTGAGAATTTGAAAATCCATTTTTCTAGGGTTATTAAAACTACTTTCTATTTCGGGTTCGCGATTTATTTTTACTTTGCGATTTTCTTGATGTTTTTTGTTTAACTACTATTTTCTCCACTACTGATTTTTGCACTTCTTGAGGTTTAGATATTTGTTGTGGCGCCGGCGCAGGTTGAACTATCTGTTTAGGATTTTGTTGGACAGGTTGCGTGACTTGCTCTTGTTGTTGAGGGGTTTCTTCTTTTGAGAACCACATTTTGAGAATACTTAATCCTAAACTAACAATCACGCCGAAGATAAAATAAGCTATGCAATTACCTACTATTGTTGCCAAAATTGTTGTGAATTTTTCGGCGAGAGAGCAAGTATCTGTCGCTGTTGAGACGCACACTTTTCCGAATGTTTCCGCTAATAAGAATCCAACATAAGATAATTTTTGTAGTAAAGGATAATTTACGAAAATTGCCGCTACTCCTATTGTAATTCCTATGAAACCACCAGTGAAACCTGCTCTTATGAATCCCATGAAATTAATTTATCCTTTTTCCGTTTTCGTATATAGCCATATTCCTTTTTTTGAGTTCTTTGAAAAATGGCGTTGGTGGAACTATAACTTCTGGAGCGAAACTTCCATATTCGGCTATAACTTCATTATGAATCATTTGTGCGATAATACTCGCAGGCATTCCAGTATCAATGTTACATCCAGCATCTTCCCAACCTTTATTTGTGCCGACGATACATTCAATAAGAATTTGTTTGTTTTTACCTTTATGTTTTCCATAAATTCTTAACCATAAGTTTTCTTTTTCTTTGTAACCTTTAGGAAATTTCAAATCCTTTAAAGTTTGAGTTAAAGCATCTATTGGTCTTATCTCTTGTCCATCAATTAATCTTTTTTCATGGCTTCCGAAACCTAAATCTATTAGTTGTTTAATTACATCGAATGAGTGTGGTGGAAATTCGGCGTAAAACCTTACATTCTTTAGGCCTTTATTTTTGAAATATTTATAGAATGTATAAGTTTCTGGATGTCTGACAAACATGCAATCTTGTTTTCCTACAAAAGGTTCGTGAGTTTTTATTAACGTGTCTAAGGGACGTAATTTTGTGAATTTTCCATCTTTGATATTTGTTGCTGGTTCGGTAAATTCGTCTATTATGCTGTCCATTGAAAATGGAACGACGAATTGCTTCATATTTGAATTCCATGCAAAACCTACTTCTATTGAATGTAAAGAATCAAATTTTGAAGCTGCGTGATTGAGCATAACATTTCCAATTCCTGGAACTGAACCACAACCAGTTATGTGAATTAGTTTTTTGTTTTTTAGAGTTTCATGTAATGCGAACTGGTCTTTAGTCATTGGAATTTCTGAACCTAAATCTAAAGAATGTAGTCCTGATTTCATTGCTGATTTTAAGACGTTAAGATTCCAATCTCCCTCTATACAATTGACTACTACTTTCGCGCCGGACTTTTTGAAAACTCTCGCCATGTGTTCAATATTCCTTGCATCGACGTATTCAAAAGCTGTTTTTTTGTATTTGGCTAATAAATGTTGCACTCTTTTTTTATCTCGCCCACATAAAAGAACAGAGTATCCATTTTCTAACAAATCGCGCGTGACTATTCGTCCTTGCATTCCTGTCGCGGCCATCACTACAAAATCAAAAACCATCTTCTAATTAGTATGTTTGAATTAGTATAAAAAGGTTATTCCTTGTTTATGGAAAATTAATTTTGAAGATGAAAATTCAATATAACCTATCTGTTCTTAAAATGGTTAAGTTGATCAAGTCTAAAACTTATTCAGGAATATCTGAGATTATTGTTTCATTTGCCTCGCTTGCGTGTATTGCTACTGGACATCAAATAAATTTCTGAATTCTTCTTTGGTCCAGTTAAGCGCTTTTGAATATGGTCCAATGGTTCTCGCATTTGGTCCTCTCGTGAATTTTCCTTCAATTAAACGCATTACAGCCTCTTCTCCTAATCCATTTTTAGCAATAAACTCTCCAACGTTCTTAAATCCAAGTTCGTTAATTCTTTGCAATACCTTTTTTCCAGCAACTTCAAAAATTGAGTTCGCGGTAGTCTGCTTTTGTGATTCTTCTGTTTGTGTTTTGTTCCAATACATTCCTGGAACAAATTCAGTATCAATAAAAACAGGAGTTATTTTAGCTCCTGAAAGTGCATCATTCAAGTCCATATTTAATGAATCTCTGATATCTTGTCTCCCATTTCGTATTTTAAGGTCCATGCTGAACATATAATCAGTTTGCTCCGTGCTACTTCGTATGTTATCACCCCTAACTTTTTTTCTAAATAAGGCTAATGTTTCTCCAACTGCTCGTGTAACCTCACCTTTTCCACCTTGAAGCAAAGGAACAGAAAAATACATATTCATTCCATTTTCAGCAACATAAACTGGTAGTTTCAGAGTTTGAACGCTTTCAATTTCTGCATTATGTCCCTTAACAATCGTTTCAGCATCACTCCAGATTTTTTCTGTGATTTCTTTTGCGGCTTGAGGCAGATGACTAAGAGAGTCAGAGCCAAAAGATTTCAAATAATTATCTCTGTCGTTAATAATTGCGTTTGCATTTTTGATGCTTTCTTCTGCGCCATAAAATCGTCTCTTGTCTACTTCAGCAGCAACATTTCTAAAAAGTTCATCAATAACTTTAGTTTGTGCTTTGTGATATAATTCAGTATTTTTGTCTAAAACTTTTTTGGCAGATTCTGTCGTCGGATCACCTTCAATAACATAAATTAATCCAGAACGAGCAGAAATCCTCATTTCACTTACTTTTTTTTCCAATCCCTCATAAAGTTCTCTTGCTATAGCCGATTCTTCTCTCGCATTTACTGCGTCTTTTGTGCTGTTTGCCAATTCTTCCTTAAGTACTCTGTTTTCTTCATAAATTCCATTTAGAGTTGCTTCCAAATTATTTGGTTTGTTTTGAATAATAGATTGATAGTTAGTAGAATCCAATGGAATAGGTGTAATATTGATATTTTCAGGTTTAGCTTTTCTATTTGTAGGTAATCTTCCACTTGTCTGTATATGCTTCATCAAAGCAGTCATATTCAAATCCATTGACCCTCCAGGGAATAATTCAAGAACTCCCTCGAATCTATCAGAAGTTGGATTAAACGCGCTTATGTGTCCTTCTAGTCCATGATTAACGAGATATGTCATTATTGCCTGCTTAAGAGCATAAGCTGTGCCTTTCTCAGTAACATCAGCAGTTATCATATATCTTACATAGGGTTGTCTTTCCATAAAAAATTCGTAAAAACAGCATATTTAAATAGTAGTTCCCCTTTGAGGGGCTATAATATGGAAAACAAACAAATTGAAAATCTATTGGGAGAACTTGGTTTTACTAAAGGAGAATCTGTAGTTTATCTGGCTCTTTTGAAAATAGGAGAAACAAAAGTAGGTCCCATTATTAAAAACGCGAGTATCTCTAGATCTAAAGTTTATGATATTTTAGACAGATTAATAAAAAAAGGAGTTGTAAGTAAAATCAATAAAAACAACGTGTTATATTTCCAAGCATTATCTCCAGAAACGCTTTTTACCTACTTAAAAGAAAAAGAATTACAAATAAAAAAGGAAGCAGAAACTTTACAAAAAGCACTACCAACACTTACTGCATTACTCCCACAGCAGCCTATTGATATCAAAGTCTACGAAGGAGTTGAAGGATTCAAACGAGTTATTGACCGCACTCTAGGAGAATTAAAGAAGGGAGATATGTATGAAGCTATGGGTGTAAGTAAAACTACGGAATTTATGAGACTTTACGCATTAAAATTATATCAAAATCAAGAAAAAATTGGATTTAAGGCTCGTTCAATTTTTGATGAAGAGGGAGCTTTCAAGATTAAAGAACGTAAAACCAAAAACCACGAAATCCGAATTTTACCTAAAGGCTGGCATACCCCCGCATTATTTACATTATACCAAGATATTGTTGGAATACATGTGGGAAACGATGAACAAATAATATCTATTGTAATAAAGAGTAAAGACATTGCACAATCGTTTAAAGCTACATTTGAAGCAATGTGGAAAATATCTGATAAATAGGTTGTTTCTTCTAAAACGATTAATGAAAGGTTTATATTCTTATTAGAGATTTAGTTATTATGGAAAAGAGTGCTGTTACCCCTTGGGAAGTTTCTGGAGAAATTGATTACGAACGTATAATCAAAGAGTTTGGAGTGCAAAGAATAGATGATTCTCTTTTGAAAAGATTTGAAAAAATCGCTGGAGAGAGCCATTTTATGATTAGAAGGGGGATTTATTTTGCTCATCGCGATTTAAATTGGTTACTTGACCAATATGAAAAGGGAAATAAATTCTTTTTGTATACTGGAAGAGCTCCATCTGGACCAATGCATCTTGGACATTTAATGCCATTTGTTATAACTCAATGGATTCAGAAATTTTTTGATGTTGATGTTTGGATTCAGTTTCCTGACGAAGAAAAATTTCTAACTAAAAATGATTTAACGCTGGAAGAAACTCACAAATATATGAAAGAAAATATGACTGATATAATTGCTTTGGGATTTGATCCTAAGAAAACTCATTTTTTAATTGACACTGAACATGCTAATCTAATGTATAAAGAAGCATGTAAGGTTGCTAAGAAGATTACATTTTCTATGGTGAAGTCGTCTTTCGGAATAGATGAGAGCTCAAATATAGGCTGGATATTCTATACTTCTATGCAAGCAGTTCCTGCTTTCTTGCCGTCTATATTGAAGAACAAAAAAATGCCTTGTTTAATTCCTCATGCAATTGACCAAGACCCTCATTTTAGATTAACTCGGGATATTCTTCCTAAGTTGGGATATCCAAAACCAGCATCTATACAATGTACATTTTTACCGCCTTTACAAGGAGCTGAAGGAAAAATGAGCTCTTCGAAAGAAATTGGAGCTATATTTACAACTGACTCTCCAAAAGAAGTTGAAAATAAAATAAAAAAATATGCGTTTTCTGGAGGGAGAGATACTTTAGAAGAACATCGCAGACATGGTGGAAATCCAGATGTGGATATTTCGTATCAGTATCTGAAATATTTCTTTGAACCAAATGACTCCGAACTTGGAAAAATCCATCGTAAGTATAAATCTGGAGAAATGACTTCCGGAGAATTGAAACAGATTACTATTGACAAAATAAATGAGTTTTTGAAAGAACATCAAAAACGCAGAAAAACTGCTGAGAAACAGATTGAGAAATTTATTTACAAAAATTAAAATAAAAAAAATTTAAATAAGCAATCTTATTATCCTATAGAAAATATCAATTTTCTAAGAGTTAAAGAAGTTCCGAAGAACTTTCTTTAACCTATAAGAATACTTCTTTCTTCATCTCTTTTACGAGATAAGTTTCTGCTTATATCCATTAATTCTGGATATAAACTTCTTGCTGTCACTTCAGTGAATCCGAGATTCTTCATTACGCCCATATAATCGTCTGCTGTAAGTCTTCTTCCTTCCTGCAAACCAAAATATAGATGTGTTTCCCTTTCTACGCGTTTTTCTTCAATTATTCCATTGAGAATCTTTCCGTATTGTGGGAATTTTTTTGAGAATTCATCTACACCTTCACGTATTCCACGAGCTTTTTCTTTTTCTTCGTATTCAACGCGAGCATAAACTCTCTCTCCTTGATAAGAAGAGCGTCCTTCAAAATCTATTCCAGTTGCTATTTTTGGCTTTTGCCTTTTTAACTTTCCAGACATGCTAGATATAGGAATATCTATTCTATCGGTAGCAATTAACTCAATAATTTGTTTTTCAAGTTCCATTTGTTTTTCCTCCATTGTGTTTGTTATTCTTATTGAGAAAAATGAATATATGAACTTGAGGGGTGATTTAAATCACCACATTAGTAAGTATTATAAATTATGAAATTCTCTATTAGATATGGATTTGAAAGAAGCTGGTTTAACTGAAAATGAAAATAAAGTTTATCTTGCCTTAATTGATTTGGGCCCGAGCCTTGCTGGAAAAATTTCTCGTAAAACAGGACTACACAGAAGAACAATTTATGATGTTACCGAAACTTTGATTCAAAAAGGAATGATAAATTACATTCTTGAAAATAATAGACGTGTTTTCACGGCTAATGATCCAAAACACATGATTGATATTATAGAGGATAAAAAAATTATGCTGATTCCATTGATTGAACAATTAACCCAGAAATACAAATACACAAAGAAAAAGGAACAAACTAACTTTTATAGAGGTAAGAACGGACTCAAAATAGTTCTTGAAAACCAACTTAATTATCCTGAAATTTTAATATTGGGGGCAAATAGAGAGGCCTATAATTCTATACCTTATTATTTTAAATGGTTTAACGAACGAAGAAAACAGAAAAAAATTAAGCTTCGAGTAATTACTCCAGATAAGAGCATTCAACCAAAAATACTTGCTGAAACTCGCTATCTTCCTGAAAAATACGCTAGTCCTGTGGTCATCAATATATACGGAAATTCTGTCGCAATGATTCTTTGGGGTAAAAATCCGTTTGCTATTGTTGTAGAGCAAGATGAATTTGCACAGAGTTACAAAAAATATTTTGAACTTATGTGGAAAGTTGCGAAAAAATAAGGTTTATTAATCCGATATTTTACTTAGGTAAATGTATCGCAAAAAGATTTTAATAGCCTCAATTGTGATTGTGATTGCTATTGTAGCATTTAATCTAATGGTTTCAAAACACACTAAAGTATCTTTGGAGACTAACCAAGGAAATATAGTTCTTGAATTATACACTGGTGAGATGCCTATAACTGCGGGAAATTTTGTTAAGCTTGTAGAAAAAGGATTCTATGATGGAGTAATATTTCACAGAATAATTGATGGATTTATGATTCAAGGAGGAGACCCTACTGGGACAGGCATGGGTGGCCCAGGATATAAAATAAAAGATGAATTTACTGGAACAAATTTAGATAGAAATGATAGAGGAACTATTTCTATGGCTAATGCTGGACCTAACACTGGAGGGAGTCAATTTTTTATCAATTTAATCGATAATAGATTTCTTGATGGAAAACATCCAGTTTTTGGTAAAGTAATTGAAGGAATTGAAGTGATGGATAAGATAGCTAAAGTCAAAACTGATTCTCAAGATAGACCAATTAATGAAGTTAAAATAATAAAGGCAAAAGTTATTTGAGAAAGATTATAAACCAATCCTTGCTTTATAGATTATGGAAATTGAAGATGTGATGAAAAAACCGATAGTTACTTCTAAAGATATCTCTCTTTATGATGTCGCCAAGTTGATGACTAAGAAAGATATAAAATATATGATTTTTGTTTCTGATGACAAGGCAATGGGAATAATAACTTCTGAAGATTTGGTCAAACATTTTGGAGAAAATGTTATGTTGTCTTCCGTGATGAGTAAAAAAATAATATCTATAAAAAAAAGTGAAAAAATTCAGACAGCAATAGATTTGATGAGAGATAAAAAAATAAATGTTCTTCCAGTTAATGACGATTCTGGAAAATTAATAGGTGTCGTACATTCTGAAAATATACTTCATGAAGCCTGTGATAATGAAGATTTTCTGGTTGATTAAATGATTGACATTATTATCATTTTACTATCTATTCCTATTGGATTTTTGATTTCTTGGTTAGCTCGTGATGAAATTATTGAGGGATTTTTTTATATAAAACTGCTTTTTGCATTAAGTTTGATTTTGATGATATTTTTTTCTTTTTACGATGAAGTTTTGACAAAAACTATGGGATTTATTTCCATCGTTTCTTTTATAAGTTTAATGAAGAGATTTGATAAAAAATGGGCTGTTGAGAGAAAAAGGTAAACATATATTTTAAAAAAGGAATATAATATAGAATATTAGGCGAGAAATAAAAATGTATGACTTTAAGGAAATCGAAAGAAGGGCTTCTGAAAAGATATCTAAAAAAGATATTTCTGATAGAGTAAAAGATGATTCAAAGAGAAAAAAATTATTTAGCTTCTTAGAAGGGCCTCCTACTGCAAATGCTCCTCCTGCATTACACCATCTGGAAGTTAGAACCTACAAAGATATAATCAACAAGTTCAAATATATGCAAGGATTTAATGTTCCTAGAAAGGCTGGATGGGATTGTCACGGATTACCTGTTGAAGTACAAATAGAGAAAAAACTTAAACTTAATAGTAAAAAAGATATTCTAAAATTTGGAGAATCTAATTTTATAAAGGAATGTAAAACAAGTGTTTTTTCTTATATAGAATCTTGGAATAAATCTACTACTAGATTAGATTATGAAGCAGATTTAGAAAAACCTTATGAAACTTTGGACAATAATTATATTGAAAGTGTTTGGTGGTCTCTTAAACAGATATATGATAAAAATGACTTATATGAATCTCATAAAGTAGTTCCTTTCTGTCCGCGATGCCAGACTCCACTTTCAGGCCACGAAGTTGCTCAAGGTTATAAGCATGTTAAAGACGATTCAATAGTTGTAAAATTCAAAATTAAAGACAAGAAAGATGAATACTTACTCGTTTTTACTACAACTCCTTGGACATTACCCTCAAATGTAGGAATTGCTGTTAATCCTAAAATAAAATATAATTATGTTCTCGATAAAGAAAGTGGAGACACACTTATTATTGCTAAAGAATTGACAGAAGTTAATTTGCCTGAAGCTAAAATAATAAAAACAGTTACTGGAGATAAATTAATAGGCCTAAAATATGATCCTTTGTTTCCTTATTTCAAAAATTTAGATGCATTTAAAGTAATTTCAGGAGATTTCGTTACTGAAACAGATGGAACTGGTCTTGTTCATATGGCTCCGGCTTTTGGAGAAGTAGACTATGAAGCCTGTAAAAAAGAAAAACTTCCTTTTGTACAACCAGTTGATGAAAATGGAAAATTTACCAATGAAGTAAGTGACTACAAAGAAATTTTTATTAGAGATGCGAATTTGCCGATAATAATTAAATTAAAAACTGAAGGGAAAATATTTAAAAAAATAAAATATGAACATGAGTACCCATTTTGTTGGAGATGTGATACTCCTTTAATGTATTATGCAATTAAGTCTTGGTTTATCAAAGTTACAAAATATAAAGATAGATTAATAGAATTAAACAATAAAATAAATTGGACTCCTAAACACATAAAAGAAGGGAGATTTGGTGAATGGCTTAAAAATGTTAAGGACTGGGCATTATCTAGAAAAAAATTCTGGGGAACTCCTCTACCAATATGGAGATGTGTTTGTGGAGAAGAAGAAATTATTGGAAGCATAGATGAATTAAAAGAAAGATCTACAAAGAAACTGATTGATAAAGAAATTGATTTACATAAACCTTGGATAGATGATATAACTTTCAAATGTGGTAAATGTAAGAAAGAAATGAAGAGAGTCCCTGATGTGATAGACTGCTGGTATGACTCGGGTTCTGTAAGTTTTGCACAGTTCCATTATCCTTTTGAAAATAAAGATGTTTTCAGAAAAAGATTCCCTTATGATTATATATCTGAAGCTATTGACCAAACAAGAGGTTTGTTCTATACTCTCC
>SXGR01263872.1_pt1 | contig 45052 bp, 36 predicted proteins | sample 3174711 | NCBI WGS metagenome assembly SXGR01 (sample SAMN11356860, study PRJNA531348) | freshwater metagenome | isolation source: freshwater sample F1-60 | place: China: Fuxian Lake, Yuxi | collected 2017-12-25
AAGAGGAGAATTATCCGAATGCTTCTGTTAAGTTAGATGAGCTTACGCGTGAAATTGCTGAAAATATTGGCGGGCATAAGGCATTGGTTTTCTCTCAATTTCTAGGCATGCTTGCTTTAATTAAAGAAGAGCTAACCAAATTGGGCATTGATTACGAATATTTTGATGGAAGTAGTTCCATCCAGGAAAGAGAGCGCGCTATTGAACGTTTCCAAAATGATGAGAATTGTAGGGTATTCCTGATTTCATTGAAAGCAGGTGGCGTGGGATTAAACTTAACTGCAGCTGATTATGTATATATTGTTGATCCTTGGTGGAATCCTGCGGTAGAACAACAAGCGATTGATCGTACGCATCGTATTGGGCAAACAAAAAATATATTTGCGTATCGTATGATATGTAATGATACGGTAGAGGATAAGATATTAAAATTGCAGGATCGCAAACGCTCCTTGGCTAAGGATTTGATTTCAGATGAAGAAGGTTTTGTAAAATCTTTAACCAAGGATGATATTGCCTATCTGTTTAGTTAGGCATTTTCTTGCTTCCTTTTATTAGATCGTATTTCGCATATTTTTTTATTATATTTAGACTGCAAAGTTTAAAACATGAAAAAATATAATTTATTATTTGCTGCACTGTTTTTTGTTTTTAGTAGTGCGGCGCAGGCGCCAATAAAATTTCATACCATTCAAGGACTTACTATTTTAGGAAGGCCTTTCCCGAATCAAACTACTTATCGTCGTTTCCCGGATAGTTTGGAATCGCTATTGCGTATGCCGGTTTGGCAATTCAGTACGAACTCGACAGGCATTGCTATTTATTTTGAATCCAATTCAAAACAAATAAGCGCAAAATGGAAAACGGGAGATAAGGCAAGCTACCCGCATGTAGCGGCTACACTAGTCAAGGGTGTTGATTTATATGCTTTGGATAATAAGCAATGGTATTACGTGGGCATTGGCAAACCCAACAACCCGGTGTATCAAGAGGCGTCCATCATTAAAGGCCTAGATGGCAGTGTCAAGCAATTTTTAATGTACCTCCCTGACTATGAAACCACTGATTCTGTATTATTAGGCATTGATTCAAATGCAATGATTCAAAATGTAACCAATTCCGTTTTTGCCAATAAAAAACCAATTGTATTTTATGGCACTAGTATTGTGCAAGGTGCTTCGGCAATGCGCAGTGGTATGGCTTATCCAGCAATTATTGAACGCGGCTTACAAAGGGAAACCATTAATTTAGGATTTAGCGGTAATGGACTTTTAGATTCCATGTTGGCCGTGATTATGTCTCATATAGATGCAGCTTGTTATGTGATTGATTGTGGTCCTAACTTAACATCTGAACAAGCAGGAGAAAGGACTTTACCATTTTTAAAATTGCTCAGAAAAATCAAACCTGCAACACCCATTTTATTGGTTGAACAAATAGATTATCCATTTGCGCGTTTTGTATCTAGCATGGATGAAAAAATTAAATTGGTCAACCAGCATTTTAATAAAGCGTACACTACTTTAAAAAATGAGGGGGATAAAAATATTTATTACTTGCCTTCCAAAGGCCTTATTGGGGAGGATGGAGAAGGCACCGTAGATGGCGTTCATTTAACGGATCTTGGATTTTATCGAATGGCGAATGCCTTTAAAAAAAAGCTACAAACTATTTTAAAATAATTTGTAGCTAAGGTAAATTATCCAGGATGCATTTATAAATTTAACGAATATTGTTTCGCTGCACCCCATGACTAATTATAGCAATGCATTAGTGAATCATATCCCAATTATTTTATTAATTCAGCTGCTGCAATATTTGCTTCTGGATTTTTTAAAAATTCGGCTTTGCATTCAGTAGCGCAAAATCCGATCACTTTATTTTTATAGTGCGCCGTATCGCTTACGCCTGCAGTAACTGGCATTCCGCATGTAGGATCTTTTTTGTTATCCAATATTTTAACATCATAGGTTTTTTCAATTGCTGTATCTGCGGTCATTGTAGCCATGGTATTGCTATTGGTTGCAGTACTTGCTGGATTATTCGTCTCGTTGCCGCAAGCGATTAAAAACATGCTTATGCTAATGGACAAGGCAATCATTGATTTTTTCATAATGTTTGTATTAAATTTCTTATTGTACAAAATTACACCTCAAAAGCCTTAGTTGGAAACTAACACCTATTCTTTTACTGGATAATCGTTCTATAAATGGTGCAAAAGGCAAGTTTTTAACTCAAAAGGAGGCTATTTATCTAATTATTTTATATTTTTACACCTCATTCCTTAAATAAGGATCTTATTAAATGAAACAGGCGAATCAACATACCCTTTTTACAAGTGCCAATAATGCACCTGTTCCTGTTTTGAACAGAATTAGGACAATGAACTTTCCAAGATTGGATAAGTTCTTTTTCCGACGTGAATTCTGATAGGACGAGCAATTGGCAGTTGCCCCTATCAGTGGAAAAATCCCCGACATATTCATTTCTACAGCCATATCTGTTCATTCATTTAAATTAATTTACATCATTGGAACCTAACATTATAGTTCGAATAGCCGATAGTGGGGATACTGTGTATGCTACAAACATCACCGACGAAATGGCATCTTCAGCTAAAGCACGTGGCACAGGTATTGCTAAAAGAAGCCCGGAATATGTATCCCAAAAAATTCAAGAAGGTAAAGCGGTCATCGCTGTTACAGCCACTGGAGAATGGGTGGGCTTTTGTTATATTGAAGCCTGGCAACATGGACAATTTGTAGCGAATAGTGGTTTAATTGTTGCGCCCGCGTATCGTAAAACAGGGATTGCAAAAAAAATTAAACATACCATTTTTCAACTTTCTAGAGACAGGTATCCAAATTCAAAACTTTTTGGATTAACGACTGGTTTAGCGGTGATGAAAATAAATAGTGAATTGGGGTATGAGCCAGTCACGTATAGCGAATTAACAGATGATGAAGAATTCTGGGCAGGCTGTAAAAGCTGCGTGAATTATGATATTTTAATGAGTAAGGATCGAAAAAATTGTATGTGTACCGCCATGTTATATGAGCCTAAACAGGATACAAACCAAAAAGAAGCGGTTGTAGAGATTTCGGATAAAAATGAAGATGCTAATTTATTTACTAAAATCAATAACAGTAAATTCATAAGTTGGCTTAGAAAAAAATAATTATTATGGAAAAAGTTGTCGTAGGATTTAGTGGCGGTTTAGACACTACGTATTGTGTTAAGTACTTAACGCTTGAAAAAGGATTGGAAGTGCATAGCGTGATTGTGAATACCGGTGGTTTTTCTGAGGAAGATTTAAAAAAAGTAGAAACGCATGCCTATGCATTGGGCGTAAAAACACATACCACTGTTAATGCAGTCAAAGGTTATTATGATAGTATTATTAAATACTTGATTTATGGTAACATCTTAAAAAACAATACCTATCCTTTGAGTGTAAGTGCCGAAAGATTAAGTCAGGCTTTACACATCGCGGAGCATGTAAAAAAAGTGGGTGCTAAGTTAGTCGCACATGGAAGTACAGGTGCGGGTAACGACCAAGTTCGATTTGATATGATTTTTAATATCATGATTCCAGGTGTTGAAATTTTAACACCTATTCGTGATTTGCAATTAAGTAGAGAGGCAGAGATTGAATACTTAAAAGCCAAGGGGGTGGAAATGAATTTTGAAAAAGCAGCGTATTCCATCAATAAAGGATTGTGGGGTACCAGTGTTGGTGGAAAGGAAACCCTGAACTCAAAAGGAATGTTGCCTGAAAGCGCATGGCCAACGCAAATGACCAAGGAAGGGGCTTCGGAGGAAATGGTCATCGGGTTTGCGCATGGAGAAATTAATAAAGTAAATGGTCAATCTTTCGCACATCCTACTGAAGCGATTCAATATATACAATCGATTGTGGGTGCTTATGGTATTGGTCGTGATATACATGTGGGTGATACCATTATTGGTATTAAAGGTCGTGTGGGTTTTGAAGCTGCGGCACCCATGGTTATTTTAAAAGCGCATCATGCTTTAGAAAAACATGTGTTAACCAAATGGCAATTGTCTTGGAAGGATCAGTTGGCACAGTTCTATGGCAACTGGTTGCATGAGGGTCAAATATTAGATCCTGTGATGCGTGACATTGAAGCTTACTTAAATAATTCACAAGCACAGGTCACAGGAGAAGTGTTTATTCAGTTAAATCCCTATCGTTTTCAAATCATTGGCATTGAATCAGCGAACGATTTAATGAGTGCGAAGTTTGGCAAGTATGGCGAAATGAATACAGGTTGGACGGGTGCAGATGTTAGAGGGTTCACCAAAATATTTGGTAACCAAACTGCCATTTTTCATTACGTTAAAGAAGAAAATAAAAAGTAATTTATTATCGAAAGAATTATAAAATTAATCAAATGCAAAAAGTAAATATTGGTATTGTTGGAGGTGCAGGTTATACAGGTGGTGAATTACTACGTGTATTGTTGCGACATCCAATTGCGCATATTTCTTTTGTGCATAGCACAAGTAGTGCTGGTGAATTAGTGAGCCAGGTGCATGCTGATTTATTGGGCGACACCCAATTGAAATTTACAAACACATTGGATCAGAATATTGATGTATTGTTTTTATGTGTAGGACATGGGGATGCCAACAAGTTTTTAATTGAAAATGAAATAAAAGCAAGTATAAAAATTATTGATCTTTCACAAGATTTTAGATTAGCTGGTTCGGCATCAATTGGGGATAGAAACTTTGTATATGGCTTACCTGAATTACAAAGAGAAGTAATTAAGTCGGCCACTAATATTGCGAATCCGGGTTGTTTTGCTACTGCAATACAATTAGGATTATTGCCATTGGCTGCGAAAGGTTTATTAAAGGAGGTTTATACAACAGGTATCACTGGTTCCACGGGTGCAGGACAAGGTTTATCTAATACCAGTCATTTTAGTTGGAGGGCCAATAATATTCAAGCCTACAAAACTTTACAGCATCAGCATTTGAATGAAATTGTTCAAAGTTTGGCGCAATTGCAAGGCAATCAAAATGCGGAAGTAAATTTTGTTCCTTGGAGAGGTGATTTTACAAGAGGCATTTTTGTAACATCGGTGGTAAGTGCGGATCTAAGTTTGGACGCTTTATATGATTTGTATCATACTTACTATGAAGGTCACACATTTACACATGTGTCAAAAAGCAATATTGATTTAAAACAAGTAGTCAATACCAATAAGTGTTTAATACATATTGAGCAACAAGGAAATAAAATTGCCATTCATTCAGCGGTTGACAATTTATTAAAAGGTGCGGTAGGTCAAGCGGTGCAAAATATGAATTTGATTTTTGGAATTGATGAAGCTGCGGGCTTACAATTAAAAGCAAATTATTTTTAACAACAAGATAAATAAATGGTCACAGCTAAATTTCATATTACGCAATAGCTGTTTTTCTTTACAATAAATTTTAATAGTATGTCTTTATTTAACGTGTATCCTATAAATCCCATCGCAATTACCAAAGCTGCATGCAGTCGCGTATGGGACGACAAAGGACAAGAATATTTAGACATGTATGGTGGGCATGCAGTCATTAGCATAGGGCATACGCAACCTCATTGGGTAAAGCGAATTGAGGATCAATTGCATGCAATTGCATTTTATTCAAATTCGGTCGTGATGCCCATTCAGGAAGAATTGGCAACTTCGTTGAATAACATTAGTGGGAAAAAGGATTTTCAATTATTCCTTTGTAATAGTGGCGCTGAAGCAAATGAGAATGCATTAAAATTAGCTTCATTTCATACTGGCAGAAAAAAAATAGTCGCCTTTAAAAAAGCGTTTCATGGTCGTACTTCATTGGCAGTGGCTGCGACTGATAATCCAAGTATTGTTGCGCCTGTGAATGAAACAGATAATATTATCTTTTTGCCTTTTAATGATATTGTAGCCTTGCAAAATTGTTTTGCAGCGCAAGGAACAAGTATTGCAGCGGTAATTATTGAAGGCATTCAAGGGGTTGCAGGTATTTATGAAGCTGATGATACTTTTTTGCAAGCCATCAGAAAATGTTGTGACGATTTTGGCGCAGTTTATATTGCGGATAGTGTACAATGTGGTTATGGCAGGTCTGGTCAATTTTTTGCGCATGATCGTGCTGGTGTAAATGCAGATATTTATTCAATGGCAAAGGGCATGGGTAACGGTTTTCCGATTGGAGGTATATTAATAGCACCGCATATTCAAGCCAAGTTTGGTATGTTGGGAACCACTTTTGGAGGAAATCCATTAGCCTGTGCAGCAGCACTTGCGGTCATTGAAGTGATGCAACAGGATCATTTAATTAAAGCCGCCGAAGAAAAAGGGGCCTATTTAATCAATGCATTAAAAAATACAGAAGGGGTTAAAGCGGTAAGAGGGCGTGGATTAATGATTGGTTTTGAAATGGAAGCGGGACTAGAAGATGTACGTAAGGTATTATTGAATGATTTAAAAATATTTACAGGGGAAGCAAAACCAAATGTAATAAGACTATTGCCTTCCTTAGCAATTAGCATGGAGGATATCAATTTATTTTTAACAGGCTTGAATAATGCAATTCAAGTATTGAAGCAAAAGAAAGACTAAGCAAATGAAACAGTTTATTTCAGTAAAGGATGTGGCTAATATTAATGCTTTGGTCAAAAAGGCATTATCCTATAAACAACAACCTTTGTTGGATAAAAATTTAGGTGCCCATAAACGCATTGGCTTACTTTTTTTTAATCCAAGCTTAAGAACAAGATTAAGCACACAGGTAGCGGCGCAAAATTTAGGCATGGAGCCAATACTTTTTAATGTTGATAAGGAAGGTTGGGCATTAGAATTTATGGAAGGTGCCATTATGAATGGAACAACCGTCGAACACATTAAAGATGCAGCACCCGTATTGGGAAATTATTTTGACATTCTTTGCATTCGTACTTTTCCTAGTTTACAAGATAAATCAGCTGATTATAGTGAGCATATTATTCATCAATTTATTAAATATGCTGGTATTCCTGTTGTAAGTTTAGAGAGTGCAACCTTGCATCCGCTTCAATCTTTGACAGACATTATAACGATACAAGAGACGATGGATTTGAGCGCCAAATTTACAAATAGAAAGCCTAAGGTTGTTTTAACTTGGGCACCACATATAAAGTCAATACCTCAATGTGTGGCAAATAGTTTTAGTGAGTGGGTGAATGCATGGGGGGAGGCTGATTTTGTGATTACGCACCCCGAAGGGTATGAATTGGCTGAGGCGTATACGAAGGGGGCTACCATAACGCATCATCAAGATGAAGCATTAAAAGATGCCGACTTTGTATATGTAAAAAACTGGAGTAGCTATCAAGATTATGGTAAAGTGCTATGCACAGATGCGAATTGGATGTTAACCAATGCAAAATTAGCGGTGTCTAATAATGCAAAAGTGATGCACTGTCTGCCAGTGAGAAGAAATGTGGAGTTAAGTGACGAAATATTAGATGGTCCAAATAGTTTGGTGACCAAAGAAGCGTCCAATAGAGTTTGGGCAGCACAAGCGGTGTTGTCGGAAATATTATTGGCAACAAACAAATAGAAGGAAAGTATTTTATGGAAAAATTATATGTTATTAAAATAGGAGGCAATATTGTTGACAATCCAGTAATGTTAACAAATTTCCTTACTGCTTTCTCTAAACTAGAAGGCCAGGCTATTTTAGTGCATGGTGGCGGAAAGTTGGCAACAAGTTTAGCAGAAACATTAGGTGTGGCGCAAACTATGGTAGAAGGTAGAAGAATTACAGATGGGGAAACTTTGAAAATTGTAACCATGGTATATGCAGGGTACATTAATAAAAATATAATCGCACAACTGCAAGCGATGCACGTAAATGCAATTGGACTATCTGGTGTTGATGGTAATTTGATAAAAGCGCATAAGCGTGCGAATGCCAATATTGACTATGGTTTTGTGGGCGATATTGACCAAGTGAATCAAGTATTTATTCAGCAACAACTTGCTAATCAATCAAGATTAGTTATTGCGCCAATCACACATGATGGTGCGGGCCAATTGCTTAATACCAATGCGGATACGATTGCCCAGAGTATTGCGGTTGCTATGTCTGCATTGTTTCAAGTGCACCTTGTTTATGGGTTTGAAAAAGAAGGCGTATTAGCAGATGTCAATAATGAGGGTTCTGTAATTTCATCTATTAATAACCTAACTTATAGCCAACTTAAAAAAGAAAATGTCATCTTTGAAGGGATGATACCAAAAATTGAAAATGCTTTTTTAGCATTGAATGGGGGTGTGCAATCGGTCATCATCGGTAAAGCAGAAAAGCTACATGAATTAATCCATGGTACTGCAGGTACTACAATAACGAACTAATGTCACTTAATAAGAACATATCACTGAATCATGAAGTAATTAATGCGCTTCAAAATGACGCCATTGATTTATTAAAATCATTAATAGCCATTCCATCTTTCAGTAAGGAAGAGGATAAGACTGCTGTTATTTTAATTGATTTTTTATCAGCGCGACAAATTAAAACGGAAAGATTAATCAATAATATTTGGGCGACTAATTTACATTTTGATCCCAACAAGCCTTCTTTATTATTGAATTCACATCACGACACGGTTAAACCAAATAATGGATATACCATTGATCCATTTGACCCTTTTGAAAAGGAAGGAAAACTATTTGGTTTAGGAAGTAATGATGCCGGCGGTTGTTTGGTTAGCTTGTTGGCTACCTTTTTATATTTCTATGATAAAGAAAATTTGCCCTACAATATTATTTTTGTTGCATCTGCAGAGGAAGAAATTTCGGGACATGATGGCATTGAATTGGCTTTACCCCAATTACCAAAAATTGAATTTGGAATTGTAGGAGAACCTACAAAATTGGAACTTGCCATTGCTGAACGCGGACTGATGGTATTAGATGTGATTGCTACGGGTAAAGCAGGGCATGCGGCAAGGGATGAAGGTGAAAACGCATTGTATAAAATATTGACTGATTTAGATTGGTTTAGAAATTACCAATTTGATAAAGTGTCAGATTTACTTGGAAGTGTAAAAATGACTGCAACCGTTATTGAAACAGATAATAAACAGCATAATGTGGTGCCATCGAATTGTAAGATGGTGGTGGATGTGCGTGTAAATGAATTATATACTTTTGAAGAAGTATTAGCGACGATTGGGCAGCATGTAAAATCGGAAGTTACCCCAAGAAGTTTACGGATGAGATCCTCCGGTATCGCCCTGGATCACGTGATTATCAAAGCAGGGTTGGCGCTAGGTAAAGGTTATTATGGCTCAGTGACTACTTCAGATAAAGCCTTGATGCCTTTCCCAACCTTAAAAATGGGCCCTGGCGATTCTGCAAGAAGTCACACTGCAAATGAATTTATATTTACAAACGAAATCAAAGAAGGAGTAACCACTTATATTCAATTACTTTCAATAATTTTCAACCATGAGTAAACTTTGGCAAAAAAATAATGATGTCGCATCTGCGATTGAAAAATTTACCATTGGTAATGATCAAGCGATGGATCAATACTTAGCATCCTATGATGTACTCGGTTCAATCGCACATATTACCATGTTATCAGAAGTTGGTTTATTGACAGCGGATGAATTGGTACAATTAAAAAAAGCACTAGTTGAAATATATCAAAGCATTCAAGATGGAAAATTTACATTAGCACCAGGTGTTGAAGATATTCACTCACAAGTAGAAATATTATTAACTTCGAAGTTGGGAGATGTGGGAAAAAAAATACATAGTGCTAGAAGTAGAAATGACCAAGTTTTAGTTGACATTAAACTTTTTCTTCGTGCGGAATTAATTCAATTAAGCACATCGGTCAACGATTTTTTCAAGTTATTACAAACAAAAAGTGAGTTGCATAAAAATGATTTATTGCCTGGTTATACGCATTTGCAATTAGCGATGCCTTCTTCCTTTGGTCTTTGGTTAGGGGCTTATGCGGAGAGCTTGGTGGACGACATGACCATGCTGCATGCGGCCTATAATGTAGTCAATAAAAACCCTCTAGGTTCTGCTGCAGGTTATGGCTCTTCCTTCCCAATTAATCGTACTAGAACTACAGAATTATTAGGATTTGAATCCTTAAACTTTAATGTAGTTTATGCGCAAATGGGTAGGGGCAAAGCGGAAAGAATTACGGCGATGGCCATGGCAAATATTGCAGACACTTTAGCTAAATTAAGCATGGATGCCTGTTTGTTTATGAATCAAAATTTTGGATTTATTCAGTTTCCTGATACCTTAACTACGGGCTCGAGTATCATGCCGCATAAAAAAAATCCGGATGTGTTTGAGTTAATTCGTTCCTATTGCAATCGGATTAAAGCATTACCCAATGAGATCATGCTGATGACGACCAATTTGCCATCAGGGTATCATCGCGATTTGCAACTTTTGAAAGAACATTTATTCCCTGCCTTCAGCCAACTTAAAAATTGTATAGAGATGGCTTCTTTGATGATTGAAAATATGGAGGTTAAAAAAGATTTATTAGCGGATACAAAATACCAATATTTATTTAGCGTAGAGGAGGTAAACAAATTGGTAAATGCAGGTATGCCATTTAGGGATGCCTATAAGAAAATAGGTTTGGACATTGAAGCAGAAAAATTTAATTATACCTCTGAAGTGAAACATACACATGAAGGAAGTATTGGAAATTTATGTACCAGCCAAATTGCAGATCAGATGAAAAGTATTCAAAATAAAATGGGTGCAGACAAGGTACAGGCTTGTTTAAGCCAGCTTTTGAAATAGTTTCTGAATATTGCCAAGATAGTTGGGTTTTGAATCCATTTCTGATGTATTTTTGCCTCCTGTCGAAATAAATTAATCGTTTCATTAACAAATGATAAGCATGAAAAAAAGTATATTAATATTGATTTCTATTAGCCTTGTTGGCATTGGCTTCGCACAAACGACAAAACCTGCTGTGGTAAAAGCAACTCCATTAAAAGCAGTAGCGGCAAAACCAGTAATCACCAATAAGGCGGCTGTTTCAAAAATAGCAACAGCGGCAGCTGTAGTTTTAAAAACTGCAAAAGATAGTGCTTCCTACGCATTGGGCTTTCGTGTTGCACAAAGTATGAAAGGACAAGGCTTACAGGACATTAATATGGCCTTGTTTGACAAAGGATTTAGCGCAGGTGTTATTGCAAAGTCAATCATACCTGATAGCTTATTAGATGTTTGTATCAAAAAATACCAAGATAATATGAGTCAAGAAAAAATCACATTCAACAAAGCAGTAGGAAAAGAATTTTTAGAAAGAAATGCAAAAAGACCAGGTGTTGTAAGTATGACCAATGGCATGCAGTATGAAGTAATGGTTGCTGGAACAGAATCTGTTAAGCCCACCTTATCAAACAAAGTGAAATGTCATTATCATGGCACTTTAATTGATGGATCAATTTTTGACAGTTCAGTGCAAAGAGGTGAGCCAATTACCTTCCCTTTAAATGGGGTCATCAAAGGCTGGCAGGATGCTGTTCAGTTAATGACTGTGGGTAGCAAATGGAAGTTGTTTATTCCTTCAGAATTGGCCTATGGTGACCGTTCCGCAGGTCCATTTATAGGTCCAGGGATGACCTTAATTTTCGAGGTGGAGTTATTAGGAATTGAATAAGTTACACTTAAATTAAATATATTTTAACACCCCTAACTAGTGTACACTGGTTAGGGGTGTTTTTGTAAATATTAAGTGGTAAATTTGCCTATTCTAAAATCAAAGTAAACAATGGTTCAAAATTTTTTAAAAGCGGCTTTTTTTATTGCTTTGGTGTATGCATGTAACCCAAATAATGTAAAAAATGACACTGCTATTGCGCAATTAATGGATAGTGCAGGTATGCAAGGTAGTTTTGCCTTACTTGAAAATGGAACAGAACAATTTACGATTCATAATTTGTCAAAGTATAAGGATTCTGCAGCCGCGCCATTAAATACGTTTTTTATCATACCTGCACTAGTTGGATTAGATAAAGGAATCATAAACCATCATGATACTTCATTAAATTTAAATGTTTCGGCACAATTTTATAAAGACGTTATTGCCAACATTGGTCGCCAACAAATTTTAAAAGTGCTGGATTCGCTACATTATGGAAAGGGTATCGCAAGCGCCGACAGTACCCATTTTTGGGAAGATGGGTCAATCGTTATAACACCGGACGAGCAGTTGGGTTTAATAAAAAGGATTTATTTTAAAGAGTTGTTTTTTCAAAAAAAATCACAAGAACAATTAAAAAAAATGATTTTGATGGAAGATAATTCAAATTATCGTTTGAGTTATATTACTGGAATAGATACAACTGCCAATAAAAATGCAGGATGGGTATTGGGTTATGTGGAAGAAAATCAACACCCTTATTTTTTTGTATTAAATACCGAGTCGAACACATCAACTAACTTAACTGATAATAATATTAATTTACTAAAGAAGATTTTATTGCAACAGGGCTTTCTAAAAGGTATTAGGTAGCCTCCTTGTACAAAAATAATTATCTTTACTTTTTCTTTTATGCAATACTATTGTAACTCATTAACTTCCTATCAACGTTTACTTACACGCGAAGTGAAAGTGGGTAATATCATTATTGGTAACGGTCATCCTATTCGGGTTCAAACGATGACGACCACGGATACCATGGATACGGATTTAACAGTGGCGCAGGTCATCAAATGTATACAAGCAGGCGCAGAGTTGGTTCGTATCACAGCCCCTAGTAAAAAAGAAGCTGAAAATTTAGCAAACATAAAGGCTGCGCTGAACGCGCAAGGCTATGATATTCCTTTGGTCGCTGATATTCATTTTACACCCAATGCTGCCGAAATTGCTGCAACCATTGTTGCAAAAGTGCGGGTGAATCCAGGTAACTATGTTGACAAGAAAAAGTTTGAACAAATTGAATATACGGATGCGGAATATTTGGAAGAAATTGAACGCATTAGAGAAAGATTTACGCCACTCGTTCTTATTTGCAAGGAACATGGAACCGCGATGCGTATTGGGACCAATCATGGTTCATTAAGTGATCGTATTATGAGTAGGTATGGCGATACTGCCATTGGTATGGTGGAAAGTGCAATGGAATTTTTGCGCATTGCGCGAAGCTTGGATTATCACCAAATAATTTTAAGCATGAAGTCAAGTAATCCGCAGGTGATGGTGCAAGCTTATCGATTATTGGTACAACAAATGCAACAGGAGTTTAATGAATGTTATCCTTTGCATTTGGGTGTGACAGAAGCAGGAGATGGGGAAGATGGACGTATTAAGAGTGCAATTGGCATTGGTACATTATTAGAAGATGGTATTGGAGATACAATAAGGGTAAGTTTAACAGAAGATCCTGAATTAGAAATTCCTGTTTGTAAGGATTTGGTTAAAAGATATCCAGCGAATCGAATGAAAGGGGTGCATCATATTCCAGAGATTGAACAACTTTCATATAGCCCTTTTGAATTTAAAAAAAGAGGCACACATTCGGTTTCCACTATTGGAGGTAAGCAGGTACCAGTGGTCATTGCAGACTTCACACATAAAGAAACGATTACCCCCGAAGATTTAATCAGTATTGGGTATACCTATCATGTGGACACAGATAAGTGGACAATTTCGGATTTGGCGGCTGATTTTATTTATACGCCCAATGGCGTTATTAGTTTTGATTTGCCTGGCACATTGCGTGTCATCACCAAGTCTGAACAGTGGGAAACAGTCAATGATAGAACAAAGTATTTGCCAATATTTGATTTTAGAAACTATATTGCGGCACCGAGAAAAAGTGCCTTTATCAATTTTGTCATGGTAGATTGTTATTGTACAAAAAACGGTATCAGGGATGAGCAACTCATAGAAATTGCCCAAGATAAATCGGTGGTTTTTTGTTTAAGTAGTCAATTGGCGCATGCCATGCCTGCAGTCCGCCGAATGATTGTGCGACTCATGGATTTAAAAATTCAAAATCCAGTGATACTCATGACTGAAAGTGCTTGGTCAAGCGCAGATGAGCATTTGATTCATTTTGCTACTGAGACTGGCGCTTTATTTTTAGATGGAATGGGGGATGGTATTTGTTTGGGTGTAAGCGCTAAGGTGGCTGCCAATGCAGAACAAAATAATGAATCAAGTAATGTGTCAGGACGTAATTATTTTAATAATACTTCATTTGTACAATTTTTAAATACCATAAGTTTTGGAATTTTACAAGCGACCCGAACTAGAATTTCTAAAACAGAATATATTTCCTGCCCTAGTTGTGGCCGTACTTTATTTGAATTGCAAGAAACCACTGCAAGAATTAGGGCAGTGACCAATCATTTAAAAGGGCTAAAAATTGCCATCATGGGATGTATTGTAAATGGCCCTGGTGAAATGGCGGATGCTGATTTTGGGTATGTTGGCAGTGGCGTTGGTAAAATTACTTTGTACAAAGGCAAGGAAATCATGAAAAGAAATATTGACAGTACTATTGCTGTTGACGAATTAATTCAATTATTAAAGGAGCATAATGCTTGGGTGGATCCCCAGTAACATTGACTATAATAGAAAGCAATATGTATCATTTAGTGTATGCCTTTTTTTATCTTTTATCCTTATTACCATGGCGTATTGCATATATCGTTAGTGATTTTATGGCATTCCTGTTACAATATGTAGTAAGATATAGAAAACAGGTCATAGAAAATAATTTAATGATTGCATTCCCAAAAACATCGGTGCAAGAAAGAAAAAAGATTGCAACAAAATTTTATCAAAATTTTACAGATTCATTTATAGAAACGATTAAATTGATTTCCATCTCTACATCCGAATTTGAAAAACGATTTACTTCCAATGTAGATGTGTTAAATAATTTATATGAAACTGGGCAGCCTGTTCAAATAATGGCAGGGCATTTTTTTAATTGGGAATTTGCGAATTGGGGAGTTGCCAAATACGGAAAATATCCCTTCATTGCAGTTTACATGCCCTTGTCAAATCCTTATATTAATAGCATCGTATTAAAAATGCGAGAGCGTTTTGGAAGTATAATGATTCCTGCCACACAATTTAAAACGCAATTTCATAAATATACTACGCAAGGCAATTATGCAATGGCATTAGCAGCTGATCAAAATCCTGGCAATCCAATGTCTGCGTTTTGGGTTAATTTTTTAGGCAGACGTACTCCCTTTGTTAAAGGACCTGAAAAGGGAGCCAAATTAAATAATACAGCACAGGTGTTTGCCTATTTTCATAGTACTAAGCGTGGTTATTATCATTTGCAATATGAAGTCATGACGGTGTCGCCAAATTATTTCAAAGATGGACAATTGACTGCACTTTATGTGAAAATATTGGAGGAAAAAATCAAACAAAATCCGGCGAATTATTTATGGAGTCATAAAAGATGGAAGTATGAATTTGATCCTCAAAAACATGCAAACTTAGTGGTTGATTAAATCGCGTCTAAGGGATCGTTTGTTTTTTTCTCTTTAGTCACTTCGATTGTAAATTTATCCTTAAGTTGTAATATGCTTTGCCAGCCTCCTTTTACAATTCTATTATTATGAATACCTTGTTTTTTTAATATACTAGCCGCAAGCGTATTAGCTTCGCCATCTTCACTGATAATGTAAATATTAAAATGTTCGTCTAACTCAGACATACTTCCTGGGTCGGCGAATTCCAATAAGGGGAGGTGTATTGAATTTTTAATATGCCCTTGATTGTATTGTTCCTCGGTTCTGATATCTAATACCATCAAAAATTCATCAAATGGAATATCCATGGCTAATTCATCCGCTTCAACTTCAATCACTAAATCATACCGCTTGTCTGCATTCAGCCAAGTAGCAAAGCCACCTTCCAGCCAGCCCTTGATATTGGCAAATCCTAATTTTTCAAAATAAGCCATGGCAATTTTTTCATTGCCATGTTCGCCAATAAATAATAAAGGTTGTTCAAAAGATAATAAACCTAATGCCGCAGCTTGATGAATTAACTCAGGTTTAAAATGAATTGAATTAGGGATAAAGCCTTCTAAAAAAGAAGTTTCATCCCTAGTATCAATAATGAATGTATTTTCTTGGTTCAGGAATTGCTGAAATTGTTCGACAGATAAAGACATAATTTATCCTACTAAATTTTCTACAAATTGGTTTACCTGTTCCAATCTTGCATAATCCACATTGTAAAAAATAAATTTGCCTTCTCGAATGGTACTTACAATACCGGCTCTTCTTAATATCGCTAAATGTTGTGAAGCAACGGATTGTTCTAATCTTAATTTGACATAAATCTCAGTAACAGTTACCTTTTTTTGCTCGTCAATAAGTTTAACAATTTGTTGTCTAAGCTTATGATTTAATGCTCTTAAAATCATTGCCGCTTTTTTTGCATGCAATAAATCAACCTTCAATGAATTGGATCCATTGCTCAGTTGTAGTGTTGGAAGTGATTGGTTCATGAGATATATTTTTGGGGGTTAAAACTATAAATGCGGTACAATTTAACTAATTTTTTCTATTTAGGTAATTATTTTGTTATATATATTTTATTAAAAATAGGCATATTACGTCCTTATTTTAAAAATATATGACAATGTTGTAGGTCAAAGGTTTAACATTATTGCTAAAAATAATTGCTTATTTGATGAGTGGTTTTTGGTAGTAGTCTTTTAAGTAAGCTGGCGCACTGTAGGCTAAGTCCTCAAAATCATTTGCATTAAGTTTAACTACCGCCAAAGTAGCCATTTCATTGATGGAGTAGGCGCAGTCGAGAAATAGGGGTAATTTATTTTGAAACTCGGTGTTTTGTGTCAAAATTTTAGTTTTAGACACCCCCGATCCAATGCAGATTAATGGGCCATTGCTAAGTAAGGTATGAAATAGGCTTTCATCCAAGATCATGGCTTTTTCAGGAGCAAGGTACTTAAGTGAACTATTATAGATCGCACCGAAAATTTCCATCCTTCGAGCGTCAATCATTGAAAACACTTGCAATTGTTTATCATCCAAAAGTGCATCTCTTGTTTCAATTAAATGACGAACAGCGGCCTTTGCCAATAAGCTGAGGGTAGAAATCCCAATTAAGGGTTTATTTAGGGCAAATGCCAAACCTTTGGCGCTAGCAAGTCCAACCCTAAGGCCTGTATAACTTCCCGGCCCCATAGTAACGGAAATAGCATCCATATCTTTAAGTGAAATACCAGCTTCTTTACATAATTCCTCCACACCCGCTTGTACAAATTCCCCATGTGTATTTGAAAGGTTGTTTTGTTTTGAAGCAATGACTTTAAGGTCTTGGCTGATTCCGATAAGGGCATTAGGTCCTGCAGTATCAATATGAAGTAGGGTATTCACTATTTTTTATTGTTTTGCAAAAATAGGCGGTGAATTGATAGAAAAATAAGAAATTGCGTATAATAATTAATTATATGCCAAAACAAATCATTCAAAGCAACAAAGTCCCTACACCAATTGGGCCTTATAGTCAAGCTGTTATTGCCAATGGATTTTTATTTGCGAGTGGTCAAGTCGCTTTTAACCCGGCAACTGGTGAGCTTGTTTTAACTGATATTTTATCTGAGACCAAGCAGGTGATGGAAAATATTAAAGCCGTATTAGACGAAGCTAAATTAAGCTTTGCCCATGTTGTTAAAACGAGTATTTTTTTAAGTGATATGCAATTGTTCGCACAAGTGAATGAAGTGTATGGAAGTTATTTTACTGCTGATTTTCCGGCTCGTGAAACGGTCGCAGTGAAAACTTTACCTCGTAACGTAAATGTTGAAATAAGTATTACCGCAGTAGTGGATTTGTAGTTTTTATTTTACGACGACTTGGTAACTAGTATCAAAAACAATATTATTCTGGGGCTTCACTACATGGAGCCCCATTTTATTATTTAAAGCATTGGGTGCACCGCTTAAATTTTCAATAGCTATACTATTTCTATCTGGAGGTATATACAACTGTAAGTATGGATATTGTGAAGATGGCATTATTTTTAAAATAAATTGTTCGTTTTGCAAAGTGCAGGTCCTATTTTCTGTAGCTAATGCATAACCATCGTCTAGTTGTAAACTTCCAATTTTTAAACCATTGCTAAAACGCGCATCTGCAATCATATTTCCAGTGGGTAGTAAGTCTTTATCGTATTCCATTTTTCCTTTACTCGAAAATTGTAATGTGCAATTATTAATGCTTTCGCCTAATGTGAAGTAAGGATGCCAACCATCAACGATGGGAATTGGAACAGTTGCATTGTTCTGAATAGTAGTTTGTACTGAAACCTTATTATTTTTTTCTAAGATCCATTTGACATGCATCGTGAATGGAAATGGATAACCTTGATCACTACCAAGATAATGATTTACTAAAATAACAGAAGCCTGATCTTCATTTGCTTCAGAAGCTTGCACAATAAAATCAGCATCATACATAATACCATGTATCGCATGTTCGCCCATGTAAAAACGATCCATGGTATAGGTTGTATTTAAATGTGTGTATTGGCCTTTGTATAATCGACAAACGTAAGGACTCATTTTGGCACTTCTAAATCCTTGGCTTTCAAATTCTACAGCAGCATTTAAGTCGTTACCCATGATAAATTGGTGAGATTCGCCCTCTTGACTTAAAAGCCAGCTGTTTAATAGGGCTCCTTTTGCCAAAATCTCGATGGTAACCCCCAATTCAACGTCAAGTAATTGAATGAATGCAACATGATTGATTGTACTTTGCTTGATCTGAAACTGCATTGTATTTTGTTTGAATGGTAAATTAAAACTATTCTACTAACTTTGAGTAGTAAAGGAATTAAATATGAAAAATTGTTTTGTTTTTGGATTGTTATTATTGGTGAATAGCTTAGTGGCCCAAGGTTACAAAAGGTATGATAGTACCTTAAAAATCGGCAAAGCGGGGTTTAAGATATTTTCTTTAAATAAAACGCCTGATCGTAATACCTTAACCATACGCCCGATTGGTTTTAAATCAGAAGCAAGAGAAGCGTCTTTAGAAATTAAGGCAAGGGTTTTGTCTGCTGAAATTGATGATTTAAATAATGACGGATTTCCTGATGTAATTATTTTTATTGAAGAACCTAAGGGTAATAAATCATTGTTTTGCATCAGTTCCAAGGAAAATGAGCGCATGGAGCCTATCTTTTTTCCTGACATTAAAGATGATATGAGATTAAGTAAAGGCTATCGGGGACAGGATGAGTTTAGATTATTGGAAGGGGTATTATTTAGAAAATTCCCCATTTTTGAATCTGATACTGCGATTAAACAACCTACCAATAAAGTGCGACAAATTTTATACCGTGTAATCGCTGGAGATCAAGGTAGTTGGAAGTTTAAATCATTTAAGGACTTCGATATGAATGCAGAAGTTAAATAAGGTACTCTTAATTTAAATCTGTGGAATTATTTTTAATTCCTATTTGCAATTTTACTATTGTCCATGGGTAATCATAATTTTACCAACTGTTTTTTCAGCTCCTAGTTCATCTCTTGCAAATACAAGATATACGCCGGTGGCAACTTTATTTCCATCATAGGTTTTACCATCCCAAATGGCTTGCCCTCCTAAAGCCCTAGTCTGATAAATTAATTTTCCACTAAGTGTTGTAATTTTTACAATTGCGTTTTCAACTAATCCTCGCATCGCAATAGGTCCGTTGTAATTGGGCGAAATGGGATTGGGAAAAATATTGATCTGTTGCATGGGTGTTGTGCCAGATGTAGCCGTACTCCGATAACTGGCCATTTGTTGGGCGGTATTAAAAAAAACTTCACCAGTAGTAGGCGCAATGATAATTTGACGAATGGTGTCATTCGGTAACGGACTGTTGTTTTTGGTAAATCTTTCTATAATTTCTGTACCATCGTTGCTTAATAACCAGGTGCCATTGTTGGTACCCACCCATTTCCGGTTAGCGCCATCTGCAATGATACAATTCACATTTTCTTTTTGAAATAGTAATCCTGCAAATCCATTATTGTTTTTAATTTGGGGTAAGTAGGCTTTGCAAGTACTAATTTCATTACAATCAAAAAGACCAATACCATTGTTGGTTCCTACCCACATAGTGCCATTTTTATCATCTATCATACTGGTCACTGTACTACTGGGTAAATTATTATTATAGGTATTAATGATACTCCATTTTTCGCCAGTGGCATTTGGGTTATAGACCATAATGCCTTGGTATTTTGGTGCAATCATCCATGCCTGTCCTTGCTGGTTAATGAACATCTTGTTGATGCCATTTAGGGAAAGGGTATTGGGCGGCGTGATTAATTTCCAATTATTATTTTGTCTTTGTAAAATGCCTTGCCCTTCTAATAATGTCCAAAGGGTACCATCACTACTAAATTGAATATTGCTATAAAATCCTTTGAAAGCTGCTGGGCTTGCTTGTTCCAAGGACCCTTTGTCGGGGGTGTATTTTAATAAACCATCGTTACTGGTCAGCCAAATACTGCCATCAATGGGGTCCACTGCACTTGAATAACAAATCGGTAAATTTTTATTACTGATTGAATTTATATTTTTCCATCCATCTTCATTGTAAATACTAAATCCTGCATCAGCGCCACCGAATGGCGCAATCAAATATTTCGAGTTGATGAAAATTTGGCCATTGATATTTCCAGCGGGTCCACCCAGCGGTAACCATTTGGTATTTGTGTTTTTAAGTAGTAGCCCATTTGTGCTGTCTGCTAACCAAATATTATTTTCATCAAATAAAAAATCAATGGGGTTTGATAAATAAATTGAATCAACAATGAGGGTACTGGTTTTATCCGCATTTACTTTAAGCAATCCCCCTTTATTCCCATTGCTAAAACTTGCATACAACCCATCCTTATTGGCTACTATTTTTTTAATTCGACTAGTATTCAAATTAAAGTAAGGTGTTTTTACTGGAAGCTGATAAATACTATTTGCACTCGCACTATAAACGAAATTGTTAAATTGTGATATTTTATTAATACCTAAATTATTAAAGTCGCTACTATTTTGCCATTGATTTGCAGTTATCCAATTATTTTTTAATGGGCAGGTCCAAATACCATTTTCAGTGGCTGCAAATAATACATCCTGCGTGCTTACTATTTGAAAAGTTTTCGTGACTTGTCGATTGTTATTGGGAAACCAAGTATCTTTTATTTCATGCTTAATTAAATCTATCACAACAATGCCAAAGTCGGTGGATAGTAAAGCCCATTGATTTAGTAAGTATATGTGATTAATTTTTTTACTAGGATATAAATTGGAAAGTAGTAAATCAGTAATGGCATATACTTGGTCTCCTTTGACAATATCTATATTACTATTGTTATATGCGATAATTAATTGTGAGTGTGCATCATCCCATGCAGAACATGCTATGGAGATATCATGAAGTCCAGTGGATTTACCTAAGAGTGCAACTTTATTTGTTGCTGTAATTGAAAAAGCTTGTTGTGTCGTTGCGCCAATGATCTTTTTATTTCCATTTGAACTATTGGCTATGCCCAATTGTGTAACAGAACGGTTATTATAATGTTCTCTCCATTGTCCAATGCCGCCCAATACATTTTGCCCACTACTTAGCAAGGTTAAGCTTATAAATAAAATAAAAATTGATAACCGCTGAAGCATTATATTTTTATTTACTAATTATTTTTTTCAAGTGCACTGTAAATGGCTTCTTGAATTTTTGGACGAAGGCTTAATTCACTATACGCTTTATTATTCCGTGTTGGATAAACGCGATTTCCTAAAAATATATACAACAATCCATTTGCTGGATCTGCCCAAACACAAGGGCCTGTAAAACCAGTATGTCCAAATGTAGCAGGAGATACGCTTGCGCTTGGATAGGGATCCTTTAAGCTCGCATTGTTTTTTTCAGGTTTATCAAAACCCAATCCACGACGGCTATTTTCGGTATTATAAGCCGTGAAAATTTCAATGGTACCAGGATTAAAGTATTTTTTGCCTTCCCATTCGCCTTTATTTAAAAGCATTTCATATAATTTGGCTAAATCAGTCGCGTTACTAAACAAACCCGCATGTCCTGCAATGCCACCCATGACAGAAGCACCTTCATCGTGTACTGTTCCCTGAATCAATTCATGTCGATAGTAGTCGTCTACTTCGGTGGCGGCTATTTTATCGATACTTGTTTTTTGTAATGGTAAAAAACCTGTTGATTTCATACCTAAAGGAGCATAAAAATTTTGAGTAGTGTATTCATTCAAATTCATACCAGAGACTTCTTCTACTATTTGACCTAGAAAAATAAAATCATTATCGCTATATACATATTTACCTGGGGTTGTAATGGGGCTATTTAATATTTTATTTTTTATAGTATCCATCCAATTGTCCTGCAAGTATTTGGTAGGTGTGATCATTTGATGGTGCGTTTGATCGCTTACGGACACCACTAAATTATTGACAAATCCGCCTTTGGGATTTATTAAGAATTCATAAAATTTAATAAAAGGAAATAAGCCAGCTTGGTGTAAAAGCAAATCCTTTAAAGTAATTTTTGCTTTTTCATTTCCAACCACCCAAGGCAGGTAATCACCAATCGTTTTATTAATATCTACTTTGCCTTCCTCCACTAATTTCATTATTGAAACCGTGGTTGCACTAACTTTAGTAACAGAAGCCAGATCATAGCTCGTCTCTAAAGTAACTGGCGCTGAATTTTCGCCTGCTATTTTACCATAGGCTTTGTTAAAAACAATTTTATTGTTTTTTGCTACTAAAACTTGACAACCAGGAATTGCTTTTTTTTGTATCGCATCGGCTACAATAGAATCAATCACATTTAATTTTTCAATGTTGATTCCCAATGGCGCTTCTAGTGATTCCTTTTTTGTGTAAATCGGACTCGTTTCAATGGTGTAAGTTTCACCCATGGGTAAGTTTTCACTAATGGTTACCGGCAGTGTTCCTGTAGCTTGCATTTTACCTTCCAACCAATCCAGTGCAGCATTTTGGGTAAATGTATTATCCTCGTAGGCAAATAGTATATTTTTAATTTTGTTAAAATTGGCAACTGCATAAGGGTTGCCAAAAATAAGATGCACCCAGTTTGCTGGATGATTATCATTTAAGAAGCTAATAAAGGGAGTTGGAATTTCAAACTGCTTTGCTGGACGGCGATTGTAATTATGTAGCCCAATCATTACCTGATCATATTCGGCCAATGTTTGGCTAAGGGCATTCATTTTATTAGTATCACTTGCGCCTACATAAATGATTTTCACTTGGTATAGTTCCGCCAATTGTTTTGTTATGCTGTTTTCTTGCGACTGATTTAAAGCGACGTACACCATTTTTTTATTTTTATTTAAAATAGGGTGTTGCACATTTTCTTTTAAGAAGGTCAATGATTGCGAAGCCATTTTTTCCTTGATAGCAGCAACCGATTTATTTAAGTCAGCAATAATGTTTGTAGTATCAATAAAAAGGTCCTTACTTAATCCATGTTTGTATTTTGCCGCTAAAACTTTTCGAACACGATCTTTGATATCTTTTCTACTGATTCTTTTTTCTCTAATTGCGGATCTAATCTTTTTAATGGTTTGGTCTATATCACCAGGTAAGCAAAGCATATCATTTCCTGCAATGATGGCTTGAACATTCGCTTCTCCTTGCGGAAAATAATTACTAATGGCTTTCATTTCTAGTGCATCTGTAACACTGATGCCTTTAAATCCTAATTCATTTTTAAGTAATCCATTCACCGCTTTCGGTGATAAGGATGTTGCTAAATTTTTTGTTGCATCAATGGAGGGTACTGACAAGTGCGCCACCATAATAGATTCAATACCTGCGTTTATTAATGCTTTGAATGGCAATAATTCCATTGAATCTAATTGCTCCTTTGTTTTATTAATAATAGGTATATCCAAATGAGAATCTACTGATACATCCCCATGCCCTGGAAAATGTTTTGCCGTTGCCATTACGCCGTTATCCTGCATTCCTTTCATATAGGCAATACTGTAATCAGTTACAATTTTTTTGTTTTGGCCAAAGCTTCGGTCATTAATTACAGGATTCGCTGGATTGTTATTAATATCTGCGTCGGGTGCATAGTTCACTTGTATGCTTAATCTTTTACATTGTGCCGCAATAGCTGCACCCATTTCATAGACCAAATTACTAGCCGGCATAGCGCCTAAGGAAAGTTGTCTTGGAAACATTTCAACACTATCCAATCGCATACCTACGCCCCATTCTGCATCCATTGTAATTAACAAAGGCGTTTTGGCAATGGATTGATAATAGTTGGTATGTAAAGCCTCTCTAACAGGACCGCCTTGAAAAAAACAGAGGCCACCGACATTGTATTTTTTAATTAAAGACCCGAGTGAATCTACTTTATTGTTATCCCAATTGCTATGCGCTCTGATGATCATGAGCTGCGCAATTTTTTGATTAAAGGAAAGGGAGTTGTATTTTTTTCTTAGCCATTTTTTTTCATCATTACTTTGCGCGTTGGCTGCTTGTATTGTCAAAAAAGAAATGAATACAATTTGAATAAACTTTTTAAGCATAGAACAATTTTTTGTTAAAATAAATACTGACTCTTTGTATTAGCGTTGGATAATAAGTATTGCAATTTAAGGATAAAAAAAAGCTTACCCTTGTTTGAGTAAGCTTTTTTATTAGGTAACCGATATAGTTAGCAACCGGTGGCAAATTTTATATCCGTGATGAAGGGTTCCCAATATTTTGAAACCTAAACTTTTATTTAATAGGGAGATCTATTAGAGTTTTTCCAAGGCTAAATTGTCCTATGCCTTTTCTTCTTCCACATCTTCGTCTGCAGGTAACACAGGTTCAACACCTGCTTTTTGAAGCTGTGCAAACCACTTTACCATTTTTTTCATATCGCTAGGGTAAACGCGTTCAAAATCCATCTTTGGGTATACCTTTTTAAAGTAAGCTTGTGTCGCTTTTGGGTCCTTTTCGTCGGGTAATTTTTCCTTTGATTTGCCCATTTCAATAAATATTTCCGCTAGGAACACATTATCGTGGGTCGTGAACACTTCAATACTTTCCAAATGAGAGAATTGGTGGGCTCTTGAGCTAATGAATTGAGTGGTATTGTTTTCGAGTGATCTTGCGATGGCGCCATCACTTTTACTAGTCAATAATTCGAATAAACCTGACATACCTGAAACCGAGATCAATTTGTTGTATTCCATATAAACGGTGCGTTTTTTTTTACGGGCGCAAATTACTGAAAAACACCCAATTTTCATTTTTTAAACTACCTTTGTTTATCATAAAAAATCAAGCATATGCCTGGGTTTGAATTATTTGGGGAAGAAGAAAAAAAACAAGTAAATGAGGTCTTGGAAACCGGAATTTTGATGCGTTATGGCTTTGATGGACCAAGAAATGGAATGTGGAAATCCAAAGAGCTAGAAGCTGCAGTATGCAGCACTTTCGGTTCACAATATGCACAACTTACCTCTAGTGGAACCGCTGCCTTGACCACAGCGATGGCGGCCTTAGGCGTGGGTGCTGGAGACGAGGTAATTATGCCAGCATTTACCTTTGTAGCAAGTTTTGAAGCAATCTTAAGTATGGGCGCCGTTCCGGTATTGGTTGATATTGATGAAAGCTTGACTTTGTCGCCAGCAGCTGTAAAAGCAGCGATTACATCAAAAACAAAGTGTGTGATGCCAGTGCATATGTGTGGTAGCATGGCGGATATGGATGCATTGGTGGCGATTTGTAAAGAACACAATTTGATTTTACTAGAAGATGCTTGTCAAAGTATTGGTGGAACATATAAAGGAAAGCATTTGGGCACCATTGGCCACGCGGGCACTTTTTCCTTTGATTTTGTAAAGACAATCACTTGCGGGGAAGGGGGAGTTGTGATGACTAATGATAAAGAGGTTTATACCAAATCGGATGCATTTACTGATCATGGACACGATCACTTAGGGGTAGATAGAGGTGCAGATTTACATCCAGCATTGGGATATAACTTCCGTATTAGTGAATTACATGCAGCGGTGGGTTTGGCGCAAATAAAAAAATTAGCTACTTTTTTAGCAATTCAAAAAAAGAACAATCAAATCTTACGCTCTTATTTAGAACAGGTACCAGGCATTCAATTTAGGGTAGTACCCGATCCGGAAGGGGATAGCGGAAGCTTCTTAACTTGGTTCTTGCCAAGCCAAGCCCATACAGAAAAAGCCATTGCAGCTTTTAAGGAAGCCGGCATATTCGCAGGTAATTTTTATTGGTTTGCAAATAATTGGCACTACATCAGAAAATGGGATCATTTAAGAAATGCAACTAGTTTATACCCATTGTCAGAAGCGCAACAAAATGCATTGATTGCATTACAACATGCTGACTTTTCAAAAAGTGATACCATAATGAGCAAATGTATTTCCACAGCGATAAGTTTATTATGGACGGAAGAACAAGTGCATGAAAAGGGCGCTAAATTTTTACAAGTGTTACAAAAAACACTTTCCTAAAAGTTATCACCCATGTCATTGGGACAGTCATTGCAACAAAGGCAGCTACAGCGTTTATCGCCACAGCAAATTCAATTAATGAAATTGTTGCAAATTCCGTCTGCGCAAATCGAACAAAGAATTAAAGAAGAGATGGAGGAGAATCCTGCATTGGAAATGAATGCAGATTTATTAGATACAGATACCGCAGGGGCAACTGATGATTTAAATGATGAGTTTTTACAAGGTGCTAATGAGGAAGAAGAAGCCGTACCTGTAGATGAGTTTGAAATGAGCAATGAGGATTTGAATGAATATAATTATGATGAGGATGTGGCTGATTACAAAACCAAAGATGACTATTATCCAGAATTAGATAACGATGTGGTCATTCCTATAAAAGCCGAAGTGAGTTTGAACGAGCTATTGATCAATCAGTTGAATATGTTAGCATTAGATGAAACTTCTTTTAAAATAGCAGAACAAATTATTGGGAGTTTAGAAGATGATGGTTATTTGCGACGCGCATTAACATCTATTGCCGATGACTTGGCGTTTAAGCAAAGTATGTGGGTGGATGAAAAAGACATTGAAAAAATATTACTTCAAGTACAACAATTCGATCCAGCTGGTATTGCTGCAAGAGATTTACAGGAGTGCTTGTTATTACAGTTAAAACGAAAGCAAGCCGATGCTCGTATGACTAATTATGTTGATGCAAATCCTGCAAGTATAGATCCTATTAAGTTGGCGATAGTAGTGATTGAAAAATATTTTGAAGAGTTTACGCGCAAACACTATGATAAAATTCAAAAAAGTTTGCATTTAAATGAAATTGAAATTAAGGGGGTGTTGCAGCAGATTTTAAATTTAAATCCAAGACCAGGTGCGGATACGAATGAATCGCGTACCTCTGAAATGTATATTATACCTGATTTTACTGTGGTCATCAATAATGGGATTGTTGAGTTGACCTTAAATAGCCGTAATGCCCCACCCTTAATCATCAGTGATGATTATAAAATGATGTTAAAGGAGTACGAGCGCGGTAAAAAACAAGACAAGTCTCAAAAGGAAGCCGTATTTTTCATCAAACAAAAAATTGATGCTGCAAAATGGTTTATTGAAATGATTCAGCAAAGGCAGCAAACCTTATTGAAAACGATGAAAGCAATTTTAGCGCATCAAAAAAGTTTTTTTACCACGGGGGATACCACACAGTTGCGACCTATGATTTTAAAAGATATAGCGGCTGCTACTAGACTGGACGTGTCAACCGTAAGTAGGGTAGCGAATAGTAAGTATGTGCTTACTGAATTTGGTACTTATTTATTAAAATATTTTTTTAGTGAATCACTCACCACTGATTCTGGCGAGGAGGTGAGTACCAAGGAAGTGAAAGCCATATTGCTTGAATTCATTCAACAAGAAGACAAACATAAACCATTAAGCGACGATGAGTTAACACATCAGTTGCAGCAAAGGGGATACAATATTGCAAGACGTACCGTTGCTAAATACAGAGAACAATTAAATATTCCTGTTGCCAGATTGCGAAAGGAACTTTAATCAAATTTAATTTATGCAAAATAATGCCCCCGGTAAGCTATCTAAATTTTTTGGACAAACCATTTCCTTTATTTTTCATCCCTTATTTGTCCCTACTTATTTTATTTTATATTTAATTAAAGTAGTGCCATTTGAATTTGTTGGAATTACCGATTGGCAATTGCAACTTCGTGTTTTCAGTGTGTTTTGGCTAACCGCTTTTTTTCCTGCATTTGCGGTTTTTTTACTTTGGAGATTAAAATTTAGCGAGTCTATTTTTTTAAGAACACAAAAGGATCGAATTATTCCCTACGTCATTGTGATGTTTTTTTATTGGTGGATGTATTATTTAAGTCGCAATTTTTCAGACCAGCCAATTGTATTAAAATATTTTTATTTTGGTGTTTTCATCGCAAGTGCCTTGGGGCTCATTGTTAATAATTTTATAAAAGTGAGCTTACATGGTATGGGCATTGGAGGCCTGCTTACAGCGGTAATATTCGTTGGCATAAAATATCCAATCAATAATATCATATGGGATATAGCAATAATATTCATTGCTGGTATTGTGATTAGTGCAAGAATGATGGTGAGTGATCATACAAATAAGGAGCTAACGATTGGGTTGGGTATTGGTATTATTACACAAACACTTGCTTATTTTTGGGTTGGGTAACATTAAATTAAAACTATGTGGCATAAACTAGCCGAATTCATTTTAAAGTTTAAGGTATATTGCTTATCCTCTTTATTGGTCATTACTATAGTAATGGGCTATTTTGCTGCACAAGTAAAATTGAGTTATGAGTTTACAAAAGCCATCCCAGATGATAATCCTAAGTTTGTTATTTATAAGAATTTTGTAAAAAAATTCGGGGTTGATGGCGCTACAATCGTGGTAGGCTTTACGACCGAAAAAATGTACACCAAGGAAGTATTTAATCAGGTGCATGAATTGCATCAACAAATTAAACTAATCCCCGCAGTTACCGAAGTATTAAGTGTCCCATTTGCTTATGAAATTCAAAAGGACAGTATGGATACAAAATTTAATGTTCGTCCTGTATTTTTGGCGCCTTATAAAAGCGACAGTTTACTATTAGTGGATGCGCATAAATTTGAAAGCTTACCCTTTTATAAAAACTTATTGTACAATAAGGATAGCAATGCATATATCATGGCAGTGAGCTTTATTCCTGATTCAATAAACACAGGTGCTCGAACTAGGATCATTCGTTTGTTGGAGGAAAAGCTGAATACTTTTTCAAAGAAAACGAATTTAAGCATCCACTTAAGTGGTTTACCCTATATTAGAACGATTATTGCAGATCGCATTAAAAAAGAAATGGTATGGTTTTTAATTGGTTCTCTTTTGTTATCTGCCTTTACATTGTTACTTTTTTTCAGATCCATACCTGCTACCTTAATGAGCTTAGCAGTGGTTGCAATGGGCGTTATTTGGAGTTTTGGCACCATGGTTTTAATGGGTCAAAAAATTACCTTATTAACTGCCTTAATTCCCCCATTAGTGGTAGTTATTGGTATTCCTAATTGCATCTATTTTTTAAATAAATATCATACTGCATACAAGGAGACCAATGATCGCTCGGGGGCGATTATTCAAATGGTGAGCAAGATGGGTATCGTTACTTTGTTTTGTAATATCACTGCCGCTATTGGATTTTTTGTTTTCGCATTAACTAAAAGTCCATTATTGAAAGAGTTTGGTTGGGTATCGGGTATCAATATTATGGCTTTGTTTTTTATTAGTTTATTTTTTATTCCACCCGTACTTAGTTATTTGAAACCACCTTCACCAAAACACATTAAATACTTAGAAAATAAATATTTAACACGTGTGTTGGTTAAAATTGAACGTTGGACCTTCAACCATACGAAATGGGTTTTTGGTGTCACTTTATTTTTAGTGGTGATTTCAATTGTGGGAGTTTTAAAAATAAAAAAAGAAGCATTTATTGTTGATGATCTTCCAAAAAAAGATAAATTATACACCGACTTAAAATGGTTTGAACAAAATGCGGGTGGCGTAATGCCCTTAGAAATTGTTATTGATACAAAAAAGAAAAATGGTTTAGTTCGAAGTACAAAGCCTTTAGATCATATTGAAACTTTTCAGCAATTTTTACTTATGCAGCCTGAATTAGGTAAGCCATTGGGTTTAATGGAGGGCATCAAATTTGCAAAACAAGCATTTTATGATGGTGATTCCAATTCCTATTCAGTACCGACTGGTACTGAGATGGCTTTTATTGCACCCTATTTAAAGCCAGTGGATGAAAAAGCGATACACCAAGCTAACGCAGCAAAATCACCCACTGCCTTATTAAGTAAATTTATTGATGCAGATAAAAGAGCTACTAGGATCAGTGTAAATATGAAAGACATTGGTAGTGCACAATTGCCGATATTTTTAAAACGCATGGATAGTGCTACCCAAGCTATTTTTGACACAACTAACTACCATGTTCAAATTACAGGGAGTAGTGTTACTTTTTTAGAAGGAAGTAATTTTATTATTAAAGGGTTGGGAGAATCTATTTTTTGGGCTTTTTTATTGATTGCACTTTGTATGCTTTTTTTATTCAGGTCCTTTCCAATTCTCATGTGCTCGCTCGTTCCTAACATTGTGCCATTACTAATAACAGCAGGATGTATGGGCTGGATAGGCGTATCATTGAAACCATCCACAGTTTTAGTGTTTAGTGTTGCATTAGGTATTGCAATTGATGTTACCATTCGTTTTCTGGTCAATTACAAACAAGAATTACCAAGATTAAATTATCAAGTCAATAGTACATTAATACAAACAATTAAAAATACAGGCATTAGCATTATTTACACGTCCTTGGTATTGGTTGCTGGTTTTGTGATATTTTGCTTTAGTGAATTTGGAGGCACAAAGGCATTAGGATGGCTTACTTCATTAACATTAGTAGTGAGTACGCTCACCAATTTAATTCTATTACCCGCTTTAATTAAAACATTTATTAAGCAAAAATAAAAACTGGATGATTACTATTTGGTTTGCAATAGTAATCATCCAGTTTAACTTAATTTATTCCTGCTGCATTATTTCTTATTGAAATAAATTGGCTAATGTTTCTTGTAATGTTTGTCCTCTTAATTCGGTGGCAATAATTTTTCCAGCAGGGCCCACTAATACATTAAATGGTATCCCTTCTATTTGATAGGTATTCACTACGCTACTTTCCCATTTCTTTAAATCACTTAATTGTAGCCAATTCAATTTGTCATTATTAACTGCTTCCAACCAATCTGCTTTATTATCATCTAGTGATATACCTAGAACGGTGAAATTTTTATTTTTAAACCTTTCATACGCCAATACCACATTGGGGTTTTCGGCGCGGCAAGGACCACACCAGCTTGCCCAAAAGTCAACCAATACATATTTGCCTTTTAAACTACTGAGGGTAATTATTTTACCATCTGCATCCTGCATGGCAATTTCAGGTGCCATTTCACCAGCATTTAATGGACTTGCTTTTGTATTGGCTTGCACTTGTGCATTAATTAAATTCGCAAATTCAACCAGTGGCGTTGCTTTTGTTTTTTCAGCTGCCGCTTTTGCCAAAGCCAATATTTTTGCAGACTCCATGGATCTTAAGCCTAACCCCAAGGTATAGTAAATGAATGCTGGGCTAGTTGCACTCGTAATACTAGTCTCTACAAAATCATTTAAGTTTTTTATTTTTTCTACTTTTTGTTTTTGTAACCAAAATATAGTGCTGTCTTTCCCATTTTGCTTTTGAAGTGCATCTAAGTTGTAAAGGGTTGCAAACAAGGAAGAATCTTTTTGTCTGTATTGTTTTAAGAATTCAAACAAATTGGATGTGCTATTAGATCCCTTCACAGTATAAGTGGAATAATTTGCAGCATCTGCGCTAATTTTAATATTCTCCTCATCGTTGATGAAAATAATCTCGAATTCCTTGTCTGTAGCCAAACGATAAATGCCCTCTTGTTTTGCTATAAACTGAAATTCATAATTTCCAGCTTTATCAATGGTGATTGAATCTAGCGTAATAATCGGTTTACCACCATAAGGCACTTCTTGCAAAAGTAATTTTTGATTTTCCGCATTTTTTATATTTCCAGATACGGTAAAATTACCACCACTTTCATTTGTTTTACACCCTGCCATTAATAGTGTACAACCAAGTAACCCTGAGATAATTAATTTTGAAAGCATATCGTTTTTTTTATAAATGATTTTATTAATTCAATTTTTGTTCTAAAAGCTGCGTGGTAATTTTAGGGTCGGCTTTTCCTTGACTTAGTTTCTTTACTTCACCAGTAAATAGACCAATCAGCCCCTTTTTGCCTTTTTTATATTCAATGATTTTTTCAGGGTGCATCAATAAAACCTGATCTACCCATGCTTCCATTTCATCACTTGAATTAGATTGTAATAAGTTATTACTTTTAGCATAAGCTGTGGGAGATTGCATCTGTTGCATCATTGCTTTAAAAACTTTACCACTTGCCACTGAAAAATTCAATTGGTTACTTGCCACTAAATCTAGTAGTTCAACTAAATAGGGGATATAGGGTAGGAGTGAATTGTAGCTCGTATTATTTTCATTCAAGTAGGCTCTGATGGGCCCTATGATCCAGTTTGCTGCTGATTTGTATTGATTAGTTTGCTTTGTCCATGCTGCATAAAAATCAGCTTCTTCTTTATTTTCGCAAAGCTGTTCAACATCGTATTCTGATAAGGCATAGGTGTCTTTCCATGTATTTTTTAATACCCCTGGTAATACAGGCATAGCATTTTCAATGTCTTTAATATATTGTTCCGTTAATTGAAATGGCGCCAAGTCAGGATCAGGGAAATACCTGTAATCATTGGCATCTTCCTTGTCTCTTATTGAAAAGGTAGTATCATTATTTGCATCAAAGCTTCTTGTTTGTTGTAATATGGTACCACCAGCTTCTGTAATTTGAATTAATCTGTCAATTTCAAACTCAATGGCTTTTTTTATATTTCGAATTGAATTTAAATTTTTGACTTCTACCCTGGTACCCAATTTTGTATCTCCCTTCAATCTGATGGAAATGTTTGCATCACATCTTAAACTACCTTCTTCCATATTGCCATCACATACGCCAATCCATCTTACCAATCTGCGCATTTCAGACACAAATAAAAAAGCGTCTTGTGCAGAATGAATGCACGGTTCTGTTACTATTTCAACTAGCGGCGTACCTGCTCTATTTAAATCAATGTAAGTGTCTAATTCTGAAACATCATGAATACTTTTCCCAGCATCTTCCTCCAAATGAATCCTATTTAGTTGTACTATTTTTTCGCCAACCTCTCCTTTAATCGTAATAGCACCTCCCACACAAATAGGTGTAGTATGTTGTGTAATTTGATAGCCCTTAGGTAGGTCGGGATAAAAATAATTTTTGCGCGCAAAGTAATTATTGTTTTCAATTCTAGAACCACAAGCAATACCTAGTTTAATGGCATAGTCAACCGCTTTTACATTTGTTTTAGGTAGGGTTCCAGGATGCCCCATGGTAATTGGGCTTATATGGGTATTGGGTTCAGCGCCAAAAGAAGCTGCATCACCACAAAACAACTTGCTCTGTGTTGCTAATTGTGCATGAATCTCTAAACCAATGACAGCTTCATATTTTTCCGTATTTCCCATGCAGCAAAAGTACAATTATTTAGGGCTTAATTTTTACTTAAAGTGAACTAAAAAAAACACCCCGAAACTTACTTTTATAGCGGTAAGCTTCGGGGTGGGGTATAATTTATATTTACTGCCTTACAAATCGGCTGTTTTTAGCTTCTTAGGAATTTTCACTTCAATCACAGTTTTTTTACCATTTCTAGTGATATTAAATTTGAAGACGGTGCCTTCGGTGGCCCCTTTGATGATTGGCTTAATTCCATCCACATCTTTCACTTTTTTATCATTCACATCTGTGATAATATCATCTTCTTTTAGTCCTGCTTTCGCTGCTGGTGAATTTTCACTCACCGATGAAATTTTCACACCTTCGTTTTCTTCAACATCTTCCACACTGATGCCTAATTTTGGTTTTTCGATATTACCGAATATATTATTTAACTCTGGCATTTGCGGGAGTTCAAATCCAAATCTTTGCATTCCATTATTACCTCTGCCTCTAGGTGCGTTTGGAACCCAATTAGGCTCGATAGTCATACCTCCATTAGGCGTAGTATAACTAAATGATTGGGGTACATTTTTTGCTAATTCAACTGTCAACTTTGTTTTAGCGCCATCTTTTAAAATACTAATTTGTACTTTTTCTGATGGCTTATATTTACCAATAGCATCATATAAATCTTTTGGGCCTGTAATTTTTGTATCATTAACATTCGTAATAATATCATCTTTCTTAAGACCTGCTTTTTCTGCTGGACTTCCTTTGCTTACTTCATTAATTTTAGCACCCAATTCATTGTCTTCTGATAGCACACCTAAAAAAGCCGCGTTGTTTTGCGCAGGAGTAGCGAAAGCTAAAACGTCATCTATATTCATGTCCAATGGCTTGCCCTCTATCAATTTATTTCCTTGACTATTTTTATCAGGTGCAATCATTCTTTTTAAAATCACCCTATTTTTACCTTGGCCATTAATTCTAGGATCATCTTCTGCTACTTCCTCTCCATTGATGATAATTTTATCGCCATCAATTAATACATTCACTCGTTCTTCAGTCAACTCTCCGTTTTCTTTTTTATCTTCTTTGTTATTTTTTATGCTTTTCCCTTCTTTGGTCAGCACTTTAACTGTGACTTCCTTTAGCGCTTTATCCTCTTTGTCGGCGGAAGTATTGTTTTTCTTTTTGGTGGTGATAACAACAACCCCTTTTTCTCCTTTCTTGCCATATAATGCTTTCGCAGAGGCGCCTTTTAGAACATCTATTTTTTCAATATCATTTGGAGAAATGTCGTTAACGTTTTTAATTTCCTTACCATCCACAATGTATAAAGGTGTTTCTCCTTTCACCATAATACTGGTGTCTTTCTTGTTGCCTTTTACAACCACTACTGTTGGCTTCTTGGTGTCTAATTTTAAGTTTTGTTTTTCACTTGTTTGCGCAATACTTATTTGTGCAAACAAACACAACATTAAAAAACTGCTTAATTGCTTGATCATATTTTTATGTTTAAATAAAGAAGTATTTATAGAACAAATGTAGGGAATTTAATTAACTACGAAACAATTCGCAAATGTTAAATTTTAGTCAATTTGAAGATTTTTGTGCGTTGCCCCAAAAATCAAAGCCTTATCAATATTTGATAAGGCTTTGATTATTAATTAGATAGGTCAATTAGAGCATTGCTTTTATAACATCAATTACTTTGTCAAGCTGTGTGTTATCCTGCCCGCCAGCACTTGCAATTGTTTTTTGACCACCGCCACCACCTTTAATTAATGGGGCAATTTTTTCCTTGATAATTTGAGGGGCCTGCCAGTTTTTTTGGTTGACGAGGGATTCACTGATTGCTAATACTACATTCGCCTTTTCATCTACTTTACTGGTCAATACAACTAAGGAGTTAGCGTGTAAGGCCCCAAGTTGCTGTGCTAATTTTTTCAAATGATCTGCACTGCCCAATTGTATTTGCACCCCTAAAAATTGTATACCATTCACTACTATAAATGCACTACTATGTTTTTCAAATAACTCATTGACTAATAAAGCTTCCTGACTTTCCAATTTTTTGGTTAATTCCTTTTGGCTTGTTTGTAATGAAGCGATGGTGTCATGTAAAACATCCGTACTTGAATTTTCATTCCAGTCAGGTGTGTTGAATTGGGTATTTATTTTCGAAGCAATACTTACACATGCTTCAGTCAGTTGTACAATTTGTTTGTGTAATTTTTCTTTTTCTTCCTTTAAAAATAATTCCGCAGCTTCCCCAACCACGCCTTCAATCCTTCTTACACCTGCTGCAACAGAAGCTTCCGCCTTTAAAATAAAGTGACCAATCTCCCCTGTGTGACCCACATGTGTTCCGCCGCATAACTCAATAGAATAGGTAGGATCCATCACAACTACCCGAACTTTATCTCCGTATTTTTCTCCAAATAAAGCCATGGCGCCTAATTGAATGGCATCCGCTTTGTCCATTTCATTAATCACCACTGGAATATTTGCTTTTATTTTTTCATTCACTAAATCAGTGACTGCATTTATTTCTTCTGGAGTCATTTTAGCAAAATGAGAAAAGTCAAAACGAAGTTGTTCTGCATTGACCAAGCTACCTTTTTGCGCGACATGTTTACCTAATACATTTCTTAAGGCTGCATGTAATAAATGCGTTGCCGAGTGGTGAAGGGTGGTATTTTTTCTTTGCGTAAAAGCCACCTGTGCTTTAACATTTTCTCCTATAACAGTTGGAAGGGTATCTGTAAAATGAATAAAAAGGTTATTTTCTTTTTTTGTATCCGTTACTTCTAATGTGGTACCATCTTCAAAAGTTAATGTACCGCAATCGCCCACCTGTCCACCACTTTCGGCATAAAAAGGGGTCTCACGCAATACCCATTGGTACGCTTCCTTACCTTTTGCTTTTACGTGTCGGTATTTAATAATGGTACTATTCGTTTCCATTTGTGTATACCCAACAAACTTAGTTTCAACATCTTCCGTTACTTGTATCCAATCACCAGTGTCAATGGCGGTAGCTGCACGGCTTCTATTTTTTTGTTGCAACATTTCTTTCTCAAATCCGGCTTCATCTAAGCGTAAATCATTTTCACTTGCGATTAACCTGGTTAAGTCAACAGGAAAGCCAAAAGTATCAAATAATTCAAAAACTAATTTGCCTTCAATGATTGCACCTTTTTGATGCGTTTTTACAATATCATCAATGCGCTTTAATCCTTTTTCCAATGTCCTTAAAAATCCTTCCTCTTCTTCTTTCACAACTTTGGTTACAAAATCTAATTGCCCAGTTAATTCAGGAAAAACATTTTCAAATTGTTTTGCCAATAATGGCAATAGCTGGTGTAATAAAGGTTGCTTGTAGTCCAAGTAAGAGTAATAATAACGAACTGCTCTTCTTAAAATTCTTCTAATAACATAACCAGCTCCAGTGTTTGCAGGTAATTGTCCGTCTGCAATGGTAAATGCAATGGCTCTAATATGGTCAGCTAAAACTCGAAATGCAATTGCTTGTTTACTATCGCTAAAGTCATATTGTTTTCCTGTGATTTGCGCTACAGCATCAATAGTGCCTGTAAAAACATCGGAATCGTAATTGCTTTTCTTATTTTGAATTACTCTAACTAATCTTTCAAATCCCATACCCGTATCCACATGTTTATTGGGAAGCGCTTCCAGGCTGCCATCTTTTTTTCGATTGTATTGAATAAATACATTGTTCCAAATTTCAATTACTTGTGGATGATCCTTGTTGACTAAATCACGACCAGGTATTTTTGCAATTTCTTCATCAGAACGCATATCCACATGAATTTCACTGCACGGGCCGCATGGTCCAGTATCCCCCATTTCCCAAAAATTATCTTTTTTATTACCGTAAATTATTTTATCCTCGGTTACCCATTTTTTCCAATGCATTAAAGCCTCGCTCGACGCTGGCAAATTTTCGGAGGGGTCACCTTCAAAAACTGAAACATATAATTTAGCTGGATCAATACCATACACTTTGGTCAATAATTCCCAACTCCATTCAATTGCTTCGCCTTTAAAATAATCACCAAAGCTCCAGTTGCCCAACATTTCAAACATGGTATGATGGTAGGTATCCACACCCACTTCCTCCAAATCGTTGTGCTTACCACTTACGCGTAAACATTTCTGTGTATCCGCAATACGTGTATGACTAGGCACTTGATTGCCTAAAAAATAATCTTTGAATTGATTCATCCCTGCATTGGTAAACAATAATGTAGGGTCGTTCTTAACCACAATAGGAGCGGAGGGTACGATTGCATGGCCTTTAGAAGCAAAAAAATCTAAAAACTGTTGTCTTATTTCTGAACTGGTCATCATGTCGGTGAATTTTAAGCAGTGTTCATCTTAAAAAGCTATATTTGTGTTGCTTTTTTTAATGACCTCAAAGGTAAGGAATTGGGGCTTTTTTATGGCCATACTTGCCAAATAATCGGTGAATTCAAATGAAGAAAATTAAATATCACTTTAATACCCACACACTCAGGTTTGATAAAGTGGAAGTACCCCTTAAAGTAAGGCTGCTTCAACTTTTCGGATTTATTGCTGCGTCCATTGTTACTGGGGTGGTTATTGTTGCGATACTTTTTCAATATATCGATTCTCCTAAGGAAAAATTACTCCGCCAACAAAACGAAAGCTACCGTGCAAGTTATAGTGTTATTCAGGATAGGGTTAGGCAATTGGAGTTGCAAATGACTGAATTAGAAAGTAGGGACAATGAGGTTTACCGTTCCATATTTGAATCGAGTCCAATTCCTGATAGTGCGCGTTTAAAGGATATGGAAGCGTTGAAGGAAGTTAGAATGATACAAAATTTATCAAGCACGGCGCTGTTATCTAATATGATTGCGCAATTAAATAATTTGAGTGTGCGATCGGCCTTTCAGGATAAATCCTATGTGGAAGTAGGAACTATGGTAAAAAATAAAGAAAAACTATTAAGGGCAATTCCTGCCATACAACCTGTGAGCAATAAAAATTTGAATCGGATAGCATCAGGTTATGGCTATAGAATTGATCCTTTATATAAGGACTATCGTTTACATGCAGGGCTTGATTTTACAGCGCCCTCAGGAACGCCTATATACGCAACGGCAGATGGGGTAGTACAGGCAGCAGGATTTAATAGTGATGGTTATGGAAACAAAGTGGTGATTAATCATGGCTATGGTTATCAAACTTTATATGGACATATGGTGCGTGTAAAAGCAAAAGTGGGACAGACCGTTAAAAGGGGCGAAGTCATTGGTTATATTGGTAGCACAGGAAAAAGTACGGGGCCGCATTGTCATTATGAAGTTATCAAAAGAGGGACTAAAGTGGATCCGGTTTATTATTTTTATAATGATTTAACCCCTGCGCAATTTGACAGAATATTGAAAGCTGCGGCAGCAAACAAACAAAGTTTAGATTAATTTTTTGAATATTATTTCAATGTATTTCACATTCAAATTACATTAGATGGATCCACAAGTCATGGCATTTTTAAATAGAATAACCTATAGCATCGGCTTTACTTTGTTATGGATGTTTTCCAATTCTACTTTGGGTATTATGCTGGGCTATGCATTTATACAAGATCATTGGCGCGTAAGTAATATCTTGTTTTATATTTACCTCATCGGAAGTTTTGTTGCCTTTATGTATGGCTTATATCGGCTATGGAAGACCCCTGTTAAATTTGATGAATATTAGTGAGGGGTGCTATGGTTTAATTGGCATTAACTACTATGATCTGAAATAATTTTCCAACCAGTTTTGGTTTTTCTAAATACCAAAGTATATACCCCATTTACATCTCCAACACTCCTTTGTAGAAACCATTTTCCAATGACAAAAAAGTAGCTCTTACCAAGGGGTTTAATACTTACAATGTCAAAATGTAATTTGCCCATATGGCTGGTGTCGGGATAGTTCTTTTTATAGTTGGCTAAGGTATTTTTATAACCATAGGTGGGGCCCGATTTTCCCATAAATACTAAGCTGTCACTTTTCCAATAACCCACCATAAATGCGTCAAGGTCACCCTTATTCCAAGCAGCTGTTTGATTTTGTAAAATTGCTTGAATTGCTTTTATATTGTCTTGCTCATTTTCATAGGTGATGGTAACATCAATATTTACTTCTTGTTTTGTCGTATTCGCATTTTGGGCAATTACATTTTGCGTAAATAAAATGGCGATTAAAATGATATAATTTTTCATATAGTTGTTTTGAATTCAGTGAAAAGTTAAGTTAAATAAATAATTCTCCCTAATTTGTGGGTATGACCTACAAGGTGCATTTAAAAAAAGATATAAAATTAGCAACGCTATTGGCGGCAGATACCCATATTTTACAAAAAAGGAAAAATACCCCTATTCGATTAATAGCCAGTATTATTAGCCAACAATTAAGCACCAAGGTGGCGAAAATTATTTTTTTGCGTTTCTTAGATTTATATGCTGGCAAAGAACCTACTTGTGCGCAAGTGTTAGCCACCGATCCAAAAGTGTTAAGGAATATTGGTTTAAGTAATTCAAAAGTGAGTTATGTGCAAAACGTTGCTGCTTTTTTTATTGAAAATAAGATAACCGATAACCAGTTATATACCCTACTGCCGGAGCAGGTGATTGAATTACTTACACAAATAAAAGGGGTAGGGAGGTGGACAGTTGAAATGTTACTCATGTTTAGCTTGGGGCAGGAAGATGTTTTTGCTGTTGATGATTTAGGTATACAGCAAGCCATGATCAAATTATATAAAATTAAGTTTGATTCTAAAAAAGACCTAAAAATAAAAATGTTAAAAAAATCGCTTCCCTGGGCCCCTTATAGAACTTATGCTTGTATACATTTATGGCAATGGAAAGATAGTGAAGGCCCAGTTTAGTTATATTATTATGCTGAATTTCGAGCTGCATTAATCACTCCAAACATAGTTCGGGTTACTAATTTTTCGTAGGCTTCTTTTAAGTTTTTGTCAATGGGGGATTCCTGTACTTTACAAAGTGCATATTGTTGTATTGTAAGTAATGGAAGTACAATACGATCTCTTAGTAAAATTGAGTGTTTTGCCAAAGTATCTTTTTCCATTAAACTATTACACTTATTTAATTCCAAATATAATTGGGTGGTTAATGTAAACTCATCTTTAATCGTTTGACGAAATGCATTAAATGTTAGGTCATTTTCGATATATTTTGTGATGGCAAAGTTGGATTTCACCATACTCATCATACTATTATCAACTAGGGTTCTAAAAAAGGAACTGGTGTTAAATAGGGAAACGACCTCACTCCAAAGTCCTTTTTCCTTTAGCACTTGTAATGCAGTACCTACCCCATAATATCCGGGTACATTTTGTTTTAGTTGACTCCAGCTGCCTACAAAAGGAATGGCTCTTAAATCAGAAAAGCTAAGTTCATTTTTCAATCCTCTTTTGGTAGGCCTGCTCGCAATATTACTTTTGCCATAATAGTTGAGTGGACTAAATTTTTGCAAGTAAGGAAGAAAAAGTGGGTTTTCTTTTAATTGCTGGTAGCTAACATAACTGATATGTCCAAGTTCATGTAATAGCGCCCTGTTTTTTTCGCTTAACTGAAGTTTGGCATTGGCAAATATTTCATTACTAATCCCAGCACTCAATAACTGCTCAATATTAAATTGTGCCGATTGTATGGTTCCAAAATTGGAGGTTATGGTTTGACCTTGAACCGTTAACTGAATTTCTTCATTTTCAATTTGATTGCCCATGGAAGCATAAAATTGATGCGTTTTCCCGCCGCCTCTTGAAGGTGGTCCGCCCCGACCATCAAAAAACTTAACCACAATGTTATTTACTCTTGAAATTTTAGTCAGTGTTTCTTTTGCTTGATAAATACTCCAATTGGCTTGTAAATAACCACCATCTTTGGTACCATCACTAAATCCCAACATGATGGGTTGTTGCGCCTGTCTATTTTGTAAATGTATTTTGTATAATGGGTTGTTATATAAAATAGACATGATTTCCTCTGCGTTGGTTAAATCCTCAATCGTTTCAAATAAGGGAACAATATCTAAATTGGATAAATGGGGATCCCATCCACACAGCCTGCATAATGCATATAATTCCATCACATTCATTGCCGATTGACAATTGCTAATAATATAACGGTGACATCCGGAAATACCGTTCATTTTTTGAATAGTAGTAATGGCATAAATACTTTCAAGGGTATCCTTAGTGATCGTTTCTTTAAAATCAGCAGGGTTTATGTGTCCTACTATGTTCGCTAAAACATTCATTTGGGCCTTGCTATCTAACGTATTGTAATCACTTGGTAAAATACCTTTTCCATCCTGTTGTAATAGGGTTTGATGCACATCCATTAAAACAGCATGATGCACTCTGCTATCCTGTCTAATATCAAGTGAAGCAAAATGGGTGCCAAATAATTTTACTTTATGCATCAAGCCTTCTAGTCTTGATAAGTATAAAGAATAATTGCCTTCGATGATGATGTTTTTAATTTTGTTTAGACAATCAATAATTTCATTGGTGGTGATTGGCATTGCTTCGTCGGGTCTGAAAACATTTTCATATAATTTTCCTTCCAATTCATTGACTAATACATCTACGCCAGAAAAAGTTAATTTTCGTTTTAGCTTTCTTACATCTCTATAATAACATACAATTATACTACTTCGTAAAGCCTTGGCCACATTCAAAGTGGTTTCCCTATTTACAAATGGATTGCCATCCCGATCACCGCCAGGCCAAAAGCCTAATTCAATGAATGGATTTTCGCCTTCAAATTTATTATCAAAAACATCTCGAACAATAGGTACTATAAATATTACCGACTGAATGATAAAAAATATTTTCCAAGTACCACATTAAAGTCAACGCTTCATCGGTAGGCGTAGGTTGCTTTTTATTAAAGAAAGGGGTAAGGCCTAATTGCTGGATATATTGATTAATGGTGTTAAAGTCGTTTTTACCAATGGCTTCCCCCATATCGTGAATGATGCCTAATACATTTGCCGGATAAAATTGAGTGGGATGCGCTGTTAACACAAGACGGACTTTGAATTTTTCTAACTTCTTTCTTAGGGCATCCGTGTTATCTAAAAATTCAGCATCTCTAATGAGTGCTTTTAAACTTCCGATTCCATCTACTTCATTGACACTACTAAATGCGGCATCTTCAATGGCATCAAATAAGACCACCTGTCTTTCCATGTATTGCACATACTTAAAAAGGTGATCTAATTTTTCTTTTTCAGATGCAACGTAGGTATGTTGTCTGAAAAAATAGTCCACAATTTCGATCGGTGATTTGTCTTTACTAAATCCTTCTTCACAGGTTTGCAATAAAATGGGTAATAATGCACCTACGTTAGCTACGCCCGAGTAGGGGAGTGCTGCAAATAAACTATTATAAATAATGTATTTGTCAGAAACATTTTTTCTGAATTGAATTGCGTAATTATGAGCGCTTGTTGGCATATTATTGTACCATAAAGGTAGTACAAATAAAGTTAGATTCTCTGAAACCCTTGTCTGTATTGATTCCTAATGAATGTTCGTTTTAATCAGTTATAATGCTTTGTAGGTAGGAATTTTGATATCATGATAAAAAGCAAAGGTCCAATTTTCTTTTTGTCCCTTTTCCCACCATTGTTGTCGCCATTCCATGGCTAATTTACCATCCAGGTCATACTTTGCAACAAACCTTGATTTCATTTGTTGCAGTTGCGGTGCAACATCAGCACCAAAAAATAAGATGTCTTCCTGTTCTTTAATCCAACACACTTGATGATATAAACTATGTCCACCTGTAATTTTGTAATGAATCAAATTTTCAATCACGCCTTCCTCCTGTGTGAGCCATTGTACCTTGCTAAATTCCTCTAATATTTGTATCTGATCCGATATATAAGAAGCAGTTTTGGATTGTATTGCTAAATCATATTCACTTTTTTGTATATAATAGGTTGCATAGGGGAAGCTAATAAAACGTTCCTGATGTTGGGGGTGCAGGTAACTAATACCACCTGAATGGTCTTTGTGTAAATGACTCAGGAAAACTTTGGTCACACTGGAAGGATCAATTCCAATGGCCATTAAATTAGCATGTATTTGAAGAATTCCTTGGTTATTAAAATAGCCGAGACCCGTATCTAATAAAATAATGTCGTTTTCGGTTACGACAATAAAGGGTTGTACTTGCACCAATATACTACCTGGTGGTCGATTTTGAATATCCCCCTCAAAAGGCATAAACACTTTTGTACTATCAATTGAAAAACTGCCCTCAGATAAAGGATAAATACGCATGGGATAAAAATAAGGATTAACGCAGTACCATTTGCCTGTCAGCGTCTAATCTTAATAATATAAAAACTAGTACTGTAAAGGTGAGCAAGGAGGATCCGCCATAACTGATTAAAGGTAAAGGAATACCTACCACAGGGAATAATCCAATGCACATACTAATATTAACAGCAATATGGAAAAAGAAAATGCCTACGACACTATAAGCATATACTCTTGAAAAAGTACTTCTTTGCCTTTCTGCGATTCGAATCAACCTAAACAGAAAAAACAAGTACAAACCTAGAAATGTAAACGTACCCACAAATCCAAAAGCTTCGCCTAAGGAGGTAAATATAAAGTCAGTATGTTGCTCGGGAACATATTTGCCTCTGGTTTGGGTACCTTTCAAAAAACCTCTTCCCCAAAATCCACCAGATCCAATGGCAATTTTACTTTGCTTTACATTATAATCATCTGGCTTTCGCACAGTTTTTTTATTAATAGCTGTTTTGTTAGCTGATTTTACATTTTGGCCACAATCATATTCCTTACCCATCATGCTGTATATACGTGTACTTTGATAACACTCTAATACGTTATTGAAAATATAAGGAACGACATATTTAATCGTTCCAAAACAAATCGCCCAAATGGATAAAATGAATAGGATTGAATTTTTATTTCTTTTGAATTTTTTAATTAGGTTTAAAATAATTAACCCTGCTATTACTGAAATAATAATGGATAAAACGGTCGGGTCTAATAATAGGGTGGCAATAACAAGTATAGCAAAGGATAACAAAGCAACCAAAATCACAGGCGGAAGTCCTTCTCGGTACATAGCAAAAATAAATGCGCTGTAGACTAAAGCTAAGCCCAGCTCATGTTGCATTACAGACAATATTGCTGGTAGTATTATC
>SXGR01301891.1_pt1 | contig 45002 bp, 34 predicted proteins | sample 3174711 | NCBI WGS metagenome assembly SXGR01 (sample SAMN11356860, study PRJNA531348) | freshwater metagenome | isolation source: freshwater sample F1-60 | place: China: Fuxian Lake, Yuxi | collected 2017-12-25
CCCATAACTATATAATTATGTAAGATTTCATTATGTTGACTATAGAAAATCTCAATATTATTTATATCTATCTGTTTATAACTAAATTTATTATTTATATACATCTCCTGTAAACCTATATATAACTTATTACCAAATCTAAATAAATTCCGCTTTACATCCAATATTCTTTTATTTTTTTTATCATGGAATGATGTAAATAGTTGGCGTACAATAATATCATCATATATGTTAAGAAAACTATCAGTAAATTTTAATGTATCTTCAAACTCATTCACATTAAATATAGATTCAATATTTCGTCTAAAATCTGGAAGATTATCATTCACTTGACTCATTTTTTATTTCTGTGGAAATATTATTTTTTAATGAACATTTATATTCTAAATATCTATCAGACAATACTTTATATGTTTCACAATATCCATGATAATAATCTTTAGTATTATTATCAAATCCTGATAATAATTTCATATAATGTTTGTAATATTTCGATATGTCTATTTTATATGGTACTTTACGATATACAATATAACCAACAATATGCAACTTATCATATTTTCTTCGTAAAATTCTAATGATGAATGTATGAATATTACTAAAAACATTTTTATATGATCTATCAAATATAAATTTTATCATAGCTATTTCTTTCTTAACATCAGTTTTAACTTCCATATCATAATAAGCGTTTAGATATAATAAATCAAATTTAGTTGAATATGATATATTTTTTTTATCAGCTTTCTCTATTTCGCACAATTTATCAATATTGTGATAAATAGTGTGATATATTATCATATCATATTTACTTATTGTATTTCTATTCGCCATTACATAGATATATTTGATATATAATAATTGACTGTAATAATAAAAGCTATCATTAATATCAAATTTAAATTTAGTATTATTTATATTAAAATTTATATCATTAATCAAATCTAATGAAATATCCATATTTAATATAATGCTTCTATAGATATTGCTATTCATGTATAGTCCTTTTAATTTACCCTCAAAGGTCAAACAATCAATAAATTCAATTAATCTACTATGTTTTGTGATTCCATTAAACATCTTCTTTATTTTTTGAGATATATAATACGTTACTATATCTGAATTATCATTGATAATATTATACATCTTTTTATTAACATACATTAACGCTAATATATTACAATTATCATGTTTAATATTATACGAAACTATTTTACCAATAATATCAATAGGTAATTGTTCAAAGTAATTTATCATTATTATAAATAATTCCACATTCATTCATTTTTTTTTCCAATAGTTTTACAACTCCAGTATGATTGCGTTTATATTTATAGATTTCCTTAGTAATTTCATTATAATATTCTATATATTTGTGTGATATATCTATTTTAAAATCTGGTAATATGCCGATTAAATATCCAATAACATATAATCTATCTAAATACGAATATAAAAGAAGATTAATAAATTCATCTACATTTGATCTAAAGTTAACCATATGCTTAATTATGAACCATATAACAAATAATTCTAAATCATTATCATTATGATTGTTCATCGTATAATAAAATATCAAGAAATATAATTTAAATCCTTTAGTAATCTTCATATCTTTATATTTTATTATATCATCTTTTCTGTGCAAAACAACAGATAATAATAACATATCATAATCGCTTATATTTATTTTTCCACATTTCGCTAATATATACTTGATATTTAATATGCGATATAATTCACGATTATTACAACTTATTCTTGTTTTACTTACATGTATGTGTTTCTTTATTTCCTTAACAGTAAATTTTTCAAAGAAATCTAAAGATGTTGTTAAATGTTCGACTATGTATATATATGTAATATTCATTTTGCCATACAGTAATATATTTGTTGCTGGATGTTTATCTTCATTTTTTAGAAAAAATCTTATTTTACTTCTTAACATAGAAGTTAATTTGATATTATCAATATTTGATATTAGCTTAGATATATCTTGTTGTATACTTCGCAAATTATTATACTTGAAGTTAAGAAAATATTTGCATGTATGGAACAAAGATAAATTACTATAATCATCACTCATAGCGAATATTTTCAATATTATCTCTGTTGGCAATAGCTTAAAATAACTCATTGTTATTATATATAAAAAAATAGTTCAATATTTTTTAGCGATTGATGATTATAATATATTCATTTTTTTTTATTGACATATAAAAATATGAGTGGAAATATCGCTATACAAAAAGTAAATTGCTTATATGAGGCATCATTTGCTGATCCAATAACATTAAAGGGTCAAAAATATTCCGTATGTACAGGCGAACATAGAAAGGCTATTTGCGCTGATAGTAATTTTGCGTTAAATAATCCAAAAGTATGTTGGGGTGTTGTTGAAATGTCAATGGATGTTGGTAAATGGGCTGCAAAAAATACAAAAGAAAGAATGAATGGAAGATTACCATATCCAAATTCGGTACCAACATTAGAAGCTATGGGTAAAGGTGATGGTATATTAACACCTATGGGAAGTACTATATGTTCACGCTTAGATGATAATGGTAATTATAATCCATATTGTAAAATTGCATCTGCATGTTCAGATGTTGATAGATATAATAAAGCTACAACCGTATGTCCTAAATATTGTCTTTCATCTATAGAGAAATCAAAAGAATGCGGATTATTTAACAAATGCATTAATAATGGCGGATCAGATAAACAATGTGTTGATTTCTGTAATTCAAAAGTATTAAAATATCCTTGTGATGCTGTGCGATTACAAACATTTTGCGCAAATGTTGATAATATGAATAATCCGTTATGTGTTTCATATTGCGAACGTAATCCAGCTGTATGTAAGCTAAACACAAAAGCATATTGTTTAAATAATATTACTGATCCTAAATGCAAGAATTTCTGTGCGCAGAAATGGACAGTTAATGATTCGAACTCAACGACAACATCATCATTACAATCAGAGTGTGATGTTAAGGCAAGCGAATATTGTGATCAAGTTAGAAAGGAATTAGCATTGCGCGGATATGTATATCCTGATGATTATGATAATATGCCACAAGATCTAAAAGACAAAGTTAATTTCTGTTCTTGTTTCTTAAGCCCAATTGGTCAATACGGTCAACCGGCATGTATTGATACGAGATGTCAACAGTTAGGATGGAAAACTGAGGGTATGCTTAATATTCTTGAAACAGGCTCATGTGCGCCGTGTGTTAGTATTGTTAATGCAACAGGAAGTTATATCAATATTAATGGCGTTACTCAACAATTGCAATGTTCATCAAGTGGAAATGCAACATATACATCAGTTAAGGATACTATGCGTTTATCAGCCAAATATATTGATAAATGGCGATTATTAAATTCAGCAACTAACAGATATGTGCAAAATATACCATCTTTAGAATCGCGCATAAATATTTTATTATCAGATGAAATTATGTTTCCGAGTGCGGAATATAATATTTCTGAATTACAATATATTATGTTTATTGAGGCATTAGTTTCAACAAACGCAGATCCGGCATATCTACCAATACCATTTACATATGGTGATAACATAATATTGATTGAAACATTATTAACAACTAAATCATATATTGGTGTATTAAAGAAGATTGTTTCATTTGGATCAAAAATACCAGAATTATTATCTGATGATGGTAGAAAATTTTATCAGCGATTAATAGATTTTATTTCACTAAACGCAAACATATATGAAAAAATAAATAATCGTATATCAGGAACAGTGTTGAATAATCCAAGTGATTCGAACAATAATATAACACCGCCGATTAATAATCCACCATTAATACAACCTTCAGATAATTCAAATAATAATATAACACCACCAGTTAATAATCCTAATGATTATTATATTCCACCATTAACACCGCCTACAAACAATACAAATAATACAGATAATTCAAATAATTCTATCACACCACCAGTTAATAATCCACCATTAACACAACCTTCAGATAATTCAAATAATAATATAACACCACCAGTTAATAATCCTAATGATTATTATATTCCACCATTAACACAACCTCCAGATAATTCAAATAATAATATTACGCCTGTAACTAATAAACAACCAGATGTGGATTTAGAAAAAAAAACAAATGCGCCGAAATCATCAAATATGTTTTATATTATTATATTATTGATTTTTATTGTTATTGTTTTTTTATCATCAAGTTCGCATGTTAACGGAGGTAATAATATGTACAAATTAGCATATAAATAAGTGTTAAAAAATGAATTATAATTATATTTTATTATAATTTAATATCACAGATAAAGAAATGGAGAATCTAAATGATTATGTATTACCAATACCAATAGGCATAATCAAACAGTTAGAATTTTATACGATTGATGATAAATCCGCAAATACAATCAAATCAATCGATATTAATAAAACAGAAGTATATAATCCCGATAAATCACCTGTTGAATATGGATTAGCATCAACTAAGATGGCTGCTTGGGGTAATTATAACTGTAATACATGCGGAAATAAATCAGATAAATGTGTTGGTCATTCCGGACGCATACAACTTAATACAATGATTATATCGCCGTTTATGTTTAAAGTTGTGCTTAATTTTCTACGCATTATATGTCATCATTGTCATAAAGTGTTTAATAGAACGCTTAAGCTAAATAAAACATCAATATCAAATATGAAATGTAAGCATTGCGAATATAATAATCCCAAAGTTAAACAATCAAAATATACTATGTGCTTTGATTTTACAGATAATAAAGTCACTACTGTGAAGATACCTAAAGAAGTATTTCATATTATTGATGGAATTACAGATGAAACGTTATTAGGTCTCGGAATACCTGTTGAATCACATCCACGCAAATATTTTTTAACAGGATTAATGGTTGTATCTATATCAACTAGACCACCAGTAAAGATACCTGGTAAAGAACGATATAATATTAATGAAACAACCTCATATTATATTAAGATTATATTGGCGAATGAACGCATAAGCAAAATAGATGCAACTAAAAATGAGAAAGAACGTTTAAATGAATATAATAAATTCTTCTCAATTATATTTAACTCTATTACAAATTCATCTAAAAATGCCAATCTCAATATTACTATATCTGGCAGTAAGAATGAGAAATCAAATTCTATATTGTCTAAGTTTCAAACAAAGACAGGTTTAATTAGATTCGCTGCATTAGGCAAAACTATACGTGAATGTGCGCGAACAATTATTACACTTGATCCAACAATTCCTGTTGATCATTTAGTTGTACCATTTTATATTGCCACAATAAACACTAAAGCTGAAGTAGTACAGTCTTATAATATTGAGAAGTTACAAATATATATGAATAATGCGTTTAATGGGAAATATCCCGCATGTAGGCAATTGATAAAGAAATCTAATGGCAATTCATACAAGATATATCCTGGCCAAAATAAACATATACTTGAATTTGGCGATATTATTTATCGTGATTTAATTGATGGTGATAATATATTGTTTAATCGCCAACCAACATTAAATATGGGCTCGATTCAACAACATAAGATTATTGTTTGCCAAGATCCAGATATGAAATCATTTAAGATGAATGATAAAGCTTGCGGTCCATATAATGCTGATTTTGATGGTGATGCTATGAATAGTTTCAATGTTACATCAGCAGCAGGTATGGCAGAAATTCGCGTATTATGTAAAATGTCTAATCAGTTAATTAGCTTAGGTAATGGATCTTCGCAAATCAAACATATTCAAGATGCGATTATTGGCGGTACATTATTAACTGTTTCAACAAGATATGAGAAAACAAATGAGATGGCATATTATTTGCGTGAATTTACTCGTGGTGAAGTTATGAATTTATTCGCAAATAATATATTTATACCAAGCTTACTTAATCAGCCATTAGATAAAAAATATAACGGATATCAAATATTCTCGATGATGTTTCCAAAAAAGATTTATATTAACGAGAAAACAAAATATTATGATTCTGTATTTGAGCCATACGTTAATTATTCTGAAACAGATAAGATTACGAAGATTATTGATGGTAAAATGGAATCAGGCGTACATGATTCAAGTGCAATGATTATATATCGCACTATAGCGAATGAATATAATATGGATACTGCGATGAATTATATATTTAATTCACATCAAGTATGTTTGCGATCGTTAAATTATTTTGGATTTTCGCTTGGATTCTCTAATCTTGTTAAATCAGAGAAAATGATTAAAGAAACGCAAGAAACAACAGATAGATTAATTGTTAATAGTTATTTATTCGCAAAGAGATTATTAACAACAGGTATTATTGCGCCATTAGGTAAAACACCAATGGAATTTTATGAAATGATGCAACAAAATGAATTAGTCGATGATTATAAGAATGCTATTATGAATAATCTTAGCGAAGAAAACAGATTAATTCTGTTGCAAACATTTAGTGGATCTTCTGGTGATATGATTAACGTTATTAAATTATTTGGCTCATCTGGCCAAACAAATCATAAGGGTACAAGAATGCCGCAGAACTTATCTATTGGACGTACTTCATGTTATTCGCGAAGATTTGATTTATCGCCCGAATCAAGAGGATTTATTCGAAATGGTATTGTTGATGGCATAAACACAGAAGAATTCTTTTCGCAAAGTGTTTCAGCAAGATTCGATTTAATCGATAAAACACAAAATGTATCTGTTGCTGGTGCTAATTCACGTATTCTTGTTAAGAATTTCGAAGTTATCACAATGAATATGTATGGACAATGTGTACAATCTGATGGACGTATAATTCAACAATTGTATGGTAATGATGGATTCGATGTTAGATATGGTGAACGCATAATCATAAAATCAATAATGATATCTGATGAAGAATTAATTAACGAATATAAGCCCAAGAGTAAATTTGCGGATAAATATGAATCAACAGATGAAGAATTTATGCGCATTAAATCTGATAGAAATTATTTACGCAGTGCATTTTTGAGAATTGAGACAATTAATCAAGATGATAAAATTAGTGATAAATTATCTGCGCCTATTAATGTATTTAGATTAATGGAAGATAGTATAAAAAATTCGTATGATATTTTGCATGAATATGAAGTTGATGAAAATGAATTAGATGAAATGCGCAAACAAGTATCATTATTTGTTGAAACATTACCATACATATATACGAATGAGAATCAAGCAAAGAAACATGCGCCTATACCAATATATTTCAAAACAGGTATAACTATGATTATCGCAAGTATTCACGCATATCTGTATACGAAGAATTTAAGGCGATTATCATTAAATGTGTTAAATGGATTATTACAAGTTATATTAATGCGTTTACGAAATGCATTACTTGATATTTATTGTCCTATAGGCGCTATTACAGCATTATTTGCCTGTGCTCCGATTACACAATTATCACTGAACTCAATTCATATTAAGAGTGATGCGAAATCAAAAACAGCAGATATGACAACTATTAAAGAATATTTCTTGTTATCTAAAGTTAGTAAATGCCGAAATCCGCGTATGGTTATATCATTATTGCCTGGAGTTAATATAAACAAGGCAAATGAAATCGCAAATAATATCGAATCCTTATATTTTAAGTTATTTGTTGATCGCTATGATATTATTAGCGAAAAATTCGGCAAAGCAACAACAAAAATATTCACTAATGATCAGAAATATATTGATGATTTTCTCGAATATAGTTTATTTCAGCCACCTAATGATTTATTACATTGGTGTATTAGATTTAAAATCAACATATATTCGATGGTTATGAAAAATATTACTATGGAAACTATTGTTAACGCATTAGCTAATGAAAATTTATTTATTGTGCATACTTCGGATTCGAATAATGATAATAATATATTCATTCGCATATATTTGCGGAATATTATTAAGGAAACACGTTTATTAGATATTAAGCATCTCGCAGATACAATAATGAATAAGATTGTTCGTGGTGTTAATGGTATTACATCAGCAAAATCATATTCACAGAACGTATCTACAATACAGGCAGATGGATCAATTAAGAATAGCGAAATAATAAAGATTTACACTGATGGCATTAATATGATTGGTATTTATAACTTACAATTACGCATTAAGGAGATTAATTACAATGATATTATATGCGATAATATACCTGAAGTTGAGAAATTCTTTGGTATAGGACCGACAAGATTATTGGCAACATTTGAAGCTAAACGTATTTTATCTGGTATTAATTATCGCCATTATACGTTGATTGCTGATCTTATTGTATCTACAGGCAAAGCAACACAAATATATAATAATGGGCCGAATATTCGTAATTCTGATATATTGTTACGAATGGGAAATAGAGCGCCTATTAAAGTTATGGAAGAAGCCGTATTACATAATAAGAAATCTTATATCCGCGGAATTACAGGATCATTAGTTGCTGGCATGTATCCTGATATAGGATCAACATCAATGCAAACATTAATCAATAAGGATTTTGTTGAGAAGCATTTACTTGAAGAGGCTAAAAAAAAAGATAATGATTTCAAGAAACGCACAAGTATGATATAAAAATATAATATTATTATACAAGTATAAATTTATTTTTTTTTATTGAATATAAATTTTTTTGAATGTGGACTTATAACTCAGCGGATAGAGTGCTGTTCTTATAAAGCAGAAGTCATGGGTTCGAGTCCCATTAAGTCCATCATAAAAAATATACATAGTTAATATCACATTAACTATGTATATTTTTTTTGATTGTTTAATATAATTTATTTCACACAAATATTTCCTTAACTGTATTATCAATAATATCATTAGGCACATCTGGATTACTAATTCGTATTTCAGTTATATTATTTAATAAATCATCATCAAATCCTATTTCTTCATTATATTCAATAATATTGGGAAATTCATTTATTGTTATATTATCTTCTTCATCATCATAATCATATGTTTCATTAGATTCATTAGGCGAATTATCATTAGTTGTAAATGGATAATTTTTCTCTTCAGATATAAGGATTCTTAATAATTCATCAAATTCAATATCCTCATCACCAACTATCTTTGTTCGCAAAATATATATATACATATCCTTTAAAATATTATATACTTCATCATCAATAGGCTTTAACTTATATAATTCACATGTCTTAATATTAAACAAGTAAAATGTTTTTGGATAGTTATCTTGATTAATGCCGTTATTATCAGCGAATGAAAATAATACATTTCTAGATCTGTTATAATAATGTTCATATAAAAATGCGTAAAGTATTAACTGTAATTTATCCTCTAATGTTATCTCTGTCTTAAATTTAAATTCATACATAGTGCGTGTATCACAATCAATATAATCCGAATATCCATGTACAAAGAATGGTTGATTATCGACTTTGATATTATGATTTTTATTATATTCGTTTATTAATAGTCTCATTGATCGATCATTTATTTCATGCCCATAACGCATTTGATATCTGTTAGATATAAAATTTCTTAAGCTTTCTACAGATACGCCAACTAAATGCTCAATAACAATATTTTTTGTTTTAATAGATCCAATAACAGATTTAAGATTCTCACTTGCTTGTTCTATAGTTCGCATAGATAGCCAATTAAATTCAGTACCTATCTGAATATATGGCGATAATAATTTACTGTTAAATAAACGATCCATAGCACATATTTTTATTAGCTGTTGAGCTGTAATATTCTCATAATTAGATTCATTAACAATCTTAAATAATACGCTAATCTTAAGTTCATCTGGAATATTAATTCTTTGTTCATATCGTAAAAATGAACAAAAGAATTCATCACCTTCATCTAAAGATAATTCAGAATTAATATCTACCGAATAATACCAATAAAAATTCCCAAATAATAGTGAATTCTTATTCTCCTTAATAAAATAATAATAAGTACAGACGTATGAATTTAAATCAGATACATTCTCATTGCCATAACTAAATCTAAGCGAATTTCTAACATTAACAACATTAAGAGGAATATTATTTTGTTTATCAAGAACTCTTTTAACTTCTTCATTTAATATCTGTTCCGTATGGATATTCATAAATGAAACTAGATCTGTAACACTTTTTTTATTATAGTGCCTTATATCATTATTTTCGTTATTATTTATTATTTCACGCATATGTCTTTCAGTAAATAAATCAGCCATATTATTATGAGATTGTATTAACTTATACTTATGTGTTCCATCTGTTGATGTATTTATGGAATAACTAGATGATTCATTTGTTCTTTGCGCTTTAAGTATATTAACATATTGTGTATATACAACTTTATGTGGTAGATATAAGAAATCAGGGAATTCACCATTAGTTAACAGAAATAATTCTTCTGATGCTCTTGTTGCTGCAACATATAATGTATTAGGGCATATACTGCGCTTATATCCTCTAGCATAGTATGTGAAATAAGAATTATCGAAGTTAAATACAAAAACTATTTTGCGCCCTAATCCTTTAGATTGATGAATTGTTGTGATTAATATTTTTCTATCTGTTTCTTCACCATCTATTTGTTCATCAATTTTTGATGATATAAATATTCTATGTCCATTATTCGCCAATAAATTCTCTATACGTTGCCATGGTGTATCATGAACTCTATTTCGATTATATTTAACAGATGGTAATATAATCATAAAATCATTAGCATTATGAGTTCGCTCAATATTTATTTTTGTATTAATATATGCGGCAATAAATTCAGCATTATTATATGTTTCTTTATCATTTTCGCTGTATAATATTTTAACATTAGGACCATCGCGATTACTTATAATTCTTCTTTTGCCAATCATAGATATATTAACAAATGTAGCTATTTGTTTAGTAACTCGATAACTTGTTGATAGTTCACATTGCTTAAATTCTAACTGATTATTTTTAACAAATTCGCTAATTGGAATATTATTATAAGGATAATACCATAAATAATTCGACATAGTTAAGAAATACGCATTTGCTTGTTTAAATCTATAAATACATTGATATTTATCGCCCATAAATATTAATTTGGGTTTATTATCTAGATCACGATAAAACTTACATATAAACAGAAATAGTGTATTAGTCATATCTTGGCATTCATCAATAATCATATAATCGATATTAGGTTGGCTAAGTATTGGTAAATTTGATTGTAATGATTTAACTATTCCAATATCGCGATAGCATAATCGTGTATAATATTTAACTCCAAGTGAGTGATATGAATGTATTTCAACATTATCTAAATATAATTCAGCAATACGTTGACGTACTTCTTCTTTAAGTCTGCGATTATAAGTAATTTGTAATATTTGTTTATTTCTATGATTTTCAGCAATACCAATTATTGTTGTTGTTTTGCCGCTTCCAGCCACAGCATCAATTATTATGTTATGATTATCATTAACAGCATTAATGATTTTCATTTGCTCATCACTATAGTTTAGCATTATTAAAGAAGGTTATATAATATAAAAATTACCTTTAATTTGATTAGTGAAAAATAAACAAAAAAAAGATAACATCTAAATATTATTAATTTTATTACGACATATATCAAATAATTCAAATAATTTAAGTTTTTCTGGTTTATCAATAAATAAAAACATTTTATTCACAATACACTTATCAGTAACAGAATTAGAGTATAATTCATTATGAGTTAATGTTCTTATTAATTCATTATTAACTCGATCAAGAATAATCATAATATGATCGACGCTTATTTGACCTTTATATAACAAATATATACGCTCTATTAAACTCTGAACCATATTATCGTTGTAATTTGGTGATCTTGGCGATAATGATTGAACATATAATCTATTATAATTATTTCTGAATATATATCGTTTAAAACTTATTTTTTGTTTTATTTCATCAGTTATTAATGCTTGTGTTAGATTTATTGTTGTTCGCGTATTTAATCTTTCGAATTGATCTATAACTTCATTGTATGAATTAAACAAATATATTGTAATATAAATTTTAGTATAAACTAATAATGGATTAATTGTGCAAGCTTTAGTTAGTGCAATACGTCTATGATTACCATCAATACATAATAAATCTGATTGTGAATTATTAACTATCCCATAATGAAACGAATAATCAATATTTTCATTCTTCATTATTGCTGTATATATTTTATCAACAATAGTCTCATTAATAATGTGTGAATTCTTCCACATTTTGATTGAATTTATTATATGTTCGAAATTAATCTCTGCGCGTAACATTGAATTTGAATATTTAAACACATTATTGCACTTATTCTTAAGAATCTCCATATTAATATATAAAAAAAAATATTTCATTTTTTCTTTTTCACTTAATTACATCCAAGCATAGATAACATTTCTTCAGCTTTTTTAATATTTCTTTGTTCTTCTTCATTATCTTCTTCGGTCTTATTAGATTGTTCCTTATGTTCCTTATGTTCTTCTTGTTCATTATTATTTTTATTATTATCATCATCCATACTCATCATGCCAAGTAAATCATTAAACATAGTATTTGATTCATCAATCTCAGGCTTAAATGCCATTGCTGTTTTCGTGTTTGTAATAAATTGCGTACTTAACATTTTAGCTGTCACACAAAATTTACTTTTAATAGTCATATATTCGAATTTAATTGTTGATGTAACAATTTTTGATTGTTCTGGAGATATGCGCATAATGAAATCTTCAACAGATTTCTTATATTTGCTTGAATTATATGATGTATCAATTGCCTGAAATTCAATATTAGTTTTATTATCCTTATTAATAATCTTTCCAAATGCAAACTTTGAATTTGGATTAAATCTCTTCTCACCACGCAATTGTGCGAATAATGTTGCTTGTAAATAAATTGTTGGTGTTGGTAATTGTTCATATATTACTTTTGCTGAATTTTGACTAGTAATGGCTTTATGTTCAACATATGATCCTGAAAAATCACCTAAACCAAGTCCATTTTCAATATCTTTAGCATAATAATAAAGCGCTGATGTTAATACATTCATAACAGTAAAGAATTTCATTGATGATTCGTTTGTATTTACATCTTTGCCGATAACAAAGTTATAATCATCATATGTAGTATTTTCAAATGCCTTACGTCTGTTACCATATGATGTTGTAATATAATTAATATTAAACATAATTGGCCATGATGTTTCGATTATCTTATCATCCACTTTAATCGGTACTTTAATTGCGATAGTATGATAATGTGACGAATTCGCACCTGGTTTTGATTTATTAATGAATATTGATTCATATTTCGTATTATCAAATAAATCTGCGCCATAATAGTTAATAATTTTCATCCATGTATCCAAAGATTCTTTATTATCATTATTTGTGATAACAATATCTTTATTACCTGGAGTTGAAATCTTTTGATATCTAATTGTAGGACGATTGCTCATATTTACGATGTCTTAATATAGATAGATGTAATATTCAATTTTTTGCAAATTAAATATATTTCCGGCGATTAAAAAGTTATGGAAAACAATTCAACAAGTGATGTATTTGATCCAAAAACATTTATTAATGAAGATTTTTATCTTGTCAATGAATTAAGTGATGAAAATATTCAAGCGTTACATAATTATTTAAAACCAACATTTATCAAGAACGAAAGGCGTTCAAAATACGATGAACATAATTTAGGATATTATTTAGACCCAAGAATATTGGACATATATACTTTAGAAAACAGTGAAGATAATTATTATAAAGCGGCTAATCATTTAGTATTTTTATATGAAGTGGAAGATAATAAATATTGGCTTGATGTGAAGGATTATTATAATAATATTGAGTATGTTGAGAATATTGCGAATGTAAATACAAACGCATTATTTGAATTATATTACTCTGTTATACAAAAATATTCGACATCATTATTCACTATTGATACAGATAATAAATTTACGCTTAATAAATATACGTTTAGTGCATATAATTTATCATTAGCTGATTTAAACAATATTATACGCGAATGTTTATTTTTTACAACATTTTATAAAAATGCTGTATGTATTCATGCATCGAAATTATTAGAAGATAAGCAATATAATACAGATGAAAATGCTGATAATTTATTTGTTAGCGAAGCATCTATTAAATATGTGATGGAATATTTAACTAATAATTCAGAGAATAATCATCTTGATGATATTCGTTCAGAATTGTTAAATCAATGTTCGAAAATATTAATCCCTAAAGAACAATTAGAATCATTATCTAATATGATATTTAAAAAAACAGATCTAAATGATAATAGCGCTGAAAATATAGATATAAATAATATTGATGAAAAATCAATTGTGAAATTGGTAAAGAATATGCAACAGCTTAAAGAACTTCGCGAAAAGAATCCAAATATAACTCCTGAAGAGATATATAATTCGCTATACAAATAGATTATGATGTAATAAAATTGAAAAATCTATATTTTTTTTTAAAGAAGCATTAAAATGTCAAATACTGAATACGAATTTATGATTATTGAAGAAACAGATAGAATTCGCGATAAGGCTATGTTTGCTGGTGATAATTCATTTACCTTAAAACAAGAGTTAATATATTATGATAATAAGTTCGCATCATTAATGGTTGAGTTTATACCTTCATTAACGCAAATATTCTTAGAGTTATTTAGTAATTGTGCGGATCATTATATACGCACAAAAAAATCACCTCAACCATTAACAGAGATATCATTAAAATTTCCAATAGATAATGATTATATTTTTATGTTATCGAATAATGGTAAAGGCATTCCAATTGATAAAATCACTTATAAAGGCAAAGAATATTATAAACCAGAAGCTATATTTGCTGTTCCTGGATGCGGTCAAAATATGAAACGTGAAAAATATGAAAGTATTACTGGCGGTACAAATGGTATTGGATTAAAAATACTTACGGTACATTCAAAAAAGTTAAAAATCGCTACAGCTGATGATAAATATGGATATACGCAGATATTTGATAATGGTTTATCTGTTATTCATGATCCAGTTATAGTTGATATTAATAAAGCGATAGTTAAAAATGGATTAACAATTATGGCTGTTATCGATAAGAAAACATTTAAAGAAGATGTAACAGAGAAAATGTTTGCTGATAATTTAGCAAATTTCGTTAAGTTAATTCATTGTCGATTTCTGATATATTATTATTGGTATAATGGAAGTGTTAATCTTAAGTTAAATGATGTTATTATACGTCCAGTGATTAATAATAATCCAATTATTGAGAATATGGCACTTAAGTTATTTAACTATAATACTAATATCGAAGATGTATATCATATTGTTAATTTACCCGTATATGATGGAAAATATTCATGGAGAATATCACTTATTGTGCATAAATCAATTAGAGAATTAAGACGCGATATATCTATTGTTAATGGTTTACTTGTATATACTGGCGGACATATTGATTGTTTTCGCGCAATGATTAAGAATCGTATAGGCGGAATTGTGTTGACAGAAATAAATAAACATACTCAACATGAAGTTAAAGATAATATTATCGATTCTTATTTCACGATATATATGTGTTGCGAAATTATCAATCCTGTATTCTCGCAACAATCAAAAAATTCACTTGATTTAACGCCGAAACAGTTTAATAATATTATTGATCCAAAGAATATTCCTAACTCATTTCTTATTAATATTGCGAAAAAGATGATAGATGTTATTAAAATTGATACTATTAAGGAAAATGTTAGTAAGATAACTAAAGAACGTCAAGAACCAGTAAATTATGATAAATATCATCCAGCAACAAAATTAGGGAATGAAAAAACAACATTATTTATAACTGAAGGTAATTCAGCTGATGGTTTTATACAAAAAGGATTACAACTTAATATATCATTAGGTGGATATTTAAATCATGGTAAATTTCCATTGCGTGGTGTTATAAATAATCCACGTAAAACATCGGCAATAGAGACAGTTAAAATGGATAATGGTAAAACAATAATATTACCAAAAGCTTCAAATCGTAAGATAAATGTTGATAAGATTATTAATGAAATGGCCGAAACAAATGTTAAAGCCTGTAATACGCGCGGACGTAAATCAGCCGCACAAAAAGAATTAGATGAAAAGTTAAAGAAGAAGTCTGAGAATATCGAAAAACGTAAGCGCAGTACTATTTTAGAAGAATTACAAAAAGCTATAGGACTTAATTATGGTGTTGTGTATGATAATATTGAGACAATTAAACAGTTAAATTACAGGAATATTGTTATCGCAACTGATCGTGATCAAGATGGTGTTGGTAATATTCTTGGATTAGTTATTAACTGGTTTCAGAGATATTGGCCTTCATTAATTGTTAGTGGCATTATTAAAGTATTATTAATTCCTGTTATTCGTGCAATTCCGCTTAATCGCAAAGATAAATCTAAGTGTATTATGGAATTTGGTTCAAAGAAAGAACTTGATAAATGGATATCAGAATGCAATATTGATATTTCGCGCGATTATGATATCACGTATAGTAAGGGCTTAGGATCTGATGGTGAGATATTCATTAAAATGGTATTTAATAATTTACCCAAATATATTTACACATATAAGGCTTCTGATGATATCGAAAAATTATATGAAACCTTTTATGGACGCGAAACTAAAGATCGTAAAATCGCATTATTAAAGAAACCAGAAGATATTACTGAAGAAGAAGCACAAGATTATGAAAATCGTATATGGTCATGTAAAATGCATTTACGTTTCGAAGTAACTGAATATCAACAATATAATTGGAGACGTAAATTACCAGGTCTAGATGGATGTATTAGTTCAAGAAGAAAGATTATTTATGGTATGATGCAATTGCCAAATAAAAAAGATAAGCTTGATTCATATATTGGGCGAATAGTTGAGATGACCAAATATTTACATGGCCAAAATGCATTATCAGGATCATTAATATATATGGGACAGAATTATATTGGAGCAAGAACATTACCTATGTTTTTGAATATAACTTCATTTGGATCGCGTACAGGAACAGAAAAAGGTTCAGGCAAAGATAATGCTAGTCCTCGTTATATGACAATACAAAGAAATAAATATATTATGGATACTATATTTCCTAAAGCAGATAATGATATATTGATTTATAATTATTTCGCAGATAAACGCATAGAACCAACATTCTATATGCCTGTTATATGTTATTCGATATTACAAACAGAAATTATACCAGCTCATGGATGGCGTCAAATTAGATGGGCACGTGATTTTAATAAAGTATATGATATAACAAAAAATATGATTACATATGTTCGTGATAATAAAATCACTAATCCAAATAATGTGATAAGTTTATCAACGCCAATTAATGGATATTTTGGTATAGATCTAAAACAATTTGGCATTTGTAAATTGTTAAATATAAATAATTCATTATATTGTATTGGTAGATATGGTATTAGAGAAGAAAATAACAAAGTTACAATAAATATATTCGAAATTCCGCCAGGTATTGGTGTTGAGGCTTATTATATTAAGATAAAAAACAAGTTTAAACAACAACAATATAAGCAATTTAATATATCTGTTAAAAGAGGAAGTTCTATAAAATGTATTATGAAGGATAATAAACGCATAAATGTGCACTGTGAAGTTGATATAGATATCGAAATGAATTCAGCATCATTTAATGAATTTAAACAGATGTTGATCAATGCTGATACTGAACGCGTTAAAACATCAAGTAAAATTAAATTAAGCGAACAAAAAGATATTATGAGCGATGATAGTGATAGTGAAGATAGTGAAAATAGCGAAGATAGCGAAGATAGTGATGATGATGATAGCGAAAATGGTAATGAGAAAGATATTCGCGATTTAAACAAAATAGAAACAACGTATAATGAAACAGATATAGGAAATTTCAATAATGGCGAAATTGATATATTTGAACGTATATTCGAATTATATTTGCGTGTTGGTACAGAGTTAAATTTTGTTGTACCATTCGATGTTATTAACAATACGAATACATCAGAAGAAAGTCCATATACGATTAAATCATATAAAAGTTATCATGCTGTATTTGTCGATTGGTTTAATTTGCGATTTATATATTATGTAATGCGTTTAGAACGTGAAATAATTCTATTAATTTACAAGATTAAGTATTATAATAATTTAATACGATTCATCAACTCTGTTATTAACAAGGAAATATCATTCGATACTATGGATGAATCACAACTGATTAATAGTATAACAGAGAATGGATACGATAAGATCATACAACAATTAGTGTCTGATGATCATCCAGCACCATATAAACGTGCTAATCAAATCAAATATATGATTGAGAATAATGAAAGTTCGTATGATTATTTGATTAATTTACGCGCAAGAAACTTTAATCATAAGCAAATTGCGAAATATCAGAAAGAATTATCTGAATGCGAAACTAAATACCAATTGATAAATACTGATAGGCAAAAATATTTATGCGATTTATGGTTATATGAGCTTAAACAGATTAAAGATAGTTATGATGAAGGTATACGTACAAGATGGCAATATGATGAAGGCGATAATATGGATGAATTGATAGAAAGATCAAAATAAACGTCCATAAATTTTTATTTTATTTTTTTTGATAATATATAAAAGATCTAAAAGTGAATTCTTGTAATATGGACGGAGCGTCTGTTGATGGCGGAAAGAAGAAGAAATCAGGTAAGAAAGGTAGATCAACTAAAGGCGGATCTGATTTTAGTTCACCTCAAGTTGGTGGATTGACTTTAGGCGATCCTGTTAGTGGAGGAAAGAAGAAAAAGAAGTCATCTAGCAAGTCTTCTGGTAAATCCAATAAGGCTGCTGTGTCTCTTCTTAAGAAGGCTATGGCCGCATTGAAATAAATTTATTATAGTTATTCATAAAGAGATGTGATATTTTTTTTTGATATGATGTATGAAAAAAAATGAATTAACCTATATATTTATTAAGTTACCAACGCGATAAAATGCAAGATCTCGTTTGTATGGATGGTGTTGCTGTTTTCTCTGGTAAATTGTTGTGCCATGAAGTGATCAAAGCTATCAACGCTGATCAATCAATTCACTCAGTTGAGATTTATGGTGATTGCACGTTGATTCGAAATCTTTTCGTCTTCAAGTTTGGCAGTCATGTGAAAAAAATTCTGTTCCACTCACTGGCCACTTTAGAACAGTTTTCAAAGTCTCATTTCAATATAGACAATATTGAAATTGACTTTGCATGGAATGTGTGTGAGTCAACAGATCCTGACATGTGTGAGGAAGCTGTGACTGAAAATGTCCGAGCTATCCTCATTATGTTGTGGATGGAAGAACCATTGTGGACGGCAAGAATCCGCACATTCATGGAGTTAGATGGTTTTCCAGATGTTAAACGTTACAAAACTGGAATTGTGGATGATGCAACACTTGATGTTGTCACAATGCTGGCAAGCTTCTACGCATGTGGTCATTAATGATCTGATGATGTGAAGAAATGTTGGAAACATTTTTTTTTGTACAAAAAAAAAATGAATTAATCTATATATAAATTAAGTTACCAACGCGATAACATGCAAAATCTCGTTTGTGCGAATGGTGTTGCCAATTTCTTTGGAGAGGAATTGAACCTGGAAGTGATTCAAGCTATCAACGCTGAACCATCAATCACTTTGGTTCAGATTCGCTGCAATTGCGAAATATCCCAAAATATTCGCTCTTGCAAATTTGACGATCATGTCAAAAAAGTTTTATTTGCTGGTCTAGGCTCTTTTGAAGAGTTTTCAGAGTCTGGTTTTCAAACAAACAATGTTGAAATCACCTTCAACTGGTTTGAGTGTGATTCATCAGATCCTGAAGAACGCAAGCAGGCTATTGAAGGGAATGTCCGAGCTATTCTCAGCTTGTTCCGCATGAAAGAACAATTGTGGACTGAGCTCATCAACGAGTTCATTGAAAGATATCATCTTTCAGAAGTGGATCGTTTGCTCAGCATTGCTTCACGCCATGTTCCAGATTTAGAACATTTCAATACTGGAATTGTGACTGATGCTGCATTCCTTGTCGTCATAATGATGGCGAAAGATATTGCATTCAGTTAATTCTGATGGATGAAAAAAAAACATTCAGAATGTGAAGAAATGTGAAAACATTTTTTTTTGTTCACATTAATTATCATCATTATAGTTATTCATGATATCTATTGTTTTAAAATTACATGAATTAACTATAATGTTTGTCTTACAATATCGCTTATTATATTTTAACTCAAACTTTGAAAATGATGATATATCTAATGTGATGTTAACATCATGATAAACTTTATATTTTTCTTTATTGCGTATTGTGATATTCATAGAGTTAAATTGAAATCCAATATTAATATTTTTATTTTCATCATTATATGGTATATAACAACGAATATCACAGATTTGTATATCATTCTCATTAATCCTATTAATTAATTTATTAATGTCAATATTTTCTGTATCATGAATTGAGAAATATAATTTGTCAAATATTTTAGGATTAAGCGAGAACAAATTATCATTATCAAATAATTTATATAAATCACATACTTTATAATACGTTACTATATATTTATCATCACATTTGTTTATATGAAATGAGCTTTCTGTATTAACAGAAAATAATTCTTTCCTAATAATATCCATATTTTTATCTGTATTTCATCCAATATAGTCAGATAAATCAAATTTTCCACTAAAGCGTTCAACATAATCTAACATGTTGAGCGTTATTTGATTATTGCTTATTAATACTTTAACGTTTTTAAAACTAGTATCATAATTCAACATCTTAAATACATTATTTTCAGTATAAATTTCATTAACTAAATCTGTATCCAATAATGCTATATACTCATCATTTAAATCTGCGAATTTAATATGATCAACAACATAATTGCCTTTATTATCTTTAAAATTGTTTATCTTAAAATATGATAAATAATTCTTAGGCGCTAATGTTAATGATATTTTGTATACAAACGGATTATCGATGTTTTCAGTTTGTAGTTTATTTATTAATTCAGCAATATTAACGTTTTCATCAATCGTAATATGTGTGACTATTTTTGTTATCTCCATCGTCTTTTATATATAAGTAAACAATATAATTTCAATTTTATTTAAGCCTATGAAGTCCAGTTAATCGTAATTGATATCCTTTTTGATGTGCTAATTTTGATAATGCGATTATATGTTCTTTTGGTCCAATATAATGAATTATCGCATATGCCAAGTATTTCTTTTTTGTATAAAATAAATCCACTTTAATTGTGTCCATTAACACAAATTTATATATTTTCGCATCTTTATTTGGTACAGCTATATCTAATTCGAATATAAGATTTATCTGCGCGATAAATTTATATGGCTTAATTGTTATTACGAAATCAATATCCGATACGTATTCTTCTTTGCGCCCAACACTCCCAACAGTATAAATATTATCTGATAATTGCGAATATTGTTTAATGATATTAACTATCTTAATTATCTTTGAATACGGATATAAATGCTTCATTTTTATATAGCGAAATATAAAAAAATATAAATTTTTATGGATGATATGAAAATAAGTATGGCATCGCATATTCGCGAATTTAACCCAAATACTAATTTTGTTGATGATGTACAGAAAGGTATAAATGATAAAATTGCAGAATATGATTCGCGAGATAATCAAAAACTGTTTAAACATCAATATATATTACAATATTATCTTAATCGCAAGATTGTTCGCGATATTCCTAGAGGAGTATTAGTATTCCATGAATTAGGCACAGGTAAAACAATAACTATGATAACTATAGCATTTCAAATTCGCAGACATACATTAGCGATTATGCCGAACACATTATTTGAAAATTTTAGATCAGGAATTAAGAATGTTGCGCGCATGTATAAAGTTGAGTATGAGAAATTATTAGAACAGTTTACACTAATATCTATGGATGCGTATAATGTGTATGAGAAGTTAAAGACATTCAATAATGGTAATTTAAATGGCTATACTATTCTTGTTGATGAGGCGCATGAATTATTCGCATCAATGATTAATGCTGATAACAAGAATGGACCAGGTATATATAATTTAATTATGCAAACTGCTGATCTATTTCTTATTTTTGGTACAGGAACGCCTATAGTTAAAGATCCATACGAACTTGTGCCTTGTATAAATATGTTAGCCGCAAAGATGATATTACCACATGATTATAATAAATTCACATCAACATTTGTTGGATCTATATGGCAAGAGATAGAAACAGAGAATGACGAATATGTTAAGTTGGATAAAGAATCTATTGGTGATGATTATATATTTCCTAATTCCGATTATCTGAAAAACAGATTAATGGGATTTATTAGTTATGCGCGCTCAGATCCTAAGTTATTTCCACGCAAATTGCCTGTTATTGTTAAACATGTACCTATGAACTTTGATCAATGGGAAGAATATGTTGTTCAACGTGATGCTGAAGTTAAAGAAGTTGCAAATAAATTACAATTCCTTAAGCCAGGTAAGCGCGGAATAGGTAATGGTGGTATTGGTAAATCTAAATCAAAGATATCAGGCACATTCAGACAAAAATCACGTTCAGTATGTAATGTTTATATTGATGCGAATGGTGAGAAACATATGAATAAAGTGCGTGCAATATTTGATGATTTAAACAGGCATAGAAAAAAAGGTATAGTATATTCACAATTCAAAAATAATGGTATATTTCTTATTGCTGATTTATTATCTGAATCAGGATGGTCTGAAGTTATGCCATATCAAAGAATATTGGCGAAATCTAAAACAGATATGGATATTGATGAAAATGATGATATTGACGAAAATGATAATAATAAAGATACTAAATCAGTTAAAGGAGGCAGAACTAATCAACGTTTTGAATTATATAGCCATATTGCGCGGGATATTAAAGAAAGTAATATTGTACAAGATGATGAAATTACTGCTGTTGCTGGCAAAACATATGAAGAAGCAGCTAAAATTTATCCACCAGCATCTAAAACATTTGCGATTTTGAGCGGTGATCGTACAAAAGAAGATCGTCAATTAATAAAAAACATATACAATGATGATAATAATTTATATGGCGAGAAATTAACGCTATTACTTGTAACTGAAGTTGGTACGCGTGGAATTAGTTTAAAAACAGGTATATATACTTATGCTATGGAATCATATTGGACTTATCATTTATTCGATCAATTAGAAGGACGTATTGTGCGTAATGGTTCACATTTGAAATTACCTATCGAATTACAAGAAACACGTATGTTTATTTATTTGAGCGATAAGCCTAAATCTGTTGCAGATGATAATCAAGAATTATTGAAATACGATGATCCTGAAGAAGGATATACAAGTGATGTTGTTTTATATTCGCGCGCAATTAAACGTCAACTTATTATCGATCAGTTTATAACAACACTGAAAGAAGTTGCTATTGAGTGCGCAAGCTTAAATAAGATTATTGATATTAGCGGAGAACAGATTAATTGTTATAGATGTCAATCAACAAATAAACCCTTATATACGAATAATTTAGATAAAGATATATCAATGGTCAATCCATGTCAAAAATTAACGCAGGTTGCAAAAAAAGTAAAAACTATTCACTATGATTCAGTCGAATATAAATATGCGCCTGTTGATGATGATGAGAAACAATTTGCATTTCATAAGTATAATATATACGCGCAAGACAATAATAAGAATTGGAAAAAAATATCAGATAGCAAATTAATTGAGGTTATCATATTGAAAATCGATGAGTTTTCTGGAATAATAGACGAATAACAGTTTAGTTAATAATGGATTTATTTGCGGATAACGTCTACATATAAATAATAAATATTTATGTATATCAATATTCACTGTGCGTTCAGTAAAATCAAACATAATGAATAATGATTTTTCATGTTCAATAATTCGAAATGTGTTCGCGACTATATGATTGCTGAGATTAACATTTATAAATGGTATAATAAATTTGTGTTGAATTATTGGTTCATTTATAAATATTGGAAAATATGGTTCGTTAAATTTCTTCGAAACAACTGTAAATCCTTTACCTATTTTAAACAATAAATAATTCGGATTGATGATGAAATAGTTTAATATTAAGAAATCAGCATTAGGGAAATGATTATAAAAATACATAAATTCGTCTATTTCCGCATCCATAATAAATTTATTGTAATAATATCTTATAATCTGATTAACATGATCTTTTAACCGATTATATAAGTTCTTATTATTGCTTGAAACAATAAATGATAAAAATTCACCAATAAACGTATTGCCAGAATATTCTTCGATTTCAGTATAGTGAATTTTATCTATAGCATAATTTGCGAACATATCAAATACGCAAATATCGCCATTATTGATTATTTTCAATAAATGTGGATTATTATAAGCGAAACACTTAAATAATCTATTTGCGGGTATTATTATGTTTAATGATCCATTTCGAATTCTGATTGGTGGCGGATTTAATAAGAATTGTGTTAATGGATTATCAGATATTATTGGATATTTCTCAATCATCATAACGCATATTTCCTCATATTCGATAACTATTTCATTGATAATAGTTGTTTTTTGCTGTTCGTTGAGTTTACTGAAAAACCTAAAACAATCAGAAATAACTTTATCGTTAATATAAACCTTTAGTGTTTTGATTTTCATTGATTTGAAATATTCAAACTTATCCACATTTGGCGGTATAAATATTTTTGTATTTCTATAAATAGAACTAATTAACACGTTTATGAAATCGCATGGTTTGCTCATTTCGTATAACTTTGAATAAATTAAAATTCATTTTTTTTCATAAAATTGAATAATATCGTCATTATATTTAAATATGTGTGACTTTTATACAGTTATGGATTTTGAAACAAGTGATTTAGCAAAACACTATAATAAAACAATAAACGAGCATGGATATAAAGATGGTCCATACAAGCATATATATATTTATTCTGGTGCATTTATAATCATGCGTATTGATCGTGAAACAAAAAAAATAATCAATACATTAGAAAAATATATTGTTATTAAGCCCATACGTAATAATAAAATTATTAGTGTTGATAAATCAGAAATACATACATTAACAAATACATATTTGATGAATATGGGTGTTATGATTAATGAATTTTTAGATATGGCATCAAAGATTATACAATCATCATGCCAATTTATAGGGCATAATATTAATTATGATATTGGCGTTTTAATTGCTGAACTATCACGATCAGATAATGAATATCATAAATCAGCAGTTAAGCGTTTATCTGAAATGTCATTAAATGGTTCATATTTTTGTACGTGCCAACATGTATCGTTAAAGAAATCGCCTAGTAAGAAATTAGCGGACGTATATAAAGCATATACAGGTAAAGATGCTGAAAATTGTCATAATGCATTATCTGATACACAAATGTGTAAGGAAATTTATATGGCTATGAAAAAAATTAACTAACAATATATATATTTTTTTTATATTGTTCCGCAAAATCTTTATAATGTAATAACATATATTGAACTTCGCTTATTAAAAAATTAACTTTTTTTTCTAAATCATTATTATATAAAATCATTCTATATATATCTGTAAAAACAATGCTATTATATTTTATTAATTGAAATCTTTTATATACATTCTTTAATATTATTTCTTCTTCTTGTGATAATTTATGTTCGGTTTCATATTTATTCTTATCATATTTATCGTCTGAATATATAACTTTAATAATATAATAAAAATAAATATTTAGATTTTCCTTAATTGCTGTTTTTCTTCTTTTACCATTGTTGTTATTAGTTTTAATATGTTTAGAGTCCTTTATATCTTTTTCTAATTTTCCTATATCACGAAAAACTTTTTCTAATATTTTCATATTTAATTGATCACTATTTAAATTAATGAATAAATTATAATAAGTAAGATTACTTATATCATGTTTAGTAATTTTATCATATATTGAACTAAATATTTCTATTTGTGACTTAATCAGTGAAAAAATAAATAACACCATATAATATTTTTCATAATCAACAAATTTTTTTGTCGTCTTAATATTAAAAAGTATATAATATATATAATTAATTTTATTTATATTTCCATAATTATATTGTACTATTTTAAATATATATATAATTATATAATACAATACATCTCCAATTTTTGCATCATTGCTATTAAAATTTATCATTTCAATCAAATCATTATATCTAATTATAATATCTTTTTCTTCTAATATTTTATCTTTTTGAACATTATCTTTATTTATTTTATTGCTTAAATATTCTAGTTTAGATATTTCCTTATTTTGAACTAAAAAATTAATAACATCTAATATATATTTTTCATATTTATCACTATATTGACTAATAAAAAGATAATATTTTTTGAATACAGTATTTAATTCATGCTTAATATTATATAAAAAATATGATGTTAAGAAAGATAAATCTATAACTTGATCTTTATCATCAATTTTGATAATATAATTTTTTTCCATATGTATTTATATTTGTTATAAAATATATTTATCATAAATTATAAATATTGTATATAAAAAAAATGAATATTATTTTTTTTATATATAATATACAGACATGGAACTAATTAAATTCGATAATTTTCTTTGTGATGATGAATATAGTCAATCCAATAAACATATTGGGTATATTAAATGTGATAATTATATGGAATCTTTTGATAACACATATAATTATGTGTGTTCAATAAATGATATCAAATATATGGAATTATTATCCAATATAGTTGGTCTATTTATTGATGATAATGTGAGTGAGAAGGAATTCACTAATGTTAGAATGATAACTATTAATGAATTAAATGCGAAAACAATAATAGATTATTCGCCATTATATCCAAAACTAGAATATATATTTTGTATTGATGTTATGGATTTTACAAATATTAAACGTTTATTAGATGCTAATAACAGATTAGAATCATTGAGAGTTCGTTCTTTAAGTAAAAAAATAAATGAGGATAAATTATATTGTTTTATTAGGATGATTAATCCATATATAATAAGTGGACTTAAACTATATATCGATTCTTCTCGAAACGAAAAGTTATTTGATCGCAAAAACTTAAATGATATTGTTTTAAACAAGTTTAAGTTAATTGTTAAATCAAATATATGGAATATTCGAAAGTACCAAAAATTTACAATAAGTCATATGACGATATATATAACAGATATTGACGATAATAAAAAAAGCGTTAATATTAAAGGATATAGTAATGTTGAATATTTGAAAATTTATATTCAGGCTGATGTTCCGGATTGTTTCGAATGCGTAAATCTATCTAATTTCACAAATGTTAAAACATTACACGTGTATGATGAATTATATAAGCAATATAAGATAACATATAATATTACGAATATGCCCAATATAACAACTATTATCAAAGATGAATCTAGTATTATAAATATCGATATTAATAATCCTGATGTTAAATATATTTACGTTAAAAAAATGGAAGATAAATTTTAGTGCGTATATATAAAAATGAATATTTTTTTTATTAGTTAAAGTATATTATGTTAGATATTGATAATTTAATTCAGTTTTCGTCAACATTCTTATATATAGATGATGAAGAATATAATTCCGAACTAGGATATTTAGTTTATAAGAATGGTGAAAATATAAAACCATATTATCTTGAATATGAATGCGGATTAGATGATAAATTACCAGAAAAAAAATATATACAACGCATTATTTATCTTGTATTAACAACACCAATTACATATCATACTAATCTAAGTCATTTTACTGAAGTTGTTAAATTAACACTATATAATGTATCGTATAATGAAATAATAGATTATTCGACTATATTTCCAAAATTATCACACATAGTTTATAATAACTTCAATCATCATAAGCGCCTTATAGAATTAAACAGTTATTTGCGAAAAATAACGTTTATACTAATATATAACTGTACAGAAGATGATTTATACGATATAATTAACTATTATACATCATATATAAATAATGGACTTAAATTATATATTGATGTTGTGAATAATGAGGAATTATTTAATCGCAATGATTTAAATGATGATATATATAACAAATTTGAATTAATCGTTAATAAAAAATATAAGATAGATAATTATTTCGATTATGAATATAACAAGTTTAAAATAGCGCGTTTAAATATAGATATATGTATAGAAAAAAATCACGAAAATATAACATTATCTGATAATACAAATAATGTAAAAGAACTTAATATTACTTTAAGTTATTATGGTAATATAGATAAGCGAATATATCTAGTTGGATATAGAAATTTAGAATTAATACAGATTTATAGAAATGAAATTATTTATGATAATTGTATAATATTAGATATAGATGAAACGCCTAAATTAGAAATAATATTTTATGGGCCAAACATAGAGATAAAAAAAAATAATATAGTCGATACTATAGCATTAATCTGATATAAAAATATCGCGCTTATGAATTATTGGAACTATTTTTTCTATTTTTTCTTTTATATTTTCGCGATTTAATTCTTGTAATATATTTGATGAAACAAGATTAGTAAACGATAGATGTATCGAAAGTATTATATGATCTAAGAATTCTATTCTTGGACTTATAATGCTGTTATAAAATGTATCATTAAGAATTAATTTATTAATTAGGGCATTAAATTTCTTTATATTACATATAAAGGATTTGAGATGTGTTATATAATTATTATAGCGAAAAAAATTAAATCCCATTAACAAGTGAAACATTAATATATCATCTGTATTAATAGTAAATAATTTAAAAATGCTTTTAGTATCTTTAAATACTTCATCGAATATTTTAAATTCCGTATATTTAGTATATCCTAATTCATCCATGAAAGGATCTAATGTGAATATAGAATTAGTCATATATATAAACTTATCAAATGTTCGTAATATTGGATTAGACATTATTTTAAAGCCAAATATCATTTTAAATACATCATATTTAAACTCATCAAGTATTTTTTCATTAATAATAATAACCTTACGATTGTTATTATACTTAATTATATGTCCTGGCTCTAATATTTTATTTGAGATATCTCTTATTTTTTTATTATATTCGAAACTATCTTTTATTTTTTTCTTTAACATTTCCATAACCTTATCTAAATAATCTTTATTTTCTTCCAATCCTTTAGATTTGGAATTTAAAAGATCAAGAGTATTTATAACTATATCAGTTATTGTTATACTATCAGATTTTTTAAACAAAAAAATTTGCATTAACATATTTATTATGTTTTTAATAAAGAGAACATCGATTTCGTTTTTATCTAACTTTAATTCATGAACATTTTTTATTACTTCTGAACACAATTTATCGATATTAGATAAAATCTCTTTACGCTTCTTAATTGTTTCATCAGGATCGCGATCATCTATATCAATATTAAATACTTTTAATCTATTTATTGCTTCTTCATAGTTACCTAGTTTTTTATATAATTCTGTCTCTCCTGAATATATGTAAGTTTTACTTTTGCTAAAAAATACTTCATCATCACCAGTTTCATAATCACCATATTCTAAATTAATTTCATTATCGTCCATAGTAAAATCTTCTATAAATTTCATTTCACCTAATTGATATTGATCTAGAAATATTTCTCCTATATCGTCTTCATCATCATTTAATTTTAATGCGTATTTTTCAGAATTATACATATGTATAACGATTTGATCACTTTCTATTATTTTTGGACTAGGGATATTTGTACTCATATCTGTATCTGTATCTTTTTTATCCCATATATATTTTTCATCATATTTTTCTAGAAAATTAGATTTTTCCTTTTCTTCGACACTTAAAAGTTCAGTTAATACATCATAATCAATTTCAACTAACCTTAACTTTAAGCCAGCTTGTTGTATATTATGTAATATTATCTTGATAGTTGATTCGTTTAGATGAAAAAAATAATATGGTGTTCTATAAAAATAATACATCATTATATATATTATTTGTTCTATATTAATGTTACCATCTATAGATTTGTTGATAATTCCATTAATAGCATTAATAAAATTATTATTTATTATGAACTTATATTCTGTTAAAACACTCAATACATTAAATGATATTATTGGATATGTAAACATAAGTATATTATATTGTGTTATAAAATCGTTAGTAATTTTATTTATCTTATCAAATAATTGCTTATCACTTTTTTTTGGTGATGTATGCATTATTGATCTGGCAATAACATCATTAACTATATTTATTTGTTCATTATCGATTTCATATAAGTTAATAATATTAATCAACAACAATATTAAGAAATATAAATTATCATTATAATTAGTATCATATTCGTATAATTTCTGTATAGTTGCTAAAAAATTACTATACATAAAATGATTAGGCCAATCATGATTAGGAATTTGTTTATTATCTGGAAATTCTTTAAGCAATATAAACATTAATACTTCGTAAAATAATTTAGTACTCATATCAGTACCATGACTTTTCTTTATTTTACTTAATCTATTATTCTGTCTCGTATATGCAATTGCGCGGAGATTATTTAATATTACACCTATTTGTTTCATATATTTAAAAGGATTAATATTGGCTTTTATTAATCTTTTATACTCATGAAATAATTGTATCTCTTTCATTATATTATATATTGCGCTATTTTCTTCTGTCTTTTTTTTGGTAACAAATATAATATGGTCAAATAAATTTTTATTTAATGTAGTTAAATAATTATAGTCAGCATGTAAATTTTTTACTATATTATTTAAATATTCTACATCAATATTATGTATATTTTGTTCAGTAAAATTTTGTTTATTCTTTTTTAGCTTAATGAATATAGTGTTAATAACTGATGTCTGGAATATTAGATTCATTCTGTATAAATATAGTTTTTTTTATAAAGTCGATTATTTTATTATTAACAGAAAAATTATGATTTTTATATAAAATATAATATGCTATAAAAAATAAAATATAGCGATCATAGTTATTTAATCTTTTATCTAACTCTATTTCCATAAAGTTATTTACATTATAGTTAAGTTTAGCATCTAATAAAAACGCTATTATTATTTTGTTTATATGAGCGAACTTACCCTTACTTTCCAATACCTTATTAACTCGCCAAATTAATTCCTTATTCCTTATTTTTTTTATATTATTATCTAATAATTCAACATCATAATACAGATTTGTAGGAAATAATTCTTTATCATATATAAAGCTTTCTCTCTTTATATTTATATCTTTGGTTAAGAAAATTGATAATTCTTTTTTTGATGGTATCATATATTTGTATGCGACAAATGTAATATCAAAAATTTTATTTATAAAATCCATAATTAATAGCGAATACCATAATATAAATTTATTATTATTTGTTATATATTCATCCACAACAAAATCATAATTTAATATATAGTTATCTTCACCAAGTTTCATGATAAGAAATAAATAATATGGTAAGTATTTTTTAGGCAAATTATTCATAATATCTAACGCATATAATAAATTATCAATAATACGTGTTTTTATTATAAGGATTATAATATTAGATAGATTATGTTGATTTAGATATATAAATATTAATACTAAATAATTTGGATATTTATAAAGCATTTCTTTTATTTCTTTAGTCTCTAATTCGTCTAATTTGCTTAATTTTTTTAGCTTACCAAAAAAATTAACATCTTCGCTTATAATATTATAATATTTTACCTGATTAATCAATTGCATCGGAGTTACTTTCTCTCCATATGAACGTGTAAATATTTTATTAACTGTAGGATCTGATTTATATTGTAATTTATTTTCATCAAATGAACCGTTTATACGAGAACTATGTATAATTGGATGTAAGTTAACATATAATTGTGTTATTGTTTGTATAATATATTCATTTATAAACTCATAAAATGGTAAATATTTCGATAATATTTGTGAATTTTCATCTATAAATTTACTAAATTCATCCATATATATATTTACATCTGTTATGTTAAAAATATCTATATCGTTAATACAAGTATATATAAAAAATAATAAAAATATTATCCTATAATGGTCAATATATTCATTATTAATAATATTATAATGTATAAGCTGATGTAAAAAAATATTATCAACAAGTTCTATTAACTTCACAAACATTAAATATTTTTTCCTATCATTGTCGCTTCTAATAATTATCGTATACAAACGCTTATTATTAATAAGGCTAATTAGGAATATATATTTTTCTATTGATGATGCGTGATAAAATGCAACATATAATTCAAAAAATTCAATCATAAATATTATTACTGTACTTTCACTATTCATTAATAATCCATATATTGATAAGCGTTTTTCATAATTAAACTGATCCTTATATTTGTCGATTAAATCATTTTCACCATAAAGATAATTATGAATTACAGCATTTATTATATTACTAAATTCTGTATCAGCAAAAATATTATTTTCAATAAGCCATCTCTCTATATTTTTGTATGCCAATTCTAATTCTTTACTATAATCAATATTATCAAGCGTATTATTAGATATATGTGTTTTAAATAATTCATTATCAACAAGAAGTATTAATGGATTATAATGAGGTAAAGTAAATTGATAATTATTAGGTGTACTTTCATTTATACGCTCTATAAATGGTTCACTATCAATAAGAAGTATTGTTGGATTATTTTTTGATAAAGTAGATTGATGTTTAACTTTCATAATCATATCAAATATTTTTGTAATAACAGCAATAACCTTATTCATAAATATAGTTTTATAATTTTCGACTAATAAATCTTGTTTTATATATATTATATGTAAATCCCTAAATATACTTTTCACATATATTTTAAATAGTTGCTCATTTTTTTCACATCTATTTAATGTACATAAATTAATATATATGTTTCGAATAAATGGATATATATCTATTTTAGCAACACCACCATTAATATAATCTATTAATTCTGTTATTAATAAAGATATATTATTCATATGTTCATCATGGATAATATCTAATACATTAATTACTATAGTTTCGAAATATGAATATCTATTGTTGTTCAATATTATTACATTTAACAGTCGATTAAAATATCCATTATTATTCAGCGATTTTATTTCATTAAAATTTAACAATAAATTTATATTATCGCAATTATATTTATCCATAGTTTGTTTTTTTATATTATCAAATATAATGTATATAAAAAAAATTAACATATTTTTATATTTTATTATGTTGCTATAAATATTGTATTAATCTTAAACCTATAATTTAAATTATATATATTCCATAGATTTTTCATTAACTTATTATAATCTAAAAAAATATCATAAATATTAACATTTATATCATTATGATACCTATAATAGAGTATAATTATTGAGTTAACTATTTTTTCCTTATTTGTTATTACAAATTCGATGAGTTTATAAATTTCATTAATAATTTTTTCATCATCAAATAAGATTATATATCTAATAAAATATATTTTTCGATAATCATTTAATAAATTATCCTCAACTTTATTAAATAATATCCTAAACAATTGTATTAATTTGGTATATTCTTTATGTAATTTTTCATTAGTTGTTTCATTAGTTGTTTCATATTTATCTAAATCCTCTTTAAAATTAGTATAAAATTTTTGATAGTTTTCTTCTTCTTTTTTATTCATTTTTTTCATATCTTCTGTATCCATAAACAATAATAGTATAAAATTTTTAACTATTTGGGTGTCTTTTTTATTTTCATTTATTGCAAAGCATAAATTATAAAATTCATTAATAATATATACACTAAAAGTTTCAAATATATAATAACTATAGATTGAATATATATCAAAATTATCCCATTCTGTATTATAATACTCATCTACACATTTTTTAAAATACGTAGTTTGTTTTTCTATTAACAAAAAAATAAATATAAATATTATGAACTTATGCTTTTTATCTATATAATTAGTGTTAATATTTTCAATAAGTCTAAATATTTCGTGATATTTAGTTGGTGATCTATTTTCTGGATTATTATTCTTTTTAGCATTACTATTTATCATATCAAATACACATAAAAACATATATTTAAATAATTCTGGAGTAATTTCATCAAATATTTTAATTTTATTTTTATAGTTTTCTATAATTGGTTCTATTATGGTTTTATAATCATTAACAGCTTTAAATTCTTTAATCTCTTCACTTAATAAATCTTTTATATATAGTATAGGAGATTTTTCTCCATAAATTATAGGAAAATTAGATATGTTAAAATATTTACAATATGGTAATAATTTTAGATAATCAATATATTCCTTAATTATATTATCGGTTATATCTATTTTTTTATAATTTTCTATAACTGATAATGCTAAAAAAAATATGCGTTCAGTATTATGAATATTTTTTCCTTCCATAGATATTCTTTTTTTTGTTTATATATAATAAAAAAAACAAAAAAAATGAATATATATTTTAATATAGTACAATACATCATGGAGAATATTGACAATTTAATTAAGTTCGAATATCCAGTTTTAAATAATAAAGATAAAGGATATCTTATATTATGTTTGTTAGATGAGGATGTTGATGAATCATATTATTATGAATTTACTGAATCCACTATTATTAAGGCGCCTAAACAATCACATATTAATCGTGTTATTAGCTTAGCGAAAATATCGTCTGATAAGAAGTTAGAAGCATTTAAGGTTTTCGTTAATGTTGTTAAGATAAAGATTTTTAAGCAAAAATCATTAACAATAATTGATTTTTCAACAATATTCCCAAAACTATCGCATATTTCTTGTGGTAAAGAATACAAAGAAGTTATAGAACTTAATCCATATTTATCGAAATTAACAATTACACCAAAATATAATTCAACACGCGAAGATATATATGATTTAGTTCGAATATTAACACCATATATTAATAATGGATTACGAGTATTTATAGATGCGGAAATGAATGAAGAATTATTTAACAATGATCTTAGTAATATAGATGCGGATGAGGATGCAAATGCAAATGCAGATATATATAATAAATTTAAGCTCAATGTACAAAAATCATCAAATGATCATGAGTGTTTTAACTATAAATATAATATGTTTACTATCGCACATATGGATATTGGTATATTTAAGGTAAAGAACAAGAATGAATTTAGTATATCAGATTATCCAAACGTTGAAAATCTTACGCTTAACTTTGATGTACCTCGCTTAAACAAGATTAATATAACTAACTTTAGCAATCTAAGACTATTACATATCTGTTATGAAGGAACAATAATATTAAATCTTATTAATGTGCCTAGTACAGTTGTGATTGTATCTAATGCGAATATAACTATAAATTAACCATGTCATTTATCTGTTTCTTAACTTCATTATTAACAGGTATTCGCTCAATAATTTCACGCATAGCTAACTTAATTGCGGATTTATAAACTATGTTAAAGCTATATATAAGGGCTGATGTTAATAATGACATTATGGCATTATCATATTTTTTTTCTGAATTTATTTCAGTTATCTTTATCATTTCGCCATATTGATCTGCGAAATATTCATTATCAGATAATGAAGGATACGCTAATTCGTGTGGTAACATTGTTTTACAATCAACATTAGATATAGCTCCTATAGATATTAATACCATAGTTATGAATTGTGAACTAAATACTGTGCCCATTTTCGTACTTGCTGATGTTTCAATCTGATCTTCATGATGAGAATATATCTTAAACAGATTATGTGGATGTTTTAACTTGCGGAATTGTAATTTAATAACATCTATATTAGGCGTTTTAACTAAACTACAATAATCGCATGTATAAGCGATATCTATTCCACAATTTAACGCAGTATTCATAACATCACTTAATCGTCTTAACTGAACGCCAAAATGATTCTTATTTGTTTCAACATCAGGTAATTTATCAAGCGCATTAAATATGAATGATTTATTTGATATTGTTGATTCCCATAAATATGGCTCATTATCAACAAGTTCAACAATACGTTTGTTTAAGTTAATTGTTTTACATACTTCTTTAGTAATCACAATACCAACATGCGTCCATATTTTCTTTGTATCTTTTAGATTTGGTAAACATCTCTTTGTATTAAACTCAATAAATTTACTTAACGGATCATGCTTTTTGTTAAAGAATATTAATGTAAATGGTTGACAGTATTCTTTATCGTATCCAAATGTCATTTCTTTTTAAAAATAATAAAAAAAAATACATATTTATAAAAAATATGGAAACTGAGATTAAAATAAATATCGAAGAGACTAACTATATATATATTTATTTAGATGACGAATTAAAGGCTGAAATTGGTAATGATACCTATAAAAATATTAAAATAAAATATTTTATTGACTATTTACAATATTTTAGGAAAACTGCAATAATTATAAATTCGATTCCTTTTTTTAGTCATATAAAAATAGCAAAATTTTTAGATAATTTACCAGGCATATCTATAAAGGAATTTTTTAGCTATTTAGATGATCCTATAATAAAATTTAACACAAGATCAAGAATAACTCCATCACATCACAATTATGATGCTGATACTGATTCTGATTATGATCTAGATTCTAATCCAAATCCTAATAGAGTTCCTAATTCAGATCCTGAATCAGATACTGATTCAAGTCCTAATCCAGATCCTAGTAAAGTTCCTACACGAAATCGTAATTTAACTTCTAGAAAAAGAAAACCATTTTTATATAAAAATCCAACATCTAATCTAAAAGGAGGTGTTAATGAGGATACTTTATCAAAAAACCAAAACCCTTCACAACCAACTAATGTATCCACAGATGAAACATTTTCAGATAGACATTTTTATTATATTAATGAAAATTTTAAATTACGCAATATTTCAATGGGAAGTATTGATTGGGCAGATTCAGATCAAGTTAATATGATAATATTAGATGATTTATATAGATTAAAAATAAAGGTTAAACATGCTACAGAAAATTTAAGTGATATATTAGTTATTTTAAAATATTTTAATGATAGTGATATTAATATTAGCTTAAGATGTATAGAAAAATTATTCCCAACAAAAAAATATATTCTATCAATTAATTCTGTTAATGAAACAAATTTTATACGAGAATATTTAGGTAGAACTGTTGACAAATCTCCTCCAATTAGTATAAGATATATGGAAGAATTCTATAAAGAATTATTTTTTTATATAAGTCAAAATGATAAAATTGATATTGAGTTTTTTTATTTATCAATTGATTTTTGTATTATCGAAGTTAATCTTAAAAATGCTATAATAATCAGTTAAATAATATTTTGAAAAAAAAATATTTATATATAATCATGTCTGGCAAAATTAAAGTAACTTGTCCTTATTGTAACACAAGATGTGGAGTTGATTATTATTATCGTACGCATATGAAAACACAAAAACATATGTTTCATTTTAACTTACATAAAAAATATAATATTAGTACTGATCCGTATGATTTTGATTCACATCATATGAAATGCTTAATATATACTGATCTTAAAGCAAGCAGATATCAGATAAGTTATTATCATGATAGGCAAATGGCAAAAAAAATATTAGAGCGAATATCAAGAAATCAATCTAAGCTTAAGTCATTTCGTGGAGTTGTTGAATTATATGATTCATATCCGAATGAACGCTCATCAAATCAAATAGTTAGATTATCACAATGCTTACTTGGAATCAAGATTAAATATCTCACAGTTAATGATTTATTATTTATTAATGATGCGCTTGATAAATATTGCTTATTTAATTATGACGAACATTTTACACGTGCGCTATATATGCGTTCATATTTGATTTGTAATAGAACAAAGTTAAAGTTATTAGAATTATTGCCTGATGACTATAAATCATCAATCAAAAATCCATTCATGGATTGGTATCGTAAGATGAAACTTATAACAAAAATATATAGTAAATTTGAGATTGAAATGGGATTAGATAAAAAATATCCAAAATCTGTACCTAAATATCTTGTGACTATGGAACAATATGATGCATGGATTGAGCGCAAAAGAGAATATCGTAGATCATATCGCAATTACAAAGAAATACAAGAATGTATAGGCGAATATACGCACGATGAATTACATAGGAAATATAGAAGAATAGCAAAAGAATTTCATATGATTTAGTATTTACCTTTTCTTGTTTAACAATATTCTATAGGGGGTTTTTTTTCTTCGGAACTTAAAATTCAGATATGATTATTGGATCATGAACGCGTATACATATTGTGTGAAAAAAATAATATGGCGAAATAATATGATCTTTATTAAGTGTTAATATTTTATCTTTGAATATTTGAGTTGCGTTATCAAAATTATCTGGATATCTTAAATATATGATAATACATCATTTACTGTATCAAAATTATTTACTTTACTAAATAATGTATCATATGTTTTTGTTATTTCATCTAATGATGGTTTATTTTTTATATTTATCAGTAAATATCTTAAAAATTTTATATACGCTAATACTAATTCTGATGCTTTTTCACTATTTGTAATTCGACATTCCATTTTGATACATTCATCAGTAACATCATAAAATATAAATGGATAACAGCGCATTAATTCACCTAATCCATTATTAACATTTGGTTTAAAATCAGCATTTTTTTCCATTATATTATCAAATATATTTTTACCAATACCAAATATATCACCATATTTATTTTGGCATAATTCTTTATAATGATATATTAAAACAGGTATAACTTTATTTCGCATATTAATATTTTTTTCACTATCATCCATGTTTTTATATTAGCATAAAAAACAAAAAATAATCTATTCTGATATTAGTGTGAATAATGCGCGTTCGAATGAGAATGGTGATAATGATGATATTCCTATACGAACAAGCACATAATCAATATTGACTGAATCACCGCAAGTAATATTTGACGTATATGTATTATTAACACTATCATATATTCCGCTCGTCTCTTCATTTGCACCGCCAGATATATATAACAGATATACGTTAAGCCAATTTGCTGATGAATTAAACTTAACTGTTATTTTCATTAATGATTGTAAATTCTCTGGATTTGCGGATACATTAGTTAACTGTAATTGTGCGCGAGATATTGTTGATGAACTAAATGAGGTATATTTAAACGTTACCCATCTATATCCACTATTATCCGCAACACATAATGAATAATCTGGACCTGATGGTACAGCAATAGGATATTGAAATTTATTATATATGAATTGTAATTCCGCATTTCCATTAGTTAATAATGATTCTGTTGAATTAAATGCTGTGTGTACAGATATATCTGGATTTAATCCTGATCCACTATTAACACGAATATCAGATTCATTAACTGTATTTGTGTCAACGGTTATATTCGCATATGTGACTGTTTGATCAGAATAATAACTTGGCTTAGCTGAATATTTGCGGAATGTTGCACTTATAGCACCATAAACATTTGATTTCAATGTTGTTACAAGATTATATGTGCGATTAATTGATCGATTATTTGCGTATATTGTATTAACTTCGCTATTACTCAAAATATATGATGCGTTATTTAGCGCATTAGAATTAATGATCGCAAATGTTCCAGAACTATTATAGAATTCGGATAATATATTATTTGCGACAATATTCAAGTTAACTGTTGATCCAGATTGATATCTAGCAACACCACTAAAATATTTCATTGGACTTGATGTTGATATTGAATTAAATGTTGCTGAAACAATAGTTGGAATAATAGGCAAATCAACATAAAATTTAAATGGTATTGCTGTTCTCTGTGTTGTTGCGTTAACTTCATATAAAGTATATGAATATGGTCGTATAGGTGTTGTATTAGCAGCAATATTAACAGATGGATATATTTGAAACTTAATCGCATCTGTAATTACGTTCGTCATTAATGGATCACATTCAGAATCAATAGATAACCATCCATATGATTGGCCTTGTAATGATGATGTGCTAGATAATATTATATCAATTGCTGAATATGTTGTTGATCGCCATAATTGATATGATACAGCACTATTGGCATTTTTTTTTACATAATTACTTCGGATAGAAAATCTTTGTGATCCAAATATATTTACCGCACTCGTACTAGGTGAGCTTGATATATATGCGGAATAAGGTACTTCTGTATCAGCAACAAACGAACAATCACATATAGATTGCGCTACATTACGTCCATCTATACCTGTTCCAATAAATGACCCAAGATTCTCAATACCCATATTGCGTATAATTGTGGCCATTTGAGTGATTAATGCGAATGAAGTATCACCTTCATTTATAGGCATATCATTAGGTAGGCTATTTATATCATCTTCATTAATTTTATCTGTTATTTTACCAAATTGTATAAATTTAGTACCATTTATATTCCATTGAGATATGGACATTTTATTATAAGATCTAAAAAAATGTTAAAAAAAAATTGAAAGTGATGCAACGAATATATAAACTGAACATATATGGAAATGTCCGGAACTCAACAACAAAGTCAACAACAAAATGCTCCTAGTATGTTGCGAGAAATACAAAATAGTTTAGATTATTTGAAATCTAATAACAAAAATATTGAATTTCAACTAGAAAAATTAGTTAAGAGTATGGAGACTTTGGCAACATCTGTTGCTAATATGAGTCAAAATGCTACAGTTGTTAATAGTCATTTGACTAAAGATAAGAAGCCTAAAGGTAAAACAGGCCCTAATATTATGGCATTTTGGAATGCAAATATGAAGAATGGACCAATGTCATTCTCAAAAGATCATAGTGATGTATTGTTTGCTAATAAAACAGTACCGCAATCTCATGCATATGGTTCAAAAGTTAGTGCTAATATTCTTGCATTAGCAACAACTAAGAAAGCTAGTTCAAATACTTTTGGAAGTAAGAAGGATGAAGAACGTGCTAGTCTTGTTTATAAACAAGCTTGGAATATTATGATTGAACAAAGCAAGCAAAAGAATATTGTTGTTAAGAATGCTAACGGTACTGAAACAACAACTGTTAATCCTGTTAGTCAAGAAGCAGATAGAATGATCGAACAAGTTAAAGCTGATTTTACTGCATTTAAGGCGCAATATCCTTATGGATCTGAATCAGATAAGAAAACAACTGATAAGACTTCTCAACCATCTGTTGAAAATGGAGATTCTCATGTAGTGCCATTTTCTAATGATGAAATTAGTGGATTTTTCTCAGCATCATCATAAATATATCATAAACATAGCATAATTACTTATATATTTTTTTTTTGCTAATAATAAATATGTGGTCGAATAAGATATCTAATATAATATTATCGTATTATAAAGAATTTTATATGCAACATGAGCGGAAATATTATGAGCCAAATATAGAAGTCTTAATCAATAAGGATATTCCATTCGTAATTGGAGGTGAGCGCGGACTTAAGTTAATATTAAATTCAACAGATAATACATATGAGCCATATATATTATATTCACATAATTATGTTGAATGTGCGCGTATGATTGCTAATAATTTTTATTCCGTAACTAATAATCCGCTTATATCTGTTAATACATCTATACCATATAAAGAATTAACTGTTGATTGTGGTCAACGTAATATTGCGACTGTATATACAAATTTAACAACAATAAGGACCGCAATTAAGATGAAGATGAAAACATTAAACGATAAAACATATGATATATTAGTTCAATCTCCGCGATTATATATTATCGAAGTATTGCATAATTATTACAATCCAATAATGTTTAATAAGCGCAATGAGAATCGCGAATTACTTGAGTTGTTAATAAATTTCTTCACAATTAATCCAGAGTATAAATTAATAGAAGGTAAGAACGAGTACAATAGTGGAAGAGCTATAGCATTCGATTATCTGAATATTATAACCAATCATAAAAATATGGATAAATATATTTTCAAACACATAGTTGTTTATTGCGGAAATAATCGATTAATATTAATTGGTGATATGGATATTGATCATGAAGTGATTGAGTTAACAAAAATAACAGGTAATAAAACTATCATTCATGAAATGCATTTACCTGGCGATTTATTTGTTCATAAGTGCATATCGACACTAAAAATGAATAATAATAAATATGCATTTGTTTCAGTGTATAATATTGGATTTTATGATTTGATTCCATTTACATATAATCGCGAAAAAAATATAAAGATAGCATTACCATCAGTTATTGCGCGCATATGTATGATGGAAGATAATAGCGGATATGATTTATTACATAATGGCAAAATGACTAAATATAATACTATCATGCAAAAACAATTCTTAGTTGATGCGCTTAAAGAAACATATCCTGAACCAAACGATAATTATTTTTACGGACAATATATTGATAAATTAACACTTAAAAAACATATGATTTCGAATATATCATCAGAGAATAAAATAAGGCCTTATCATCCATATCTTAATGTTGTTTAATCTTCACTCTTGATTAAGCGCACAACAGAATTCAAGTTAATATTTTCATGTATCGATATATACATTAATTTATGTGATGGCGAATTATACGTGTAATGAATTGATGTAGATTCGCATTTATTCGCTAATACAACAAATGATAAATTATTTTTTTTACATATATCAATCCACTTAATAATCGAATTGCGACCTTTTTGGCTTGTTATATCATATAATATAAACGCATAATCGAAATGTAATAATTTATATCTAGGATAAACAACATCTGGAAATTCCTTAAATGTATAAAAAGGCAATTCATTATTAAGAAATTGCGTTAATGATGATTTACCTGAACCATTATGTCCAAAAATAGCAACATTCATTTTATATAAATAATCAAAAAAAATTGAATGCGAAACTCAAGATATATAAAAAACAACCAATATGGCAAAAGATACCAAATTGAAAATGTTTAGCGAAATGACTAAGAATCTTATTGATTTTTATAGCTCATTGCGCACGTCAACTAAGGACACTAGTATTGAAGTTTTATATGAATATTATGAGCTTGTTAATAATGTGTTTAAGAACACGAATGATATTGGATATTTTGTTAGATATTTCGGTGCATGGCATATTTGTTTGTTGAATAAGAATTGGTTTGACCAAATTTATTTGCCATTCAAAGTTACATATGTTACAAATCCAGAATCAGAGAATATATTAATTCAATTCACATATGTAAAGCCAGAAGCTACATTTACTAAGGTTGTTAAGACTAAGGGTAATCAAAGAAATAAATACTCTGATCGTGATGAAGTTGAAGAAACACAACCACGAAAACAACCATTTAACATATTTGTTTCGCATGATGCATCAACTGATATTGTGCAAACATATTACAATATTCATACGCAAATCAATAAATATATTAAGGATACTAATAATGAAATTACCAATAAGACAATTAGTACACCAAAAAATATTAACAATATTCTAAAGGCGTTTAATCTTGAATGGATTTCTTCACCCGAAAATCATTACAAGTTTATTTTGTTATTGGGATCGTTAAAGAAATATTTCTTGATTTATTATTTCGGATTTGATATTTCAAAGAAAGCTTCGGAATCATATAATCAATATAAGATATTCTATTACAGTTATGGATCAGATGATGCACATTGGTCATGTAAAGTGATTAGCGATATTCCGCCTGGTCAAACAAGAATTGTGTTTGATTTTGAAGTACCTCCTCAAGATTTGTATATTTCACAAAGAAATACAGAACATTATGTTCGAAATCGAAATAATGGAAAATTTAATGATAGACGATTTAAACGAGGCAATACAAATACAAATCCAAATCAACGAAATAATTACACGCGTTATCAAGAAACATATGTTGAACAAGAAAGTACGCAATATAGTGATGAAGCTGAAACTGAAGATGTTGATGAACAAACAGGTCAACAATCTGTTGTTTCAATGGATGAATAAATTACAAAAATAAATTAATATGATATATAAAAAAATATATTTTTTTTTGTAATAAAATGAATCAACTATTTGTTAATTTTTATAACGCTAATATAGAAACAAATAATAATGATAAATCATTATTATCATTATATAAAAAATTTGTAAATGTTTTATGTCACGCTATTGACAGTAATGATAATGAAAGATTATTAATTTATCAACGCATATATAAAGAATCATGTAAATATACACACTTTATATATATACCTCAATTACAACAATATACCGATTATAATAATTATTATCATTATGTTGCAATATTTAGTGATATAGATGAAATTATATATTGCGCAAATATATGGAAATCATTAATATTTTTTCATAATGTAGAACGTAAAATAAAGATACCTATTTTTGATGATAATAATCTTGAAAAAATTAAAAATCTTTTTTTTACAACAGAAGATGAGAGAGAGAAATGTGATAATTTCAAAAAAATATTTAACTTTATTGGTGATAATATGTCTTTTGGATTAGTTACGAATTCATTATATATTGATATTGTTTATAATAATTGTTATGTTTTACATGGTATGATTCTACATAGATATTTTAATAATATGAATATAACTGATAATGATTTAAGTTTTTCTTATATTATACGCAGTGATATACGCACTGTATTAAAAAGTCTTAATGATGATCATGAAATAATAGAAAATGATATTATTAATCATAGAACTAATATAATGATTAAATATAAAGGTAAAGCAAAAAA
>SXGR01233696.1_pt1 | contig 44893 bp, 9 predicted proteins | sample 3174711 | NCBI WGS metagenome assembly SXGR01 (sample SAMN11356860, study PRJNA531348) | freshwater metagenome | isolation source: freshwater sample F1-60 | place: China: Fuxian Lake, Yuxi | collected 2017-12-25
ACGAAGCCGTCGGCACCGTCGTCGAAGGTACGACATACGCCACTTGGGCTCGCCATGCCGGCATCCGACAGATAGGCGAGGATGTCCTCGGACAGGAGGTTGATCGCGACGCCGCCTGCGACCGCAAGCTCGCACTCGCCGGCGGCGAGACTGCGGCAGGCGAGGTGCAGCGCCACCAGCGAGGAGGAGCACCCGGTGTCGACCGGGAAGGTCGGCCCCTTCAGGTCGAGCAGATAGGCGAGGCGCGCCGACAGGATCGCCATCGATCCGCCGAGCGTCTGCAGGCTGGGCGCGCCGGGCGCCACATAGCTGTTCGCCGACGCACCGACGAAGACACCGGTGCGGCTGGCGGCAAGGCCTGCCGGCACGATGCCGGCGTCTTCCAGCGCCCGCCACGCCTCTTCCAGGAGCAGCCGTTGCTGCGGGTCCATGGTCTCGGCTTCAGCCGGCGTGATGTGGAAGAACAGCGGATCGAAGCGGTCGAAGTCCTCGATCAGGCCGGCCCAGCGAGCGTTGATCGGGATCGGCGCGCCGGTACCGGGATCGTAGCTGCGCGGCACGGGGAAGCGGTCGATCTCTCGGATCGCCGCGCGGCCGGCGGCGATGTTGTCCCAGAACGTGTCCAGATCCGGCGCGCCCGGGAACCGCCCGGCCATGCCGATGATGGCGATGCGCTGGCCGTGAGCGGCTGGAGCGGCGCGCGGACGGCTATAGCCGGCATCTTCACGGTGCGGGGTCGATGCCACAGGAGGAAGCGAAGGCGGTTCCTCGCGCACCGCCGGAGCTGTCACTGCCGGCGATAGCCCCGACACATGAGCTGCGAGCGCAACGACGGTGGCGTGGCTGAACAGGTCGGTCGACCGCAAGGCGACGCCGAAGCCTTCGGCGATCTCATCGGCGATCTGTGGCGAGATGATGGAGTCGACGCCGTACTCGGCAAAGGGTCGTTCCGGATCGATGTCGTCCGGCGCGATCTCCAGAGCGCGGGCGACGATGACGCACAGCCGCTCGGTCACGCTGCCGGTTTGCGCCATCGGCGCGGGCCGTGCCTGGGGCATCGCCGCCGGGCGCGGGACCGCTCGAACGGTCGCCGTCGGCGTGCCCGGCTTCAAGGCCAGGATCACCACCTGACTGGCGTCACCGCCGCCCGGAGCGAGCTCGGCAACCGGATCGAGGCCGGCGCGCCGAAGCGCGGCACGCCAGCGCGCCCGATCGAGCAGCGGGCCGCCGGCGAGGCGCTTGGCCGGATCCGCTGTACGCCACCAGCCATCGAGCAGGCCGAAGGTGAGTGTGGCGAAGGCCTCGAGCCGTACGTTCTCGTTGACGACCAGCATCCCACCCGGACGGAGCAACGCGGCCGCATGGGCCAGGGTCTGGTCGATCCCGGTGGTGGCATGCAGCACGTTCGAGGCGATGGCGACGTCGAAGGCGGCCACGAGTTCTGGATTCGCGGGCTCGCGTTCGATGTCGAGCACGCCGTAGTCGAGCCACGGGCGGCGGTACTGCGCGCGGCCGTGCTGAACGAAGCCGGCGGACACGTCGGTGTAGAGGTAGCGAACCGGGGACGGTACATCCTCGCCGAGCCGGTCGAGGATGGCAGCGGTGGTGGCGCCGGTTCCGGCGCCGATCTCGATCGCGGCCAGCCCCGGCCGCGCCGCGGCCAGCGCGACGACGGTCTCGGCGACGATACGATTGGCCGCCTCCAGGCCGGGCTGATCGCGGTAGATCGGCTCGACCCGCTCCAGGCTGCCGCCGGGGACCAGAATGTCGGTAGCCGGCACCTCGCCACGCAGGACAGCCGGCAGCGCTGCGATGCAGTGATCCAAAAGGTCGGCCGCCGCTCCTGCTCCCGACCCCAGAGCTCGCATCGCGGCGGCGAGTGTGGAATCGATGGCCGGCGGCGCCAGCCAGTGAACCTCTCCACCTGTGCGCCTGAGAGCACCGGCATCGCCGAGCAGGTCGATCACGGCATGGGCCAGACCCGCCAGACGCGGCAAGGTGGCGAAGCGCCCGGCGACGTCGGTTACAGCCTCCCGGCTGCCCGGCCGGCCCAGCATGCCCGCCTCGGCCAGCGCCCTCGCCAGCAACGACAGCGCGTGACGCTCGACCACGGCGTGCTGGGCCGCGTCGACGGATCTGAGTCCAGCCGCCACATCGGTTGCAGCTACGATCGCGACCGCCGTCGGTCCGGAGACCGCCGTCGCGCCCATCGCCCGCCAGACCTGCTCCGACAACGCAGCATGGACGTATTGCCGTCCGCCATCGGCCAGCATCGCATCGAGTGCGGCGAGGCAAGCGTCGGACGGCATCGGGAAAATGCCTTCCGCCTTGACCTGGGCCAGCAGGTCGGCGCGCCAGGACGAGTCCGCCCACAATCCCCACTGCACGACCTGCAACGGTGCGTCCGCACCATTGCCGCCGGCCGCCATCGCATCCTCAAAGGCGCATTGCGCGGCATAGCCGGATTGCCCCGCGGCGCCCGGGAAGCCGGCGAAGGTGCCGATCGAGGAGAAGACGACGATCCGCTGCGCTCCTGCTGCGGTGGCGGCTGCGCGCAATGACACCAGACCGGCGATCTTCGGCTGGAGCGAGGCCAGGAATTCCGCCTGGCGCACCGTCGAGGCGCGGCCGAACACCGGATCGACGACGGCCTGGACGACGAGATCGACCGGCCCGCCCGCTGCCGCGAAGGCCGCTCGCGCGCCCTCCGCTGTGGTCAGGTCGGCGACCACACCATCGGCGCCGACACCGAGGCGGCGCAGTTCTTCGAGGAAGGCGGCGCGCGCACCCTCAATCGGCTTGCGACCGACCAGGATCACATGCGCTTGCCATGTCACCGCCGCATGGCGGGCGACGACGCGACCGAGTCGGCCGAAGCCACCGGCAATCAGCACCCGACGGACGGGAGCCGGCGTGGCGGACTGCAGCAACACCGGCTCGAGCCGGCGCTCCAAGCGACAGCCTGAACGGATGGCGACGGGTTCGCCGGTCCAGGCGCCTGGATCGCTCAGGAGTGCAGCGGCATCGATGGTGTCGGCTTCGTGCGGCGCCAGATCGAACAGGCGCGCGCTCGCTCGCGGCACTTCGCGGCCGAACACCACCTTGGCAAGACCGAGAACGGCAGCCTGGGACGGATCGCCCTGCTCCGATCCTTCGACCGCGTAGGCTCCCCGCGACACGGCGATCACGTCGAGGTCACGGCCGGCCGGGCCGATCGCGCGGGCAAGGGCAAGGATCAGCGTCGCCCCGGCATCGACAGCAGACTGGACAGCAACCGGGTCGGCCCTGTCGCTCGTGCGGGTCGGCAGAAGCAGCAGGCGGCCCGGACCAGTCGACGCCGAGATCCAGGCAGTCGCGGCAACGACATCACCAGCAGCGATCCGGGTGACCGGGCCGGACTCGGCCAGCGCATCCGCTAGGCGGTTGGCGAACCCATCGTTCGCGGCTACGACCATCAGCGTCGGCCGTTGATCGAGAACGCCACGGGCCAGAGTCCCGACTTCGGTCCAGACCAGACGCATCGTGCGCGGGGCCGGATCGTCGGCCGGCGCCGGTGCTGCCGTGGACGCCGTCATCTCTCGTAGCGCGAGGCCGCTGAGCGACATCAGCGGAGCGCCGGCAGACGACAGCACGTCGATGTCGACCGTGGTCTCGGCCCCGGACACGGCGCGCCGGCGCACCAGCAGATGCATGGTGCCCCATCCCGCCTCACCGTGGCAGACGAGGGTCGCGAGCGACACCGGCATGCGCGGACGCAGCGCGTCGCCGTCGCCGGCACCCGCCACCGCGGCGGCAGCCTGAATGGCAGCGTCCAGCAATCGGAGCCGCGGCGGCGCGCCGGCGCCGATCGCGACCGTGCCGACCGCGCCCTCGCGGCCGAGCGCCAGACGATCGAAGCCGCGATAGCACGGCCCGAGGAGCACGCCCGGCGCCGGCTCGGCGATGCCGCCGGTCACGATCGTCTCCGCCGCCGCCTGCATCGCCAGCACCGACGCCATGTCGGGTCGCGGGGTCGCGGGAAGAGAGTGCGGCTGGAACGACGCGATGTCGCGACCGCCCCCGTCGCTGACGCTGATGCGTCCGTCGCCGCCGGGCGCCGAGAACCTGAGGCTGGCGCCGCCGTCCGGCACGGTGAGCGGCCGAACCCACCGCACCCCGGCCAGCGCCGGCAGGTCGGTGTTGTCGAGCGCCAGGTGCAGCAGCGCGGCGGCGTGCAGGATCGCGACGCCGCCGATCCTGTGATCGCCGATCATGGGATCGTCGGGCGAGAGCGCGATCACCGTCTCATCGCCGGTGTCGGCGGCGAGCTCACCCGCCGGCCAATGGCTGACGCGCTGAAGCGGCTGGTCCGGCAGGTCGACCGCGGCGAACGCAGACGCATCGGCCCAGATATCGTCTTCACCACCCACGTAACGCGCCGCGACATCGCCTTGAGGTCCAGGCTTCGCCGTCGGAATTGTGCCACCGCTCGCCAGCGCGTCGAGACCGTCCAGCAGGTCGGTCCGGTTTCCGGCGACAAGCGCGGCGCGACAGGAGAAGTGGCTGCGCCCAAGCGCCAGCGTCGCCGCGACGTCGACCAGCCGCACGGTCGCGCCATCACCGCGCAACCAGGTCGCCAGCCCACCGGCACGCTGAGCCAGCAATAAATCGGTCTCGGCCGAGAGCAGGAACGGCCAAGGCCCCATGTCAGCGTTCGACGTGGGACTCGGCCGCCCCTCCTCGACCAGCGCGTGGGCATTCGTGCCGGCCAGCCCGAAAGAGCTGATGCCGGCGCGCCTGACTCGGCCGTCAAACCGCGGCCAGGGCTGTGCGACATCGGCCACCGCCATCCCCTTGCCCGCGAGCTCGATGCGCGGGTTCAGCGCATGGAAGCCGGCGAGCGGCGGGATCTCACCTTGTCGCAGCGAGGCCACAGCCTTGATCAGGCCGACCAGGCCGGCCGCCTCCGAGCTGTGTCCGAGATTGGCCTTGGCCGATCCCAGCCGCACCGGCGCATCCCGTCGGCGTCCCGCCAGCGCGGCAGCGAGGCCGGCAATCTCGACCGGGTCGCCCAGCGGCGTGCCGGTGCCATGCGCCTCGATCAGGTCGATGCCATCCGCGTCGATGCCGGCGCGCTGCATGGCGAGTTGGATGACTTCCGCCTGGGCCCGGCTGTTCGGCGCGGTGATGCCGTTCGAGCGGCCGTCCTGGTTGGTCGCGGTCGCCAGCACCACGGCATCGATGCGGTCGCGATCGGCCAGGGCCTGGTCGAGTGGCTTCAGCAGGACCGCGGCCACAGCCTCGCCGATGGCGATGCCATCGGCGGCGGCATCGAACGTGGCGCAGCGGCCGGCCGGCGACAGCATGCCGGCGCTCTTCATCAGGGCGAGCGCATCGGGATCGATGAACAGGCCGACGCCACCGACCAGGGCCATCTCGCAGTCGCCCCGCGCGATGCCCTGGCACGCCAGGTCGAGCGCGACCAGCGACGACGAGCACGCCGTGTCGACGGTGAGTGCCGGCCCGCGCAGGTCGAGGTGATAGGAGATGCGCGAGGCCAGCAGCGCCGTGAGGTTGCCGGTCATGCCCCAGGCATCGGCCGCCGCCCCCTCGGCTTCCAGCAGCTTCTCGTAGCCGGACGGCGAGGCGCCGACATAGACGCCAACCCGGCGGCCGGAGATGCGGCGGGCCGGGTATCCGGCGTTCTCCAGCGCCAGCCATGCCTGTTCCAGGAACAGCCGTTGCTGAGGATCTGTGGCGCGCGCCTCCCGCGGCGACAACCCGAACAGGCCGGCGTCGAACAGCGCGATGCCGTCGAGGAAGCCGCCGACCACGCCGGCGCCGCGCCCGCCGACCAACCGCCGGCGCTCGCGCGGCAAGGGCCCGACCAGCGATCGGCCCTCACGTATCGCGGCCCAGAACGCGGCGATCGACCCGGCCGCCCCGAAGCGGCCGGAGAGGCCGATCACGGCGACCGGCACGGAATACCCCGGCTCCATCGCCTGCGGCTGAGGCTTGGAGACCTGCCCTTGCATCGGGACGACAGGCGCATCGACAGACATGCCCAGTCCCGCCAACCGCGCCACCAGCGTGGCCGGGGTCGGACATTCGAACAGCGTCTCGATACCGAGGGTGAGACCGAAGCGCCGGTTGATGCGGTCGATCAGCCGGACGGCGAGAAGCGAGCCGAGGCCGAGATCGGCGAAGCTGCGGTCGCCCAGCCGGTCGTCGACGCCGTGACCAAGCACGTCGCCGACGATCACCATCACCGCGGTGACGAGTGCCGGGGTCGATGTTGCTTGAGCCGGAGAGCGGCGATGCCTGTCCGAGTAGCGGATCATGACCGCATCCTCTCGCGGTTCCAGGCCTCGAGTCCGGTCATGCCGGGGCGGTGCTCCGTCGTGATCAGCAGATAGCGCAGCAGGCCCTCACCAAGGGCGCGACCGAAGCCGTCCCACGATCGCTGGACGCGTTCGACCAGTTCGACACCAGCGCCGGACTTGCGCTCGCGCTCGTCTGCCAGCATGCGGTCGAGGCCCGGATCGACCAGGAAGTTTGCCACCTCGCGGCTGGCGTCGACGCAGGCGGCAATCCGAAAACCGTGACGGGCAAGGATGTCGGCATAGTCCGTCAGCGTGCTGGTCCAGGAACCGACCTCCGGCAACGCGATCGGCGCCACGGTGTCGGCCGCACAGTCGATCAGCGTCAAGGTTGCTCCGTCGTCGAGGTGGGCGGCGAGATTGGCGAACAGCCCGTCCTTGTCGCGGATGTGGTGGCCGACCTCGAAGCCGAAGGCGAGCTGGAAGCGGCCGGGGAACGCATCGGCCGCGCTGTCACGACAATGGATCTGGATCCGTTCGGAGAGCCCGGCTGCTTCGACGCGTTGCCGCGCCGCGGCCGCCTGCTCGGGCGAGATCGTGTAGCCGACAGCTTCGATGTGCGCGTGCCGACCGGCCAGATCGATCAGGTCGGTGGCGAAGCCGCAGCCGAAATCCAGCACGCGGCCGATCTTAGCGAAGTCCACGCCGTCGAAGACCACGGCCCGCATCTCGCGCTGGGCTTCGACCATCAGGCGCCAATGTGCGGGATTGGTCGTGGGGTCCTGCATGGTCCGGGTCCAGGAGAAACCGGCCACCTGCTCGGCGAACGGCGCCAGGGTCAGGTAGAGCGGCCCGGCCCGCCCGCCACCGGCGCGTGCGACGTAGTCGTAGAAGGCCGGCACTGCATCCGCCGTGGTCCCGGCGCCATCGAGCGCGAAGCGCCGCCGCGCAAAGACGCGGCGCGGACGTTCCGGGCGCGGCCCGGCATCCGCCTGCTCGACCACGACATGAGCGCTGACGCCACCGAGGCCATAGGCATGCACGCCGGCGCGCCGGGTCTGGCCGGAGGGCCAAGGGCTGGGCGCGGCATCGAGGCTGAGTCCGCTGCCTGACAGCGCCAGTTCCGGAATCGGCGTTCGCAGCCCCGTCACTCCCGGCCGGAAGCCATCGGAGACGGCCAGAACTGCGGCGACCAGCCCGGCGATGCCGCCGGCGGCATCCAAGGAGCCGAGCGCGGGCTTGACGCTGCCGACCCGCCAGTCCAGCGCCTCGTCCTTCACCTGCAGGGTCCGGAACGCGCTCTTGATCGCCGAGATTTCCGAGAGGTCTCCGTGCTTCGTCCCGGCTCCATGCGCCTCGATGTAGCCGGCGCCGGCAGGACTCGCCCCGGCATCGCCCCAGGCCGCGACGATGGCAGCCGCCTGGCTAACGGCACTCGGAAGGGTCAGCGAGCCCGCACTGCCGCCGGCATGACGGACCGCCGCGCCGGTCACCATCGCCTGCACTGCATCGCCATCGGCCCGGGCGCGATCGAGCCGCTTCAGGACCACCACGCCGACGCCCTCGCCCCGCGCCTGTCCGGACGCTGCCGCATCGAAGGCGAGGCAGCGGCCATCCCGCGCCAAGATGCCGAGGCGCGCGAGGTTGGCGGATTCGGCGTCGGACAGCAGCAGGCTGACGCCGCCTACGACCGCGATCTCGCATTCGCCATGGCGCAACGCCTCGAGCGCGCGGTGAACGGCGACCAAGCCGCTGGAGCAGGCGGTGTTGATGGTTTCGCTCGGTCCGCGCCAGTCGAAGGTGAACGAGGTGCGGTTCGCCACCATGGACGGGAGGCTGCCCGGCACCGCCAGCGGGTCGTCGCCCAGATCGCCGCGACGCTCGATGAAGCTGGTCGAGTACATCGCCGCGAACACGCCGACATCGCGGCCCCTGAGAGCCTGAGGATCGAGCCCCGCATCTTCGAGCGCCTGCCAGACCGTTTCCAGGAACAGGCGCTGATGCGGGTCCATCAGCGCCGCTTCCGCCGGCGCCAGCCGGAAGGGCTCGGGATCGAACTCCTCGACGCCATCAACGAAGCCACCGAGCACCAGGCTCGGCACACCGGCGAAGCGACCGGTGGGTGGCGGCGCGAGCGCCGAGCCCCCGGCACGCAGCAGGGCGCGGAACCCATCGACGTCCGGCGCACCAGGGAAGCGACACGCCAAGCCGACGATCGCCGCCTTGCGCGTGTCCGGATCGACCGCTGGCGGGACACTCGCGATGGATGCGGGCGCCGACACGCCGCCGCCCAGTGGCAGCAGCCGGTCCAGACCCTCCAGAACCTGCTCGGCCGGCAAGCCGAAATCGAGCAGGCAGGCGATCTCGTTGACCCCGATCGCGGCCACGCGGCGCATCATGTCGCGGCACTCATCAGGCGTGCCGATCAGGCTGGCAGTGCGGAAATAGCGCTGGAAGGCGAAGTCGGCGATGCGGTCGCGTTGCGCCCCGTCGATCTCGCCCGCACCCGGCGCGGCACGTGCGTGCTGGTCGAGAGCGCCCCGCACATAGCTGGTCATCGGCCCCTTGACCCGCGCCAGGGTGCGCGCTGGATCCGGATCGCAATAGGCGTGAAGCATCAGGGTGACGCGGCCGGCTGCCGGATCGAGCCCGGCTTCGCGCCGCGCCTCGCGGTAGATGCGAAGCCGCTCCGCCACGTCGTCCAGGCTGCCGCCCAGCACCATGGTCAGGACGTTGAAGCCGGCGCGCCCGGCCCAGCCGAAGGTCTCGGGGTTTCCCGTACTGGCGAGCCAAACCTTGAGATCCGGCTGCAGCGGGCGCGGATGCGGCGTGACATCGACCGGCTCGCCCTTGCCCGATCGTCGCCGCGCCGAAGCGCCGGCCCACAGCCCTCGCAGCTCTTCCAGGCGCGCGCGCAGCACGCCCTTGGCATCGGCGAACGTGTCCGGCGACAGCGCGAAGTCGTTCGGGTTCCAGCCGCTGCCGAAGGCCATGTCGACGCGGCCATGCGACAGCCGATCGACCATCGCCCAGGCCTCGGCCACCTCCAGCGGATCGTGAAGCGGCAGGATCACGCTGCCGGCGCGGATGCGGATGCGCGAAGTGACCTGGGCCACCGCGGCGGCCAGCACCGCCGGATTGGGATACGGCCCACCGAACCGGTCGAAATGCCGTTCCGGCAGCCAGACCGCTTCGAAGCCCGCCGCGTCGGCGCGCCTCGCTGCCTCGATCACCAGACCGTAGGGGTCGCCACGAGCATCCTCGGCAGCGAAGAACATGACGCTGAGCCGTGGCAGCACGACATCAGGCAACGTTGCCGGCGTCGTGACCGATGCCGCAACCGTCGTCGGTTTCATCCGCGACAGTGCCGGCACCGCGGCGCCCTTGGCGCCGATGCGAGCGCGGAGGCGTGTGGCCTCGGCGAGCAAGGTCTCGCGATCGGGCCGGGCGCTCATTCGCCAGCTACCCGGAGCGCCGCCGCGCGGCTCGCATCGAGCGCAGTCGCCAGCCCACCCGCCATCGGATGATCCACAAACAGCGCCGGCTCCACATCGATGCCGAGATCGCGCGACAGCCGTTCGGCGACATGCAGCGCCTTGATCGAGTCGAGTCCGAGATCGGCGAACGGCACCTCGCCTCCGATCCGTGTCGGATCGACGCGAAGCTGCTCGGCAAAGGCATTCCGGACGAGATCGATGGTCGCTACCTGCCCTGTATCAGCGTCTTCATCGCCCGCGGCCGCCCGCAACGCAGCGACATAGGCGGCGAGCTCATCGTCCGACAACGTGTCGAGTGCTTGGGTCGGCGCCTCGGCGAGTGGTGCCAATGCGCCTTGCGTGCCGGCAACCGCCGCCACCACCACCTCGCCGGACGCTGCCGCACGATCGAGGATGGCGATCCCGGCAGCCGCGTCGATCATGGCAAGCCCGGCCGTTTCCAGCCGGCGCCGACGCGCCGCGTCGAGCTCGCCGTCATAGATCCATTGCGGCCAGGCGACAGCGAGGCTGACGCCATGGCGTTCTCCGGTCGCTACGCGAGCGGCGCGTTCGACCATCAGGCCTTCCTGGATGGCGCAGGCAGCGGCGTAGTCGGCGCCGCCAGCGAGCCCATACCAGGCGGCGAGCGAGGAAAAGGCGACGAAGAAGTCCAGCCGATCCTCAGCGCACGCAGCGTCGAGCATGGCCGTGCCCACCGCCTTCACCGCCAGCACGCGGGCGAAGGCTGCGGGGTCCTTGCCGGCGATCGGCGCGTTGTCGACGAGCCGCGCGAGGTCGAGCACGCCATCGATGCCGCCCATCACACGCTTCAGCTCCGCCACCGCATGATCGAGCCCGGCGCGGTCGGTCAGGTCCGCGGCGGCGTAGTGCACGGACCCGGTTGGCCCGCCGATCGCGTCTAGCCGCTGTCGCGTGGCATCGCACGGCGCCGTCCGGCCGAGGATGCCGATGGTGGCGCCATGAGCCTCGACCAAATGCGCGGCGAGCGCGCGCCCGACCTCGCCAAGGCCGCCGGCGATCAGGTAACGGCCGCCGGCCCGGAACAGCGGTGGCGCCTCTTCCGACGCCTCCAGCCAGGTCCGGGCCCAGCGCCGGCGGCCCTCGCGACGATCGACCGTGGAATCGTCACCGCTTGCCGCCCCTTCCTCGGAGAGGAGGATGGCGAGTGCTTCGGGATCGACGGCTGGTGGCACCACGACGACACGCGCCTTGAATCCCTCCGCCGCCGCCGAGCGGGCGAGCGCGGCGAGACCGGCAATCGTCGCCGCCGAACCCTCTGCCGCGACGAGCAGGCGCGCGATCCGGCCGGGCCGACGCGCCATCGACCGCAGCGCCAGGAACATCGCCTGCGCCGCCGTGGCCGGCGTGGCACCGAGCGTGTCCGGCGCCACCACCAGATCGAAGGACGGCCCGTTCGCCGCGACAGCATCGACCAGTGCGGCCCAGGCCGCCGGATCAAGAGAGTCGAAGCCTGCACCAGGCACGCGGTGGAGCGCCGGCGCTCCAAGGAGCGGCTCGGTCGCCGCGAGCAGGCGGACCGAGCCGACCAACACCCATCGTTCGGCAGCACGAGGTTCGGCCGTAGCCAGAGGTGACGGCAACCAGCTCCCACGGATCAGCCGGGTCACGTGACCAGGGCTCGGCACCGATGCCGGCTCGGCGTGGGTAACCGGCGACACGCCGTCGAGCCAGTAGCGCTCGCGAGCGAACGGATAGCCCGGCAGCGTCACGACTCGACGATCGGCGGCCCAGGGCAGTCGGCTCCAGTCGACCGTCACGCCCTCGGCCCAAAGTCCGGCAAGGCCCTCGGCATCGCCAGCCGCGAGCAGAGCGTCCACCATGCGCCGCCCCTCGGCGGTTTCCTCGACCCGCCGTGCGCTCGATCCGGAGCCGCTGGCGATCACCAGTCCGGGCTCGGCGCGCCCCGTGGCAACGGCATCGAGGATACGGCCTGCAGCGGCCGCGCCGTCGACGACGGCAGCAGCGCGCAAGGAGAATGCCCGCCGACCGATCCGGAGCGTATGAAGGACCTCGGCCAGCATCGCCGCATCGGCAGCGGCAACGACAGGCCGGAGCGAGGCCGCGAGCCGCCGGAGCGCCGGCTCGTCAGCGGCAGACAGCGCAAGGACGTCGCGCAGCGGCACCGTCGCGGCGCCGGAAACGCGCGCCGGTGCCTCTTCGAGAATGACGTGGGCATTGGCGCCGCCGGCGCCGAACGAGCTGACGCCCGCGCGGCGCGGCAGCGGCATCCCGTCCGATGCGGCGACGACCGGCCACGCCATTGCCTGCGCGGGCACCAGGCAGCCTGCCGCGGCAAAGTCGATCAACGGGTTCGGGTGCTCAGCATGGCGAAGCGGCGCGATGCGGGCATGGCCGAGTTGCAGCACCGCCTTGACCACCCCGGCGATGCCGGCCGCGGATTCCAGGTGTCCGAGATTGGCCTTGAGGGCGCCGAGCACCAGCGGCGACAGTCGCTTACCGCCACCCAGTGCCGCGGCGATGCCGGATATCTCGATCGGGTCACCGAGCGTGGTGCCGGTGCCATGCGCCTCGACGAAGCCGATCGTGTCCGGCGGCACGCCGGCCGCACGCAAAGCATCGGCGATGACCCCGGCCTGGGCGACGGGGCTCGGCACGGAGAAACCCGAGGTCTTGCCGCCGGCGTTGACCGCGGTGGCACGGATCACCGCCTCGATGCGGTCGCCGGAGGCGATCGCGTCGTCCAACGGCTTGAGCACGATCGCGGCCACGCCCTCGCCGTCGACGAAGCCATCGGCGCCGGCGGCGAACGCCCGGTTCTCCGCGCCGGCCGACAGCATGCGCGCCTCGCAGAGATTGGCCATCTGCCGGGGATGGACAATCAGGTTGACGCCGCCAACGACCGCCGCGGCGCAGTCACCCGACCGGATCGCCTGGACCGCCAAGTGAAGCGCCGTCAGCGAGGATGAGCACGCGGTGTCGACCGCGAGGCTCGGACCGGCAAAGTCGGCGACGAAGGACAGCCGGTTGGCGATCGACCAGTAGGCAGAGGTCGCTGGAGTCGAGGCTCCGGTGTCACGCTGGGCGGCGAGCCACTGGTAGCCCGCATTCATCACGCCGACATAGACGCCGACCGCTCCGCCCGCGCTCAATCGCGCCGGTGTATAGCCCGCATGCTCGAGGGCATGCCAGGCGGTCTCGAGGAACAGCCGCTCCTGCGGGTCGATGGCGGCGGCCTCGGACGGCGCGATGCCGAAGAACAGCGGATCGAAACGGTCGATCTCGTTGAGGAAGCCGCCCCACTTCGTGTAGGCCCGGCCATCGGGCAGCCAGCGATCCGCTGGCACCGGCCCGATCGCCGAGTGTCCCTCCTCCAGCAGGCGCCAGAAGGCGTCGAGTCCGTCGGCGCCGGGGAACCGTCCGGCCATGCCGATGATCGCGATCGGTTGATCCGCCGGCCGGAAGCCAGGGCGACTGGGAATGACGGTCTCCGCCACCCGAGGACGCGGCGGCGGAGCCGGCACATCCGGCGGCGCGGCGGCGAGACCGAGGACGACACGCGCCGCGTCCTCGCGCGTGACCATGAGATGGCCGGCGAGGCTGGCCAGCGTATCGTGCTCGAACAATAAAGTCTGCGACAGCGACCCGAAACTGGCGTCGAGCCGGTCACGGATCTGCATCGCCGTCAAGGATTCAAGGCCGTACTGCTCGAACGGGTCAGCCGCGCGCATCTCGGCCGGATCAAGCTTCAGCACCTCGGCGAAGACGCCCCGCAGATGGGCCAGTACGGCTTGGCGCAGACGGTCGTCTCCCGCCGGCGATGGCGCGACGACGCTCGTGGCCTTGCGAGCCGGCACCGTGGCGGTAGCCGTCATCACCACGGCTTGCGTTGCCGGGGCCACGGCGAGGAACACCGCCTGGCCACGTCCGCCCGATGCTGCGAAATCGATGCGCTCGACGCCGGTGAATCCGGTCTCTGCCAGCCGCCGCTCCCAACCTGCGGCGTCGATCACCGGAGAATGCGCGATGCGCGACGCATCGGCCGCCTTCCACCAGCCTTCGGTCAGGCCGAAGACGAGCGTGCCGTAGTCCTGCGCGGCGATCAGCTCGGTCACCACCAACAACCCACCGGGCCGGAGCAGGCGCCGCAGCTCCGTCAGCACACGCGCCAGATCGGTGGTCGTGTGCAGCACGTTCGCGGCGATCACCGTGTCGAAGCCGCCGGGCTGCTGGCCGTTGGTCTCGACGGTCTGCTCGACGTCGTAGAGCTCGGCCGAGAACCAGTGGCGGCCCTTGCCGAAGGCCGTCTGCCCGTGATCGAGGAAGCGCCGGGACAGGTCGGTGTAAAGATAGGTCGCTGGTGCCATGCCTCGATCCAGGTCGGCGAGGATCGCGCCGGTCGTACCGCCGGTGCCGGCCCCCACCTCGATCGCCCGCCAATCCGCACCCCCTGCACGGCGGTGGGCAACGACGGCGGCGGCGGCGGCGGCGTTGTAGGTGTCGGACAGCGGGTTGCCGCGATAGGCGCCCTCGACCAGCGCGGTCGATCCGCCGGGGAACAGCACGGCGAGCGGATCAGCCGTCCCGGCCAGCAGCTCGCCGTAGCGCTCGAGCGCGGCATCCAGCAACGCACGCGGCCTCGCCAGCCACGGCTGCTCACCCAGCGTCGCTTCCAGCGCGGATGCAGCATCCGCCAGCTGCGCCGCCGGATCGACACCGGGAGCCGGCAGGCGGATCACCCCATCCCGCGTCTCGGCGAGTCCGTGGTGCCCGAGCATCGCCAGCAATGCGTCGAACAGACGAGCATGGCGCGGAACGACGCCGAGCCGTCGCGCCAGACCACCGGCCGTGAAGGCGCGGCGGGCGGAGCCAGCGGCTGCGGACAGGCTGGCCAGCAACTTCGCACGCCCGTAGCTCTCCAACCGCTCGAATGCACCGGCCGCGGTAGCGAGGCCGACGGACGGCACCGCTCTCGCGGCGTCGGCAGGCGTATCGTCGCGCAAACCGAGACGAGCAAGCGCCGCCGGCGCCGCCTTGACCACGGCCACTTGCCGTGAACGCGAGCCAAGCAGTTGGTCGAGCGCGGCGAAGCCTTCGGCCGGGCGGATCGGTCGAATGCCCGCCTCGGCGAGCCGCGCCTGGGTCGCGGTGTCGGCGACGGCGCCGATCTCGCCCCATAACCCCCAGTTCACCACCTGGACGCGGGGGGCGGCAGCGAGCGCCAGAGCATCCTGGACGGCGGAACCCGCGACGTAGTTCGCCTGCCCTTCTGCGCCGGCAAACACATTGGCCGACGAGAACATCACCACTCTGGCGTTCTGCCGGCGCGCCGCCGCGAGGACATGAGCAGTCCCCGCGGCTTTCGGAACGAAGGCGGCGCGGAACTCATCATCCGACATCTGCGCCAGCCGCCGGTCGGCGAGGACCAGCGGCAGGTGGAAGACCGCGTCGAGCCGGCCGTGCCGGGCGACGACCTGTTCGACCAGCCGCGCGACGGCCGTCTCGTCGCGGACATCCGCCGCCACGTACGTGACACCGGCAGGCAGCGTGACATCGAGCGACTGCCGTCGACCGCTGAGCACCACACGGGCACCGTGCCGTGCCGCGAGATGGCCGGCCAATGCCCTGCCAAGCCCACCGCTGCCGCCCGTGACGACACAGACGGACTCCGGCGGCAACCCCTCCCCCGTCGCCTCGATCGTCGTCCGCACCAGTCGACGCTCAAAGCGTCGGCCGCTGCGCCAGGCGACGTCACGGATCTGGGCGAAGGGACGTTCGGCGAGGCTCCGACGCGCCACCTCCGCAGGGGGCTCGACGCGATCAATGTCGACCAACACCACCTCGAGCTGGGGCAGCTCGGCGGCGAGCGAACGCGCCATGCCCGGAAGCGCCGCCGCGGCGGGGTCGAAGGCGTTACCACCCGTCACGTCGTAGAGGCCTGAGGTGATGACAATCAGTCGTGCGGGCCGTCGAGCCTGCGGGCAGCGCGACAGCACCCGCGCCACATCGAGTAATCCCAGCGCCAAGCGCTCGGCCTCGATCGCGGTTGCCACAGGATCTCCGGTCGTCGCGGAGGGATCACCGAGTACAGCGATCGTATCGACCGGGATCGGTGCCGACTGCAGCACCTGGCGCAACGCCTCGTCGTCACGGCTCCCGAGATCGATCCGCGTCACCTGCCCGACGAGACCGGCAAGCGCCTCGGCCAGCGCACCGTTGCCCGCGCCATGAACGATCATCAGGTGGAGAGGCAGATCGGCTGCCGATCCTGCCGTCGCCTCGCGCCACACCGGCACGAGCATGTCGGGCACGGGAACCGCCACGACCGAAGCGAGCCGGCGAACATGCAGGCCACGCAGCGACACCAGCAACCTGCCGGCCATATCCAGGCCATCGACGTCGAAACGATCTGCCGCCACGGCCTTGACCCGGGTACGCACCAGGCCGGCAGGGTCGCCGTGCCAGCTTACTTGATCGATCCGATGCGGCACGCCGGCGACTTCGACATCGCCAGGGATCAAAGCGATGATCGCCTGCATGGCGGCGTCGAGCGCGGTAACCGCTGCTTCCTCGGTCGGCATGCCCGATCGCGCGCCCATTGCGGCACAGATCTCCGCTTCAGCCAACTCGCCATCGGCGAGCACCGGGCCGAGCCGGCGGAATGCGGGACCGTAATCGATGCCGAGGACGGCAAAGCGCCGGTAGACATCATCGGGGAGCAACGATCCGCCACCCGCAGGCGTCCTGATCGGCGCGACTGCGGCAGCATCATCCGCTGTCGCCGTGAGTAGAACGGCACCATCGCCGGTCTTGACGTTGATGGCGCCGCCGTCGCGCGACACCCGCAGCACCAGAGACTTGCCTGCCGCCGCCGGTCGATGCAACACGACGTCACTCAACGCTGTCGAACCGCTGGATGCCTCGCGTGCCAGCGCCAGCAGCAATGCCGCCGGCACCAGCGCCGTACCACCGACCCGGTGGTGATCGACAACCTCCGCCGACGGATCGAGCGTCACATCGGCCGGGCGCACCTGCGCCACGCCGGCCTCGATCGTCTTCGGCCAGTAGCGCCGCCGCATGAACGGCCGCGGCGGCACGAAGGTGCGCCGACCCGGCAGATCGAGGGTAGCCCAAGGCACAGGCGCACCTTGGACCCAGGCACCGACCAACGCGTCCAAGCAGGCGCCGACATTGAAGTCTGGAACCAGCGCGTCCTCGTCCGCCGGAACATGCACGTGGACGGCGGCCGCCTCGCCCGACCGCCAGCGCGTCAGCCGCTCGACCGCCTCAGCAAGACTGTCGGCAACGAAGCCGAGCCGAACCGCCATCGCCTCACGGCCGATCTGCAGCGTACGTGCGACGTCGCCGGCCGATAGATCGGCGCGACCGAAATAGAGTCGGAGGCGGTCGGCATAGGCCTGCAGCTGCTCGAGGGTCCGGGCTGAGACGACGAAGGCTAACGACCCCTTGGTCGAAGCCGGCGCGACGACCGGCGGTGGCGCCTCTACGATCAGGTGCGCGTTGGCACCGCCGGCGCCGAAGGAGCTGATGCCGGCGACAATCGGGGCGCCAGATCGCCGCGAGCGCCACGGCTCCGCCGCCGTCACCAGCCGGAGCCGCGCGGCATCGAAGTCGATGGCCGGGTTGAGCCCGCCATGCAGCAACGTCGGCGCCAGGGTCGCATGACGGAATTGCAGAAGCACCTTGGCGAGCCCGGCCATGCCGGCCGCCGCCTCGAGATGGCCGATCGAGGATTTGACCGTGCCGATCGGACATGTCCCCTCGCCCGGCTCCGCGGCGAAGGCTGTGGCGAGCCCCTCGATCTCGATCGGGTCTCCGAGCGCGGTCCCGGTGCCGTGCGCCTCGACATAATCGATGTCGGCCGCCGTCATTCCGGCGGAGGCCAGGGCGGCGCGGACGGCACCGGCCTGCGCGGCGGGGCTCGGCACGGTGTAGCCGTTGGTTCGCCCGCCATGGTTGACGGCCGAGCCGCGGATGACGCCGTGGATGCGATCTCCTGCCGCCAGCGCCGCGGCAAGCGGCTTCAGGATGGCGATGGCAACGCCCTCGCCCGGCACATAGCCGTCGCCGCCGGCAGCGAAGCTGCGGCAGCGCCCGTCGGTGGAGGCGAAGCGGCCCTGGCTCAGCCCCACATACTTCAGCGGATGCAGGCTGAGATTGACGCCGCCCGCCAGCGCCACCTCGGCCTCGCCCGACCACAGGCTCCGGCAGGCGAGATGGAGCGCCGTCAGCGACGACGAGCACGCGCTGTCCACGGCCAGGCTCGGGCCGCGCAGGTCCAGCGCATAGGACAGCCGGTTGGCGATCGACCAATAGGGCGAGCTCGCCGCCACCGGGTTGCCGAGCGCGTGCTGCTGGGCACCGAGCATCTGGTAGTCGCCATACATCACGCCGACATAGACGGCGCCCAGCCGATCGGGCCCGAGGCAGAGTGTCGACCGGGTCAGCCCGGCGTCTTCCATCGCCTCCCAGGCGGTCTCAAGCGTGAGACGCTCCTGCGGGTCCATGCGCTCGGCCTCGGCCGGTGCGATGCCGAAGAACAGCGGGTCGAAACCATCGACCTGCGCCAGGAATCCGCCCCAGCGGCCATAGGCCTTGCCCGGCCGGCCGGGCGTCGGGTCGAACACACGCCCATGATCCCATCGAGTTGCCGGAATCTCGGTGACGCAATCGCGGCCGGCGACGAGGTTCGCCCAGAAACTGTCGAGGTCCTCCGCACCGGGGAAGCGGCCGGCGACGCCGATGATGGCGATCGGCTCGGCGGCGCCGGTGCGGCGAGGACGATCTTCGACCGGTTCGGACGTCCGGACGGAGATGCGCTTGGCGCTCTTAGCATCGCTGGCACGTTCACGACGAGCCGGCGGTGCCTTGGCGGCCAGCCGAGCCGCCACTTCACCCAGGGTGCGGCACTCGTAGAACAGCGTCTTAGAGATGCGCCCGTAGTCGCGATCCAGCCGGTCGTTCAACTGCGTGACATGCATGGAGTCGAGGGCGAGGTCTTCGATCTCGCGTTCGGCCCTAAGGCGCCCTGGCGGCGCGCCGGTGACCTCGACAAGAAGATCGCGCAGGTAGGCGAGCGCGTCTTCCGCCGGCACGACCCGCGTCCCCTCGACGACGACCGCCGGGATCGCCGGCATCTCACCGGCGAAAAGACGTGCGATGCGCGCGGGATCGCCTGCCGCCACGGCGAGGCGTGGACGCCCGGCGGCGAGAGCCAGATCGAGCATCGCGAGGCCTTCGGCAGTCTCGATCCAACGGCTGCCGGTCGCGGCCCTCAGCCTGGCGTCGTCGTCATCGCGCGCCACGAGACCGCCGTCGCGCCAGAACGGCCAGTCGACGGTCACCAGCGGCAACCCGTCCCGCTCGGCCAACGCTCCCATGAAGGCATTGGCGGCGGCGTAGTCGGCCTGGCCGGCATTGCCGAAGACGGCGGCGAGAGAGCCGTAGCATACGAATGCCTGGACCGGCTGTCCTGCCAATGCATCCAGCAGCGCCGTGGTACCCGCCAGCTTCGGTGCGAGCACCGCCGCGACATCCGCCGGCGCCTTGCCGCGCAGCAACCCGTCGCGGGTGACGCCGGCGGCGTGGATCACGGCATCGACCCGCCCGAAGGCCGAGAGCGCGGCCGCGACAGCGCGACGGGCGCCACTGGGATCGGCAATGTCGGCAGCGATCTCCACAGCCTCGCCGCCGAGCCGGGTCACCTGTCGCGCCAGCTCCGATCCGGCCGCCGGCCAGGACCGCCTCGAGACCAGGACGAGTCTCGCCTTCCGCGTTTCGGCCAGATGCTTGGCGGCAGCCGTGCCGAGACCGCCCTGCGCGCCGGTGATGATCACCACCGGCCGCGCCGGCATCGACACGGCTTGAGGCGACCCGGTCACCTGGCACCAGGCACGGGTCATGCGCGCGCCACGTCGAACCAGCGCATGCTGCGCATCCGGCTGGGCGAACCCGGCCGTCAGTGCCGCGAGCGGCGCAGCGGCGGCGGCGGCATCCAGCCCGAGGAGCAACAGCGAGACCTCAGGTGCCTCGAGCGCCAGGGCGCGGGCGAGACCTTCGAGACAGGCTTCCGCCGGAACGGCCTGTCCTTCGTATCGGTAGGCGCGCACCAGCCGTAAGGGCCGTCCCGGCAGCGCCTGGAGCCAGCCGGACGCCATTGCGACCATCGCCTGCACTGCCGCTTCGGCTGCGGTCGCATCGGACATAGACGCCGCCACCAGCAGCGATCTGAGATCGGCGATCCGCTCCGGCACGGTGCCGGCCGCGGCCAGCGCCTCGAAGCAGGTCCGCCAACCCGTCGCGTCGGCTGCGGGATCGAGGCGTTGTAGCCCTTCGCTGCCGGCAAGCATCGCGCCCTCGGGCAGCACGACCGCAAAGTCAGGCGTCGCCGAGGTGGCGCCCGCGTCGGGGCGCCAGTAGGGTTCATAGGCGACCACCGCGTCGGTCGTCGTGACGACATCGACGCCGGCCGCATCGCGGATCGCAGCCTCCAGGCCGATCAGCTCGGCCAGCACGACGCCATCGGCATCGAGCAGGCTGATGTCGAGCCTCACGCGGCCGGGCTCCGCTCTCCGACGCTCGACCAGGACATGGATCGCGCGGTCGAGAGAGCCATGCAGCCGGACCCCGGCGACCCCCCCGGGCACGACATTCATGCGGCCGCCGGCGGCATCAGCCATGGCCAGCCCGACCGCTGCCTGGATGGCACCATCGGTCACACCCGGCGGCCAGTCGAACCCACGACCATCGCCCGGGGTCAGGTCGGCCAGGACCCGGTCGCCCTGTATCGTCATGCCGGCAAGCGTGCGAAACGACGGGCCATAGTCGAAGCCGACGGCCGCCAGCGCGTTATAGGCCGCCGCGCAGTCGATGCGCCGCCCCTCTGTCCTGCGGAGTGCGGCAATATCGATCCGACGCGTCGGCACCGGATCGGCCGGCAGCAACCGCGCCCGGGCATGAAGCCGGTCCTCGGCCCCGACGAGGCGGAGAGACACGGCACCGTCATCAGCCCGCTCGACGGTCAGCCACCCCTCGTCACCGACGGCGAGCGGCGCGATGAAGCCGACATCGCCGAGCTCGAGCCTTCCGGCCTCTCTCCCGAGGCCGAGCCGGCCGCAGACCCACATCGCCTCGATGATCGCAGCGGCAGGCCAGATGGAGCGGCCGTGGTAGCGATGATCGGCGAGGCCGGGCCAGCTCTCTGCGCCGGCCAGCCGGAAGCGCAACCCGTCCAGGCTCGACTCGTTGCCCGCGATCAGCGGATGCCGACCCGACGACCCCGGACCTTGAACCAGAGGCTCCGGAGGCACGAAACGGAGCCGCTCGAACGGGTAGCCCGGCAAAGGCACGCGCACGCGGTCGCCACGATCGAAGAAAGCGGCGAGATCGACCGGCCGTCCTGCGAGGAAGGCCTCTGCCGCCGCCTCGAGCGTGTCCGGCACGACCTGCAGCCCCGCTGCGTTCTGCCGGGACGAGACCACGGCGCGGCGCGGCGACACACTCGACCTGGGTTCAAGTAGAGCTCGCGCCGACTCGCGTAGCTCATCGAGATTGGCCGCTATGATCGCGGCTCTGTGCTCAAAATGCGTGCGCCCGACGCTCGTGGTCCACGCCAGCCACGCAAACGGTGCGTCCACGGCAAGGCGAGTGAGGTCATCAAGGCGGCGGTCAAGCGCTTCGGCCGTCTTCGCCGACACCGCAACCAGGCGCGGGCCGGAGCGCGGCACCGATGCCGGGCGCGGCGGCGGCGCCTCCAGTACGACATGCGCGTTGGTGCCGCTGAAGCCGAGCGAGCTGACCGCCGCTCGTCGCGGCATCCCGCCATGGCCCTGCCAGGGCTCGGCCGTCGTCACGACGCGGAAGGGGCTGGATGTGAAGTCGATCTCGGGATTGGCGGCGGTGTAGTGCAGGCTCGGCGGCATCACGCCCCGGTCCACCGCCAGCGCCGCCTTGATGAACCCCGCGATGCCGGCGGCGGTCAGGGTATGACCGATGTTGCTCTTGACCGAGCCGATGCGGCAGAAGCCGGTCTCGGCGGTATCGGCGCGGAAGGCACGGGCGAGCGCGTTGACCTCGATCGGATCGCCGAGCTTCGTGCCCGTGCCATGCGCCTCGACCATGCCGATGCTGCGGGCGTCTATGCCGCCGCGGGCATAGACCTCGCGCTCCAACGCAGTCTGGGCAGGCCCGCTCGGCGCGGTGATGCCACTGGTGGTGCCGTCCTGGTTGACACCGCTCGCCTTGATCACGGCGTAGACATGGTCGCCGTCGGCGCGTGCCCGGTCGAGCCGTTTCAGCGCCACCACGCCGACGCCCTCGCCCGGCACGAAACCGTCGGCGCCGGCGTCGAAAGTGCGGCAAAGACCGCTCGGGCTGGCCATGCCACTGTCCGACAGGAAGACATGCAGACGCGGCCCGCTCATCAGGACCGAGACGCCGCCGGCTAAAGCCACGACATTGTCGCCGTCGACCAGCGAGCGTGCCGCCAGGTGGACCGCCACCAGCGACGACGAGCACGCCGTGTCGATCGGCAGGCACGAGCCCTTGAGATCCAGCGCATAGGCCAGCCGCGCCGACAGGATGGCGTTGGAGTCGCCGAGCGACGAACGCGCATCGACCCGGTCGCCACCCCAGCCGTCCGGTGCCACGCCGACGAACACGCCGCACTTGGTGCCGGCAAGCTCGATCCGGCCATACCCGGCATCCTCCAGCGCGTGCCAGGCCGTCTCCAGGAACAACCGCTGCTGCGGGCTCATCGCCCGCGCCTCGCCATGGGTGATGCGGAACGGCTCGGGATCGAACAGGTCGTGGCCGTCGAGGAACCCGCCCCAGCGGCTGACGGTGCGGCCCTCGCCGCCTGTTTCGGCGAAGTGCTGCCGCCAGTCCCAACGCTCGGCCGGAACCTCGGTGATGGAGCAGACCCCGTCGACCAGGTTGCGCCAGAATTCCTCGCGGTCCGCCGCGCCTGGGAAACGGCAGGCGATGCCGATCACGGCGATGTCTGTGTCGCGGCTCGACGGTTCAGTTTGCGTGTCGGCCGGCGCCGCTCGCACGGCATCGGCGACGGCGACGAGGATCGGGGCAACCGGAACGTCGGCAGGCAACGCGCCCGCGAGATGACGCTCCAGACCCGCCACCGTGGCGTGGTCGTAGATCTCGGATGGCGCCAGGGCGACGCCCAGGCTGGCGGCGAGCGCGGTCGCGCTCTGCGCGGCGACGATCGAGTCGACGCCGACCTCGGCCAGCGGCCGGTCGGGCTCGATCTCCGCGACGTCAAGCCCGAGCACGCGAGCCACCACCGCAGCAACGCGGCCGGCGTGGTCACCTGCCTGCGCCGGCACCAGCCGCGCGACCGGCGGTGGCGACGGCATGACGCTCGGCACCACCGACTCGGACCACTCGCCGACGAAAAGCGTCTGGAAACTGTCGGCGGCTCCTTGCCAGCCGAAACAGGCCGGCGCCGCGAAGCCTGCCGATGCCAGGGCCGTCGTCCAGCGGGCGCGGTCGAGCAACGGCGCGCCGGGAAGCCGAGCGCCGGCATCCTCGAAGCGCCACCAGCCATCGAGCAGGCCGAAGGTGAGCGTGGCGAACAGGCTGGCCCGGGTCACCTCGTTCAGCACCAGGGCGCCGCCCGGCGCCAGCAGAAAACTGGCATGGCCGAGCGCCTCGTCGATCCGCCGCGTCGCGTGCAGTACATTGGTGGCGACGACGGCGTGATAGGCGCCCGCCTCGAAACCCTGGGCGAGCGGCGGGCGTTCGATATCGAGGAGGCGGAAGCGGGCGAATGGATGGCCTTGGGCGAACCGCGCCCGACCATGGGCGACGAAGCCCGAGGAAACGTCGGTGTAGTCGTAGGTAAGCGAACCGGCGAAACGAGCGAGAGCGTTGAGCACATGGCGACTGGTGCCGCCGGTACCGGCGCCGATTTCCAGGATGCGGACATCGCGCACGCCGTCCGCGATCAACGCCTCTGCCATCCGGGCGACGGCCTCGGCGGCCAGCCGATTGAAATGATCGGCCCAGGCGGTGCCGTCATAGATGCGCGCGACCAGATCCATGCCGCCGCCGGGAAAGATGATATCGGTCCCCGCCCGCGCCCCGGACAGCACGTCGCCCAGCGCGCCGGTGCAGCGGTCGAGCAGCTCGACATGGGCCCCGAGCGCCGGCACCTCGGCCAGCAGGGCCGTACGGCGACGCCTCGCTTCGTTCCTCGGATCACCGTTCAGCAATGCCGGATCAAGCGCCGCCACGGCATCGGCGAGCGTAGAGGCCAGCCGGCGATAGCGCGGCAGCCCAGTAACGACGGCGCCGTCGACCAACGCAGCAAAACCGGCGAGCAGCGCCTCGGCGTAGCGATCGAGCAGGCGGAACGGATCGTTCATTCCGCCTCCGTCCCGGCGAAGCGCAGGGTCTCCAGATCGTCGACGATGCGGCCGACCACGCCAAGCTTCGCCTTCTGCACATCAGCCAACCGCACGGGGGCAGCGACGGCCCCCGGCGTGGGCCAGCAGCGACGGCGGTCAAAGCGGTAGGTCGGCAGGTGGATACGGCGGCCACGGATTTCCGGCTCTGTCGTCTCGGGCGCAGTCTCGGCGGCCTGTCGCGCGGCGGGGTCGTGGAGCTGGCGTCGGAGCTGATCTGTGCTTTCCGCGACGAATGTCGCCCGGCAACGCATGCGTCGGCGACCGACTGCGAGCGTCGCCGCGATGTCGGCGAGACGTACGTCGCGACCCGGGCCGCCGAGCCAGGCAGCCAGCGCGTCCATTCCTGCCGCCAGCGCCGTCGGACTCTCGGCCGAGAGAACGACTGGGATTGCTCCATGCACGTGCGATGCAGAAGCCGGCGGCGGCGGTGCCTCCTCGATGACTAGGTGCGCATTGGTGCCGCCGAAACCGCAGGCGCTGACCGCGGCCCGGCGTGACCTCTCGCCGCGCGGCCAGGACGTCGGCTCCGTTACCGGGCGGAAGGCACCACCCATGAAGTCGAGCAGGGGGTTGGCGGCTTGGAGATGCAGGGTCGGCACCATGACGCCCCGCTCCAAGGAAAGCAGCGCCTTGGCGAGCCCTGCCGCACCGGCCGCGGCCAGCGCGTGGCCGATGGCGCTCTTGGCCGAGCCGATGCGCCAGCCGCCGTCCGGCGGTACCGCACCAGCATAGGCGGCGGCCAGCGCCTCCATCTCGATCGGGTCGCCGAGCCTGGTGCCCGTGCCGTGCAACTCGACCATGCCGAGCGTGGTCGGATCGATGCCGTGGCGGACATAGATCTCGCGGATCAAACGCGTCTGCGCGGCGCCGTTCGGCGCGGTGATACCGTTGCTGGCGCCGTCCTGGTTGACGCCGGACGCGGCGATCACGGCGCGGATCGGGTCGCCATCAGCCAGTGCGTCGCTCAGCCGCCTAAGCACGAACACGCCGACGCCCTCGCCCGGCACGAAGCCGTCGGCGGCGGCATCGAGCGCACGGCAGCGGCCGCTCGGGGACAGCATGCCGGCGCTGGCGCCGGCCAAGTAGAAGGCGGGCGTCGTCATCACCGCGACGCCGCCAGCGAGCGCCATGTCGCATCCGCCCGCCCGCAGGCTCTCGCAGGCCTGATGGATCGCGACCAACGCCGAGGAGCAGGCGGTGTCGATCGACAGAGCCGGCCCGGCGAGATCGAAATGGAAGGCGGCGCGCGCCGCCAGCATCGCCGCGGCATTGCCCATGAAGCCGTGGGCATCGAACGGTGCGCCGGCACGCCTCAGCACGTCGGCATAGTCGCCGGTGACGGTGCCGGCAAAGACGCCGGTCCGAGATCCAGCCAGACCAGACCCGGCGCGGGCCGCGTCCTCGAGCGCGCGCCAGGCCTCCTCCAGGAACAGCCGCTGCTGCGGGTCCATGGCGGTCGCCTCGGTCGGCGACAGATTGAAGAACAGCGGATCGAACAGATCGATGCCGTCAAGAAAGCCGCCGTCGCCGCAATTGGTGCGGCCGGGCATACCGGGCCGCGCAGCGATGAGTGACGCATGGTCCCAGCGGCTCTCCGGCACCGGGCCGACGCGGTCGCGGCCGGCCGAGAGATCGGCCCAGAATCCGTCGAGGTCGGCCGCGCCCGGAAAGCGTCCGGACGCACCGACGATGGCGATGGGCTCGGGAACGGCGGCGTTACGCTCCGGCATCGATACAACGGCAACGCGTGGCGGCGCGGACGGGACAGGCGGAGCCGTCTCGGTCCGTGGACTCATCGCCGCGCCATGCTCCGTCCCGATGTGCCGGGCGAGCGCAATGGCGGTGGTGTGCGAGAACAGGATGGTCGGCTTCAGCTGAATCCCGAGCCGGCGGTTGATCGCGGCCACCACATCGACGCTGAGGATCGAGTCCGTGCCGTAGTCGCTGAAGGCGCGGTCCGTCCGGATCTCCGCCGCTGGCAGCTCCAGCGCTTCGGAGAGCGCACCGACGACCGCGGCCAGCACGGCATCAGTGACCGCTACCGGTTCGACCTCGATCGTACGCGCGGCCTCCCGCCGGCGCAGCAACGGATTGCGGGTTTGCGCAGCCGCCGCTGGCAGCGGATCCGCGTTCGCGACCGCCGGGCGGCGCGCCACGACGACGCCGTGTCGCCCTCCGCCTTCGATCCGCACATCCTCGAACCCGGCCGCGGCGAGCGCCCGTTGCCATCCATCGCCATCGAGCAGCGGCGAATGCGGAAGGCGTTGATCGGTCGCCGCCCACCAGCCGTCGAGCAGACCGAAGGTGGCGGTGACATAGTCGTGCAGCCGCATCATCTCGTACAGCACGACGGCGCCACCGGGCTTCAGGAGACCCCGCACCGTTGCAAGGCTGTCGGCGATCGAGGCGGTGGCATGGATCACGTTGGCGCCGGCCACGACGTCGTAGCTGCCGGGCACAAGGCCCTGGGAGGCGCCGTCGCGCCCGATGTCGAGCAACCCGGCGGAAAGCCACGGCCGACCGGCGGCGAAGCGGTGCTCGGCTTCCCGGCAGAAGCGGAGCGACAAGTCGGTGAAGCGATACTCGGCCGCCCCGCCGGACCGATCCAGCAGCGGCAGCACGACACTGGTCAACCCGCCGGTGCCTCCGCCGAATTCGAGGACGCGCGCCGTCGGGCCGGCTGCAGCGGCGATCGCCTTGGCGGCGCGATCGGTGAAGTGATCGACCATGGGGTTACCGGCGTACATCGGCATGACCCGGTCGAGGCTGCCGCCGGGAAACAGCACGTCCGTTGCCGGCCGCCGGCCACTCAGAACCTCGCGATAGGCGGCAACCGTCTCCTCGAGCAGCCGGAGATGCGCCTGGTAGGGACCGGCTGCCAGCGCGGCCCGATCCGCACCGTCAGCCGCCGCATCCATCACCCAGCCCGCGGCGACGAGGCCGCCCGTGCCCGCTGCCAATGCGCCTTCGCGCACCAGCATGTCGACCATTGCGTCGATCAGCCGGGCATGGCGCGGCGCCGGCGCCAGCCGCTCCTCGACGTCGGCGAGCCGGAAGCGGCTGCCCGCCGCACCGATCAAGCCCGCTTCGGTCCACCAGCGTGCCACCGCCCGCCGGGCGACGCGATCCAGCGCATCGTAGTCCCGCTCGGCTGCAACGAGGTCGCGTGCCTCGACCGGCTCGTCGGCGGCGGGCGCGACGACGCCAAGCGCCGCCAGCGCTGCGTCCTCGGCCTTGAGCACCAGCACCTGCACGGCGTTGCCGGCGAGCGCCCGGTCGATGGCGTCGAGCCCTTCCTCGGTGCTGAGCGGCCGTACGCCGGCCTTGCCCAGCCGCTCGCGATACTCCGGCGTGGCGACGCGGCCGACCTCGCCCCAGAACCCCCAATTGACGATACGCACCGGCCGGCCCTGACGCGCCGCCTTGAGCCCGAAGCCGTCCTTCGCGAGACAACCGGCGACGTAGTTCGCCTGTCCCGGCATCGCCGCGAAGGAGTTTGCCGAAGAGAACAACAGCAGGAAGTCGAGCGGATCGTCTGCCGTCGCCACGGCTAGCGCCACACATCCCGCCGCCTTGACCCGGAAGGCGGCAGCGAAGACGGCGTCACCCATGTGCTCGAGCGCACGGTCCTGCATGACGATGGCGGAGTGCACCGCGCCTCGGACCGCACCGAACCTCTCCCGGCCGGCCGCCACCGCCGCCGCCAGCGCGGGTGCATCGGCGCCGTCGGCCGATACATAGATCGCCTCGCCACCCAGCGCCGCGATCTCGGCAACCAGCGCAAGTTGCGGCTCGCTCTCGGGGGCGCGACCGATCAATGTCAGCCGGGCTTCGTGCCGTGTGGCGAGATCACGGGCGAGCGCCGCGCCGATGCCCCCGGTCCCGCCAAGGATCACGTAGTGTCCACGGCGGCGCCACGGCGCCGGACCGGCCGCAACCGGGCGCCGCTCCAACCGGGCGACGAAGCGCCGGCCGTTGCGATAGGCGATCTCCCGTCCCGTCGGATCGCCCGGATCGGCGATCGCACGAGCCAGATCCTCCGCCCCAACGACGTCGACACAGGCGATCCGCCAACGCCGGCACTCCTGCGCCACCACGCGGGCGATCCCGAGCGCCGCCGTCGCGAAGGCCTGTGGATCGTCCTCCGCCTGAATTCGCTGAGCAGCCTCGGTCAACACGACGATGCGCAACGGTTCCAGCAACGCCGAGCGCTTGAGCGCCCGGAAGAATGCGAGAAGCCCGTAGACTTCGGGTGCTTCGGCATCGTCGCCCTGCCGCCCGAGCGTGATAACGACCGTGCCGAAGCTCGCCGCATCGGCCGCGAGCGCCAGCGCCGCTGCCTCCCCGCCACGGGTCGGAAGCGTGGCAAACCGGCTGGGCGTGCTGCCGATCGAGGCGCGGATACGCTCGCTCTGTCCCGCGCCGGCCGGGCCCGCAAGCACCAGGGTACAGGCAGCCGCCTCAGTCATCGTCGAAGCCGGCTCGTCGCGCCAGACGGGCACGTAGAAGTCGCCGCCGACGCCGCTGTCCAATCGCAGCGTGGCCGGCGGGCGCCGCCGGCAGGCTCCCATCGCGCGTGCAACCAGGCCGCCGAGCCGGACTATCACCGCGCCGTCGTCGCCGACGATCCAGGAATCGAAACGCACCGCCTTGTCGTCGGTCTCGCTCGGCGCCTTGAAGGCGCGAATGGTCTTCGCGCTTCCAGTCGCACCAAGGATGTCGATCGCGGCACAGGCAAATGGCACCAGCGTTCGATCGCTTGCTGCGCTCGCCACTGCAGCCACCGCCTGCAACGCTGAATCCAGCAGCGGTGGCGAGAACGGCCACCCGGCGAAGCCCTCGGCTTGCGGTGACAGCACAACCGCAGCGCCGTCCGGTCCGGCCGACAAGGCCGCGACGGCGCGGTAGGGTCCGCGATAGTCGAGCCCGGTCGCCGCCAGGCGGCGATAGAGCATCTCGCCCGTCTCTTCTCCGCCAGAGTCCATGGCCGGTGGAAGCGCCAAGTGCGGTTCGGTCCGAACGAGGCGACCGCGGCAGCACAAGCCATCGGGTCCAGAGACGCTGAACGCGATCCCGTCATCACCGGGGATCATCGACAGCTCGGCCTCGATCGGACCACCATCGGCAACCAGCGGCCGGAGCCAGACGATGTCGCGGGCGGAGCGATGACCGGGATACCCGGCCGCGTCCGCCGCCGCCATCGCCCACAGCACGTAGGCGACGCCGGGCAGCATCGGCATGCCCTGCACCCGATGACCGGCGACCAACAGATCGCCGGCCGTCACGCGCAGGCGCCGACGCAGCGGCCCGCCGACCGCCTCGCCCGGCGGCTGCCAACCCGGCTCAAGAGTTTCGGGCACCGATGACGCGAGATCGATCCAGTAGCCGGCGCCGGCAAACGGATAGGTGGGCAGCGGCACGCGGCGGCGGCCGTTGCCGAGCGGCCGCCGCCAATCCACCGCGGCACCGGCGCACCAGGACCGAGCCAGCGTCTCGACATCAACGGCATACGGCGCGGCCGGCGGCGCGCTGACTACCGTACCGGCGATGATCCCTGCGCCGCTCTCGCCTCGCGCGACCCGATCGAGCCTGGCCATCAGTTCCGTGCGATCGCTAGCCAGCACGACGGCGCGGCAATCGAGCGCCATGCGACCGCTGCCGAGAGTCCAGGCGATGTCGTCGAGCAGGCCCGGTTGATCGGTCATCGCCGCGACATGCGCGGCAAGGCGCGCTGCGACGGCGGCCAATCGGTCGGGGTTTCGCGCCGAAATCGGGAACGCCAGAGGCCGCGTCGCGCCCGGCGCGCGAGCACCGCGAATGGGTGCCTGTTCGACGACGACATGCACGTTGGCACCGCCGGCCCCAAACGAGCTGACGCCACCTCGACGTGGTCCCGGGCGGCCGTCATGACCGGCCACCTCAGGCCAGGGAGCGAGCGACCGGGCGAAGTCGAGGCGCGCGCCGGCGAAGTCGATGCGGCGGCTGGGCGTGTCGGCGCCGAGCGTCGGCACGGTCTCGCCGTGAGCGATCTGGAGGATCAACTTGGTGAGCCCGGCGATGCCGGCAGCGGATTCCAGATGACCGATATTGCCCTTGACCGAGCCGATCCGCGCCACCGTCCCGCCCCTGCCCGCGCCATCCAACGCGTCGGCGAGGCCATGGGCCTCGATCGGATCGCCGAGATCGGTTCCTGTGCCGTGACATTCGAAGCAGGCGATGGTCGATGCCGGAACGCCGGCCGCCTCGATGGCGGCCGAGATCACGCGACGCTGGGCGGCCGTGCTGGGCACCGTGTAGCCGGAGGTGCGGCCGCCGGCGTCGGTCGCCGAGCCGAGGATGACGGCATGGATGTGGTCGCCATCGACCAGGGCCGCTGCCAGCGGCTTAAGCACGACCGCTCCGACACCCTCGCCCTGCAACGTGCCGTCGGCGCCATCGGCGAAGGGACGGCACGCGTCGCTCGGCGACAGCATGCCGATGCGGCACAGCTCGACCTGCTGTACCGGGTGGAGGACCAGATTGACGCCACCCGCGATCGCCACGCCGCACTCGCGGTTGCGCAGGCTGGCGCAGGCGAGATGCACGGCGGCGAGCGAGGCCGAGCACGCGGTGTCGACCGCGAGGCTCGGTCCATGGAAGTCGAAGTGATAGGAGATCCGGTTGGCGACCGACCAGTGGCCGCTCTGCAACACCTCGCCGGCCAGTGCCGCCGCATGCCCGACCAGGCGGTACGGCTGGTTCATGACCCCGGCGAAGACGCCGACATCGCCCGTGACGCCGGACGGCGCCGCAGCCTTCAAGCCTTCCGGCGTATAGCCCGCATCCTCGACGGCGGCCCATACCGTTTCCAGGAACAGGCGCTGCTGCGGGTCCATCAACCGCGCCTCGCGGGGGGCGATGCCGAAGAACACCGGGTCGAAGCGATCGACATCGTCGAGGAAGCCGCCGTTTAGCACGTAGCTGCGATCGCGCCGCTCTGCGTCGTGTAGCGCATAAGCATCCCAGCGCTTCGCCGGCGCGGGACCCAGCGAGGCGCGACCGGCTTTCAGGTTGTCCCAGAATGCGGCGAGGTCCAGTGCGCCGGGATAACGCCCGGCCATCCCGATCACCGCAATCGCACCCGATGCTGGGGATGCTGCCGGCGCTGCTGCAAGGCTGGCGCCGGGTGCGACAACCGGAGCAGCGATGCTCGCAGCATCCGGAAAGCGCTCGACCAGATAGCCGGCTAAGGCGGACAGCGTCTCGTGATCGAACAGCGCGGTGTCGCGAAGGCCCGGGAAGCGTTGCTTCAGCCGGTTGGTGATGCCGACGACGAGGAGCGAGTCCAGACCGTAGCCGGCCAGCGGCAGCGTCGGGTCGATCTCCGACACCGGCCGTCCGAGTGCCTGGCCGAGTTCGCCAGCGAGGTAGTCGGTGATGTTCCGGCGGGCATCGCTGCCAGTCGCCGGAGACGGAACCGCCACGGCCGATGCAGGTGCGCGGCTCGCGGTCTCATCGTTCCAGCTGAGCCCGGTCGGCGCCGGCAGCCCGCCGCGCAGCCGAGCCCAATGCCGGGTCCGCGCGAACGGATATTCCGGCAGCGCTGTACGGCGCGCGTCCACCGGCCGGAACGGCGTCCAGTCGATGGCGCCGCCGGCGATCCACGTCGCTGCCTCGGGCGGCAAAGCCGGCGCGGTCATCTCGCCCTGCAGCAGGGCGATGAGGCCAGCGCGGTCGGCGGCCCGCGCCACCCAACGGGTCGGCAGGGCCTTCCGTCCTGCCATCAGCGTCCAAGCCACGTCGTCGAGCCGCAAGGCCGGCTCGGCTGCGAGCGCCGCAGCCAGCTGCGCCTTCGCCGCGCACAGCCGCTCCGCGTCCATCGCCGACAGCGGGAACAGCCCCGGTCCTCCTGCGATGGCCGGTCGCGGCGATGGGGCCGGCGCTGCCTCGATCACGACATGGACGTTGGTCCCGCCGAAGCCGAAGGAGCTAACGCCGGCGCGCCGCGCGTGTGCGTCGGGCCAGGGGACGGCCGCGGTCGGCACGTGGAACGGCGTTTCGGCGAGGCGGATCTCCGGATTGAGCGCAGCAAGACCGTGGCTCGGCGGGATCACGCCCTGCTCGACCGCCAGGATGGCCTTGATCAGGCCGGCGATGCCGCTGGCCGCATTCAGATGGCCGATCGAGGCCTTGACCGAGCCGAGCGCGATGCTCCGGACCGGCAAGCCGCCGAAGACTTTGGCCAGGGCCTGGACCTCGATCGGGTCGCCGAGCCTCGTCCCGGTTGCGTGCGCCTCGATCATACCGATGTCCGCGGGATCGAGGCCCGCCACCGCCAGCGCCTCGCCGACCACGCGTGCCTGGCCGGCGACGCTGGGCGCGAGATAGTCGGCCTTGAGAGCGCCGTCATTGTTGGCGGCCGAGCCCAGGATGACGGCCCGGATCGGATCGCCATCGGCAAGCGCCCTGGCCAGCGGCTTCAGCACCACGATGCCGACGCCATTGCCGGGCACGGTGCCGTCGGCCGCGGCGTCGAACGCGCGACACTCCCCCCGCGGAGACAGCATCAGCCCGGGGATGTGGCGGTAGGCGCCCTGCGGCAACGTGATCGAGGCGCCACCGGCGATCGCCATGTCGCATTGACCGCCGATCAGCGCTTCGACGGCGGTATGCACCGCCAGGAGGGCGCTGGAGCAGGCCGACTGCACCACCATCGCTGGGCCGGTCAGCCCGAGCTTGTGAGCGATGCGCGAGGCGGCATAGTCCTTCTCGGTCGCGGTCAGCGCAAATACCGCGTCCTCGCCACCGGCGCGGGGCTCGGGGAAATAGGTCGACTGGGTGAGCGAGACGTAGGTCCCGATGGTGAAATCGGCACCGTCGGGGGCATAGCCGGCATTTTCCAGCGCCGCCCAGGACGCCTCCAGCAACAGGCGCTGCTGCGGGTCGAGGAGTGCCGCCCGGCGCGGCGGTAGGCCAAATAATACGGCATCGAAACGATCGATGTCGTCCAGCACGCCGAAAACCCGGATCACCTGGGGATCGCTGCGGTCGCCGGCACCGACTCCGGCGGCTGCGAGCGCCGCGTCGTTGAGCCGGGTGATCGAGGAGCGGCCAGAAACGAGATTTCGCCAATAGTCCGCCGCCCCGGAGGCACCGGGAACGCGACAGCTCAGTCCGATCACGGCAACTGCCGTCTCGGCGACAACGATGTCGCTGCCGGCCATAGCGAGTAAGACCCCTTGTTCCCGGCCGATACTGCCGGATAAGACCTCAAAACAGCTACCTCACACCCACTTGCCTCGCCAGCCGCTATTTTTATCAGCCAATCCAGGGCAAGGCAGCTTCCCGTAAATTGCGCCGGAATGCCAACTTTTTGTTGCTGAAAAACAAGGGGAAAGAGTTGCCAACCCGTTCAGACTGGGGCTCCGACGGCAACGGGGACTGCCTTGCCGCTAATATCGTTTGGCGATGTTGACCGGCACCGCCTCTTTACGGACCTCGCCGATCAGGCGGGTCAGCACGGAGCCGTGGCCGATCTCCTCGAATTCCGGCTCCGGCTCCTGCAGCAAGTATTGAACCGACTCCATCCAGCGCACCGGATGGTCGGTCTGCTGCACCAAGTTGTGGGCGATTTCGTCGTCCTGGTAAGGCAGCGCTGTGACGTTAGCGATCACCGGCAGCATCAGCGGGCCCAGCTTGAACCCCGCGACATAGGCGCCGAACGCCGCCTTGGTCGAGGCCATGTAGCGCGAATGAAAGGCGGTGCGGACGTTGAGCGCGATGACCCGCACGCCCTTCCTGGCCTCGAAGCGAGGCGCCACGCGATCGAGCGCATCGGACGGCCCGGCCAGGACCGCCTGGCGCGGCGAGTTGTGGTTGGCCACGTCGATCGTCGTCTCGCCGCTCTCCGCCAGCGTCGCCCGGATGCTGTCGATGTCGGCGCCGATCACCGCGGCCATGCCCCCGCCCGAGGCCTCTCCCATCAGCGCTCCCCGGCGCTGCACCAGCTTTAGCCCGTCGGCGAAAGAGAAGGCCTCGGCGGCGAAGAGGGCGTTGTACTCGCCGAGGCTGTGGCCGGCGACGAAATCAGGGGTGTCGCCAAGAGCGTCGATGCGCCGGCGATACGCCATGACGCCGACGGTATAGAGCGCCGGCTGGGTATATTGCGTCCGCACCAGATTGCCGTCCGGATCCTCGAGGCAGAGCTTTCGGATCGAATATCCCAGGATCTCGTCCGCCTGCTGCTCTAGTTCACGGAAGGACTCGAACAGGTCCTTGCCCATGCCGCGTGCCTGCGAGCCCTGGCCGGGGAAGCAGAAGATGCGGGTCATCGGATATGCTCCACCACTTGTTCGAGGGTCTGCTTGTCGCGGCCGAACTGATTCATCACCGGCAACGCAGTCGCGCGCGCGCCGCCGGCCAGCCGGATGAATCCCGCAAGAGTTCCGGAAGGACCGACGTCGACAAGCACCGTCGCCGGATCGGCGGCAAGACCGCGGACGGCATCGGCGAACTGCACCATGCCGCGGTTGACGGCCCAGAAGTGCGGTGCGTCCAGGACCTCGACCGGCCGCGCCAGCGCGCAGGAGATCATCGGCAGCTGCGGCCGGCCGAAACCGAGCTGGCCGGCGATGTCGAGAAAGCCTTGCTTCGCCGTCTCGACCAGCGGCGAGTGGAAGCCGAAGCGCACCGGCAGAACGAAATTCACGCGGTCACGTGCCTGCAGCCAGACGAGGAAGGCCGGCAGATCGGCCTCCGCCAACGCCACGACGACATGGCCGGGTCCGTTGACCGCAGCCAGATGCGCCCGCCCGCGCCACTCGGGGGCATCATCGAGAAGCTCCGCACGGTCAAGCACCGCGACCAGCCGTCCGGGCGGTGCGCTGCGCTCATAGAGAGCCGCCTGCGCTCTCAGCGCCCAGAACGCCTGATCGAGGGAGAGCGCGCCGGTGACCACGGCGGCGATGGTCTCGCCCAGGCTGTAACCCAGCACCATGTCGGGCCGGATGCCGCGCGCCGCCAGCGCTTCGGTCAGCGCCCAGGCGACCGAGAGCAGAACCGGATGGGTCTCGGACAAGCGATCGAAATTCTCGCTGTCGGTCAGCGGACGGGAGAACAGGATCTCGCTGACCGTACGACCGTCGATCGGTCCGCACATGCGTTCGGCGCGGATGAGCGCGTCGCGATAGGCGGGATCGCCATCGAACAAAGCGCGGCCCATTTGAAAGTATTGCGCGCCCTGGCCGGAATACATGAACACCACGCGCCGGCGCACCACTGCTGCCGCTGCCGCCCTCCCCGCTGGGCTCTCGGCGCCGTCGGTCACCAGCGCGGTCAAAGCGGCCGTCCCACGGCGATCTCCGCCAGCGAGATCTCGGCGAAGCTGTCCACTCCGGTCAGGGCCGCGAGGTGCCTCGGGTTGACGGTGCCGACGGCACAGGCACCGAGCCCGACATCCTCGGCCACCAGGTGCAGGATGCCGAGTGCCGCGCCGGCATCGAGCAGCGCCAGGCGATAGGCGATCGCCTCATACTTCCAGGCCAGCTGGGGCAGCCTGGCGGCGAGCACGATGATGGCCGGCGGCGGCGTGCCGGGTCGCTGGATGAAGGCCGCGGCCGTTTCGAACAGCCGATCGAGCGGCGGTGCAGATGCCGCGATCCGGTCGAGCCGGTCGTCCAGCGCGTCGTGGCGCCAGATCCCCGGCTCCATGCCGTCGACGGCACGGGCGGCGAGATATCCGACGATCTCGCCGGCTCCGCCAGCAGCCGGCACCGGACGCTCGAGCCAACTCTCCGCCCCGGCACGGCGCCGCGCCGTTATCCTGAGTGTCCGCGAGAACAGCGCCTCGAGCTGCATGCGTGAGGGCGGCCGATCGGCGAAATCCCGAACCGACCGGCGGCGCTCCAGGAGATGATGGAGCGGTGCCGACTCCGCATCCGGCAGGGTCGGCCGGGATGGCGGCCCATCGCCCCAGGCCGGATCGGGCGACGGCACCACACCCTTGAAACGCGCGGTCGGACCGAAGCGCAGAGCCTCGTGCGCCGGGCGGCTGGCGGCATGGAAAACCCGATCGTGAAACGACCAGACTTTGCGGGCGTCGGATTCCGTCCGCGGCGCCAGGAACCCGGTGCGTCCTAATAGCGCCCGCGCCGCCTCGTCGCCGGCCGCCGCCTCGCCGGCCATCAGCCGCGCCACCGCGGCGGCCGCGGCCGGTTCCAGGACGAGCCGGCAGGCCGTCTCCGGCGAGTCCAGAATGGCGGCACCGGCGTCTCGGCGCAGACAGGCGAACCGGTCGACCTCGGAGCCCGCGCCCGGCGGCTCTCCGGGTTCGAAGCGATGGCTCAACGGCACGATGCTGGCGAAGGGACGATCCGAAACCGTCGCCAGCCACTCCAGTCGACCGGCCAGGCGCAGGCGCTCGAGCGCCGTCAGTGCGCAGGCAACATCGGGCAACCGGACGAGATCCTGTTCGCTCAACCCGCCCGGCGTGGCAACCCGTACCAGCGCCGACGCCGCCTCCGCCGAAGGCAGGTCGAGGCGCAGGCGACCGCCATCACCTGACACGATGGCGAGACCGGCGCCTTCGGCCACCGCAGTCGCGCTCCGATCAGCGAGGCGCCAGGCGAGCACCAGCTCAGGCATTCGTCGTCGTCCCCGTCCGTGCACGCCCGGCAGCGGCGGTATCGGTGAACCAGTGGCGCTGGCGCTCGAACGGATAGGTCGGCAGAAGCACGCGCGGCCGGCGCACGCCCTCGTCTACGACGTGCCAGTCGATTGACGCGCCACCGGCATAGGCGCGGGCCAGGACCGCCATCAGGCCGGCCCATTCGCCCCCCTCGACACCGAGCGTCGGACGGACATCGAGGCCGAGGCCCTCGGCCCGGATCATTCCTGTCAGCATCGGCAACGGCCCGCATTCGATCGCAAGTCCGGGTGCCATCCCGGCAAGAATCCGGGCGGCACTGCGGAAACGCGCGGGGTGGCGGAGGTGACGCGTCCAGTAGCCCGGCGACGCCACGACCTCGGCCGCCGGCCCTGCCTCCAGCGACGAGATGTAGGTGATGGTCGGCGCAGCATGCGGCACGGCGGCGACAGCGGCAGCGAAGGCGTCGAGGATCGGCTCCATCATCGCCGAGTGGAAGGCGTGCGGCACCGGCACACGGTGGCAGCGCAGACCATCGGCCTTGGCCGCTGCGATCAACGTCATGATTCCGGCCGTCGTGCCGGTCACCACCGTCTGATCGGGTGAATTATGAGCGGCGATGGTGACGGAGCCGCCGCTTGCCTCGAGGTAGGGCCGAAGCTCTTCCTCATCGGCCTCGACGGCCGCCATCGCCCCCTCGCCCGGCGCCTCGGCAATCAGCCGGGCACGATGGGAGACCAGGCGCGCGCCGTCCTCGAGCGAGAACACACCCGCGGTCTGGGCGGCGGCGAACTCACCTAGCGAGTGTCCGAGCACGACCGTCGGGCGGATGCCCCAGGCGCGGAGCAGAGCCGACAGCCCGGCCTGGACGGCGTAGACCGCCGGCTGCGCCAGCGTGTCGAGCGCCGCCGGGTCGTTGCCGAAGATCGCGCCGACCAGGGATCGGCCCAGCACGTCGCGGACCGGCGCCTCGCAGCGCTCGATCACCTCGCGGAAGACCGGCGCCGCCTCGAACTGCGCCGCCGCCATGGCCAGGTGATGGCCGCCCTGGCCGGAAAACAGCAGCGCCACCGTCTCCGACGCGGTCTCGGAGCCGGCCTCGACCCGCGTCCCATCCCCGTCGGCAAAGCTACGCAACGCCTCCGCCACTGCCGTCTTGGTCGTCGAGGCAATGGCGAGGCGGTGGCGGAAATGCGCGCGCCCGGTCGTCACGGTATGCGCGGCATCGGCAAGCGGTGCCCCCAGACGGGAGAGCGCATCGGCATGGCGGACGGCGAGCGCGGCAAGCGCGGTCACCGTCGGCGCCGACAAGGCATACACGTGATGGCCGCGCCGATCCGCTGCCTCGTCTTCGGGCGGCGGCGCCGCGACAATCAGATGGGCGAGCGTGCCGCTGTAGCCGAAGGAGCTGATACCGGCCAATGGCCGCGGCGAGGGCCACGTCATCGGCGCCGTCGGCACGGCGGCGGGGATGGCGGCCGGATCGAAGCCTGGCACCGGAGTGCGATAGTGCTGGTTGGGGGCAATCGCGCGGTGAGCAAAGCAGTGGATGAGCTTGATCACCCCGGAAACGCCGGCCGCGGCCTCCTGATGGCCGATCGCGCTCTTCACCGCACCGAGGATCAGCGGCCGGGTGCGGCCGGAGAATACGCGAGCCAACGCCCCCACCTCGACGAGGTCTCCGACCGCGGTGCCGGTGCCGTGCATCTCCACCATGTCGACATCACCCGGCTCGATGCCGGCGACCATAAGCGCGCGCCGGATCAATGCCTCCTGGGCCTCGCCATTGGGCGCGGCGAAGCCGTTCGACGCGCCGTCCTGGCCGAGAGCACCGCCGACCACCACCGCCTCGATGCGATCTCCATCGGCGATCGCGTCGTCCAGCCGCTTCAGGAGCACGATGCCGCAGCCCTCGCTGCGGCCATAGCCGCTGGCTGACGCGTCGAGGGTGCGGCAGCGCGCATCGACCGACAGGATGCCGGCCTGGGAGAAGGCGATGCTGAGTTCCGGCGAGAGGATCGCGTTCACGCCGCCACACACCGCCAGATTGATGTCGCCCGCCTGGAGCGACCGGCAAGCGCTATGGATCGCAACCAGCGAGGACGAGCACGCCGTATCGACGGCGATCGCCGGGCCTAGGCTGCCGTAGAAATAGGAGAGCCGCCCGGCCGCGCCCGCTGCCGAGCCGCCGAGGCTATAGATCATCGAAAGGCTCACCGCCCGCGTGTCCTTGACCTGCATCAGCTCGTAGTCATGGGTGAACAGGCCGATGAAGACACCGGTCAGGCTTCCGGCGAGGGTTCCGGGGTCGATGCCGGCGCGCTCGAACGCCTGCCAGCTGGTTTCGAGGAGAAGCCGCTGCTGCGGGTCGAGCCTCGCCGCCTCACGTCGCGACAGGCGAAAGAAGGCCGCATCGAACAGATCGATGCCGTCGATGAAACCGCCCTCGGCGCTGTCCATGAGGCCGGGCGTACCCGGCTCGGGCGCGGTCAGCTTCTCGGCATCCCAGCGCCCGCGCGGCACGGGGCCGATCGCATCGACCCCGGCCATCAGGTTGCGCCACAACGCCTCGGGATCGTCGGCGCCGGGGAAACTCCCGGCGTGACCGACGATCGCGATCGGCGCCCAGCCCCGGGCCGTGCCGGCCGGCGGCGACGGCGGAACGGCTCTCGGAGCGGTGTGGCTCCGTTCTGCCGGTACCGCGGTGCTCAGCGCCGACACGATGGCATCGACGCTCGGGAACCGGAAGAAGTAGCCGCTGTCGATGGGTCGGTTGAGACGGGTCGAGAGCAGACGGCGCAGCTCCTGCAGATCGAGAGAGTCGAGACCGAGCTCGCGCACCGGACGATCGGATGCGAAGCCGGCGGCATTCTCGGGCCGAAGCAGCGCCAGTACCGACGCGCGCACGATGGCGGCGGTGTCGAGATCAGCCGAGGCGTCATGCGTGGCCGACACCTCCGTCCCTTCGCCGCGCCGGGGATAGACCACGAGCACGCCGGTGCCGTGGTTGTCGGCATCAGCCGGCCTGAAGCCCGGCACCAGCTCGCCGATCCGCGCCCCGCGCCGGCGGTGGAAGCGGAGGATCGGGTCGACCGGCAGCCCATCGGAATCGGCGAGCGCAAGATACTGCTCGGGCGTGAGGTCCGGCCGCGCCGCGTAGTTGCCGAACCGGGTCACGCCGACGATTTCGGTCACACCCGGCTTGCAAGAGGCCCAGTCGAGCACGAAGTCGAGCAGCATGTCGCCGAGCCCGAGCGGAGCCGACGGTCCCGCAACGGCACCGAGGAACTGCAGGATCGGGCCGTCGGCCGCGCTATCCGCAAGACATGAGCCGAGCGTGCGGCCATGCACCGCATCCGCAGCCGGCAGGCGGCCGACATAGACCGCAGCCGCTACCCTGCCATCGGCTTCGGCGACCAGAACGCTGTCCGGGCGGCTTGCCAGCCTCGCCTCGATGCATGCCCGGCCGAAACGCATCGCCGGTGCCCAACCGGATTCGTCGAGCCCCTCAAGGGCGTCGAGATCACCAGGCTCCGCCAGCCTGATGCGATAGGGCCGCCGCTCGTACCATGCCGATGTGAGGCGCGTGAACGGCAGGGTCCGCGGATACCGGACGAGCGTGCCGGCGCGGGCGAACAAGCCGACCTCGGCCATCGCCAGGAGAAATGTGTGAGCTTCCACCAGGTGCTGGCCGGACAGCGCATGGTACGCATCGAAGTGGAGGTTCTCGCACTCTTCGATATGCGCACGCACGGTCATAGCCGGCAGCGCGTGCACTTCAGCGACCGCAAGCCCGCCGTCGCCGACCGTGGCGGACCAGCGCCCGAGATGCTCGACCAGCGCCTGCACGGCGTCAGCCGGATCGATGGCCGTGCCATCCGGCGCGGCATAGACGCCATCGAGCCCAAGACGACGCCGGCGTGCCGCCGCGCTCGCATCACCGGGTGGATGCCAGCCGCGATCATGGTCGAGGAACGAACGGACATGCAGCGTGCGACGACCGGCAAGCCCGGCATCGCCGAGGCGCGCCAACAAGCCGGCCGGATCGTCGATGTCGGCCTCGACCAGACGATGGGGCATGTCGCGAGCCGACAATGTCCTGCCGGCCTCGACCAGGGCGGCGGCGTTCACATCCGCCGCCACCATGACGAGCGATCGCCGGTCGCGACCGGGTGCCTTCTGCGCGGCGTCATGGATCGCCGCGAGCAGCGAGCCGTCGCCGGCGCCCATGTCGACCACCACCTCGGGCTCGTCATCGGGCTGGCTGCCGTCGAAACGGGAGCGCACCAGGGCGACCAAATCAGCGAAGAATCGTTGGTGCTGGAATCCACTGCCGGTGACGTTGAGCTGACGGTCGACATGGCCTTCGGTTCCGCCGATCGCCGACATGACCGCGCGTGCGTCGCCGAACAGCAACGCCTCCATCTGCGCCAGCATCGGCCGATACGACAGCGTCGTCGCGAGATTGAGGCCGCGCTCGAGCGTGGAGACTGATGGCCCGTCGGATTCGAGCACGCCGCTGGCGCAAGCGCCCCATCCGATGACCCGCCACAGCTGGTCAACCAGCGCCACGGCATCAGCGTCGAGCCCGCCCAAGGGGAGCCGCGACCAATCGCCTACCTTCGCCGTCCTGCCGTGCCGACAGAGCGCGACCAGGACCGGCGCGACGACGAGGCCGTCCAGCATCCCGGCCATGAGATCGTCTGCGCCGCCCCAGCGAGCCGCGACCGCGGGAAGCCAGCGAGCGAGGCGTGCCTTCGCCGCCGAGTCGCCCAGCATGCCGTCCGCGGAGACGGCGAGCAGATCCACTACATTGGCGGGGATCCGCGCCCGGTCTCCGGCGGTGGCGGCAAGCCGAAGCCCTTCGGGCGACTCATCGACCCAACCGAGGCTGATGAGCAGGCGCAGGGCTGCCGCGAAATGCCCCGCATTGGCGCCATGGTCGCGACCGAGCGCACCACGCGTGATCGGATCCGAACCCGACAGACGATCCAATACGCCGCGACTTTCCAGCGCGACGATGACCGGAATGGCGACATAGCCATGAGCATAGCGGTTGAGCTGATCGAGCATCGCCAGTTCCGTGTCTTTCTCACAACGTTCAGTGGATCAGAGTAAGAACACAACTCTCGATCCGACTGCACTTGCAAACTTGGTCCGGCCTCGGAATGCCGGCCGACAATAGTGCCGAGGTCGTCGGCCCGTCGTCCTAAAATCGGCGCCTCCTCGGAAAGACATGGAACATAATTTACTATGATACAAATTTAATTGATGAAGATTCACGCCGCTATCTGCGACCATCGCCAAGGCGATCCGAGGTTGCGGTGGGTCAGCGTATTATTGATCCGGCGGTAATCATCTTGAAAGTGTAGGGTGCCGCGGTTACCTTGAATCGATGGAAGCCACCGATATGAGGTCGCTGTCGCGGGATGCGCGGCACGAGAGGCGTGTGCAGGTCATCCGACTTCGCAAGTTGCGCCACACGTACGAGGAGATAGCGGCTCAGACCGGGTTGAGCCGCACTGGCGTGTTCGATATCTGCCAGCGCCACGCGGCGTCGGGAGCGAGTGCGCTTCACGATGCGCCGAGCGGGCGCAAGACCGGCGAGGGCCGGATGCTGGAAGTTGAGGAAGAAGCCCTGGTGCGCAAGCTGATTGCCGACAAGACCCCAGACCAGTTGAAGATGCCCTACGCGCTGTGGACCCGGTCGGCGGTGGCTGATCTGATTGAGCGGCGCTTTGGCATCCGGTTGGCGGTACGCACCATGGGACAGTACTTGGCGCGCTGGGGCTTCACGCCGCAGAAGCCGATGAAGAAGGCCTACGAGCAGTCGCCCGCGGCGGTGAAGAAATGGTTGGATGAGGACTACCCGGACATCGCCACCAGGGCCAAGGCCGAGGGCGCTGAAGTCCACTGGGGCGACGAGAGCGGCCTGCGCAGCGACGACGTGCGCGGCCGTGGCTATGCCCCCAAGGGCGAAACGCCGGTAATCCGGGTGAACAACAAGCGCCACGGCTTGTCGGCAATCTCCACCGTGACCAACAAAGGCCAGATGCGCTGGAAGATTTTCGACGGAGCGCTCAACGCCAAGATCTTGATCGACTTCCTGCGACGGCTGATCAAGGGGGCCACGAGAAAGCTGTTTCTGATCCTCGATAATTTGCGGGTCCATCACGCCAAGCCGGTCAAGGCGTGGCTGGCTGACCACGCCGCTGCGATCGAGGTGTTCTACCTGCCCAGCTACAGCCCCGGGCTCAATCCCGACGAGGTGGCCAACGCCGACATCAAGCAGGCGGTGACCACGCGCGCTCCGGCGCGCACCAAGCTACACTTGGTCAAGGCCACAGCGCGCCATCTGCGCAGCGTGCAACGGCAGCCCGAGCGGATCCGAAAGTACTTCGAGCATGAACCTGTTCGTTACGCGGCTTGATTCAAGTTCAACGATGCCGGCTCAATAAGCCACGACGCAATGCTGCGAGGAAGCAACGAATGACCGGTGAAGTCGCCTCGAGGCACAGATGGGGCTTGGCGATACTCGGCGCGGTCATCGTTGCCGGAGTCGGTCTATTGATTCCTGGGCCGGTGTCGGGCCAGACCTTCCGGGAAGCTCTCGCCGCCACCTACTCCACCAATCCGGCCATCCTGGCCGGACGTGCGCGCCTGCGCCAGGCGGATGAAAGTGTGGCGCAGGCGCTGTCCAATTGGAACCCCAAAGTGACGACCTCGCCCAGCGCGGACCGCCATGACACAAAAGTCGACACCCGAGGCACGACGGTAACGACCAATCTGGACACCCTCACCGCCGATCTCACGATCACCCAGCCCCTTTATCGCGGCGGGCGTACGGTCGCAGCGATCCGCTCGGCGGAAAACGCCGTTCAGGCCGAGCGCGCCCGCCTGATCGCCACCGAGCATCAGGTACTGCTCGCCGCCGCCACCTCCCATGTCGACGTGATCCGCGACGAGTCCACGGTCGGGCTCAACATCGCCAACGAGCGGCGCCTGCAGCGTCAGCTCGAACGCGCCCAGAATGGTTATCGCGTCGGCGAGCTCTCGATCATTGACGTGGCTCAGGCGGAATCGCGCCGGGCCCAGGCGATCGCGATACGGATCGCATCGGAAGGCCAACTCGCCATCAGCCGCGCGGTCTATCGACGCATGACGGGCAATGTGCCCACCGCGTTGATGACCCCGGAGTGGCCGGTGAATCTGCCGGCATCGCGCGAAGACGCCGCGGCCCAGGCGGCCAGGAACAATCCCAGCGTGATTGCCGCGCAGTTTGTCGAGAAGGGCGCCGAGGACGATGTACGCGTCGTGGGCGGCTTATTGCTGCCGGAAGCGAGCGTCACCGGAAGCATCTCGCGCAGCGACAGCTCGTTGACATCGGCCGACGGCCTGCGCACCAACACACGCACGCTCGATGCCAACGTGACCATACCGCTCTACCAAGCAGGAGCGATCGCCTCGCGCCATCGCGCCACAAAGCAAACGGTCGACCAGCGTCGCGCCGAGACCGGCGACGCGCGACGCTCGGCCATCGAGTCCGCGACTCGCGCCTTCGAGGAATACAAGGCCGCTCGGGCGCGGTTCGATTCCTACTCCGAGGAGATCGACGCTACCGAGATCGCGCTCGAGGGCGTCGAGCAGGAAGCCGTCCTCGGCTCTCGCAGCATGTTGGACGTACTCGATGCCGAGCAGGAACTGCGGATTGCCCAGGTCAGGCAGGTCCAGGCGGTGCGCGACGAGTTCGTGGCGGCATTCCAGCTTCTTGCGGCGGTTGGCCGCTTCACGGCAGCCGATCTGGGCCTGGCCGTGAGCCTCTATGACCCCGAGGCTTACTACAAGGACACCCGCAAAAGATGGTGAAGCCTCGGCGAGGCCGGATCTATACCCTCCGCAGCGCCGAGGCCTCGGACGGCCGGCATCAGCGAGGCGACCTACTACAACTGGCGCAAGAGGTACGGCGGGTTGATGCCGTCGGAGATGAAGCGGCTGAAGCAGCTCGAGGAAGAGAACCAACGCCTGAAGAAGCTGGTGACCGATCTGTCGCTC